>Ga0299914_10003380_pt1 | contig 11260 bp, 10 predicted proteins | sample RVTome_10_FD_201361 | JGI IMG/M metagenome (GOLD analysis project Ga0299914, IMG submission 201361) | Soil microbial communities from uranium-contaminated site in the Upper Colorado River Basin, Wyoming, United States - RVT153D57 (version 2) ... | reverse complement strand
GACGGCGGGATCGCTACCCAGCCCCGTCATCTCGCCTGCCGTGGCCAGCGCATCGTGCAGGTTGCCGATGCGATCCACGAGTCCGCGCTCGAGCGCCTGCCGGCCCGAAAGGATGCGACCGTCGGCCACCTGCCGTACCGTTTCGGCCGGCAGCGATCGCTCCTCGGCAACAGCCTCGACGAACTGCTCGTAGACGTCGGTCACCAGCGACTGGAGAATGGTTCGATCCTCGGGCGTGATGGGCCTGAAGGGCGAACCGATGTCCTTGTGCTCTGCGCTCTGCACCGTCTCGACACTCACTCCGACCCTGTCCATCAGCTCGGCGGCATTCGGAAACTCCATGATCACGCCGATCGAGCCCGTCATCGAGCCGGGCAGCACGAAGATCGAATCGGCGGCGAGCGCGATGTAGTATCCGCCCGACGCGCCCACGCCACCGATCGAGGCGATGACCGGCCGGTCATCTTCATCGCGCAGCCGGCGCAACTCGCGGTAGACGCTCTGCGACGGACCGACGACACCGCCCGGCGAGTTGATCGACACGACGAAGCCCTTGATCGAACCATCGCGCCGGAAGCGGCGGATCTGCTCGAGCAGCGCCTCGTCATCGGCGATCAGACCGTCGATCTCGATCACGGCGATCCGGCTGCCGAAAGCGAAGCTCTCGCCGTCGCGTGTCGCGAGCAGCGCCGCGAGCACCAGACCGGCCAGGGTCATGAATGAGACCACCGCTACGGCAAGGACTGTGATGACAGACCGCCGGGACACGCCAATCACCGCCGAGGAGACACGTTGTCGTGGATTCGGAGCCGGCCGAAGCTTAACGAGCCCGACCCGCTAAAGTCAAGTGGCTTATTGCTTTCGGCGCATTGCCGCTACGAACCTGTCGAACAGGTACCGCGAGTCGTGCGGGCCTGGCGCCGCTTCCGGATGGTACTGGACGCTGAACACCGGCAGCTCCCTGTGCTCGAGCCCCTCCATCGTCTGATCGTTGAGGTTTACATGCGTCACCCGTAGCGCCGGCGCGCCGTCGACGGCATCGCCGGCACCTCGTCGAACGGCGAATCCGTGGTTCTGCGCCGTGATCTCGACGGCGCCATCATCGAGGTGCCGGACCGGATGGTTCCCCGCCCGGTGTCCGTAGAGCAGCTTGAAGGTGGTCCCACCGAAGGCGCGGGCCGTCAGCTGGTGGCCGAGGCAGATGCCGAAGACGGGTGTGCCGCGGTCGGCGAGGAGCCGGATGGCTTCGAGGGCGTGAGCCACGGCCTCCGGGTCGCCCGGTCCGTTGGTGAGGAAGAAGCCCTGCGGCTCGCGGTCGAGGATCTCGGCGGCCGTGGTCGATGAAGGCAACGTCGTCACGCGGCAGCCGCGCTCGGCGAGCAGTCGGAGCGAGTGGCGCTTGACGCCGAAATCGTAGGCCAGCACGTGAAACCGCTGTTCGCCCACGGCCGGGGTGTCGTACGCTCGGTCGGTCGACACATCGCAGGTCAGGTCCAGCCCTTCCATCCGCGGATGTGCCTGGATCCGTGCCATCAGCTCGGCGGGATCCGTCGCGGCTGGCGCGATTGCGGCACGCATCGCTCCCGCGGACCGGAGGTGGCGGGTCAGAGCGCGTGTATCCACGCCGGACAATCCGGCGATGCCTTCACGGTACAGGTAGTCCTGGAGGCTCGACCGACCCCGCCAGTTGCTGTACCCGGTGGACAGCTCGCGGACGACGAAGCCGGCAACCTGAATCCGGGTCGACTCCTCGTCCTCCGGATTCACGCCGTAGTTGCCGATGAGCGGGTAGGTCATGAGGACGATCTGGCCTGCGTACGACGGGTCGGTCAGGACCTCCTGGTAGCCGGTCATCGACGTGTTGAACACGACCTCGCCGAGCGACGTGGCGGCGGCGCCGATGGTCTCGCCGTCGAACCGTCGACCGTCCTCGAGCAGGAGATATCCGGGTCGTTCCAGGAGAGCCTCACAGAAGACGCAAGAAAAGGATCGGCGCGAATTTACGGTGACGCTGGCGAGTGTCAAGACGGCGCTCGTTGCGATCGCGGCCACAGCCCGCGACCTTCCCGCGAATGAAGCCGCTCGTCTACATCTACGCCGACGAATCGTGTCTCGGCGTCCAGTTCACGGATCGCGATTCGCCCGGCGGCGCTGGCGGTCTCATAGAGTTCTGGCGCGATGATGCATGGGTTCGACGGGATTACTGGCTCAGCGCGCCGGCCACGACGAACAATCGGATGGCGCTGGCAGGCGCCATTGCCGGACTGGACGCGCTCCGGCGTCCCTGTCGTGTCGTCTTCACGTCGGATTCGCAGTACCTGGTCCGCGGCATGCGCGAGTGGATCGTCGGTTGGGCGCAGCGAGGGTGGAAGCGGAAGACGGGCCGGATCGAAAACGAGGACCTGTGGCGAAAGCTCGTCGGGGCAGCCGCGCGGCACGCTATCGACTGGCGCTGGGTGCGCGGCCACGCCGGCCACGCACAGAACGAGTACGCGAATCACCTCGCTACCCGGGCGGCGAAGGAGCAGAACGCGTCCGGCGGTCTCGTGTCCTCAGGGTTCGAGGCCTGGCTCACAGACGAGCGGGAGCGCTACGGGCGATACTTCGACTTCTACGAGTTCGCACCACCGCCCGAGGAAGACTTCAAGCCGGCTACCGTACCGTGACAGGCGGATGAGAAAAGCCCCCCGGTCGACACGTCAGTACCGGGGGGCTTTCCTTCGCTGGCGAGACGGACCGATTCGATTCGGCATCGCCATGTGCGGCGACCGGATCCGTTCTCTTTCCCTCCGTCGCGCGGTCGCGACTCAGGAGCCCCGTCGTTCCTCGGGGTCTTCCGGCTGCGTCCAGCGACCTCGCAGCCGTTCCGTCGGGGCCGAACTCCCCTCCGGATCTCCGTCCGGCGCTCTGTCCGGTCGGTCACGTCCAGGGCGACGACCGCGTCCCCGAACGCACATCGATCGTAGCGACGCGCAACCGCCGATTCAAGCCCTTCGGCTTGTGTTCGCGGACGCCTCGACAGCTATGGCTACGGTCCGTCCGAACAGCTGCGCGACCTCGTGCGCGACCCCCTGACCCACACGCTCGACAGCGACTGTCCGGCCCGTCTCCGCAGCGACCGATGTCACTGCGCGGTCGCGAATGCCGCACGGTACGATGGCATCGAAGTATGCGAGCTCGGTCGATACGTTGAGCGCGAACCCGTGCGACGTGATCCAGCCGCTGGAGACACGCACGCCGATCGCGGCGATCTTGCGCTCGCCGACCCACACTCCGGTCAAACCGGGGATGCGGCCCGCGGTGATGCCCACGTCCGCGAGCGCGCGGATGAGCGCCGCTTCGAGGTCGCGTACGTAGCGATGGAGGTCGCGTCGTTCCGGCTCCAGGGCGAGGATCGGGTACCCCACAAGCTGGCCGGGACCGTGATAGGTCACGTCGCCGCCGCGACCGCTCTCGAACAGCTCGATCCCGAGGAGCCGGCGCTCGGCTTCGTCGACGAGGACATGCTCGGCGTGCGAGGACGTGCCGAGCGTGATCACGTGATCGTGCTCGAGCAGGAGGAGCTGGTCCGGGATGGCACCGGCACGACGTTCCGCGACGAGTCGTTTCTGCAGCGCGACCGCCTCGCCGTACGGCACCCGCCCCAGCCATCGGACCTCGAGGGCCGGCGCGGGCGACCGCGTGTACGCGGCCGGCGGCGCTGCGGGCGAAGCGTCGCGGATCACGCGTCCTCGGGGAACTCCTCGAGCACCTGCTTCAGGTCGGCCAGGAAGCGGGCGGCGTCGGCGCCATCCACGATGCGGTGGTCGTAGCCGAGCGAGAAGTACGAGCGCTTCCGAACGGCAATGACATCCTGCCCGCCCAGCTCCAGCACCACCGCACGCTTCTCGATGGCGCCGGTCCCGAGGATGGCCGATGTGCCCTCCGGAATGATCGGCATGCCCACCATCGTGCCCAGCACGCCCGGGTTCGTGATGGAGAACGTCGCGCCCTGGATCTCGTCCGGCTTCAACTTGCGGTCGCGCGCGCGCTGGGCGAGGTCGGCGATGCGGCGGGCCAGCCCAACCAGGTTCAGCTCGTCGGCATTCTTCACGACCGGCACGATGAGTCCCGGATTCAGGTCGACCGCGATACCGACATTGATGTCTCCGCGGTAGACCACGTCGGCACCGGAGACGGTCGAGTTGACCGTGGGGTAGTCGGCGAGGACACGGGCGACGGCCCACGCGACGAACGCCGTGTAACTCACCTTCACGCCCTGCTGCTCCCAGCGCGCTTTCTGTCCCCGTCGAACGGCGTCGATGGCGGTGAAGTCGATCTCGATGAAGGAGTGGACGTGGGGTGCGATACGCTTCGCGCGGACCATGTGGTCCGCGGTCAGCCGACGGATCCGGTCCATCGGCTCGACGCGGTCGCCCTCGCGCGGTTGGAACACGGGGTGGCGGACCTGGCCGTAGAAGATGTCCCAGAACTGATCCGCACCCACGGGTGCACCCGTCGGACGCTCCGGCGCGGCAGGCTTCCGCGATGCAGGGGCTGCTGCAGGCGCGGCCTCGCGCTGGTCCAGGAACGCCATGATGTCCTGTTTCGTCACCCGCCCGGCGTGGCCCGTGCCCTCGACATCGGCGATGTCGACGTCGTGCTCCGCGGCGATGCGCCGCACGAGCGGAGTCGAACGGCGGCGCAGCCGTTCGTCGGCGGTTTCTTCACGGCCGTCCACGGCCGGCGCTGCGGATTTCGCCGCCGCACGCTCCGGCTCGGTCGCGACTGCGGGCTCCGGCGCTTTCCTTGCCGCGGATTTCTTCGGCTCCGCCGGCTTCTCGTCTTCCGGTGGCGCCTTCGCCTTCTGCGGTGGCGCTGCGGCAGCGCCCTTTTCCGTTTCGATGAATGCGACGACGGTGCCGACCTCGACCGTCGCACCCTCCTCTACGACCACTTCCACGAGCGTGCCTGCAGCGGGCGAAGGAATCTCAGCATCGACCTTGTCGGTCGAGATCTCCAGAAGCGGCTCGTCGCGACCAACCTCATCGCCGACCTGCTTCAGCCACTTCGATACGGTTCCTTCCGCAATGGACTCGCCCATCTGCGGCATCGGGACTTCGATTCGAGCCATCTCTATCTCCGGGCGTGGATGATCACGCGATTCAGTACTGCTTCAGGTAACGGCACGCCTTGGCGATGTCGTCCGCGTTCGGCAGGAAGTAGTCCTCGAGGGGCGGCGAGTACGGGACGGGTGTATCGAGCGCGGTGACGCGCAGCATGGGCGCATCGAGCCACTCGAACGCTTTCTCGCTGACGCGCATTGCGATCTCGCCGGCGATCCCGCCCGTGCGCGTGTCTTCGTGCGCGATCAGCAGCCGTCCCGTCTTCCTGACGCTCTCGATGATCGCGTCCTCGTCGAGCGGCAACAACGTACGCAGGTCGAGGATGTCGCAGTCGATGTCCTCGCCGGCCAGCGTATCCGCCGCCTTCTGTGCCTCGTGCACCATCATTCCGTAGGTGACGATCGTCACGTCTGAACCTTCGCGATGGAGCCGGGCCCGGCCGATCGGCACGGTGTAATCCTCATCGGGCAGGACCGTACGCAGGAATGGCGCCCGGTAGAGCTTCTTGTGCTCGAAGTAGAGGACGGGGTCGTCATCGCGGATCGCCGCCTTGAGCAGCCCTTTGGCGTCTGCGGCCGTGCTCGGGTACACGATCTTGAGACCGGGCGTGTGGAAGAACGCCATCTCGGGGTTCTGCGAGTGGAACGGACCGCCGCGGACACCGCCGCCCACAGGCCCGCGGACCACCAGCGGAACCGGACCGCTACCCCGCCAGCGCGAGGTCGCGATGTAGTTGGTCAACGGCTCGTACGCACACGAGACGAAGTCCATGAACTGCATCTCGACGATGGGTCGCATACCCATGTGTGCCGCACCGGCAGCGGCGCCGGTGAAGCCGGCCTCCGAGATCGGCGTGTCGATGATGCGATCGGCACCGAACGCTTCGAGAAAGCCGTCCGTCACCTTGAACGCCCCGCCGTATGCGCCGATGTCCTCGCCCATCATGAGCACATCCGGATCGCGCTCGAGCTCCTCCCAGAGCGCTTCGCGGATCGCCTCGAGCATGGTGACGGGCTTGCGCTCGTCGGTCTGACGGACGTGCTCGGGTTTCGGCCGGACAGCCGGCCCCTTCTCGGAAACGCTCGCCATCGTTATGCCTGAAACGGGTCGACGGGCTCGCGCCGGGTCCACGGCGGCGGTGTCGCAATGCCGGCCCAGACTTCCGCGAGCGCTTCGGCGGGTTGCGGCAGCGGCGATGACTCGGCCGCGTCGCGGGCTTCCTCCACCCCGGCGGTGACACGGGCTTGGATGGCGTCCAGCTCGTGTCTGTCGAGGAGCTCGCGGTCGAGCACGGTCCGCTCGAACCGGTCGACGGGATCCCGGGCCTCCCAGGAACTCAGCTCCTCTGGCGGCACGTACGCCTGGGCGTCGTGCTCCGCGTGGCCTTTCCTGCGGTACGTCATGACCTCGATCAGTGCGGCGCCGCCGCCGCGGCGTGCGCGGTCCACCGCTGTACGGGTCGCCTCCAGAACCGCGAAGACATCGTTGCCGTCGCACCGAGCGCCGTGAATGCCGAGGGCGCGCGAGCGCACGACGAAGGACGACGCAGCTGTCTGGCGCGGTACCGGCGTGGAATACGCATACCCGTTGTTCTCGATGATCAAAATGAGCGGTGCCCGCTGCACGGCGGCCAGGTTGAGCCCCTCGTGGCACGCTCCCGTGGATGCGCCGCCATCGCCGATGTACGTCAGCGCGACGCGGTCCTGCCCGCGCAGCCGGAAGCTGAGCGCGACGCCCGCCATCACCTCGACCATGACGCCGAGATGGGAGATGAGACCGATGTGGCCAAGGCCGTAATCGGTGAAGTGCACGTTCTGCTCGCGGCCGGCCGTGGGCGAGTCGGCCTTCGCCATGTACTGCCGCATCACGTCGACGGGGCGGACCCCCATCACGAGCAGCGAGCCGAGGTTGCGGATCGCCGGCGCGATGACATCGCCGGTTCCATCGCTGGCGCGCCGCAGTGCGTAGGCGCTGCCCACGGCCGTGGCCTCCTGCCCCAGCGAGCGGTACAGGCCGCCGATGACCTTGTTCTGCCGGTAGAGGTTGGCAAGGACCTGCTCGACCTGCCGCGTGAGCTGGAGGTAGTAGTAGATCTCGCGTAGCTGGTCACGCGTCAGTTCTTCCGCCCCTCCGCCCCGCATGACCCGTGTCTGCTCGGACATGGACCTCGATGAAACACCGGAAAGGACCGCCACCGCCCGGACCGTCCAGCGGGGAAAATGGGCGGCACATGGGATAGCGTCAAGCAGCCGACGAATGCCGTAAACCGCGACACCGCTTGTGGTATCGGCGTTCGCGCCGCTTGTGGCAGGGACGTGCGCACGTTAGCTTTGCTCCAGATGCCGACGGCAGCGCCGCCGAGCGTGGCGCGAGGACGCCCGCCCCCTCGATGAGGGGTCGGGCTTTTTTACGAGGCGCTGCCGTGTTGTCGTACCGCCCTGGAGGATCGTGAATGAAGATCGATGACGAATCGACTCGACGGAGGAGCCCTCGCCGGGCAGCGGAATTCTCCGGACGTTCCTCCCGATCGCGACCGCTGTCGGACGCCGCCCGGCTGCTGCGCGAATCGATGCGCGAGCAACGCCTCGGACCGTATGAAACCCGCTACGATGTGCGCAACGGGTACGGCGTGCGCGTGGGCTACGGCGAAGAAAAGTCGCGCGTAGAGATCTGACGCAACGGTACGACGCCTGCTGAAGAGAGAGGGGATCGGGAGCGTGCTCCCGATCCCCTCTCTTCGTTCGTTCGATTGCCCGGTCAGATGCCCGGCGGATCGCCACCGCCACCGGGCGGCGGCGCCGGCGGCGTTTCGCCCGTCTCGCCCGTTTCGCCGCCCGTCGGCGGCACTCCCGGTTCCGTGCCGGGCAACGGCGTCGGTGCGATCGGCGAAGGTGCGGTCTGGAACTCATCGCGCAGGATGGACTCCGGCCCAGCAGACCGGGACGACATCACCGAGAGCACGAGCGAGAGCGACAGGAAGACGGCGCCGCCCGTCCAGGTGGCCTTGGTGAGCAGCGTGGCCGCCTGGCGGCCGCCGATCAGGTTGTCGGCCATGGTCCCGCCACCGCCACCCATGGCAGCGAGCCCGCCACCCTTGCCGGCCTGGAGCAGGATGATGACGGTCAGGAAGATCCCGTCGAGGATCAGGAGTACGAGCAGGAACCCGAACACGATGACTCTCCGATGGTTACGTCGATTCGTAGCATGGAAAGCTCGCGCTGTTCGTGTGGCCTGTCAACCTCAGGTGCCTGCTGCGACTATGCGCGCGAAGCCGGCTGCGTCCAGGCTCGCGCCTCCCACGAGCACGCCATCGACGCCATCGGCGGCAAGCAGGTCGGCGGCGTTGTCGGGCTTGACGGAGCCGCCATAGAGGATCGGCACCTGGTCGGCGAGCTGGGCGATGCGGTCACGCAGTCTCGCGCGAAGGTGGGCATGCGCGGCGGCGGCGTCATCCGGTGTGGCGTTGACACCGGTTCCGATCGCCCAGACCGGTTCGTAAGCGAGGAACGCAGCGCCAGCGCGATCGGCATCGAGCGGCTCGAGCGCGGCGTCGATCTGCGCGTCGAGCACTTCCTCGAGGCGTCCGGCACGGCGCTCGTCGAGCGTTTCGCCGACGCAGATGACAGGGGTCAGCCCCGCCGCGAACGCGGCTGCAGCTTTGCGGCCCACGTCGTCGTTCGATTCGCCGAAGACGTGCCGCCGCTCCGAGTGACCGCAGAGGACGAAGCGGACGCCGGCTTCGGCGGCCATGCCGGCGCTGATCTCGCCGGTGAAGGCGCCCTTCGACTCCCAGTAGATGTTCTGGACACCGAGCAGCAGATCGGGTCTTCCCTGCACTGCCGCGACGGCGCCCGAGATAGAGATGGCGGGCGGGAAGAAGACGACGGTGCGATCGTCCCGCGGCTCGCTTGCGTTGCGGAAGGCTGCGAAGAAGTCCGCTGTCGCGCGCGGGCCGTGGTGCATTTTCCAGTTGCCCGCGATGACGGGGCGTGTCGTCCGGGTGGTCATCACGACTCCTGGTCGTCGAGCACGGCGATGCCGGGCAGGGTCCGACCCTCGAGGAACTCGAGGGATGCACCGCCGCCGGTGGAGACATGGGAGAGCCGGTTGGCGACGCCGGCGACCTCGAGTGCGGCTGCCGTGTCTCCGCCACCCGCAATGGTGACAGCACCCTTCGTCGTGGCATTCGCGACGGCCCGCGCGATGCCTTGGGTACCCTCGGCGAAAGCCTCGATCTCGAAGAGGCCCATGGGTCCGTTCCAGAGGACCGTGCGTGCACTCGCGATGAGCGCGCCGAAAGTCGCGAGGGTCTTGGGGCCGATGTCGAGGACGCTCATGTCGGCCGGTACGTCGTCACGCGCGACCTGGCGGGTGGGCGCACCGGCCGTGGGCTCTTCGGCAACGACGCAATCGACGGGCAGCACGAGCTTCTCACCCGCGCGCTCGAGGAGGGTCCGCGCCATGTCGATGCGCGCCTCCTCGACGAGCGAGCGGCCGGTCTCGAGGCCGAGCGCACGGAAGAACGTGTTCGCCATGGCACCGCCGATGAGCAGCCGGTCCACGCGGGGCAGCAGTGCCTCGATGACGTCGATCTTTCCGGAGATCTTTGCGCCGCCGAGGATCGCGATGAACGGTCGCTCCGGCTGATCGAGGGCGCGGCCGAGGAAACGCAGTTCCTTCTCGATCAGGAGGCCGGCGACGGCGGGTCGGCCCTCCGCCTTCATCACTTCGGGAACGCCGCACGTCGAGGCGTGCGCGCGATGCGCGGTGCCGAAGGCGTCGTTCACGTACACATCGCCGAACGCCGCCAGCTGCTCGCTCAGCTTGGCGTCGTTCGTCTCTTCGCCGGGCAGGAAGCGCACGTTCTCGAGGAGCAGTGCGCCACCGTCTGCGAGTCGGTCGACCGCGGCGTGCGCGTCCGGTCCCACGATATCGCGAACGAAGGCGACGGGCGCATCGAACAGCTCACGAAGTCGAGCCGACACCGGCTCGAGCGAGAAGGCATCGGTCCACTTCCCCTTCGGCCGGCCGAGATGGGAGGTGAGCACGATGTGCGCGCCGCGCTCGGCGAGGTAGCGAAGGGAGGGCAGGCTCTCGCGGATACGCGTGTCGTCCGCTACGCGACCGCCCTCGATGGGTACGTTGAAATCGACTCGTACCAGTACGCGCTTGCCCGTGTAGGCGGCGTCGGGCAGGTCGCGAACCGTCTTTTTCTCCATTCCGTTTTCGCCGGGAGCTCGGTCGATGGTGGCGGCTCTCCGTCCGCTGCGCCGGGCTAACCTACGCAGGTCGGCAGCACCGCATCAAGCACGGGTGTCGCCGGATCGCACCGAAGGTACCGCACGGGGAAGTCGATCGAGGAACTGCAACACGGCCGTCGTCAACTCTTCGGCAGCCTCCCAGTTGGGCGAATGTCCGGCGTCCTCGAGGATTCGCAGCTCGGCGCGGGGCAGCGCACTCGCCGCGCTGCGGGCATCGGAAACGGGAACGAAGCGGTCGCGTTCCCCCCACGCCACGAGCACCGGCATGGGAAGCGTCGCGAGCTCGGCCGCAGTCAGAACCTCGCGCTGACCCTGCCAACTCGCGAAGTGGGCGAGCGTCGCTTCCAGCTGTGCGGCACCACCGGCCATGTCGGCGGCATGGAGGTAGTCGATCAGCGCCTGCTCGTGGTCGGGCGCGATCCCATCGCGGTTCGAGGTGAGCAGCAGCCGGAACAGCAGCGCCGTCCCCCGGCGTGACGGCCGGAGCAGCACCCCTCTCAGGCGGCGCATCGCCGCGAGCCGTACGAGGAGGGGCAGCGAGGTGCCGACGCCCACGACGTCCACGAGCACGACCGCCCTCACGTCCGCGGGTCGCGCCTGCGCCAGCCGCAACGCGGCGAGTCCGCCGAACGACGTGCCGACCAGGATCCAGGGCGGACTCGCGGTCGCGTCGAGCCACGTGCCCAGGCGCGCGGCCGCCTGTGCGCCCAGCGGCGGATGCGGCGCCACGGCATCGGACTCGCCGAAGCCAGGCAGGTCCGGCGCGAGGACGCGGTATCGCGCGGCAATCGGTCCGATCAGACGGTACCAGTTCGCGCACCCGCCGCCCGCACCGTGAATCAGCACGACCGGCTGGCCGCCCCCCGCCTCGATGTAGTGGACCGCTCCATCGTG
>Ga0299914_10003378_pt1 | contig 11261 bp, 9 predicted proteins | sample RVTome_10_FD_201361 | JGI IMG/M metagenome (GOLD analysis project Ga0299914, IMG submission 201361) | Soil microbial communities from uranium-contaminated site in the Upper Colorado River Basin, Wyoming, United States - RVT153D57 (version 2) ... | reverse complement strand
CTGGTTGTCGACACCAGGGCGTCACAGAGAGAGGCCGACGAACTGCGCGATCATTTGGCCCGGTTCACTTCGCTTCCGGTGCGGTGGGTCGTCAACACACACTGGCATTGGGACCATGTCTTCGGCAACGCGGTGTTCCCGGAGGCGGAGATATGGGGCCACGAATTGTGCCAGATCGCCATGGCCGAGCGTGGCGAAGAGATGAAGCCCGCCGCCCTGAAGTGGCTCTCCGAGGACCGTTGGGAGGAGATCGACGAGGTGGAGATCGTCCCACCTTCGAAGATCTTCTCAGACAAGGTTTCGATCGACATCGGGCGGAACATCGATCTGAGCTATCACGGGTTCGGGCACACCGACGCCGACATCGTCGTTTCGGTGCCAGATTCCGACGTTGCCTTCTTCGGAGACCTCGTCGAAGAAGGTGCGCCCCCCTCTTTCGGGGACAGCTACCCATTGTCGTGGCCGCTCGCCCTGCGGCTGGCGACGAACGAGATGCCGGGCACCGTCGTACCCGGGCACGGTGAGGTCGTGGGCCCTGACTTCGTGCGCTCCCAGCACGAGGAACTGGTGGCCGTGGCCGAGCTGGCGACGCGTTTCGTAAACGGCGATGTGGGTCTGGACGAGGCCGCTGTCTCAGGCCCCTACGGCGTGGAGGTCATGGAGAGCGCCTTGGTCAGGGCGCAGGCGGTCGCCTCCTAGGCCGTTCTACTGTTCGCGGCAGGATTCAGCCGAGCTGGCGGGCCAGGGCGTCCTTGTCTGACGTCGGCAGCTCGCAGACGAAACCCCGGCACACGTATGCGAGGGTCCCGCCGTTGCCGGTGCGGCCCTCGAGGAGAGGGACCCCGTCGTCTTCGGATACGGCCGGTGCCAGCGCCACCTGTGGTCGATAACGCGACCAGTAGACGGCAGCCAGCTCCCGCCACTCCTCCCCGACGATGGCGAGCTCCTTGGTCGAGTGGGACGAGTGTGCCAGGGCGAGATGGTGGCCGACCATCGATGGGTACCTGTCGGCGAGTAGCCCGACGGCCGCAATGGCCCCATCCGACGAGCGTCTCCACTCGTCGTTTCCCGTGTACAGGCTTGCCATGAGCAGGGCCTCCGCGGCCATCGCATTTCCCGACGGCAGCGGGTTGTCGGTGACGTCGGTGGGACGCTTGATCAGGTCCGAGGCCTCATTCGAGTTGGCATAGAAGCCACCTCCGGGCCGGACGAAGAGGCCCAGACGGTCGACCAGGTCGATGGCCGCCTCGTACCAGCGCATCTCACCCGTGGTGGCGAAGAGTGTGAAGAGCCCGACGGCCATGGCCCCGTGGTCGTCGAGGAATCCCCGGACCGAAGTGCGCCCGTCGCGCCATGAGCGCATCAGCCCTTCGTCGGTGATCAGGCTGTCGACCAAGAACCCGGCGGCGTCGGCGGCGACGCCAACATACCTGTCGTCGCCAAGTACAGAACCCGCTTCCGCGAATGCCCTGATGGCCAGACCGTTCCAGGAGGAGATCACCTTGTCATCGAGTCCAGGTCGGACCCTCTTCGACCTCGCCTCGAGGAGGCGGGCAATGAGGTCGTCGAGATCTGCCGGCGGCGCCTCTCCGACGATGTTGAGGATGTTGGAGCCTTCGAAGTTGCCGGCGTCGGTGACCCCGAAGTATGTGATGAGGTCCCCGGCGCGCTCATCCAGCACGCCGTGTATCTCATCAGTGCCCCAAACGTAGAACTTGCCTTCGACACCCTCGGAGTCGGCGTCCTCCGAGGATGAGAACCCACCGTCGGGTTGGCGGAGGTCGCGGATCATGTAGTCGAGCGTCTTGCGGGCAACCTCGACGAAGTCCGGTCTGTCGAACTCGACCCCGGCCCACAGGTAGAGCCTCGCCAGTTGGGCGTTGTCGTAGAGCATCTTCTCGAAGTGGGGGACCAGCCATTGGGCATCTACCGAGTAGCGGGCGAATCCCCCGCCCACCTGGTCGTGAATGCCTCCGGCGGCCATCTCGTCGAGTGTCTTGATGATCATCGTCTTCGCGTTTGGAGCCCACTCCTCGGCGTGGATGCGGAGGAGGAACTCGAGCACTGGCTGTTGGGGAAACTTCGGTGCCGCCCCGAAGCCGCCGTGCACCGGGTCGAACGACGACTCGATCTGGGAATATGCCTTGGTCAGCGTCTCCGTCCCGGGAACGTCGCCGACGGGGATCTCCCTCGAGATGGCATCGACGAGACGATCGGCCTGCTCGACGACCTCGTCGCGCCGGTCGGTCCATGCCGTTGACACGGCGTCCATGACCTGGGAGAAACTGGCCATGCCGTGTCTTTGCTCCTTGGGGAAGTAGGTGCCGGCGAAGAAGGGACGCTCATCGTGGTCGATCCACACCGTCATCGGCCATCCTCCCTGGCCGGTCATGGCTTGGACCGCCTCCATGTAGATGGAATCGACATCGGGACGTTCCTCACGGTCGACCTTGATGTTCACGTAACGCTCGTTCATCACGCCGGCTATGCCGGGATCCTCGAACGACTCGTGGGCCATCACGTGACACCAGTGACAGGCCGCGTAACCCACGCTCAGCAAGATGGGGACGTCGCGGGAGCGAGCCTCGGCGAACGCCTCCTCGCCCCACTCCCACCAGTCGACGGGGTTGTCCTTGTGCTGGAGGAGATAAGGAGAGGTGGCGTTGGCGAGACGATTGGGCATCCAGGTCAAACGTAGTTGGGTGAGCCGACAATCCCGGCGCGTATGCTCAACTCCGATGGCCACGGAAACCTTGCCCGATGTCGTCAACAGCCCGTTCGACCCGTGGGACGAGAGCCATCGCAAGGACCCCAAACGCCTCTACGCGGCCATGCGGGAGGGGGCGCCGGTCTATCGGGGAATCGGCCCGGAGACCCGCCGCAGTTTCTGGTTCCTCACCAGATACCAGGATGTCGTCGACTCCCTACGCAATCCGTTGCTCGGGCGCGAGTGGCAGCGGTTGCCCCCCGACGTGCGGGATCAGCACGACTTCGACGAGCCCGAGTCCCTGGAGCTGGTCAACCGTCACCTGCTCAACCTCGATCCGCCGAACCACTCTCGCCTGCGCAGGCTGGTCTCTCACGCCTTCACCTCGAAGCGCATCCAGGACCTGGGACCGCGCATCCGATCTCTGACCTCGGACCTCCTCGACGATCTGGAGGACGGCGACGATCTCGTCGAGAAGGTCGCACTCCCGGTGCCTGTCACCGTGATTGCGGAGCTCCTGGGGGTCCCGATCGACGACCAGGGGCACTTCCGCGGCCTCGTCGATCGCATGTTGCGACCGGTGTCCGATCAGGACTCGGTGGATGCCGGCTTCGAGTTCCTCGGCTACGTGAACGGAGCCATCGAGAGCCGGCGGAAATCGCCCGGGGAGGACCTACTCTCGGCACTCATCCACCTCGAGGACGAAGGAGACACTCTCGATCACTCCGAGCTGCTCTCCATGATCCAGTTGCTGCTCATCGCCGGGCACGAGACGACTGTCAACCTGATCGGGAATGGGATGGTCGAGCTGATGCGTCACCCGGGAGAACGCGACCGTCTCGTCGCGGATCCCGGCTTGCTGCCATCGGCGATCGAGGAGATGTTGCGGTTCAACGGCCCGGTGGAGACCTCGTTCCCCCGTTTCGCATACGAGGATCTGAAGATCGCGGGGGTGGAGATCCCCCAGGGAGACGTGGTCATCCCGGTGCTGATGGCCGCGAACAACGACCCAGGTCGATTTTCGGACCCGGAGACGTTCGACATCACCCGCGACCCGAACCGGCACGTCGCCTTTGGATTTGGCATCCACTATTGCCTCGGTGCCCCACTCGCCCGGCTCGAGGCCGCCATCGTGGTCGGCTCACTGCTCGAGCGATGGCCCCTCATCGACTTCGCATCCGACCCCGAAGATCTCGAGTGGACGTCGGGATTCTTTCTCCGCGGCGTGCGCCATCTGCCGGTCCGCATCTGAGCTCGAACCTGCCGCTCGTTATTCTGCGACAGATGAAGCGACTCCTCGCGGTGCTGGCCGCGGTCACACTCATCGCGGCCACGCCCCAGCAGGCTCTTCCCGAACTGGAAGCCAATGGCTACTACATCGAGCAGGGCTCGGCCGCCAGCGAGCAGGTGGTCAGCGACGCAGTGTTCGATGGTCGTGCCGACGGGGGCCGGTTGTACATCGTGGTGCTCGCCGAGGAACCTCCCGGTGGCGCCACCACCTTCTCCGATTCCGCCCTCGACCTGTTGGATGGGGACGGATATGTCTTGACCGTCGCCCCGGAGACGGTGGGATATGCCGGTGATGGGACCTTCTGGACAGACTCCGAGATGGACTCTGCCGTGGAGGTCTCGCTGGACGGTGGGTCCGACGACGAGGTGGTGCAGCTGTTCGCCGCGTCCCTCACCGGGGCCTCCCCTGTCGACGGTGGTGGCGACGACCCCGAAGAGGGGGCTTCGGCGGGTGGGGGGATCTCTCTCATATGGATACTGCTCATCGGGGGAGCGGCCGTTGGCCTTTGGGTCTTCCTGAGCCGCCGCAACCGAGCCAAGAGAGTCTCCGGCCGCATGGAGGAGGTCAGGGACCTCGCCAAGCAGAAGCTCGACGAGGTGGCGAATGACATTCTCGACATGGAGAATGAGGTGGCAGTGTCCGAGAACCCCGAGATCAAACAGCACTATCAGCGCGCATCCTCGATGTACGCGCAGGCGATGGATGACACCAATAGCGCCTCGAGTATCCCGGAGATGCTGCAAGTCTCGGAGGAGCTCGACCTGGCGATCTGGGAGCTCGATTGCACCGAGGCCCTACTCGATGGCAAGCCCAGGCCGGCGAAGCCCGAGCCGAAGACCGAGGTCGCCCCTCCCGCTTCCTCACCGGGCGTCCCAGATGGCCAGGGCCTCCCGGCCAATGTCCCGGGAACCGTGGACCAGTTCGACCGGAGGTCACAGCGACAGAGCTCGGGGACGGAAGACATGCTCACCATGCTCATGACCATGATGGCGATGGGAGGGATGCGTGGCGGGGGTGGCGGTTTCGGCGGCGGTTTCGGCGGCGGTTTCGGCGGGGGCGGGCGAGGCACCTCCATGGGAGGTCGGGGTCGTATCAGAGGCGGCGGGCGGCGCAGGGGCTGACACGCTCCTAGACTCGCCGCCGTCTACCTACAAGGAGTTGGTCACCAATGCTTCGCCGCTGGATCGCCTACATCAAGTCGTGGTTCAAGAGCACGTCCGAGCAGATGATGGACCCAGAGATCGAGATCCAGTCCTCCATCGACGAGGCCAGGAGGCGCGACCAGGATTTGCGGAACCAGGCAGCAAAGGTCATCGCTCACAAGACTCAGCTCAACTCTCAGATCGAGAGGGCGGCCGACACTGTCGGCGAAGCCAAGGAGATGGCGAAGCAGGCCCTCGTGAAGGCCGATGAGGCAAAGACGGCAGGTGATCAGGCTGGGGTCACCAAGTGGACCCAGGCGGCACAGAGCCTCGCCATGAAGCTGCAGGCTGCCGAGAACAACCTGGCGTCCCTGAAAGGTCAGTTCGAGAGTGCGGTCACCCAGGCCGAACAGGCCAAGGAGGCCGTGCAGAGCAACGCGATGAAGGTGCAGGAGCTGAGCGCGCGTCGTCTCGAGATGTTGGGATCCTTGGAGCAGGCCAAGATGCAGGAGGCGGTCAACAACGCGGTGCAGTCGATGTCCACATCGATCGCCGACGAAGCCCCCAATCTCGACGCGGTCGAGGACAAGATCGAGCAGCGAAAGGCCGAGGCCATGGCCAGAGCCGAGCTGCACGAAGCCACTCCAGAAGGAGCCGAGCAAGAGCTGCGCAAGGCTGTGAACATGGGGGAGGCAGACGCCAAACTCGATGAGCTCCGCCGCGAGCTGGGTCTGTAGGGGATCCGCGACTCATCTCCGGAAAGGAGGGAGGTCACGGTGAAGACCCTCCTCCTCATGCGACACGCCAAGTCCGACTGGAACGCCGATTACGGTGCCGATCACGACAGGCCGTTGAACGAGCGCGGCGCGCGCAGCGCCCGCATCATCGGCCGTGTCCTGTCCGCCCGCGGATATGCACCTCAGCTGGTTGTGGCCTCCACGGCGGTTCGCGCTCGCTCCACGGCCAGTCTCGCCAAGGAGGCGGGGCAATGGGGGTGCGACATCGTTCTCGAGCCGAGCCTCTATGGAAGCGGGCCCGATGCTGCCATTCAGGCGGCATCGCTGGCCCCGGACACCGATAGGCTGATGCTCGTGGGTCACCAGCCCACTTGGTCGATCCTGGTGTCGGTGCTCACGGGAGATCGCGCCGAGATGCGGACGGGCGCGGTGGCCGTCATCGACTTCGACTTCGAGAAGTGGCAGGACCTGCCCACCGCCCGGGGGAGGATCACCGCCACGTTTCAGCCCCGGGACTACGTCGGAACCGAATTCGACCGTCACTGACTTCTCGCCGAAGACCGTTAACGTCGGCCCTCATGCGCAATGTGATCACCCTCGTGATCGTTCTCGCCCTGGTGCCTGCCGCCTGCGCCGAGAGCCAGTCCGAAGTCACCTCCACTTCTGTCGCGGCGGCGACCACCACCACGGCGTCCGCCGATCCGACCACGTCGGACCCGGCCGAGACGACCACCACTGCCGGAGGTCAGCCGGACGCTGGTGGGCCAGACTGTCTGGTCGGGACATGGGTTCTGGACACAGAGAACTTCGTGGAGAACTTCGACGGGATCTTCGCCGACGCGGGGATGCCGGGCACGGACGTCACGGCATTGGATGGCACTTTCATCGTCGAGATGGGAGCCGACGGGTCGCTGAGCGCAACCCGCGATGGCTGGGGATTCAACATCGCCACAGGCGAAGGGACCGTGATCCTCGAGATAAACGGGACCGAGACCGGGACCTGGTCGGCGGACGACTCCACGCTCACGGTGGACACCGACGCCTCTGACGTCGACATCAACGCCGCCATCGAAGTCGACGGGGAGATGTTGGAGATGCCTGCCGAGTACCAGCCCGAGTTCGAAGTGCCTCGTGGGATAGCTTCGGGCAGCAGCTACACGTGCTCCGGTGACGTCCTGACACTCACCAACGCAGGAGTCGAGTCGGAGCTGCACCGGGCCTGAGGAGTCACTGCGAGGAGCGCCCTTGGCGTTCGCTCGGGCCGGACCCTTGAGGGACATGCGCGGCGATGGGCTGCATTCGCTCGGACGACCCGAAGCCAGGTCTGGCAAGATCGGGTCATGACATGGAAACTCGATTGTGGCTCGTACACCCTCTTCGTCATAGAGGACGGCTACTACTGGCGTGACCCTGAGACGTATTACGCAGAAGCGGCTGAACACGACTGGCGATTCCATCCGAAGAACGATGCTGGCCAGGCACGGCTCAACTTCGGCTGCTATCTGATCACCGATGGTGACCGCACCATCATGATCGATTCCGGCATCGGGGAGGTCGCCCAGGAGGGGATGACCGCCGGTCTGATGCCAGAGGCGGTCGACGCCTTGGGGGTGGCCAGGGAGTCGGTCGAAACCGTCGTGTACACCCACATGCACTATGACCACATAGGCGGGAGCAGGCGTGCTGGCGAGATCGTGTTCCCCAGGGCTCGCCATGTCTTCCACACAAAGGAGTGGGACCATTGGAAAGGGGTCGACAACGAGTTCGGGACCGCGTGCCAGACCATCATGCGGCCGCTGTTCGACGCCGACGTCGTCGACTTCATCGACGCTGACACGGAGGTCCTCCCCGGAGTCACCGCGGTCGAGTCGTTCGGCCACACGCCGGGTCACCTGACGGTGAGCATCATCTCCGACGGTACGAGGACGCTGATCGGAGGCGACGCCAGCAACCACCCGTTCCAGGTCGAGAACCCACATTGGAGTCTCCCGGTGGACAACGACCATGCGATGGCGGCACGCACCCGTGATCGAATCTTCGAGAAGATCAAGGACACCGACACGACGTATGTGGCACCCCACTATCCGATGCCGGGGGTGGGCCGGATCGTCACCGACGACGGTGTGCGCGTCTATCAGCCGCGATCTGTGCCCAGCACTTGATCTACGCCGTCCAATCCGGGGATCGCCGATCTCCCTTGCCCTGCGCTATCGGCGGGATGCGAGGTCGGATCCCCGGTATGGCGTCATGTCCCCACGAGTGAGTCTGCCAGGTCCCAATAAGGGAGTGACAACAAGGTCTGACACTCGGCGCGCACCTCGTCACTGATCACTCTCATCCGCGCCGATGCTTCGGCTGGGCTCCATTCGAACCGGGCGAGGGCTTCTGACTGCTCGAATAGGCGGGTCGAGAGTGAGTCGCGCAACGTCTCGAACCAGTCGAAGGCCGCAGCCTCCTCGGCCGGATCGTGGAGGGCGCGATCGACAGCCCGGGCGCACAGTTCCGCGTCACGCAACGCATCGCTGATCCCGTGTGCCGATATCGGGTCTTTCGTGTACCCAGCGTCACCGACGAGTGCCCACCCGGGCCCCCATGCCTGGCGGATGAAGCCGGGGAGCCCGCTGGTGCCGTAGAACCTCTCGACCCGTCGACCTGCCCCGACCAGTGCGGCGACATCGTCACCGCCTTGCTCGAGGAGGCGCATGAACTCCGTGTCCGGGTCGTCGGCGAACCGCTGGCGAAGACCGGAGGGACGGCCGGCGAAGACCAGGCAGCGCCCGTCATTCGTGGGCACCAACCCGACATTCACGCCCTGGGTGAACTGAAACCAGAACCCGGCAGCCTCGATCCCCTCGTAGTAGGAGTAGTGGATGGCGTTCATGGCCGGGTGCGAGCGCCGGACGGCGGATCCTGCAAGCTCTGCCACCCGGGATCGATGTCCGTCGGCACCGATCACGTAGCGGGCCGTCGTATTCCGGGCCGAGCCGGCACGCCCGGCCCGGATCCCGACGACGCGCCCGTCATCACTGCGGAGCAGATCCTTCATCGACGTCTCTTCCCAGAACTCGACCCCCGAATCGCGAGCCGCCTCCACGAGCTCAGCGTCCAGTAGGTACCGGCGCGGCGCGTAGAGGGTGTCGACCCCGCACTCGGGTCTCACCCGAAACGGGATTCGCTCATCGTCGAAGCCGAGCGTGATGTCCCGGATTGGGGGAGTCCCCGCATCTGTGATTCGGTCGAGGATCCCCCACCGGGTCAGCTGGAGGACTCCAGTCCGCAACAACGCATGGGTCGACACAGTGTCCGACGGCATCGCGGCCCGTTCCACCAAGAGAACCCGGTGACCCCTTCGTGCTAGGAGCATGGCCGTTGAAGCGCCGGCAACTCTCCCACCCACGACGATCACGTCGTAGTCAAAGCTCATGTTCTGTTTGCCGCGAAACGCGGGCCGGATGTACCGGCCCGCGCTCGCCCCTCATTCCGCGGCAACTTCGACCGAGACGGTCGTGCCGTTGGTCAACATGTCATAGACCGCTGACCGGGCAACTGAACGCTCGACGATGCCTTTGAGCTTTTCGGCAGAGGCGTCACCTTCGATCGTGACCTGGACGTCGATCCCTTGGTAGCCATTCCGTACCGTTGGATCGAGTCCCAGCAGCCCCACCAGGTCGATATCGCCGGACACGACGGACTCGACTCTGGTCAACTCGATTCCGCGCGCGGCTGCGATGTTGCCGATCCCTGAAGTGATGCAGGCTGCGAGAGCATGCAGGAGCTGCTCGGCAGCCGAAGGGGCGTTGTCCTCCGCAACGAGTTGTACGGGATGGTCGCCCTCGAAGCTGTGCTCCTCGAGGTGGGTCTGTTCCTCTCCGAGCCCGAAGAAGTCGTAGATCGTGCTGCGGCTGTGAGTGCCGCTGATCCACTGGTTGCGGGCGCGGAATTGAAACTTGGCGGCCTCGGGCTGTGCTTTGACGGCATCCAGGGCTCCGAAGAGACCCTCGGTGTCAACGCCGTTCCTCAATTGTGTGGGTGTCATGGTCCCTCTTTCTCGTTGTTGTTGCTGGTGTGTTAAGTCGATCGCTCGACCGATTCTCGGCGTGTGGTTCTTTTGCTTCGTACCTCCTTGGTGGTCTAGATGAGCTCGGCGATCATCCGTGCCGCCCGGGCGGCGCCGTCGGTCTCCACCGGCCGATAGTCGACCGGACGGTCGACTTGACGGGCGATGGCCTCGGCTATGCCCTCGCGGTCGGTTGCCGAGTAGTCCATGTGAGCGCCGGCGCCGTATTGCTCGAGCCGATGACGCACGTGGAAGTTCTGTTCGAAGTGGTTCCGGAGCGGGAAGTAGAGAAATGGACGTCCTGCCGCGGTCAACTCCATGGTGGTGGTCAGGCCGCCCTGGACGACGGCCAGGTCGCACACCGAGAGATGCCGGTAGAGGCGGTCGACGTAGCCAAGCACCTCGAGCCCCGGATGCGAGGGGAGCGCCCCGGGGTCGATGCGAGGCCCTGCGACGGCGACCATGCGCAATTCCGGGACCCGGGCCTTCGCCAGCGGATAGGCGTCGATCACCTTCTCGAGTAGGTCCTGGCCAACGCCCGACCCACCCACGGTGACGACACATACCTTTTCGTCCGGATCGAAACCGAGCTCGTCACGAATCTCCAGTGCCTCGTCAGCCGTGGGCGGGGTGAATCCTGTGATGTAGCCGGAGAAACTGAAGTGGTCTTCGGTCCAATCCCGGATCTTGGGGAGATCGGGCCCGAAGGTCTCCGGATATATGTCGTCGGGGTTGCCGACGAAGATGGCGCGGTCACGGATGCGGGGAAAGCGAGCGATGTGCTCGATCATCTCGGCGTTGTAGTCGGCGGTGAGGTACGCCTCGTGTTCCCCACCCGAGGGCATGGGGAGGTATCCGACGAAGTCGGTCATCCAAACGTGGGATCCTCGCTTCAGCTCAGGGTTCTCATGCCAGTAGTGGTCGACATCCCAGGCCTCGTCTCCCACGATGAGGTCGTAGTCTCCCTCCTCGACCACTTCCTGGAAGATCATGAAGTTGGCGAGCAGGATCTCGTCCATCCGACGCAACGCCTGGAAACAGTGGAGGTCGTGCCCGGAAGCCTCCGATGCGATGTGCCCCGACTCAGATGCCAACCACTCGCTGGCTGGATGGGTCGTCTCTCCGGCCGCCTCGAGAACTCGCGTCACGGGATCCTGTGCCAGCCAGTCGACGTGCAGGTCCGGCTCGATCTTCCGCAGTTCCTCGACGATGGCCAGGTCACGACGAGCATGGCCCAACCCGATCGGAGAGGAGAGGTAGAGAGCCCTCTTCCGCCGGTTCAGGCCACGAGTCCATGTCTGGACGCTCACATTCGCTCCCGTTGTCT
>Ga0299914_10003377_pt1 | contig 11268 bp, 9 predicted proteins | sample RVTome_10_FD_201361 | JGI IMG/M metagenome (GOLD analysis project Ga0299914, IMG submission 201361) | Soil microbial communities from uranium-contaminated site in the Upper Colorado River Basin, Wyoming, United States - RVT153D57 (version 2) ... | reverse complement strand
ACGCCGCCCGCGCGACTTCCCGACGTCGTCTCGGCTGCGCTCGCCGACGGCCCGCGCGAGGCCGAGGTTCGCCGCCGGTACGCGCTCGAGAACACGTGGGACGAGCGCGCGAACGACCTCGAGTCGCTGCTCGCCGAACGCCTCGGCGTCGCCTGACGGGGCCCGTTCGGGGAGCACAGGCGATCCGGCCGGTCGTAATGCCTATACTCTTGCCGCCGTGATCCCCCCTGTTCCGGCTCGTTCGTCCACGTGGGCGCCGCTCGCAGCGCTCCTCTTCGCCGCTGCGCTCGTGGTGACCGGCGCCGCAGGTGCGGGCGCGTCCGCCACGTCGATCGCGACCGTGACGCCCGCGGACGGACAGACGGTGAAGGCGCGCATCCGTTGGGAGGCTCGTGCCTCCGGCGACGCGCCGAGGAAGGTCGAGTTCCTCGTGGACGGGAACCTCGTGTGGACCGAGAGGAACGAGCCGTTCGTCTTCGGCGGGAACGACGCCAGGTTCGACACGCGCACCTTCCGTGACGGAAGACACGTGCTGAGCGTGCGTGCGACGGGCGGCGACGGGTCGGTGGTGAGCTCGGCGGTCGCCGTCACCTTCGCCAACGGGACAGCTGCGGCGCCGCGCCCGTCGCGCCGTAGCGCGCCGAGGGCGAAGCCGGGCCTCGTGTACGTGGACGCCGGCTCACGCGGCGGCACGTGCCGAGACGCGCGCACCGTCGCCCAGGCGAAGTCGGCGCGCACCCCCTGGTGCTCGCTGCAGCGCGCCGCGACGGCAGCGCCGAGCGGTAGCACCGTCGTCGTTCGCGGCGGCAGCTACGCGGAGCTGCAGATCGAGAACGTCCACAGGCGCCCACACGTGACCTTCAGACCGTTCCTGTCGGAACAAGTTGCCGTCGCAGGGATCGGGACGAAGAACACGAGCGGGCTCCGCTTCCAGGGGCTACGGATCACCAGCTACGTCGACCTCGGCGACTACAGCGACCGCATCCAGCTGATCGGGAACGACCTCTCGCCCCACGGCATCCACATGCGCCGCGTCAACGGCGTCCTGATCGAGCGAAATCGTATCCACGACCTCGCGCCGAAGTCGTCCAACGGCAAGTGCGGCTGCGGCATCTGGGGGCAGTCCTGGAAGAACGAGAACGGCGTCCGGAACGTCGTTATCCGCCGCAACGTGATCACCGACCTGCACGGCGACGGAATCCACTTCGGCAACGGCCGGAACGTCGTCATCGAGGGGAACACGATCACGAACGCGATCAGGATCGACGACGACCACGTCGACTCGATCCAGATCATGGGCACGCACGGGCTCGTCATCCGCGGCAACTACATCGGCAACAACCAGCACGGCCTGATGTTCACCGACAAGGCATCGCCGGGCGTCGTGATCGAGAACAACGTGATCGTCAAGACGTCGTACGGCATCAACGCCGGCGACATCCCGGACGCGCGCATCGTCAACAACACCTTCTGGGGCAACCGGTGGGGCGCCGCGCTGATCCGGGACGACGCGCGCGACGCGCCGCAGCCGGACGGGATCGTCTTCAAGAACAACATCATCGACGAGACGCGACACTCCGATGGGGGGCGCTTCGCAGAATACGGCTACAACCTCGTCGAGACGGGCCCGCTCTTGGCGCCGACCGACCGCCGGGGAACCGCGCGGTTCGTGAACCCCGAGCGCGGCAACTTCCGGCTCGCCGCCGGGTCGCCCGGGATCGACGCCGGGACGAGCGTCCGGGCGCCGCAGCGCGACAGGGCCGGGCGGCCGCGCCGCGACGACCGGACCGTACGGAACCGCGGCGGCGGCTCGCCGAACTACTACGACATCGGTGCGCACGAGCGGTAGCCGCGGCCCGGCCGCGCGGCTTGCCGAGCGCACGCGCGCAAGTTCTCCCGCCACGAGGCGTTGAGTCAGTAGGAACCCTGCGACGGGCGGACGACGAGTGGAGATCGCGAACATACTGGCAGTCCTCTGGCGCCGACGCGTGTGGGTTGTGGTCGGCGTCATCGTCGCGAACCTCGTCGCCTATTCGAGCGCCTTCAAGCTCACGTTCCCGCCGTCGTTCGAGCCGCGCACGTTCGTCTACGGGGCCGCGTCGACGACCCTCTTCCTCGACGCCGGCCTCTCGCCGCTGCTCAACATCGAGACCGACATCGATCCACTGGCGACGCGGGCTGAAATCTTCACGCGCCTGGTCGAGAGCGAACCCGTCATTCGCCGGATCGAGGCGGCGGGCGGCTTCGAGCCAGGCAGCGTCGTCGTGGCGGGCCGGATCGCCTCCGCGGCGACCTTCACGCGCTCCTCGCGCGAGTCGGCGGCCGAGCAGCGCGCCGCCGAGGTCGCGGGGGAGGACGGCGTGAAGCGCCTGCTCTTCGCGAACGAGGACGGGCTCCCGGTGCTCTCGCTCTACGCCACGGCGCCGACGGCCGAGGAGGCGATTCGGCTCGCCGACGCGGGCGCACGCGGCCTGATCGGCTACGTCAAGGCGCTTCCGAACCGAGGCTCCGGCCCCGCCGCCACGCGGATCAACTTCCGGCAGCTGGGGGCGGCCAGGGGCGGTCTCGTCAACCAAGGTGCGAGCGTCCCCTTCGCGATCCTGGTCTTCATCGGCGTGCTGGGCATCTGGTGCCTCTTCGTGCTGGTTGGATCGAGCCTCGCCAGAGCGCTGGGCGAGCAGCCGGCGGCCGGCTCGGAGGAGGACGCGCCGCAGGCTGAACCGCCCGAGGCGGAAGACCTCTCCGCGCGCATCGCCGCGGCCCAGGGGGGCCGCGAAGCGCGCTGACGAGCGCGCCGGCGCCCTCGGACGCCGAAAGTCGGGGCTCTCGCAGGTCGTTGATCCTGCGGATCCCTCGACGACGCGGCCGCCGAGCGAACGTTTTATGACGACGACGACAACGACCCCCTCACCGCTGAGGCTTCGGCCGCGGGCCGGGCCCGCCGTCGCTGCGCCGCTGCCGACGCAGCGCGCCGACGCCTGGCCGCATACCCGACGCGCGATGCCGTGGTCCCTCGCAGGGTTCCTCGTCATGCTCTGGCTCGTCCCCTTCCAGGACATCCGCCTCCCGGTGGCGCTGCCGGTGGACGCGAAGCTCGACCGCTTCGTGCTCGGCGGCATCGGTGCACTGTGGCTCGCGGCGTTCCTGGCGGGCGGCCGCGGAAGCCCGCGGCTGCGACCGACGGCGCTTCACCTGGCGGTGCTCGCATTCGCGACGGCCGCGATGACCGGTTTCCTGGTCAACCTGCCGGTGCTCGTCAACGTGGGCGACTTCACACTCGGCATGAAGAAGCTCGCCCTCCTCGCCGCCTACGTGGCGTTTTTCTTCATCGCCGCGACGTCGGTGCGCCGTTCGGAGATCGGCGCGTTCTGCACGCTCACCGTCGTCCTCGCGAGCGTGACGGCGCTGGGGATCATCTGGGAGTACCGGACGAACACGAACCTCTTCTACCAGTTCACGGGCCAGCTCCTCCCCCCGGGGTTCTCGCTCCTCTCCGAGACAGGCGACTCGAAGTTCGGGCGGCCCGCGGTCACCGGCCCCGCGCAGCACGGGCTCGCTGCGACGACGATGCTGGCACTGGCATTGCCCTTCGCGGCCGTCCGGATCTTCGGCGATCAGGGGCGCAACAAGCGCATCCTGTACGCCGCCGCGACGGCGATCATCCTCGCCGGCACCGTCTCCACGCTCCGCAAGACGGCGATGATCATGCCGATCGCCGCGCTCGCCGTCTTCCTCGTGTACCGGCCACGGCAGCTCGTCCGGATGGCGCCCGCGGGCGTGGCGCTGATCCTCGTCACGCAGGCGCTCTCACCCGGAGCGCTCGGCTCGATCCGCGGCCAGCTCTCGCCGGACCGTCTCTCCGGCAGCTCCTCCACGCAGGGCCGGATGGAGGACTACACCGCCGTCCTTCCCGACGTCAAGAATCACCTCGCGTTCGGTCGAGGGTACGGCACGTTCGACTCGCACAAGTACCGGCTCCTCGACAACCAGTATCTCGGCCTGCTGGTGGAGATCGGCGTCCTCGGCCTCGCCGCCTACGTGGCGATGATTCTGGCGGTCTTCGTCGCCGTCCACCGGGCGGTCAAGTCGAGCGATCCAAGCCGCGGACCTCCTGCCCTGGCGGCGGCGGCCGCGGCGGGAGCCTTCCTCGTGTGCAATGCGCTCTTCGACGTGCTCGCCTATCCGCAGGTGCCGTACCTGTTTCTCTTCATCGCCGCGATCGCGGCGGGCGTCGGCGGCGACACCGGCCGGCGCGCCCCGGGCGAGACCGCCCCGGGCGGGTCGCGAAGGTCGGCGCGGCTGCGCCGCGGCACGCTGACGCCGGTCGGATGACGAGCCCGCCGAAGGCGGGAGACGCGTCCGCACGCCCGTCCCTCGCCGAGGCGACGCTCACGGGGGTGCGGTGGGTCGCGATCGCCCGCCTCCTGACGGAGGCGCTGGCATTCGGCGTCATGGTGTGGCTCGCCCACCTCCTCACCCCGGCCGAGTTCGGCCGTGCTGCGGTCGCGCTGATCGTGAATGCGCTCGCGGTCACGATCGCCGTCGGCGGCTTCGGCGCTCCGCTCGTGCAGCGTAGGGTCGTTGAGCGCGCCCACCTCGAGAGCGCGCAGCTCGCCGCGCTCGTGTGCGGAGCGGCGCTCACGTGTCTGACCTATGTGCTTGCGCCGGTCGTCGCGGAGCCGCTCTTCGGCGCGGCGACGCGGGACCTGATCCAGCTGATGTCGCCCGTGTTCCTCGTCACGAGCCTCGGCGTCGTCAGCCAGGCGATCCTCCAGCGGCGGCTCGACTTCCGCCGGCTCAGCCTGATCGAGGTCGCCGCGCTCGTCTGCGGCGGCAGCGTCTCGCTCGCCCTCGCAAACGCCGGCTCGGGCGCCGAGGCGCTCATCCTGGGGGCGCTCGCCTCCGCGGCGATGATCGCGCTGCTCCAGCAGGCCGCGACGCCGATCGTCCTGCCGCGCTGGCACGGGCGGGAGGGACGCGAGATCCTCGCATTCGGGACGCCGTCGGCGGCGAGCTCGCTCGTCGACGTCGCACACAAGAACGTCGACTACGCGATCCTCGGCGTCAAGCTGCAGGCGGCGCAGGTCGGCTTCTACTGGCGGGCGTTCCAGCTCGGCATCGATCACCAGCGGAAGATCAGCGGGATTCTCATGCGAATCGCGCTGCCGGTCTACTCCCGCGCCGACGACGCCGAGCACCGCCGCCGGATCCGCGCCCGGATCGTGAAGGTCCAGACCGCGGTCATCTTCCCGCTCCTGGCGACCCTGATCACCGTCGCGCCGGTCCTGATCCCGTGGCTCCTCGGCGACCGCTGGTCGCAGAGCGTGGCGCCCGCGCAGATCCTCGCCGTGGCAGGGATGGCAGTCTGTGTCCTGACCGGTCTGGGGCCGCTCATGATCGCCGCAGGTGAGCCGCGGGCGCTACTCGCGTTCAACCTCCTCTCGGCGACGGCCTTCGCCTGCGTGGTCCTGCTGACGGCGCCGCTCGGCCTGATCGCCGTCTGCGTCGCCGTGACCGCGTTCTACGTGACGCAGGTGCTCGCGGCGCACAGGTTCCTGTTCGAGCGGCTGCTCGGGATCCCGATGCGGCAGGTGCTCGCCGACGTCACGCCGGCGGGCGTCTCGGCAGCCGCCCTCCTGGTCGTCGCGTTCCCGACGGCGCAGGTGCTCGAACGGCTCGAGATCCCGGCGCTGCTCCACCTCGCTGCGACGGGGCTCGTCGCCGCGGCCGTCTACCTGGGCGTCCTACGGCTCCTGTTCCAGGCGACGTGGAGCGACCTCGTCCTCGTCGTGCGCCGCGTCGCCGGCCGCCGCACGCGAGCGACCGAGCAGGCCCCGCTGAGCCCCGCCGTCGGCTGAGCCCCCCGTCGACGGCGAGCCTTCACCCCGCCCAGGCTGTCGCGACTGACTCAGCCGGTGTAGACGAAGGGAAGCTCGTCGGCGATGTCGCGCAGGCGCGGCGCCGTCGAGTCACGCTCGGACGCGATCAGCTCGTCGAGCGGCAGCGGCCATTCGATCCCGACGTCGGGATCGTTGTAGGCGATGCCGCGCTCCGTCGCGTCCGCGTAGTAGTTGTCCTGCTTGTAGAGGACATCGGCGACGTCGGAGACGACGCAGAACCCGTGCGCAAAGCCGACGGGGCAGTAGACCATGTGCATGTTCTCGTCCGTCAGCTCGAACCCCTCCCACTGGCCGAAGGTCGGCGAGCCGCGGCGGAGGTCGACGACGACGTCGAAGATCTTGCCGCGCCCGCAGCGCACGAGCTTCGCGGCGCCGCGGCCGATCTGGAAGTGCATGCCGCGGACGATCCCGCGGCCGGAGCGAGAGTGGTTGTCCTGCAGCATCTCGTGCGGGATGCCGAAGTCGTCGTAGAGGTTCCGGCGGTACGTCTCGCAGAAGAAGCCGCGCTCGTCGCCGAGCAGCTTCGGCGCGATCAGGACCGGGCCCGCGAGCCGTGTCTCGATCCGTTGCACGCGCGCGATCCTACCCGACGCCGTCGCCGCCGACCGCGGGCGCTACGGCCGCGCGCAGGCCCGCGCGCTCCATGTAGTCCGAGAGCGCCTCCCGCCAGTGGCGCAGCGGTGTCAGCCCGAGCCGCTCGGCGGCCGGAGAGGCCAGGACGCCGTTGAGGGGCCGGTCGATCTCGCCCGCCCCGCGCGCCGTCGCGGTCGCCTCGACCGGGACGTCGACGCCCGCCAGCTCGACGATCGCCTCGGTGAACTCGTGCCACGAGCACGAGCCGGCGCTCGTCAGATGCAGCACGCCCGACGTGCCGCGTTCGACGGCCTCGACCATCGCCGCAGCGAGATCCGCGGTGAACGTCGGGCTGAGTCGCTGGTCGGCGACGACGCGGAGGCTCCCCTGCTCCCTCGCGCGCGCGATCATGCGTGTGACGAAGTTCCCGCCCTTGGAGACGCTGCCGTGGAGCCCGTAGAGCCCGGCCGTGCGGACGACGAGCCCGCCCGGCGCGTACGCGAGCACCGCGTGCTCGCCCGCGAGCTTCGACATCCCGTAGACGTTCCGTGGGCTCGGGAGGGCGTCCTCTACGTACGGCTCGGAGGCCGTGCCGTCGAACACGTAGTTCGTGCTCATGTGGACGAGCCGCGCGCCGTGCTCGGCGCAGCGTTGCGCTAGACGCTTGACGGCGCGGGCGTTGACGGCGAAGGCACGATCCTCCTCGCGCTCGCACACGTCGACGTTGTGGAACGCGGCGCAGTTGAAGACGACCGTCGGCCGCAGCTCCGCGAAGATGCGCGCGACGGCGTCGTCGTCCGTGACGTCGAGCTTCGCGCGGCTCGGCGCCGCCACCGCGGCCGCGCCCGCGAGCCGCGCCTCGAACTCGGACGCGAGCTGGCCGCCGCCGCCGGTGACGAGCGCCCGCTCGCCCATCAAAGGACGGCCTCGAACTGGTCGAGCTGCGGGCGCAGCTCGTTCAGCAGCTCGAGCCAGCGGATGTTGTAGTACCTCGGATCCGTCAGCATCGCGCGGTCGCCAACGTCGATGGACGAAAGGATCCCCGTGATCGCCTCGACGACCGAGCGGGAGGGTTGGAAGGCGAGCCGCCCCGCGAGCTTCGTGTTCGAGCACTCGTAGTCACGGGTGAGGCGCGGCGCAGGCGCCTCCCGAAGGGACACGCTCCGCCCGAGGAGCTGCACCGACCCGGCGACGAGCATCGCGAGCTCGCGGATCTGGTAGTTCGAGTGGAGGACGTTGAAGATCTCGCCGCGAACGAGGTCCGCCGGCGCTTCCAGCACGGCGATCATGGCGTCCGAGACGTCGGCGATGTCGACGAGCGGCCGCCACATCCAGCCGCCGCCGTGGAGCTGCAGCTCGCCCTGGAGCAGAGCGTCCTTGACGAACGTGTTCACGACGAGGTCGAACCGCATACGCGGGCTGTAGCCGTAGACGGTGCCGTTCCGCAGGATCACCGGACAGAGGCCCTCGTCGACGAGCCCCAGGAGCGCCTCCTCGCCGTACCGCTTCGAGGTCGCGTAGGCGCCGCGCGGCTCGATGGCCGCCGTCTCGTCGTGCATGCCGGGAGGGAGCCCGTCGTAGAGCGAGCACGACGAGGCGAAGACGACTCGCTCGACGCCGCGCTCGACGCACGCGTGCCCGAGCGCCTCGGTCGCGAGCGCGTTCATCTGCCAGTTCGCCTCCGGATCGAACTCGGCAGTCGGGTCGTTCGAGAGGCCAGCGAGGTGGATGACGCCGTCGACGCCGTCGAGCGCCGTTGCGGGCATGTCGCGCACGTCCGCCTCGACGAGCTCGACGCGGTCGGCAAGGCTTCCGAGCGGGCCGCGCCCCCAGTAGAGCCGGTCGAGGATCCGCACGTGGTAGCCCCGGTCGAGCAGACGCCCGGTCAGGACGCACCCGATGTAGCCCGCTCCCCCGGTGACGAGGATGGTGCGCCCGCGCTCGGGCGGGTCCGGCGGCAACCCGTTCCCGCGGCGGACGCCGCCGGGCAGCGAGTAGACGGGGTGCGAATTCTCGGTCATATGGTTTCAGCTCCTCGGTTGACTCGCACCATCAACGGGCGAGCCCGAATGTTTCTTCTGCTCGGCCCGCGATGGGGGGCGGCATCGCACTCGCCGATGTCGCTCCCGGCGAGGCGTGTTGCGGACGTGGACGCCCGCTCCGTCTCCGACAAGACGAAGTCCTCGATGAGCCGCCCGTCGCGGCCGAGTGCCTACGCGCGGATGTCCGCGACGCCGGTGCGACATCACCCGGCTTCAGCTCGGGAACGACCCGTTGCGCCGCAGCGACGAACGCGCGGCGGCTGAGCTCAGCTCCGTGATCCCCGTGCGCCAGTACTGCCGGGTCAGGCGGAGCGTCCCGGCGAGCCGACCGTGGCCGCGACGTCGCCCATCCGGATACGCGGCAGAAGGTTCGCGTCTCGCGCGCGGGCGAGGAGCGCCGTCGGGCCGACGAGCACCTCGCCGTCGAGCTGCCGCGTCAGGTGGACGCCGAGGAACAGCAACCGCGCATCGGGGACGGGATAGACGAGCGAGCGGACAGGGTCGCGCCGATCCGGCCGCAGCTTCAGGTACACGCCGGGAAACGGGACGATCCGAGGCTCTGGCGGAGCGCCGGCGAGCGGCCCGTCTCGGACGAGCCGTCCCCGTGCGTCACGCGGAGGCGGCGAGCCCGCGGCTCGGCGCCGTGCCTCGCGCCCGAGGACGACGCGGCCGCCAGCCTCCTCGAGCTGCCGCCGAAGGTCAGCGGCCGCCCGGGATGGCGGTGGCGAGCTCACGGCGCGGTCGCCAGCCCGAGGATCCCGGCGCCGACGAAACGAGGAGGTCGGAGCACGCGGGCGGCTCGACGAGGCGCCGAGGTCACGCCGTCTCTCGTCGTACGCCGGCGATCAGAGGCGCAGAGTGCACCGCGAGATCAGGCGGTCGCCCGAGACTTCACCGGCTGTCGAGCGGGGTGGTCGAGCACGTGAAGCGTGAACGTCTGGTCGATCCAGCGGGCGTTCTTGAAGAGACGCTTGCTGCGCAGCTCCGTGAAGGGCGCGATCTTGCGCACTTCGTTGCGATCGTTGAACTCGCGGATCGCGAGCCGTTCGCCGCACCACGGGTTGTGCCGCTCGAACCAGACGTCGTCAAAGTAGATCGTCGTCACCGGGAGGCAGAGCTCCGGATCTCCTCCGAAGACTCGCAACGCGTCGACGGCGCTGAAGTAGTAGTCGACGTCTACGGAGACGAATCCGATCGGGGCGTCCGTCGTGCATTCCTCGAGGAACCGCGGCACGGTCTCTTCGAGCTCGCCGAGGACGAGGCGAGCGTGCGACGGCAGGGCCTCGACGAGCGCCTTCCGGTCGATCATCTGAAAGGTCCCGACCGTGTACAGATCCGGGTGATCCCGGTAGTCGCGCGGCTCCGGAAGCCCCGTCGCGCCGTCGAATCCGATCACCTCGATCTCCACACCGGTCGCACCGTGGACGCGACTCGCGATCTCGCTCATGTTCAGCAGCCCCTGCCCGCTGGCAACGCCGAACTCGAGGCACTTGATGCGGCGGATGCCCGCCTGCCGTGCGACATCCGCGGCGTGCAGGACGCCGAATGCGAACTGCGGCCGCGCGTAGAGGTCGAAGTAGACCTTCGATCGGACGTCGCCGAACACCGCGACGAACAGTGCGATCAGGTTCAGATGCACGGGCTCCGAGAGCCGCTCGCGAAAGATCCGTTCCCACGCTGCTCGCGAGCGAGCGCGGGCGGCGACGTACCTCAACATCAGCCCGTCAGCTCCGCGTCGCGAACGCTGCTCTCGCGCGGGCGCACGGCCGTCAGCGGAAGCGGCTCGTACGGCGGAGCTGCCCATCCCAGCAGGCATGCGAGCGCCCGCTTCATCGACTCGGCTGCACCGGGATCCGAACGGTGCAGGAGCCGGTAGAGCGGCATCCGCGACCCGTAGTACAGCGCGAGCGCGCCCACGAAGGCCAGCCGGTGGAGGGGCGAGAAGTGCTTCCGCGCGTACAGCCGATTCGAGAGCGCGTACTGCGCGAACGTGCGCGGGTTGAAGCCCTGCTTGCCGTAGTGGTGGACGATCCGCATGTACGGGAGGTGACGAACGACCCAGCCGGCCCGCTTGATCCTCAGCGCGAGGTCGACCTCGTCGGAGTAGAGGAAGAAGCGCTCGTCGAGCCACCCCGCGCTCTCGAGCGCCTCGCGCCGGGCGAGCATGAACGAGCCCGATGTCCAGTCCAGGTCGAACTCCTCTGCGTAGCGGCGGCGGTCGAGCTCGCGCGTGCCCAGCCAGGACGCTCCGAACGGGAAACGCTCCGACCCCAACGCCTCCATGACGACGCGGAGCGCGTTCGGGAACCGGCGCATCGACGGCCAGAGCTGCCCATTGCCGAGGACCTGCTCGGCACCGGCGAGCCCGACCTCCGGCGCGGCGTCCATCCGGCGGACGAGATCCTCGAGCGTTCCGGAGAGAATCTCCGTATCAGGGTTGAGGAAGAGGACGTAGCGAGCGTCGACCGTGGCCAGAGCCTGGTTGTTCGCGTGCGAGAAGCCGTGGTTGGCCGATGCGACGACACGAGCGTCGGGGAACTCCGACTCCACGAGCTCCCTCGTGCCGTCGGCCGAGTCGTTGTCGACGACCACCACGTCGAGCTCGATGTCGCCTGCGCGCTCGAAAACGGTCGGCAGCCCGGCGCGCAGCCAGTGCCCCTCGCTGGTGGAGACGATGATGACCGCCAGATCGTGCAGCTTGCCCCTCCTCGAGAGCTTCCGCCCATCAAACGGATCGCGCGTCCGCCTTCTTT
>Ga0299914_10003376_pt1 | contig 11271 bp, 7 predicted proteins | sample RVTome_10_FD_201361 | JGI IMG/M metagenome (GOLD analysis project Ga0299914, IMG submission 201361) | Soil microbial communities from uranium-contaminated site in the Upper Colorado River Basin, Wyoming, United States - RVT153D57 (version 2) ... | reverse complement strand
TGACACCTATGTCATCCCACCCAATGCGCGGCGCAGCCGACGACCCCGCCCTGCTCCTCATCGCCCATGGCACCCGCAACCCTGCCGGAGCGGTCGAGATGGACCGCCTGGTCGAGCTCCTGCGGCAGCGCCTCACCGGACCGGTCGCCGCCGCGTGGCTCGAGGACTTCTCCGACCCGGATGCCGCAACCGCGGCCGGCGCGCTGATCGATGCCGGGGCAACCTCGATCGTGACCCTGCCGTTCCTGGTGCTGGGTGCCGGGCACGCCAAGACCGACGTGCCCGAGGCGGTCCACGAGGCCGCGGCCGCCCATCCGGACTTGGCGCTGACCCACGGGCGCATCCTCGGGCTGCACGCGGCCCTGTTCGAGCTGGCGTGTGCCCGCATCGACGCCGTGTCGGACCGCGCCGGACGCGCCGATGAGGTGCTGCTGATCACCGGCGCGGGCTCCAGCGACCCGGACGCCAACGGTGACCTGAGCAAGGCCGCGCGGGTGCTGGCCGAGCAGACCGGTCACCGCTGGACCGAGATCGCCTACGCGGGTGTCACCTGGCCCCGCGCCGACGAGCTCTTCGCGCGACTACGCCGCGCCGGGGTGCAGCGGGTGACCCGCTTCTCGTGGTCGCTGCTCGCCGGCGTCCTGGAGCAGCGCGTCGACGGCTGGGCCGACGAGGCGGTCGCGCGGCACGGCATGCAGATCGCCGACGCCGGGCGCTTCGGTCCCGATCCGCTGGTCGCCGACGCCGTGGTCGACCGCTATCGCGAAGCTCTCACCGGCGACGTCCGCATGAACTGCGACCTGTGTGCCTACCGCCTGCCCCTCGCCGGCTTCGAGCAGCGCGTCGGCGCGCCTTCGGCCGGCGGGCTGGGCACGGCCGTGCACCCGCGCCGTCAGTAGCCCAGCTCGGGGTCCACGACGCCGATCAGCTCCTCACCCGCGGCGAACCGCCGCACGTTCTCCGCGATGCGCGCCGACAGCAGGGGCTGGGCCATGTCCTCGGTGTTGGCCGTGTGCGGTGTGATCAGGCAGTTGGGCAGCCGCCACAGCGGATGGCCGTCAGGCAGCGGCTCAGGCTCGGTGACGTCGAGCGCCGCGCCTCCGATCACATCCTCGCGCAGGGCGACGACGAGGTCCTCGGTCACGACATGCGCGCCGCGCGCCACGTTGACGAGCCAGGCGTGCGGCTCCATGAGCTCGAACTCGACCCGCGAGATCACGCCGCGCGTCTCGGGCGTCAACGCCAGCGCCAGCACGACGACGTCGGCGCCCTTCAGCGCCTCGTAGCGGTGCTCGAACGCGAGCACACGGTCGACACCCTCGATGGGTTTGGGGTGGTTGCGGACCACGGTGATCGAGCAGTGGAACGGGGCCAGCAACCGCACCAGCTCGGTCGTGATGCCGCCGGCACCGAAGATCGTGATCGTGCCGCCGATCAGGCTGATGCCGGCCTGCGCCGACCAGCTGATCTCCTGTGCGAAGCGGGGCAGCTCGCGCATCCCGGCCAGCGTGAGCGCCAGCGCGTGCTCGGCGACCGGTTCTGCGTAGACGCCCTTGCCGGAGGTCCACTGCCGTTCCGTGTCGAACACGCCCGCCTCGGCGTAGGGCTCCACGCCGGCCCACGGCAGCTGCACCCATGCGATCTGGTCGTTGGTGTCGAGCAGCGCTCGCAGATCGTCGGGCGCGTCGGTGTCGGTCCAGATCAGTCCTGTCGCCGACTCGACGTCCGCCACCTGTCCCCCACCGTCACGTACGGCGTCTCTGATGTAGTCCCGTGTCCCCTGCGGTTCGACCGCGATTGCCGGTGCGTTCACGATGCGGCTTCCTTCGTCTCTGTCAAGCTGATGGTGCGGGCCTCGCTGGCGCCGATGATCTGCGCGACCCGGCGGGTGAGCTCGGCGTCGACGGCCGAGTCGACCGTCATGGCGATCAGCGCCTCGCCCCCCATCTCGTGACGGCCGACCTGCATGGTGGCGATGTTCACGTCAGCGCTTCCCAGCTCGCTGCCCATGGTTCCGATGATGCCGGGTCGGTCGACGTAGCGGAAGAACAACATGTGCTCGCCGGGCTCCATGTCGATCTCGAAGCCCCACAGCTCGACCAGCCGCTCCTTGTTCCTGGGGCCGGTGAGCGTACCCGAGACGGCGTTCTCACCGTCGGCGGTCAGGCGCATGAGCGACACGTAGTCGCGTGGCGCCGACGAGGTCATGGTGGTCAGCTTGAGGCCGCGCTCGTCGGCGAGCAAGGGCGCGTTGACGTAGGTCACCGGCTCGTCGACCACGTCCGACAGCAGTCCCTTGATCGTCGCCAGGTTGAGCGCGCTGGTGTCCTCCTCGGCGATGCGGCCGCGGTACTCGATGGTGATCGCGCTGGTGACACCCTCGTGCAACGCGGTGAACATGCGACCGAGCTTCTCGGCAAGGCCCATGAACGGGCGCACCTGCTCGGTGATGGCGGCACTGACCTGCAGGTTGACCGCACTGGGCACGAACTCGCCTCTCAGCGCCAGATCGACGGCCTCGGCGACCATCACGCCCGCCTTGTCCTGGGCCTGCTTGGTCGACGCGCCCAGGTGCGGCGTCACCACGACGTTGGGCAGCGCGAACAACGGAGATTCGGTCATCGGCTCGTTGGCGAACACGTCGAGCGCGGCGCCACCCAGGGTGCCGTCGGTCAGTGCCTGCGCGAGCGCCGCCTCGTCGACGATGCCGCCCCTGGCGGTGTTGACCAGCATGCCCTCGGGCCCGAGCGCCGCCAGCTCGTCGGCGCCGATGATGCCGACGGTGTCGGGCGTGCGCGGCAGGTGCACCGTGATGATGTCGGCGGCCTCGCAGAGCTTGTAGGGCGTGGTCACCAGCTCGGCGCCCAGTTGCGCGGCCCGCTCGGACGACACATAGGGGTCGTAGGCCAGCAACTTCATGTCGAACGCCGCGCACCGCTGCGCGACCAGCGTGCCGACGCGACCCAGGCCCATCACGCCAAGCGTGCGACCGTGCAGCTCGACACCCTGAAACGAGCTGCGTTCCCAGGCTCCGCCGCGCAGGCTGCGATCGGCCGACGGGATGCAGCGCACCAGCGACAGCAGCAGCGCGATCGTGTGCTCGGCGGCGCTGACCGTGTTGGATTGGGGCGCGTTGCACACGATGATGCCGCGCGCGGTCGCCGCGCCGACGTCGATGTTGTCGATGCCGATGCCGGCGCGGGCGATCACCTGCAGCCGGTCGGCGGCGGCGATGAGGTCCGCATCGATCGTCGTGGCCGAGCGCACGACGACCGCGTGGTACTTCCCGATGATCTCGGCGAGCTCGGCCTTGGACAACCCCGTCCGCACGTCGACGTCGTAGGAGCGGCCGAGGGCCTCGACGCCGGCCTGGGAGAGCTTGTCAGCGATCAGTACGCGCATGAGCAGACACCTGGGGTTTGTGGACGGTCGTTACCAGCGTAGAGACTTCGTGCTCAGATTCACAAGCAGGGCCGGTGGCCAGTGCAAACGCTACCGGCACTTCGCCGGCCCGCCATCGACGGGCCGGCCACAAGCGGAGATGCCGCGGTCAGTCCTCGTCGGGCAGGAAGTCCATCATCGACCGCAACTCGCGGCCGACTGCCTCGATCGGATGCTCGGCGTGGCGCCGGCGCTGTGCCATGAAGCCCGGACGCCCGGCCTTGTTCTCGAGGATCCACTCGCGCGCGAAGGTGCCATCCTGGATCTGGGTCAGTGCCTCGCGCATCCGCTCCTTGACGCTGTCGTCGACGATGACCGGACCCCGCGAATAGTCGCCGTACTCGGCGGTGTCCGAGACCGAGTAGCGCATGCGCGCCAAGCCGCCCTCGTAGAACAGGTCCACGATCAGCTTCAGTTCGTGGAGGCATTCGAAGTAGGCGATCTCCGGCTGGTACCCGGCCTCGGTCAACGTCTCGAACGCCTTGGTGACCAGGCTGGCGACACCGCCGCACAGCACCGCCTGCTCGCCGAGCAGGTCGGTCTCGGTCTCCTCGGCGAACGTCGTCTCGATCACGCCGGCGCGTGCGGCACCGATGCCCTTGGCGTAGGCCAGCGTCAGTTCCTTGGCGTGCCCGGTGGCGTCCTGGTGGATGGCCATCAGCGCTGGGACGCCTGACCCCTCGGTGTACGTGCGGCGCACGAGGTGGCCGGGGCCCTTGGGTGCCACCATGCAGACATCCACGCCGGCGGGCGGGGTGATCTGGTTGTAGTGGATGTTGAAGCCATGGGCGAAGAACAGCGCGTTGCCGTCGACCAGCCCCGGCTCGACGTCCGTGGCGTAGACGTCGGCCTGGACCGTGTCGGGCATGAGCATCATGACCACGTCGGCGCGCTTGACCGCCTCGGCCGTCGACTGCACGTCCAGCCCCGCGGCCTCTGCCTTCTTGACGCTGGTCGAGCCCGCATGGAGCCCAACGACCACGTCGACGCCGGACTCGGCGAGGTTGCGCGCGTGGGCGTGCCCCTGTGACCCGAAGCCGAGCACCGCGACCGTTCGGCCCTCGAGCACCTCCAGCGTCGCGTCATCCTCGTAGTGCATCTGTGCCATGGCGGTGGTTCCTTTTCGTGACGATCAGGATCTGTGTGTCGACGCGGCGGGCGCGGCGCCGCGGCCACCGCATCGACGTGTGGTCAGGCTGAGCGCTGCAGCCGCAGGGTGCGGCCCTCGGTGATGCTCTTGGAGCCCCTGCCGAGCGCAATGATGCCCGACCGGACGAGCTCGCGGATGCCGTAGGGCTCCAGCAGCCGGACCAGCGCCGCGAGCTTGTCGGCCGAACCGGTGGCCTCGACGGTGACCGACTCGGCGTCGACATCGATGATCTTGGCGCGGAACACGTCGGCGATCTCGATGATCTCGCTGCGCGTTCCGCTGGTGGCGGCGACCTTGATCAGCTGGAGCTCGCGTTCGACGGCGTCGTCCACGGTCAGCTCGACGATCTTGAGCACGTGGATCAGCTTGTTCAGCTGCTTGGTGACCTGTTCGAGGGGTGAGTTCTCGGCGTCGACCACGATCGTCATCCGCGAGATGTGCGGCGACTCGGTGGTGCCGACCGCGAGCGACTCGATGTTGAAGCCCCGTCTGCTGAACAGGCCGGAGACCCGCGCCAGCACGCCCGGTTTGTTCTCGACCAGGACGCTGAGGGTGTGCACAGTCATGATGTGGTGACCTTCCTAGTGCTTGGCCGTTGGTCCGCCAAGTGGTTCGTGGAGCCCGGCTCCGCGAGGTACCTGTGCTACCGGTCGCGGCCCTACAGGGGCGCCTGGTCGCGCAGGCCCGCACCTCCCGGCTCGCCGGCTCCTCCGATGTTCGGCGCGCCGCGCTCATACCACTCGTCGGCGGACTCGATGATGTCGTCGTTGCTGCCGCCCGCCGGGATCATCGGGAAGACCTTCTCCGTCGGGTCGACGCGGAAGTCCACCAGCACCGGCGTGTCGCCGACGGCGAATGCCTTGTCCAGGGTCTGCTCGACGTCCTCGACGCGGTCGCACCGGTAGCCCACGCAGCCGAACGCGTCCGCGAGCTTGACCAGATCGGGCACGTCGGTGCCAAGCTCGATCTGCGAGTAGCGCTTGTCGTAGAACAGCTCCTGCCACTGGCGCACCATGCCGAGCACCCCGTTGTTGATGACGCAGAAGATCACCGGCACCCGCTCGGTGGTCGCGGTCGCCAGCTCCTGCAGGGTCATCTGGAAGCTGCCATCGCCATCGACGGCCACCACGGGCACGTCGGGACGGCCGATCTTCGCGCCGATCGCCGCCGGCACGCAGAAGCCCATGGTCCCCAGGCCACCGGAGTTGATCCACGTCCGCGGATGGCGGAAGCGGATGAGCTGGCTCGCCCACATCTGGTGCTGGCCGACACCGCTGACCACGATGCCGTTGCCGTCCAGCTTCTCACCGATCGCCCTGATCACGGTCTGCGGCTTGAGCGGTCCATCGGCCTCCTGCTCCCAGCGCAACGGATGGTCGGACTTCCAGGTGCGCAGCTGCTGCCACCAGGGATCGAGATCCGGTGCGGACACGCCGTCGCCGAGTTGGCCCTCGAGCGCCTCAACGATCTGCTGGGTCACCACCGCGCCGTCGCCGACGATCGGGACGTCGGGCTCACGGTTCTTGCCGATCTCGGCCGGGTCGATGTCAACGTGGATGACCCGGGCGTGCGGTGCGAACAGGTCGAGCTTGCCGGTGACGCGGTCGTCGAACCTCGTGCCCAGCGCGATGAGCAGATCGGCCTGCTGCAGCGCGGTGATCGCCGTCCAGTGCCCGTGCATGCCGGGCATGCCGAGGTGCTGTGGGTGATCGTCGGGGAACACCCCCCGGCCCATGAGGGTCGTCACCACCGGCAGCGACAGCATCTCGGCGAGGCGGAGCAGCTCTGCGTGCGCACCCGACTTGATCAGACCGCCGCCGGCGTAGATCACCGGCCGGCGCGAGCTGAGGATCGTCTTGGCCGCCTCACGCACCATCTTGCTGTGACCGCGCACGGTGGGGCGGTACCCGGGCAGGCTGAGCTGTTCGGGGTACCGGAAGTCGACCTGCGAGTTGAGCACGTCCTTGGGCAGGTCGATCAGCACGGGGCCCGGACGGCCGGTCGAGGCGATGTGGAACGCCTCCTTGATCGCGCCCGGGATGCGGTCGGGATCGTGCACCAACTCGTTGTGCTTGGTCACCGGCATGGTGATGCCTGTGATGTCGGCCTCCTGGAAGGCGTCACCGCCGACCGCGGCGCGCGCGACCTGGCCGGTGATGGCCACGATGGGCACCGAGTCCATGTGCGCGTCGGCCAGTGCGGTGACGAGGTTGGTGCCGCCCGGACCGGACGTCGCGATCACCACCCCGACACGGCCGGTCGCGTGGGCGTAGCCCTCTGCCATGTGGCCTGCGCCCTGCTCGTGCCGGGCCAGGATGTGCCGCAACGACGAGTCGAGGATGGGGTCGTACGCCGGCAGGATCGCTCCGCCCGGGTGACCGAACACCACCTCGACGCCCTGCGCCTCGAGCGTGGCGATCACGGCCTGCGCGCCAGTCATCTGCATGGATGCGATCCCTTCCAAACAAAAAGCCCTTCGCCGGTTGGCGGAGGGCTGCGCTCGACATTGCGGTGGCTACCGACCTCCGGCCGAGCGCAGAATGCGTACGAGGACAGGGAGGAGCAGGCGGCTGTTCCAGCGCTGCATCATCGGATGACCTCGTCTCATGGCACTCGGCGCGAACGTCGCGCCGATAGCAGTGTGCGACCTGACGCGGCGAAATGCAACCCGGCCGCGTCCCACGGGCGGGCGATGGCGGCCGAGCGGGCCTCCGACACAAGGGTGGAAAACGCTGGCACGGTGGCGACGAGGAGTTCGTAGGTGTCCGAGCGACCAGTGCGCATATGGACCACGATCACGCTCGCTAAATGGCCTGGATGGAGTAGAGTGGGGACCACCGCAAGGCACCATGCGGGGGGCGGGTTCCCGCCCCCTCCCCCCGCAGCCGGTGCCCCTGTGCACTTTTTGGGTCGTGCGCCTAACGCACTAGCCCGTGTCGCATGGCCGTGACGACGGCCTGTACTCGGTCATCGGCCTTCAGCTTCGTGTAGATGCGCGACAGGTGGCTCTTGACCGTCTCTTCACTGATGCACAGCGTTTCGGCGATGTCGCGCGTCGAACGTCCGGTCGCCATGACCTCCAGCACCTCCTGCTCGCGCTGGGTCAATGGTTCGATGCCGGCGTGGATCGCCAGTGGCCCGACACGCTCGAGGAACGGCCGTGTGACGTCGGGATGCAGGAACCCCTTGCCGGCCGCGACCGCGCGCACCGCCTGGATCAGTTCCTTGCGACGGACGTTCTTGGGCAGGTACCCGGCGACACCCGCCGCCACGGCACGGGTCACCGTGTCGTGATCGATGAACATGGTCAGTGCCATCATCCGGGTGGTCACATCGTGCCGGAGGATCTGCCGCACCGCGGTCAGCCCGTCCATGCCGATGAGGTTGACGTCGACCAGCGCGAGATCGGGCCGTTCGGCCAGGACGATCTCAACGAGTTGCTCACCGGACGTCACGATCGCCTGCACCTGCATGTCGTCCTCGAACGACAGCATGGTCGCCAGGCCGTCGGCCACGACCCCGTGGTCCTCCGCGATGACGATGCGGATGACCGCGTTGCCCGAAGGCGCCGCCTCGATCACAGGCGTTGCGAAGGTCACCACGTCGGCACCTCCAGTCGCACCGTTGTCCCGGCACCCACGGCACCGGAGACCTCGAACAGGCCCCGCGCAAGTTCGACCCGTTGACGCATCAGCGCAAGCCCATGGCTGCGCCGACCAACAGTTGCGGGATCGAAGCCCCGCCCGTCGTCCTGCATGACAAGCACCAGCCTACCGCCGCTGACGTCGAGCTCGACAAGGAGCGATGTCGCCTGTGCGTGCTTCTCGACGTTGGCCAGCCCCCCGCGGACGGTCTCGAAGGCCAGCAGCTCGACCGCGAACGGCAGCGGTGGCAACGAATCCGGCGCTGTCAGCGTGGCTTTGACGCCGGTGCGTGTCTGCAGCTCCGCCAGCAGCTTGAGCACGCCGTCACGCAGCGTCCCGGGGACCAGCGTGCTACGGCGCAGCGATTCGAGCGTGTCCCGCAGCTCCGAGATGCCCTCGGTCACCGCGTCCATCGCACCGTCGATCAGCGCGACGGCGCCCGCGGGGTCACGCTCGAGGCTCGTCTCGAGGGTGTCGATCCTCATCTGCGCGGCGGCGAACAGTGGGAGCACGTCATCGTGCATCGCCATGGCGATGCGGCTCCGCTCGTGTGTCGCCTCCTCGAGGATCCGTCCGGTCAGCGCAGTGCGCGCACGCTCGGTCTCGGCGAGCTCGGCCTCGACCTGAAGGCGGGTCAGTGTCAGGCCGACAAGCGCCGCCGACGCCTCGACCATCGCACGGTCCTCGTCGCCGATGCGGCTGGGAACGAGGATCGCCGCGGGCTCGCACCCGGCGATCGGCACGCTCGCGACCGCCGACGTGATCCGTTGACCGGTGAGATCGACCTCGACACCTGACGTGCCCAGCGCCGTCTCCAGCGCCACCGAGACGATGCCCGGCACGTTGGTGGCGCTGCGGACGCTCAGCAGGCGGTCACTGAGCATGTTGAGCATCTCGAGCTGGCGCACCCGTACCGCCAGCTGCTCCGCGCGATCTTGGGCGCGCCGGGCTGATTCCTGGGCGCTGTGACTGAGCCACAGCGGAGCGACCAACAGTGCGACCGACCACCACCCGACGTCGCGGATCAGCACTACGAGGAGCAGCGACAGGATCGACGACACACCGGCGTTGGCAGCGAAACGCGGAAAGGGGTTGGAGACGTCTTCGATGGCACGGCGCCATGTCAGCCCACGACGGAGCACCACGACGATCACCAGGAAGACGTTGTTGGCGATGGCGAAGGCAACCGAGGCGACCGTGACCGCCATCACCAAGCGCCATACCACGCTGCCGTCGCCCAGCACCGGCGCCGCCAGGAGCGCCGCGCACGCCCCCGACAGCGCGTTCTGCGCCCGGTTGAACAGGGCCATCACCAACGAGGCCTGCCGGTGGATCTCGTGAGGGCTGAGCAGCCCGACGAAGGTGAACAGCACGAGAGCCGGCATCGGCAGCAGGACAGCGGCCGCGACGATGACGATCGATGCCAGGGTCCAGTCGACCTCGATCTGCGGCACCACCATCACGCGTGTGAGCTGTGCGCCGGCGATCAACGGCATCCACAACAGGCCTTGCAGGAGCACGTCACGTGACGGCAGGTCGCTGACCACCACACCAACGCATGCGGCGACCAGCAGCGCCGTGTAGACCGGTACGCCGACGCGCGACCGGCGCGATGCGGTCGGCTCTGCGGGGCGCGCCGTGTCGACGGCAGCGGGCTCAGTCACGTGACAGGCATGAAGTGGTTCAGGCCATCAGCGTAGACGAGCGCGGTGCCCCGGGACGGGAAACCGAGGCCGCACCCCGCGGACACGAGCGGACCGCATGGGGCCGACGCCCCGTTCAGTTGGCCATGTATGGGAGCTTCACGGCTGCCAAGTCGGCCAATTGACAAGGCAGCCGCCCACTTGCGCTCTAGATCAAGACTTTACTTGCATGCTGTACGACAGTCGTCTACCAAGCGTTTCCACCACGCATGAGTGTCACCTCCCCATTCTTGGCAGTTGCTGAAATCTACAGCCACATCAACTAACAGTAGTTGACTTCTTGCTACAAGTACAATTTATACCCTCACTCGGCGACTCTTCGACACATCAGCGGTAAACAAACCCTGCACTTCGCGCATTCAACGCACACGCGTACGACGGTATGACTAGTCAAGCTTCGAGCATCCATCAGCTCGCGCCGACCCGGGTCACATACCGCCTGCGTACGGACGCACAGGCGTCCCGAACCCACATGCCGAGGCGCGACGCCGGCGAGCGCTAGCGTGGACCATCGCCGTACGACCCAGGAGGGTCAGATGTTGCTGCAGACGATCCGATCGCCGCGGGACCTGCGCAGCCTGGACGCCGGTCAGCTCGACACGCTCGCCAGCGAGATCCGCGAGTTCATCGTCGCTGCGGTCTCGCGCACGGGCGGGCACCTCGGCTCCAACCTCGGTGCCGTCGAGCTGACGCTCGCTGTGCACCGGGTGTTCGATTCACCACACGATGTGGTGCTGTGGGATACCGGCCACCAGGCGTACGTACACAAGATGGTCACCGGCCGCCAGCAGGGGTTCTCGGCGCTGCGACTCGCCGGTGGCCTGTCGGGATATCCGTCGCGGGAGGAGTCCGAGCACGACTGGGTCAGCAACAGCCACGCCTCGACCATCCTCAGTTATGCGTACGGCTTTGCGACGGGGTTCGCCAACCGCGGCGTCGATCGCAAGGTCGTCGCAGTGGTCGGCGACGGCGCCTTGACGGGCGGCATGGCCTTCGAGGCGCTCAACAACCTGGGTCACAGCGGACGGCGCGTCGTGATCGTCCTCAACGACAATGGCCGTTCCTACGCGCCGACCATCAGCCGCCTCGGTGACAGCCTGACCCGACTGCGCCTGAACCCGTCCTACGTGCAGGCGCGGCGGGTCATCGAGGACCGCCTGCGCGCGCTGTCGGGCATGGGCGACCTCGCGGTCCAGAGCATCAACAGCCTGGGAGCGGCGCTGCGCGAGATGATCGAGCCGCACGCGTTCTTCGAGGCGCTCGACGTGCGTTACACGGGCCCGATCGACGGCCATGACATCGCCGGCGTCGAGCGGGCGCTGCGGCACGCCGC
>Ga0299914_10003375_pt1 | contig 11272 bp, 12 predicted proteins | sample RVTome_10_FD_201361 | JGI IMG/M metagenome (GOLD analysis project Ga0299914, IMG submission 201361) | Soil microbial communities from uranium-contaminated site in the Upper Colorado River Basin, Wyoming, United States - RVT153D57 (version 2) ... | reverse complement strand
GTGCGGGGAGCCGCAGGGTCCACTGGCGGCTGCGGTTGACGAGCCGGCCGGGGAGGGCGAGCAGGCGGGTGCGGATGGTGTGGGCGACGGTGAGCTGGTCGTCGGGGTGGAGGTCGCCGAGCCGGGCGGTCCAGCGGATCAGGTTGTGGGCCAGCACGGCGCAGCCCAGCCAGGCGGCGTTGGCGAAGAACCGCCCCGACGGGCAGTGCTCGAGCCCGGCGCCTTCTTTGAGATCGCGGATGGCGAGCTCGACGGTGGCGTGGTCGCGGTGGAACGCGTCGACGGCCACCGTCGCCAGGGGCACGTTGGTGATGAACGCGTGATGCCGCCAGTCGGGCCACAGTCGACGCTGGTCCGCGTCGGTGAGCCGGGTGCGTCGCACCACCAGCCGTAGCTCGCGTCGGTGCCGGCCTTGACCGGTCACATAGACCGTCTCGGCGACCTGAGCCTCGCCGCCGTCGGGGTAGGTGATCGACGTCCACGCCGTCTCGGCGATGGCGTCGATGCCGGCCCGGATCTGCTTGTTGATCCGCACCGTGACCGACCACCGCACCCCGAGACGCACCAGGGTGTCGATGAGCGCGTAGTTCCAGAACCCGGCGTCGGCGCGCACCGTCAGCTGCCCGGTGGCACCGGCCCGACGGACTCGGGCGATCAGCTCCTCCACGAACCGCTTGGCGCCGCGCTGGGAGGATCCCTTGCGCAGCCGGGCGTGGAGCACCTCACCGGTATCAGCCCGCGTCGCCAGGATCGGGTGGTAGCCGAAGACCTTCGTGTAGCCGTAGGCGGCACCGTGCTTGGCCTTGCCGTGCACCTCACAGATCGTGGAGTCCAGATCGATCGTCACCGCCTCGTTGCCGGGCCCGGCACCGGCCGACCACGCCCGTCGGATCGTCTCGGCGATCACGGCGTCGAACTGGCGGATATGCCCGAAGGTGAACGCGCGCAGGAACGTCCCCAACGTCGAGGGCGCCATCACCCGGAACGGCAGCACCGCCTCGGTCGCTCCCGCGCGCAGCTTGTTGGCGTGATCGATGTGGCTCCCGCCCGCGAGGATCGCGGCCACCAACGTCAACACCTTGCGGCCCGGCCCCGCGCCACCGACCCGGCCCACCAGCCGCACCGTCTGGTTGATGAGCGCCTCCAGCCCCAGGCGGACCATCAACGTCGCGGGCACGATCAGCCCGGCATCGGCCACCAACGTCTCGTCGTCGAAGGTGACCTCGATCCGATCGATCGCGCGCGATACTCGACCCACTGGAAGTGCCTCCCGGGTTGGTGCCGACGACTGGCTTCGAACACCGTCATCGTCCCAGCCCAGGGAGGCCTTTCCGCGGATACGCGCCGCCTCAGCGAGTCAGCTCATCGGTGGATCGAGGCTAAGCTTAGGACCACGACCGCAGCGGCCGTTGCGCCGGCCGCCACCACAGCCCCGCCGATCATCGGAAGCGGGAAGCCGATCAGTTCCGCTTCGACGGTGCGGCGATCAATAGGCGGCACCAGCGCATAATGCCCGGACTGGCGCCATCTCGCCACCACCGTCGGCCGCACAGATCGGCGGCGTCGCTGTGCCCCCTACCGCGCAGCCCGGAGCACGGCGCAGAGTGCCCTCGAACGCCGGCTGTGCGTCACCGTTCGGCACCTCGGGGCGCCCCAGCGCGGTCTGCAGGGAGCGAGCCGCCCGAACGGACGGGTCTTGACCTCGAGCGCGCTTGAAGTTGCAACCTGTCCGGTAATGGACACCACCGCCCACGTGTCGCTGGATCTGGCAACGCCCGAGTCCGTTGTCGCGGCCCTGGACGAGCACGTCGACATGTGGTCGCACGCCGAGGTCGTCGCCATCGGCTGGACTGCCCGGACCGTTCATGAGCTGCACGTCGTCGCGCACGGGCTCGTGCGGCTCCTCGTCGGCCGACTCGGGTTCCGCTCGGTGCTGATCGAGGGCGACCGCGAGGTATGCAGGAAGCTGGACGGTCTCGTCCGTAACAGGACTGACGATCTTCAACGAACGCTCGCTGGTGCACGACCGTTCCTCGCCACCGTCGAGATGCTCGACGTCCTGCGTTGGCTCCAGCGATGGAACGACGGCAACGGCGCCGAGCGCGCGCGGATCGTCCATGGCGGCCAGGACGATCTGTCGAGCCCGCTGGCACTGGAACGGAGCCTTGCCAACCAGGTCCTCCTATGGCACGACCGACTCGGCCATCGCATCATCTATCTCGGCGGCGCCTATCACACGGCCGCCGCCGGGCGGACCATGGCTGCCGCCACCAGCGACCCCCTCCCGTCCGCGGGGAGCCTGCTGCGTGACGCGCTCGGGGACCGCTACTTGTCGGTGGGGCTGACCTTCGGCTCGGGCACGATCCCGCAGCCGGTCCCTTCACCAGCACCAGGCACCCTCGAGGCCGATCTCGACGCCCTCGGGCGCCCCACGGTCCTCGTGCAGCTCCGCAGCCTGCTCGACGCTCGGACCTCGATTGTCCGGCCCGACCGGGTCCGGATCGTCGGTCCCGACTACAAGCCCGACAACGACGCCAGCCACTCGATGGTCGGCGATCCGGCCCAATGGTTCGACTTCGTCATCCACCAGCAGATCGGCACCCCGACCACGTTCCTCACCTGACCCAGAACGCCGGGAGCAAGACGTCATGGGTCCTGGATCGGCGGCGGGTTCCCCGGCGGCGATAGTCGCAACGTCATCCATGACCGCACAAGGTGAGCAATGAACGCACGCCCTCGTCCTATCGTCATCGTGTGCTTGGGGGTCCCCGGATTCTGGCGCGCGTGCCGTGCACTCTGGCCGCTCACACCGGGATGGTTCGCCGACACACGGAAAGCCGAGAGGTCGGATGCTACGGCCCAGCCCTTGGCGGTCATCACTCTCTCGCCGCCGATGTCCTCCCGGACTATCTCGAAGATCTTGTAGAGGTCGTACCAGTCGAGGTCTCCCTTGCTGATGATCCGGAGCACGTCCGCAGCGGCGAGGTCTGTGCCACTCAGCTGCACGTACTCGCGCGGCCCCGGCGGTCGCGGGCTAGGCGTGCCTCCAGCGACCGTAACCATTCCGGCCTTCGCTCGGCCGACGGCCGTTCCAGCTCCAACGACCACGTGCTCACCGGTCTCGTTTCGGTAGCGACCGCTGAGGTGGACCCCTTCGAAGCCGCTGTCCTCGAGCCGCATCGCCCCATTGATCCTCGCCACAACAACTCTGGACGCTTCCTGGACCTGCACCACATCCTGCATCTGGTCGAAGGCAGAGCTGATCAGCCAGTAGCGCTCACCCTCGGCCAGTACGTGAGGATCGGTGTCGAAGTAGAGCGGGAGGTCTTCAAGGTCGAACACGTGACCGCTCAGCATCGCTTCCCACTTCATGACCCCGACGATATGACCGGTACGGCCGGGGCTGACGTCGAGGCGCCGCGCGGGGCTCGCACACCGCCCCAATCGTCCCCTACCGCCGGGAGGAGGTCGTCGGCGATACGCGACGCCAGGCCTCGGGCGCACCCCCCGTCCTGGCCGTCTCTGCGCAGCCCTTGGCCGCCACCGGGCAGATTCAGAGGGGCTGGCCGCTCACAGCCGACCCTCGGCGCCGGCTCGGTCTGTTCCGACCGAGCCGGCGATGACCCCAGGATCCGGCGGGGCAGCCGCCGCCTCCGGTCGGGGTGACGACCAGGTTGGCGAGTTCGTCGACGATGTTGCACAGCTTCAGCCTCCTGCGATCCGCGGTCTCGTCGAACTGGAAGTCGATGGCCCACACGTGGTTCGGTCGCTCGGCGCGTAGCAGCGGCCCACCACCGGGCGGCCGGGTCCGCTTGCGCTTGCAGGCCGGCGGTCGTCGCAGCCCTTCGTCCCGCCACAGCCGCCGGGTGCGCTTGCGGTTGATGGTGTGACCCTCGCGGCGCAGGATCGTGTGCGCCGTCTTCCAGCCCCACCGGGGATGCTTGCGGGCGATCTCCCGGAGCCGCCGGCGCACCTTCTCCTCGGCCTCGGGCCGAGGGCGTGGCGTGAGCCGCTGAGTCGAGCGGTGCTGGCCGGCCACCCGGCAGGCACGGCGTTCGGACACCCCGAAGCGATCGACGAGCACGACCACGGCGCGCCGGCGTCGCTCCGGGGTCAGAAGTTTCCCTCAGCCAGCTCCTTGAGCATCGCCTTGTCGAGCTCCGCCTCGGCCAGCAACTTCTTCAACCGGGCGTTCTCCGACTCCAGCTCACGAAGACGCTTCGCCTCGTTGGCCTTCATGCCGCCGTACTGGCTACGCCAGCGGTTCCAGCTCGACTCGGACACCTCGAGCTGCCGCAGCACCTCGGCGAGGTCCTTCCCTTCGTTGAGCAGACGGTCGCCCTCCCGCAGCTTGCGGACGATCTGCTCGGGCGTGTGACGGTGACGCTTCATCGTGGTCCTGTCCTCCTGCCCAGCATGCTGGACGTCGGACTCCCACAACAGGTGGACCACTATCCGGGGCCCGGGTCAGAACTTCTGTGCGGCCCGAGCCGGTGGTTGGTGACACGCTAAGGCCCCTTCACGCCGAGAGGAGCTCTTCGCCATGAGCCGCACGGGCATCTCGACGGTCGAGACGCTACGACGGCGCGGTCTGGCGGTCGGCGTGACGGACCTGGTCGCGGCCTTCGGCGAAGCGGATGGCCTCGTAGGCGAGCGCCACCATGAGCCCGGCGGTGATGCCGAGTGTGACGAGCGCGTCCGGCTCGTCGGCGAAGGGAACGAAGACGAGCAGCCCGGCGGCGAGCATGGCGCGCTGTCTGTTCAGGCTGTGCAGGTTGCGCCAGCGAAAGGCGACGTGGGCGAGCAGGTAGATGGCGAGACCGCCGACGAGAGCGAACGCTGTTTGCTGGTGGAGGGTCTCGTCGAGGTGGGCGAGGGATTCGTGGAGCCCGAACGCGATCAGCACGACCCCGGTGACCATCGGGAAGTGCAGCAGCGAGTAGGAGTCCCGTGCCATCTCGTTCTGCTCCTTGCCGACGGGTAGACGGACCAGGCGACGCTCGGCCACTAGGGCGACGACGTCGAAATAGGCCCACCACATGGCGGCGGCCAACGCGGTGGCGAACACCGCAGCGGTGATCACGGCCGCGTCGACGCCTGCCTCGGATCCGACGGCGATGGCGACGATCGATTCGCCCAGGGCGATGATGAACACCAGCGCGTGGCGTTCGGCAAAGTGGTGGGGCGCCAGCTTCCAGCCCGTGGAGCCGAACAGGTAGGGGCCGAGGACGTCGAGGGCCAGAGCTGCGGCCCACAGCGAGATCTGCGCCGCTCCGTCGGTGAAGGGGGCGACGACGAGCAGCCCGATCCCTACCGCGGTGCTGGGGACGAGCCCGGTCCAGATCGATCGGCGTAGGTCCGCGGTGTCACGACTCGCCACGAAGAACAGCACGAGCTGGCCCACCCGCACGACGCCGTAGGCGATGGCGAAGGTCAGCCCTAGGTCGCCGAACGCGTCGGGGATGCACAGGGCCGACACGATGACGCCGGCCATGGCCGCGAAGATGGCGATGCGGACGATCCCCTCCTCGGGGTCGACCATACTGGTGAGCCACGCGTACCCGACCCAGGCCCACCACACGACGCCCAGGATCAGGGTGCCTTTCGCAAGGCCCTCCCACGTCGGGTCCTGCACCATGAAGGTGGTGCACTGGGTGACCGCGAGCACGAACACCAGGTCGAAGAACAGCTCCAGGTGCGTCACCCCGTCGCCCTCACGCAGCACCGCGCTGATGCGCCGCCCGGATCCGCTGGCTGCACTCGCCATCGTCTAGGCCTCCGGGTACAGCCAGCCGCGGAGAAGGCGAGTGATCCGCGGCATCGCCAGCCAGGTCATGATCGGGACGGTCACCGCTGTGGTGACGGCGAGCCGAGGGACGAGGGCGAACTCCTCCAGCAGCGGCTCGAGGACGACGACCACGACGGTGATGAGGGGGAAGATGGTGACCCAGGTGAGCAGGGCCATCTTGTACGGCGGCGGGGGTGGGGCGCCGGGGCGTCCCGGAAGCGTGAACCAAGTCTCGAGCCCGGTCAGGACCTGGGTGCGCATCGGGCCGATGACGTGGGGCGCAGCCCGTTCGAGCCATACGGCGCGCTCGTCGGAGTCGAGCCAGGCGCGCAGGTGCTCGCCGGTGTCGAATCGGAAGACGACTCGGTACTCGCCAGCGGAGGCACTTTCGGGACGGAATACCTCGACGCCCAGATGACCCGGAAATCGGCTCGCTGCCGCGTTGATGCCCGTCAGGAACTGCTCGTAGAACGGCTCGTGACCGGGCATGACCCGCCGGCTCACACTCGCCGTGACCGGCCCGTCGGGCGTTCCCTCGGGACTCAACCGACGCCCGTGTCTTTGAGTTGGAGCAGCCCGATGGAGTTGCCGCCGGGATCCACGAACCAGGCCGACAAGGCAAAGCCGACGTCGGCGATGCCGTCGGTCGTCGTGAGGCCGGGCTCGTCGTAGTCGACGATCTCCACGCCGCGGGAGCGCAGCTCTGCGACTTCCGCGGCGACATCGGCGACACGCCAGCTCGCCTTTGTGGTCTGTTCCGCGGTTGGACTGCTGGTCCCGGTGATGACCAGTCGGCTGTCACCGCCACACCGGAAGGTCACGAAGTCGTCGGTCTCGATCAGGACCTCGAGCCCGATCCGGTCGCCGTAGAACTCTTTCGCGGCCGCCACGTCGCTGGCCGTGAGCATCACATCGATTGGGTTGTCTCCAAGCATCGGATCCTCCCCCTGACGCCTGGGACCCATCATGCCGCTAGCGAAGCCTGTGATGGCCGGCCCAAGTGGAGATGGCGGCGGCGATCTCTTCGGGGCGGTCTTCTGTGGCGTGGTGGCCGCCCGTCGATGGTCGATGCGGCCAGGCCGCGTTGGTCCATCCAGGCGCGGTACAGCTCGATGTGGGGGCGGGTCGCCTCGAGCACCGGTACCGCGTTGTCGGCCGTCCACTGGAAGAAGCCCCGCAGGTCGTGGCGGTAGCCGTCAAGCGTCCGACCGCTGTAGCGGGCCAGGAACGCCGCAGCAGCAAGCTGAGCATCATCGACCAGGTAGTCGGGCTCTGGCCGCTGGATGGTGGGACGTGCGTTCGCGATCGTGGTCATGGGCTGGTCTCCTGTTCGTGGAAGGCCCATCCAACCCCGGCGGTCCCACACCGGCGTTCGGTGGCATCTCCGCCCAATGGCTCCGCCGCGTCTTCTGGGACACCGTCGGATGTCCACCAGTACCGAGCCGATCGAATGGAGCGCGGGCAGAGCACGACGAGGCTGTTCAAACGGCGATTCTCATCGTGTGCTCGCCGTCGGGGTTAGCGCTCCAGCCACTCACAAGGATTCCTGACCGCGCGGATGTCACAGATCCGGGCTGGCTGGTGTCTTCATGGGCAAAAGTTCGCGACCAAGGAGGAGACGTGGCCAGCAATCTCCGAATTCCAAGCGCCGAGATCACCGGCGTCCAAGGGGCGATGGTGAAGAGGCTCACCAAGAAGAGGCTCGGGAAGGTGCCGGAGCCGCTCGGGGCGTACTGGCACAACCGGCGGGTTCTCAAGACCTTCTTCGCCGTCAGCGCCAAGGCCAACAAGTGGAACGCCTGCGACGAGGACCTGAAGTCGTTCGCGCACATGGCGGTCGCGTCGCTGATCGGCTGCAGCTTCTGCCTGGACCTCGGCTACTTCACCGCGAACAACGAGGGGCTCGACGTGGCCAAGGCGCGCGACGTGCCCCTGTGGCGGGAGTCCGAGCGGTTCACACCGTTGGAGCGAGACGTCCTGGAGTACGCCGAGGCGATGAGCCAGACCCCGCCCACCGTCACCGACGAGCTGTTCGCTCGGCTGCTCGACCAGCTCGGCAAGCCGGCGATCGTGGAACTCACCTCGTTCATCTCGCTCTCGAACTTCGTCGCCCGTTCTAACGTTGCGTTCGGCATCACGTCGCAAGGCTTCTCGGACGCCTGCGGCTTGCAGCCGATCGCGACCCGGTCGGGGGAGGCATTGCCATCGGCATGAGCGACGACCCGTTCGTCACCCACCGCAGCCTCTTGTTCACGGTCGCCTACGAGATGCTCGGCTCGGCGGCCGATGCTGAGGATGTCGTGCAGGCGACCTGGCTACGGTGGGACGATGTCGATCACGACCAGGTGCGCGACCCGCGTGCGTACCTGGTGCAGATCGTCACCCGGCAGGCACTCAACCGGCTGCGGTCGCTGGCACGACAGCGCGAGCATTACGTCGGTGAGTGGCTGCCCGAGCCCCTGCTGACCCGGCATGACATCGCCGAGGACGTCGAGTTCGCCGAGAGCGTCTCGATCGCGATGCTCACCGTGCTGGAGACCCTCGGCCCGACAGAGCGCGCAGTGTTCGTGCTGCGCGAAGTGTTCGACCTGCCCTACGACGAGATCGCCGACGCCACCGGCAAGAACCAGGCAGCCGTCAGGCAGATCGCGCATCGCGCTCGCGAGCACGTGGCTGCTCGCCGCCCGCGGATGGAAGTCACCCTAACCGAGCAGCAGCAGGTCGTGGAGCGGTTCCTCGACGCGCTTGAGTCCGGCGACCTGCAGGGGCTAATCGACGTGCTCGCCCCCGACGTCGTTCTCGTGGCCGACGGTGGCGGGCAGGTGCCCGCGGTCCCGCGTCCGGTCGAGGGCGGGAGACGGGTGGCGGCTCTCCTCTCCGGCTTCGGGCGGGTCGCACCGGGCGCAGAGGTCGCCACGCTCGTCCTCAACGGCGCGGTCGCGGCCCGCATCGACCTCGCCGGCGTGCCCGACACCGCGATCTCCTTCGTGATCGAGGGCGGCCGGATCACCCGGATCTACGCGATCCGCAACCCCAACAAGCTGGGTCATATCACTCACAAAGCCGAGCTGAGTCGCTGAGACCTCCCTCCGCGAGCCACATCAAAGCCTCCACCAGACCCAGGGCGGTTCATGATCACGTTTGCGGCATCGGAGCTGAGCTGTCGGTCTCGAGGAGGGTCTTGAGGTCAGCCAACAGCCGAGGCCAACCCTGCGTACACATCTCGCGGACGGTGTCGGCGGTGCCGAACGTGTGGATCACGGTGAGCTTCACCTGCCCGTCGTCGGTCTCGTCGATCTCGAAGCGCACCCGCGATCGTGGTTCTGCCGCGAGGCGATCAACGAGCTCCTGGTCGAAGCCGTGCGTGGCAGCCCAGTCCATGTTGAAGGTGTGCCATGTGTACGCAAGTCGCCGCGGTGGATCGCACTCGAGTACGACCTGTTCGGGATCGCTGATCGTTGCGTCGCCTTCGCGCCAGGTGAGCTCCGAGCCGGGCGTCCAATCCGACAGCAGCTCCACACCCCAGTAGCTCTTTGTGAACGCTGCATCGGTGAGCCCGGCCCAGACGACGGCCGGCGAGGCATGGATGTAGGTCGTGTAGACGAACGAGGGATCGTTGGCCATGGTGTTCTCCAGTACGTGTCTGAGGTCTGAAAGGGCATCGGCTCGATGGCGGTCGTAGCCGCTGAGCCATCGGCCGACGACGTCGTTGATCGCCGCGGCGTTGAGGTAGTGGTGGCGCTCGCGGCCCGACCGGCGGGAAGCGATGAGGCCGGCGGATTCGAGGACGGCGAGGTGCTTAGTGACGGATTGTCGAGCGATCCCGATGCCGTCACACAGCTCCTGCAAGGTGAGTCCGTTCCGGTCGCGTAGCCGATCGAGCAGCCGGCGGCGGGTGGGATCTGCGAGGGCTTTGAAGACGTCGTTCATCTCGAAAATGCAGCCATCCGGCTGCACGATGCATAATAAGCAGCCATTTGGCTGCATGTCAAGCGGTCGCGGGATGGGGTGGGTACCGTGGCGCATCGACAGAAGCGTCGGCTCGGCCGCGCTGTTGAGCCCCGCTCACCTGACCAAGTGTTCCTGTCGCGAGCGCGGTCACATCGACAGCCTGACAGCGATAGACGAGCGCCGGATGTCCCAGGGCGCGCGGACATATCGGCCTGGGGCATGCCCCCGAGGTGCCGTACGGCCATGCTCGCGGGCGACGAGCAACAAACGCTCAGCGTGAGCGGCGGCCGTCCCACCGGGACTCGCCACCTCCCGGCGGTCTGGGACACCTGGCCGCGCTCGGGCGATGGGATTCCGGATCGCAAGTGGTGCACGTCGTCGCGGACCGCCTCGGGTGAGGTTGGCGTCGTAGGTTGCCTTCGGTGGAGCGTGATCCGGTGTCGGCGTGGGCGGAGACGGGTGGCCTTCGAGTGGGGCCCGTATCGGCGACGGGGGCGCCGGACGCGCTGGAGCCCCTCGGGGCGATCGTGGGGGACGCGAGCGTGGTCGGCATCGGTGTGCCCACTCACGGTGCCCGGGAGCTGACGGTCCTCACGCACCGGATCCTGCGGTTCCTGGTGGAGCGGCTTGGCTTCCGAGCGGTGGGAATCGATGAGGCATCGCTCGTTGGCGTTGCGGTCGATGCCTACGTCCGGCAGGGCGCCGGCGACGCTCGTTCGGTCGTCGGCAGCCTCTGGCCGCACCACCGCACCGTGGAGATGCTCGACATCGTGGAGTGGATGCGGGCGTTCAGCCAAGGAACCCCGGACGACCCTGTCCGGTTCGCCGGCCTCGGCCCCGACGAGAACGGCGACGTCGAGGGTGACGACCGCATCGCCTACGCCGAGTCCCGAATCGCCGAGGCGGTCCTGCGATGGCACGACGACGTCGGTTCCAAGCTCGTCGTGATCTCCGGGGCGACCCATACGGCCGTGGCCCCGGAGCGCACGGTCACGATCGGCCCCGACGCAGTCACGCACCGAAACGCCGGTAGCCGGCTGCGCGATCGGCTCGGCAACGGCTACGTCTCGTTGGGACTCACGTTCCACCACGGCACCGTCGACCTGGGCAGCGGGCCGCACGACATCCCGGACCCACCGGCCGGAGCGATCGAATCGACGCTCGGAAGCCCCTCTGTGCCGGTTATGTTCGACCTGCAGGCCGACGTGGATGAGCGGGTGCGTCGGTGGCTCGACGGACGGGCGTCGATGCGGTTGGTCGGGCCTGCCTTCGACCCCGACGAGCCCTCGAAGGCGCTCATGTCCGGTGGCTCGGTGGCCCAATGGTTCGAGGCGCTTGTCCACGTCGGGAAGGTCGGCCCGGTCGATGTGCTCACCGGTGCCGGAACGCCAGACGTCTGATCCGGAGGACGAGGAACCAACCGGTGCTCCTCCTCGCTACATCGGCCTGATGTGCGGCTCTTCGCGATGAAGCAGGGGGGCCAGTTCGCGTGACCGGGCCTGACAGGCATCCGTAGGCGCGGTCAGGGGCCTC
>Ga0299914_10003374_pt1 | contig 11274 bp, 4 predicted proteins | sample RVTome_10_FD_201361 | JGI IMG/M metagenome (GOLD analysis project Ga0299914, IMG submission 201361) | Soil microbial communities from uranium-contaminated site in the Upper Colorado River Basin, Wyoming, United States - RVT153D57 (version 2) ... | reverse complement strand
GCCGGCCTACGGCTTCCATCTTCTGCGATTGGAGGAGCTGCTCCTGCAGACGTTGACGCTCCGTCACGTCCATCAGGGCGCCCACGACGCGCGTTGCGGCCATATCGGCGTTGCGCATGATCAGTGCCCGATCGACCACGCGTGCATACGACCCGTCTGAACGCCGCAGCCGGTACTCATCCGTCCAGAAATTGCTACGGCTCTCGAGGATGGCGTCGAGACCCGCGCGCACCCGGGGCTGATCCTCGGGATGAATGCGCTCGTGCCACGCATCGAGGGTCAGCGGTCCGCGCTGCGTCGGATGGCCGATGAGTGTGAGGAACTCCTCGTTCACCTGCAGCGTCCAGTGGACCAGATCCAGCTCCCAGACGGCGTCGTTTGTCGCGCGCACCAGCATCCCTAGCCGCTGCTCGGCCTCGCGCTTCGCCTGCTCCGCTTCCGCCTTGGCTCGGCGGTCGTGGTCCCGCTCGATTGCCGATCTCACGGCCTCGCCCACGCGGACCAGGCGGTCTTTCAGGATGTAGTCGGCGGCACCCGCCTTCATGTACTCGACTGCCGTTTCCTCATCCAGTGAGCCCGTGACCAGAATGAACGGCGGCGGATCCGGCAGATCGTTGACGATGCGAAGCACATCGCGTCCTTCGAACTGCGGAAGATTGTGATCGCATACGATGACATCCGGCCGCTCGGAACGGAGCGCCGCGACGCAGGCAGGTCCCGTCGATGCCCGACGCAGCACCGCATTGATGCCGGAGCGACGGAGCGCACGCTCGATCAGCTCCGCATCGGCCGGCGAATCCTCGACCATCAGTATGGAAACCGACATGGTGTCCTTCACGGATCAGTGGGGCGGCTGGTTGAGAATGAGCCAGTAAAGACCCGCCTGCGTGACCGCCGGCACGAAGCTCTCGAAATCCACGGGTTTCACGATATAGCTGTTCACGCCCAGGTCGTAGGCGCGTGCGATGTCCGGCTCCTCGCGTGATGATGTCAACACGACGACGGGCACCCGCCTTGTACGATCGTCCGACTTGATGCGACGAAGGACCTCGAGTCCATCGACCTTCGGCAGCTTCAGGTCGAGAAGAATCACTCTTGGCAGGATCGTCCCTCCATCCGGTTCGTCCGGAAGCAGGAACGCCAGGGCTTCCTCGCCATCCCTTGCCACGTGCACGCGATTGGCGAGCCGGTTCTTGCGGAGGGCCCGCAACGTCAGCTCCACATCGTTGGCGTTGTCCTCGACGAGAAGGATCTCAACCGCGTCGCTGACGAGCATGTCTTTTCCCGGCTCCTGGTTCCTCGTGATCCGGATCAATCGGCGGCGGGCAGCGTGAAGTGGAATGTCGCACCGACATCGGGTACCGCTTCCGCCCAGACGCGGCCGCCGTGACGCTCGATCACCCGCTTGACGATCGCGAGCCCGACGCCCGTGCCCTGGAATTCCTCCACGGCATGAAGCCGCTGGAAGACGCCGAAGAGCTTGTCGACGTAACGCATGTCGAAGCCCACGCCGTTGTCCTGGAATGTGTACACGGTTTCGTCCTGCTCGACTCGCGCGCTGATCCGGATCGCGGGTCGTTCACGGCCGGCCGTGAACTTCAGCGCGTTCTCGACGTAGTTCGCGACCACCTGCTTCAGCATCGAGCGGTTTGCGAGTGCGGGCGGCAACGGCTCGATCACGAAGTCGGAGATGTCGCGGCCGTAGCGGTCGCACGCTTCCGCCACCACACCGTGCACGAACCCGTCCATTTCGACCGGTGAAAGCGTTAGCGGCTGGCGTCCCAACCGGCTGAACGTCAGCAGGTCGTCAATGAGCTGGCCCATCTGCTGCGCGCTGTTCCGGATCAATCCGACGCAACGCTGCGCGTCCACGGACAGCTCTTCCGTATGGTCCTCGACCAGAACGGCCGCGAAGCCATCCACGGCGCGCAGCGGTGCACGGAGGTCGTGCGAGACCGAGTAGCTGAAGGATTCCAGCTCGCGGTTCGCGGCTTCCAGCGCGGCCGTCCGCTCGATGACGCGCTGCTCGAGCGCCGTTCGACTCTCCGCCACTTGCGAGGCCATCGCGTTGAACGATTGCGCGAGACGACCGACCTCATCCTCTCGCGCAACGGCAACGGGCTCCACTTCGCGACCTTGCGCCATCGCTTCGGCTGCATCCGTCACCTGCTGCAAAGGCACGCTCATGCGGCGGCTCAGCCACCACGCCACGCCCGCACCGAGTGTGGCCAGCAGTATGGAGAAGAGAGCGGCCTGTCTGAGGAATCGGTCCGCGGGAGCGAGAACCGAATCGCGCGCAAACTCCATCACCATCATCCACGGCGTCGCCGGGACCAGGTGCGCACGAGCGAAGACCCGCTTGCCCGCTCTTTCGTACTGGAAGATTCCATCGCGACCGCGAACGTCGTTCGGCGGGCCATCGACGGCCCCTGCGAGATCCGTCCATGCGCCGCTGTCGACACTGCCCACCAGCAAGCGCGCTCCCGAACCGATCATCTCCGCCAACGCCTGCGCTTCCTCCGGCGAGTTCGAGATCGGAAAGCGCTCGACGAGGTAGCCATGAAGGCCTCCCGAATCCCGAACCGCCACGGCGATGGTATAGCTCAGCCGGTCGCCTTCCCGCTCGAACGGGCCCACACCCTCGCGCGGCACCGATACGCCTCCGTCCAGCGCGTGCGACTCCTCCCGTGCGTCGGCTGTCGCCAGCACCGAAACACTGTCGCTGGTGAGCAGTCGCCGGCCATCCCTGTGCCGAAGCTCAACGTGCGAATCGGTGCGGCTCGCGCGCGCCCGGAGCGTGTCCAGCGCCGCCTCGCGCAACGACGGGGACTCTGTCGTGAGATATCGTCGGACTGCCTCGCGGTCCGATACGGCGCTGAGGGTGGCAACCCGCTGCTGCGGCTCTCTGCCGACTCCCATAGCGAACTGCATACTCACGCGCTCGAGCCGCTCCGACGCCAGATCCACGGCGCCCTGCCGCACCTCGACGTAGGCCGCGCCGGCCATCGTGCCGAGCGCGAGGAGCAATAGCGTGCCGATCCCCAACGGAAGCTTCGCCGCAATGGAGAGGCGGCGCCACCAGAGCACGTCGATGTTCCCTTCCGGGCTCAGTGAGAACGTCGGCCGATCCCAACGAGACGTGCGCAATCACGCGAGCGCGCGACGTCCACACCCCCTGGGCCGACCCTCCGGCTGACCAGACGCCGGTTCAGAATTCCTTCAATGGCAGGAATTTGAGGCTAACGCCAGGCCACGCCTGGCGCAATGGGAACCGAATTCAGATCGCCGCATGACGCGGAAGCTGGCCCCGATCGCACGGTTTCCGTCCCGTCACGCGCGGATCTCCGCGGGTCGACTGCCCTCGAGTCGAGCCGTCTACGAATCGCATTGTCGGATCCATCGAATATCGATGGATGGTCTCTCCTGAATCTTGCCGTCACTCGCGACCGACCTTACGTTCGCGGGAGCAGTCCTCCCACGTTTTCCCGGAATTCCATGGATCGACGGCCCGCGCGCTGCAGCTTCCTGCTTTCCACCATTCTATGGCTGGCGCTGGCCTCGCCTGCGACTGCACAGGTCGGCGAGACCGGGCAGCTGCACGGCACTGCGGTGTCCGACGCCGGCGCGCCCATCGCCGGCGCGTCGATCGAGCTGTCGTACGCAGGGCGTGTCGTACAACGGACCGAAACCAACACAGCCGGCGAATTCAGCTTTTCGGCTGTGCTGCCGGGCGTCTATGACCTGGCCAGCACCTTGGTGGGCTACAGCGACGCGCAGTCCGAGGATGTCACGATCCTCGCCGGTGAAGTGACGCGGATCCGATTGACGATGGCGTCGTCGCCCGTCGAGCTGCCCGGTGTCGAAGTGGTGACATCACCAGTGGAGATCAGCCGGGTCGATACGGACTTCGGCACGACTGTGCAGCAGGAAGCGATCCGCGCCCTTCCTGTGAGTCTGGAAGTACGCGACCTCGTGGCGCTGACACCGGGCGTCCGGCCGGCTCACGTGTGGGGCGGCGCAACCGCACAGGCCAACAACTACCAGCTGGATGGTGTGTCCGCGAACCATCCCGGTCTGGGCGGCGATCTGATCCAGCCGAGCATCAACTGGATCGAGTCGATCGAGGTGCGCGGCCTCGGTGCGGGTGCCGAGCACGGCAACTTCCAGGGCGGCCTCATCAACGTCATCACGAAATCGGGCACGAACGACTTTCAGGGTGCATTGCGGACGAGCGGCGAGTCGCACCAGCTGAACGCATCGGCACTCGCGCCATCGGAGATCGGATCCGAGATCGCGACGCGCTACGACGTCGAGGGCGAAGTGCGCGGCCCCCTCATCCGGGATCGCCTGTTCTTCTTTCTCGCCGGCCAGTGGCTTCGCCGCGATACGCGGTTCACCAACCACCTGCCCGCGGTCGAAGACTTCTACCTGCCCACGCTCGAGGAGCGCACGGAGGGCAAGTTCTTCGGCAAGTTGACGTGGCGTCCTTTCTCGAATCACGGTCTGGACGTATCGGTTGCGCGCCTCGAGAACCGGACGGAGCACTGGGGCCTTTCGGGCTACGAGTCGCCCGATGCGACGCTGCGTCTGGACGCGCCGACGACATCGTACAGCGCCTCGTGGACGAGCGCGTTCGGGGCGGGCAACGCGATCGAAGCGAAGGTCGCGCACTTCACGCGCGACGAGCGCCGTGATCCGTACCCGACCGAGGATACTCCAGGCATCCTCACGTTCGGTCTCAACCCGCCATTCCTCGGCTACCAGAATGCGCCGCTGCGGTACCGTCACGCGCCCACCAGCACGGGCGGCTCGGCGAGCCTGCTGCTGAACCGCGAGATCGGCGGACTCGAGCATCAGCTCCGGATCGGCATCGAGCACAATGTCGGGGCCTTCACCGATCAGCGGATCCGCAATGGCGGCATGACCTGGCGTCCGCCACGCCTCCGGGCGCTGGACCCGGCCGACGCGAGCACCTGGTTCCTGTCGGCGACGCCTTTCGTCGCCAGCGTCTGGGGCGGCGAGGTGGACCTGCACGCGGAAGTCGAGTCGAGCGCGATCTTCGCGCAGACCAACATCGGACTGCACCCCCGGCTCAGCATCAGCCCCGGCATCCGGTACGGCCGCTGGATCGGCCGGCTGCTGCCGGGTGGCCGCGTGGAAGACCGGTTCACGGCCGTCCAGCACGAAGCGCCCGAAGCACGCTTCGGCGTGATCTTCGACATCAGCGGCGACAACACCTTCGTCGCCAAGGCGCACTGGGGTCGCTACCACCAGAACATGATCGCGCAGATGTTCGAGCGCGTGGAAGGCGGCAACGTCTTCACGGATGAGGAAACCTGGTACTACCGCGGCGCGCCGTTCCAGGACCCCGAGACACGGTTCACGCGCGAGCAGCGCGACGCGATGGCCGAGGACCGCGACTTCACACTACAGAACGTCATCACGCTTTCGGAGACCGGTCCGGTAGAGAACTACCGCCAGCCCTATGTCGACCAGTGGATCATCGGCTTCGAGAAGACGTTCGCGGAGACCGCCAAGTTCGAGGCCGTCTACGTGAACCGTCGCAACCGCGACATGGTCGCGCTCGTGGATCGCAACCGGGAGAGCAATTATACGAGATTCGAACGCATTCGCGTGGTCGGCCTCGGCGGCGAACCGCTGCCGTTCGAGGGCGGCACCGTTCAGCTCAGGGAGGTATGGCTGCCCAACTGGGCGCTCCGTGACCGGCTCCGCTGCAAGGCGACGGGCCTCTGCCCGGACGCGCCTGCCGTGCCTGGCATGACCCTGGCCGATACCGCGGGATTGACGTGGAATCCGGATTACGTCCTGACCAACGCGCCGGACGCACGCCGCGCATTCGACCAGCTCCAGTTCAGCCTCCAGATCTTCCGACCGCGGTGGAGTCTCATGGTCTCCGCCGTCGTCACGAATCTCGAGGGCAACCTCGACAACGTCACCGGCTACGACGACCCGTCCGGCTTCGGCTCAGGACCTTACGTCCGCGTCAACGAGGGCGTGAACTCCTACGGCAAGTTGCCGAACTACGCCGATCGTGAGATGAAGGTCACGTTCTTCGGCGAGCTGCCGTGGAACACCCGCGCCGGCGTGTTCTGGACATACGCGACAGGCGACCACTGGGCACCCTACTTCACGATGTCGGGCAGCGGCGCGTACACGTACGAAGTGTACAACACGCGCCAACCGATCGATGCGGCCTTCTTCTATTCGCTCGAAGGGCACCGCCTCTTCGTGGGTCCGCGCGGACTCCAGCAGCACGAGCGGCGCGCGCAGTTCGATCTCAGGCTCGAGCGTGTCTTCGAGATCGGCCGCCGCAGCTGGACCGTCACTCTCGACATCTTCAATATCATCAACTCGACCAGTGTGACGGACGTCAACCGCTCGGTCAACCGTGGCCAGAACTTCTACCCCGGCACCCCCCAGTTCGAGGGGTTCTTCCGCATCATCGAGCCCAACGAGTTCTACCGCGCAGTGCGCGAGCGCGTCCCGCCGCGTACACTGCGACTAGGAACCTCGTTCTACTTCTGAGCCCTCGAGCTCACGCTGAAGCGTCGCGGCGATCGGAGTTGACCGGCTCCGCCGAGCCCCATATCATCCCGGCGCTCCACGACCGGTCGCTTTCCCAGTAGACATATGGAGTCGTCATCCCGGAGTCGGGGTTCTCGGCCAGTCGTGAGCACGGGTCGTTTTCCTGTGCGTTCGTCACGGGATCGGGCCCTCATACGTTCTGTTTGATCACAAGGTACGTTGAAGTCGTCCCGGACAGGGACGAGCCAGTCATGTGCTTCGGCGGGGTGTGCGCCCCCGTCCGATCGCAGTCCAATTGAAGGTCGAAGGTCGTCCGCCAGCCGGGGTTCGCTCCGGTCTCGGCCGCGCGGCTGTGTTCGGATTCGAACGCAGCGTCGGCGCGGCCGGAGCCGCGCTCGCCGGCTGAACCTGGCCGTACCGGTGCGCGACTGCACCGGAGCGGCGGCATACACTCAGCGCGGCCGCGTTCACGCGCGCCAGCATACTGCATCCACCCAAACACCGGGAGGTTACCACTGTTCGTTCGAACCGTAGCAGCGTCCAGCGCCTCGACTCGAGCATCACTCGGGGCAGAGGCGCACCGCGCACGACGAATTGGAAGGGGCGGTTCAGCCGGCTGCCCGAGGCCGGGTGGCTTCTCCCCCGCAACCGGAGCAAGTGCAATGGATCGAAATCGTGGCAGGTGGACGATGGCGCTGGCCATCGTCGCGACGTTCCTGCTCGCCGTTCCCGGCGGCCTGAGCGCACAGACGGGAGCCGTCCAGGGCAGAGTCCTGGAGGAGGGCACCGAGAGACCGTTGGAGGCCGTGCAGGTCTCCGTGACCGGAACGCAGCGCGGCACACTGACCGCCACGGGCGGCACGTTCCGGATCGAGGGCATTCAGCCCGGCGAACACACCGTCCGCGCCGAGTTCATCGGCTATCAGTCGGTGACGCTGACCGTGAACGTCGTGGCAGGCGAGACGGCGACGGCCGACTTCGTGCTCGAGCAGTCGGTGCTCGATCTCGAGGAGATCGTCGTGACCGGCGTCGCGGGGCAGCAGGTGCGCTCGAAGCTGCCCTTCTCCGTCGACCGGCTGACGACGCAATCGATGCCCGTACCGGCGACATCCGCGACATCGATGCTCCAGGGCAAGGTCGCCGGGCTCCGCACCGGTGGCGACGGGGGTCGGCCGGGCGCGATGCAGTCGGTGATGCTGCGCGGTCCTACCAGCATCAACGCGACCGGCCGCGACCAGGAGCCGCTCTACATCGTGGACGGCGTCATCCTCGCCGCGTCGATGGTCGATATCGACGCCATGGACATCGAGTCGATCGAGGTGGTGAAGGGCGCAGCAGCCGCATCGCTGTACGGCTCGCGCGCGGCGAATGGCGTGATCCAGATCGCGACGTCGCGTGGAAAGAACGTCGCCAACGATGACGTCACCTACACCGTCCGCAGCGAGTTCGGCTCGAGCGACCTGCCGGGCGAGTTCAACCTGACGCAGCGCCACCACTTCGCGATGACGGCCGACGGCAGCCAGTTCGTCGATGGCGACGGCAACGCCTGCGAATTCGTGCGGTGTGACAACGTGCAGCTGGCGGCCCAGAGGGCGCTGCCCGGTGCGGCGCCGAGCGAGTGGAACACGATCCAGCAGGAGTCGTGGCCGGGCGTGACGTATGACCACGTCGACCGGTTCTTCACCGGCGGCAACTTCATGACGAACGCGATCTCCGCTGCGGGCCGCTCCGGTGGCACGAACTACTTCGTCTCCTACAACTATCTCAACAACGAAGGCATCATGCCGGGCCATGACGGCATGCAGCGCCACAACTTCAGGATCAACCTGGACCAGGCGGTGCGCGAGAACATCACGGTCTCGGCCAGCGCGTTCTACTCGCGCTCGCGCCAGGACACGCGCGAAGGCGCAATGTTCGCGCTCACGCGGATGCCCGCGGGCGTTGATCTGACGGGGCCGGATCCGGACAACCCGGACGAGATCATCCTCAAGCCGGACCCGTTCAACGACAACGCGAATCCGCTGAACACCATGCTGAATACGCGGGACTATCAGCAGCGCGGCCGCTTCCTCGGCAGCATGACCGCGCAGTGGAAGCCGCTCTCGTGGTTCTCGCTGGACGGCAACTTCTCGTTCGACCGCTCGGACCGCCGGGATGAGGGCTTCTCGCCCAAGGACTTCCGCACGCTCTCCAACCCGAACGGCACGGGCGGCGACATCGAGCACGAGTTCCAGCGGCAGGAGGCGATCAACGGGTCGATCACCGGGCAGTTCCTGAAGCAGTTCGGTGACCTCAATACCACGACCCAGTTCCGCTACCTGATCGAGCAGGAGGAGGAGGTCTTTACGGAGGCGAGCGGCGAGCAGTTCACGGCGGATGGCGTGTGGACCATCGACAACACGCCGGAAGCGAACCGCGATGCAGGCTCCGGTGTCGAGATCGAGCGGGCGGACGGCTTCTTCGTCATCAGCCGGCTCGACTACAAGGACCGCTATATCGTCGACGGTCTGGCGCGCAACGACGGTTCGTCGCTGTTCGGGCCGGATGAGCGGCGGCACTGGTACTATCGCGGCTCGCTCGCGTACCGACTGTCCGAGGAACCGTGGTTCAACGTTCCGGGCATCGACGAGCTGAAGGTCCGCTACTCCTACGGCACGGCGGGCAACCGTCCCAACTTCTCGTCACAGTACGAGACGTACACGGTCGACGGCGGCTCGATCACGCCGCAGACGCTTGGCAACCGCAACCTCAAGCCAGAGTTCGTGACCGAGCAGGAGATGGGCATCGACGCCCTCTTCCTGAACCGGTTCTCCGTGGATCTCACGTATGCGCACGCGGACGCGAAGGATCAGATCCTGAACGTGCCGCTGCTCGCGCACTCGGGCTTCAGCTCCCAGTGGCAGAATGCCGGTCGTCTGGAGAGCAACACCATCGAAGCCAGCCTGTCCGCACAGCTCATCCGTACGCAGGACTTCACCTGGAACGCGCGTGTGCTGTTCGACCGTACGCGGCAGGAGATCACGGAGCTGAGCGTTCCGGCCTACCAGGAAGGCGTCGGTGGTCAGGGCCTCGGCAACGTGTTCTTCGTCCGGCCGGGCGAGGCGCTCGGCACCTTCTACGGCTTCCAGTTCGCCGAGAACTGCGGACACCTGCCCTCGGGCGTGGACTGCAGCCAGTTCCAGGTCAATGACGACGGCTACCTGGTCTGGGTTGGCGATGCGGGCTCGTGGCAGAACGGCTGGGACACCCACATGACCGAGGAAGGTGAGCAGCACTGGTGGGGCACGACCGCACCGTTCACCATCCGCGGCGGCAACATCCGCTGGGGCACACCGTTCCAGGGCGAGGGCGATGACCCGATCACGGGCGAGCGCACCACCTTCCTGCCGCTCGGCCAGGCCATGCCCGACTACAGCCTGAGCCTGGCCAACACGTTCACCTGGAAGGGCCTGTCGCTGTATGGCCTGCTCCAGTCGATCCAGGGCTCGCACGTGTACAACCAGCCGCTCCAGTGGGCGGTGTTCCAGAGCTACGCCGGCATCATGGACGAATCCGGTACGCCGGATGAGGACCTCCGCAAGCCGCTGGGCTACTACAGCGCGATCTACGGTGCGTCGGGGCTGCAGCCGAGCTCGGCGTTCGTGGACGATGCGAGCTTCGTCAAGCTCCAGGAGCTGTCGCTGCGCTACCAGGTGCCGACCAGCCTGCTGGGTCGTGTGCCGCTCGCCCGCGGATTCAGCGGTCTGGGTCTCACGGTCATCGGACGCAACCTGCTCACGTGGACGGACTACGACGGCTACGATCCCGACGTCGGCCGCTCAGGCGGCGGCGTCGGTTCGGCCGTGCTCGCCCGCGTCGACGGCTTCGATTATCCGAATTTCCGGACGGTGACGTTCGGGATCGACATCACCTTCTGATCGCATGAGGACACCTGACATGACGATCCGAAAGACTCTCGCCGTCGCGGGCCTCACGATTCTGGGGACCGCGGCGTGCCTGGACCTCGACGTCCAGAACCCGAACGATGCCGACGCGGAACGCGCGCTGGCGACAGCGGGCGACGTCGAGGCGCTCATTGGCGGCGGCTGGGGGACGTGGTGGAACTCCGTCGCCGCCAACACGGGGCCAGGCCCCATCCTCACTACCATTTCGTACCAGCACTCCGCCACCGCCGCCAACTTCGGCATGGTCGAGTTCTCGAGCTGGCCGAAGGTGCAGGTGCATCACCTGCCGGCGGGTGTGTACTACAGCCAGACCGTCGGGAACGCCTGGACCTGGCACTACCGCGCCATCTCGGCCGTGGTGGACGGGTTCAAGGCGATCGAGTCCGGCACCGTCGAGCTGGAGCCGGACGATCTCGCGCGTGCGACCGCGTACGGCAACTACGTGCTCGGCCTCGCCCACGGCAGCACGGCGATCATGTTCGACCAGGGTTACATCTACGACGAAACGATGGAGCGCGAGGAAGTCGCACTGCATCCCTATCCCGAGGTGCTCGATGCGGCGCTCGGCTACTTCGACGAGGCCATTGCGGCCGCGCAGGGCGCCAGCTTCACGCTTCCGGTGGCGTGGATGTCGATAGAGGTATCCTCCGACGAGCTGGTCCGGCTGGCGTACTCCATGAAGGCCCGGTACCGGGCGGCTGTAGCACGCTCGCCTGCTGAGCGCGAGGCCGTCGATTGGGCCGCCGTGGCATCGGACGCCGCGAACGGCGTGACGGAGGACTGG
>Ga0299914_10003373_pt1 | contig 11277 bp, 5 predicted proteins | sample RVTome_10_FD_201361 | JGI IMG/M metagenome (GOLD analysis project Ga0299914, IMG submission 201361) | Soil microbial communities from uranium-contaminated site in the Upper Colorado River Basin, Wyoming, United States - RVT153D57 (version 2) ... | reverse complement strand
CCAACGCCGATCCCCGCTTTGGCATCATCGAGACTTACGAATCACCCGAACACGCCCTTCAGGCCGGGGCTGGTTGGACCCGCGTTCGTTTCCAATGGGCCGAAGTCCAGGCCGAAGGGCCGGCCAGTTGGACGCCGCCCGTCACCGAAGAGCAGATAGATGGCGAAGTTGAAGCTGGGCGGCTCGTTGTCGGCATGTTGATCGGCATTCCCGATTGGGTCAGAGATGAAAACGATCTGCCCCAAGGGTTATGGCTGTCCCGTCACGATCCCGATAATTACTGGGCGCGGTTTGTCAGAAATGCCGTCAGGCGCTACCGGGGCCGGATCGATCATTGGATCATCTGGAACGAACCCGATATCTGGGATGAGACGGCCCCCGGCCACACCTGGGACGGCAGCGAAGAAGATTTTCTCCAACTCCAACGCACCGCTTACCTCATTGCCAGGGAGACCAACCCCAACGCCGTCATTCATCTGGCCGCCACGACCTACTTTTGGGATGTTCAATACGGCCGAGAACAGTACCTCAATCGCTTCTTTGAACTGCTGGCGGCCGATCCGGAGGCGGAAACCCACAACTACTACTTTGACATTCTCACCACCCATCTCTATTTCCAACCCGATCTCATTTATGACGTCATCCGGGAGTTTGACCAGATTCGAGAAGATAACGGCCTTCCCGAAAAGCCGATCTGGCTGGTTGAAACAAATGCCCCACCCATTAATGATCCCTCCTGGCGGGTTGAAAACTGGACCCTTTCCGTCACCCTGAACGAACAGGCTGCTTTTATACCCCAGGCATTGGCTTCGGCCCTGGCCGCCGGAGCGGAGCGAGTTGCCATTTATAAGCTGAAAGATACCGAGGAGGATCGCCAGGCGAATCCGGAGCCGTTCGGCTTGATCCGGCAGAGCGGCAGTCCCCGTCCGGCCTTCGTCACTTACCGGGTCGCCGTTCAATATTTGTCTGATTTCGAGGAAGTTGTCCGAGAGCGGTGGGATGGGGTGGGGCAGATTCGTGTCACCCAACCCGGCCGAACCACCACCGTCCTCTTTTCCCGGCTGCCGGTTGAACAGGAAGCGCGGGTCGAGGCCACAGCCGAAACGGCCGTCCTGGCGACAATGTGGGGCCAGAGAGAGGAAGTGACGGCCGAAGACGGCTTTTTCACCGTTGAACTGCCGCCGGCCTTATGTACCCAATCCATCGGCGATTACTGCATGATCGGCGGCTCCACCTTTTACCTGGTGCAGTCTGACAGCGGCGGCGATCCACCCCTCGCTCCCTTGCCCCCCGGCCACCCGACCTCCATTCCCAACCCTGATTTACCAACCAACACCCCGACCACCACCAACACGCCCATACCGACCCGAACCGCGACCGCGACCCCGACCCCGACCTGGACGGCAACGGCAACGGCAACGGCCACCCCAACCCGAACTTCAACCCCAACGCCAAGCATAACGCCTTCACCCACACCCTCGCCGGCGCTTACCCCGACCCCAACAATTTTCCCCTCGCCGACGCCCACGCCCCTTATCGAAACGGCCGGTTCAGGGCCGAAACCGTTCAATCTCTGGCCGATTGCGGTCGTGGGAACTTTGCTCCTCTTTGCCGGAGCCATCTCCGCCAGAATTCGCCGGCAGCGGAAAACCGGCTAGAACTCCGGTTTCCGTATCCGAAACCCAAATCGCCGGCATAGCCAGCGCCATCATTGCCCGCAGCGACTATGGCCTGACCATTCCCAGCGTCCCCAATGTCGCTAATGTCGAAGAAGAAGTCGAACTGTACATTGATTTCGTCGCCAACGCGACCTAGTTCTGCCAGAGGTGACAGTCACTTTAAGCATTCGCAGAATGCCAGTGACTGTCACCTGAGACGCCCGGATGGTTGTGGCCGGTCTCCCGACCGTGCCACCACTCGAACAAAACCGGAGCCTTCTCTCCCGCCTGTCAACCCCTCTAGTTCACCCCTAAGCGGATATAGGGCGTGTTCGCCCTTCTAAGTAGGGAAATACCCTATAGGCGAACTCGCCCTTTTATGCGACGCTTGGGGGCATGAATAAAAGTTTAGTGTTTGGTATGGGATTGGGGCTGAGAATGACCACAGGCATTAAAGAAAGAATAATGCGCTTTCCCATTCAGAGACGTCTGGACAATCTGTTTGACACCGTCTCCGGCGTTCAACAGCTAACGATTGTCTTGCACAATAACCCCGACCCGGATGCTATTGCCTCCGGAGCAGCCTTGAAATTCTTGCTGGAGAAGAAAGCCGGTCTCCAGGCTGATATTGTCTATCAAGGCGTAATCGGCCGGGCTGAGAATAAGGCCTTGGTCGAATACCTGGCCGTCCCATTGCACCGCCTGCCGGACGAGAATCCGAACTTGCCGGAAGAGCTGGCCCTGATTGATACCCATGCCCAGGCCAAGAATAACCCCATTCCCGAAGGGATGGTGCCTCTTATTGTTATTGATCACCATAACGATTACATTGATGGTCAGGCAGCTTTCAGCGATATTCGCCCCAACATCGGGGCAACCGCCACCATGCTGACCGAATATCTACAAGCGGCCGACTGTAGACCGCCACGCCGTCTTGCTACCGCGCTGCTCTACGGCATTAAAACCGATACGATGGCCTTGAGCAGGAATACCACGACGGCCGATGTTAACGCTTATTGTTATTTATCCACCCTGGCCGACATTGACGCTTTTCTCGCTTTCGATCAGGCTCAGGTTCCCGTCGGTTACTTCCAGGGATTGGCCGACGCTATGGCCGGGGCCAGGGTTTACGAAGGCGGCCTGGTAATCTCCTGCCTCTCAAATCTGCCATACCCTGATTTGGTGGCCGAGCTTGCCGATCTATTATTGCGCCTGGAAGGGAGCAGGTGGGTTATTTGTCTCGGTATATTTGAAAAACGCCTCCATTTCTCTATCCGCACCCTGGACGAAAAGATAAATGTCAACCGCTTGGCCCGCATTATCGCCGGTGAGGAAGGCAGCGCCGGCGGCCGTGAAACAATTGCCGGCGGCCAGGTACCGCTGGGTGATACCAAACCGGAAGAACTGATTGAACAGATCAATCATCGCATCCTTAAATTTTTTAACATATCTTCAGAAACGAATGGAGAATATTTAGCTTAACATAATATGACAATATAAATGATACCATCCCTAGATAACCTTTTTGCCGATGCACTATTTCGAATCTCCAACATCTCCTGGCTCCAAATCATTGACCTGCTGCTGGTAACGGCCGCATTTTTCCTGTTATTGGATCTCATTCGACGCAGCCAGGCTGCCTTTTTGCTTCGGGGAGCGGCCGTTTTAATCCTCGTTCTCTTTGTCTTCACCGTTTTCCTGCCCCTGCCCACCTTTGATTGGCTGGTGCGGGGGGCGCTGTTGGCGATTCTTGTTGCCACGCCGGTCATTTTCCAGCCCGAACTACGCCGCTTCCTGGAGAATCTGGGTCGCAGCTTCCGAATGGCCTCCTTCCAAAAACGGGTTCAGGAATCCACTCTCTTGCCCCTCGTTCGGGCGGTGGAAAATATGGCCGAACGCCGTATCGGGGCGTTAATTGTACTGGAGGGCAACGAGGATTTAAGCCGTATTGTCGAAACCGGCGTCCCCATCCGGGGCAAGGTCAGCAGCGAGCTGCTCCAAACCATCTTTTTTGATGGAACTCCCCTGCACGACGGCGGGGCCGTTGTGCGCCAGGACGACATTGTTGCGGCCGGTTGCGTTTTGCCGGTCAGCGACCGCCAGCTTTATGGGGGCGACCGCCGCCTGGGGATGCGCCACCGCGCTGCTCTGGGCCTCAGCGAAGTGTCAGACGCCCTGACTGTTGTTGTCAGTGCAGAAACCGGCCGTATTGCCGTTGCCCGCCGTAACCAGCTAGACCTCGACCTGGATATAACTGCTTTGCGAGACCGCATTGTAAAGTTTTACCAACCCGTAATGCCACTCACAGCCGAGCCATCGGCCAAAGAGTTCCTGGGTATGATCCGAGATCGAGTGAAAGCCATCTTGGCTCCTACCTTTTCAAGAAAAGGATTGACCAATCTGAGTCTCTGGTTTGTTGCCGCCCTCCTGGCCCTGACATCCTGGGCTTTTGTTATTCAGGAGACCAACCCCGCCCGGCAAACATTGGTTGAAAATATTCCCCTCGTTGTTCAAAATGTTCCCCCCGGCAGCAGAATTCTGACCGAAATGCCGCAAACGGTTTCGGCCGTTGTCAAAACAACCGACGCGCTGCTGCCCAGTCTAAGCCCCAATGCCTTTCAAGCGACCATTTCGATGGCCGGACAGGAACCCGGTTTGCATCGCCTGACTGTCAATGTCAGTTCCGGCGTCTCGCCTGTCCAAATCATCTCTGTTGACCCGGCTCTACTGGATGTTGATCTGGCCCAGATTATCACCCGGACAATGGATGTGAATATTCAGTTAGCTGGTGAGGAAAATTTATCGGCCGCTTACCAGGTCCAGGACTCGCCCACTATCACGCCGACCCAGGTCACGGTGGTAGGTGCTGAATCTACCATTGACCAAATTCGGGCCTTGCACGCCGAAGCCGTCATTGGTGATGATAATGCGCTTGAAGCAACGCGAGTGCGCGTCATTCCGGTTAATGAGGAGGGACAGGTGGTTGAAGGGGTGACGCTCCAACCTGAAGAGGTACAGATAAACGTGCCTATCGGACGGCGAGCCAACTCCCGGCTGGCCGGTATCCAGGTAGCAACCGAAGGAACCATCCCGGCCGGTTATCGCATTAGCCGCATTCGTACCATTCCCACCAGGGTTATCATTCTCGGCACGGCTGAACAGCTGGAGAGTCTGGACAATTTTGTCACCACGATCCCGGTAGATATCAGCCAGCTTGTCGGCAATTTTAGTGCGGAAATACCGCTGGCGGCGCCGCCCGGCCTGGAAATTATGGGGGAGGATGGAGAGGCGTTGGTGGCCGTCAGGGTTGAATTGGAGGTTGTTCCCCGAACAGGCACAATAGAGATCAACCGCCCTGTTGAGATTCTAAACCAGGTCAACGGAACGTTGAGCCTTGACCTTGGAAATATAGATCTGGTCTTGAGCGGGCCGATCCCGGTGTTGGATGAAATCACGGCCAACCCTGAATTGGTACGGATTTTTATTGACGCCTCCGACCTGGAAGATCTTTCACCAGGCCAGACGGTGGCCCTTACCCCCAGCATTGTGAAGCCGAACGAAGTGACAGCCCAGCTTGTCCCCGATACCATCCAGGTTACGCTGTTGGAGTAGAGCGATTTGCCAAATTGCTCTACGGGGACAGTCGGCGACTTTGCCAATGGGGAACTTTCAGTTAAATTTCTACATATGACTGCTAAAAATGGGGTACTACTACTTTTGTTGGCTCTGTTGTTATTTTCCCTATGGCTTAACCCTGTCCAGGCCCAATCGGCCGATCCACCCCTCATAAGCAATGAAGCCGTCGTGGACTTCCCTAACACGGCCGCCTTCCGCCTGGAACTGGATCAGAGCCTCTCCATTGCCGAAGCCGTGTTAACCTACCAACTCGGCGCAAACGGCTGCCTGGAAGCGGGAACCAGGGTTTCGGTCGAGGACATAGAAGGTAATACGGCCGAATGGGTCTGGATTATGAGCCGCTCCGGCAACCCCCCGCCCGGCGCGTCCGTCTGGTGGGAATGGACCGTGACAGACACCAACGGCAGCACCTACACTACCCCCCGCCAGGAACTCATTTTCCAGGACGAACGATTCCAATGGCAAACGGTTGACGCAGAGAATATCCGGCTCCACTGGTATGAGGGCGATAACGTCGGGCCGACCTTGTTAAACGCCGCCGTCGAAGGGCTGGCCCGCCTCGAATCCGATGTCGGCATCCAGCTAGAGGATGAGATTCAGATTTTCATCTATGGCAGTTCGGCCGATATGCGTGAAGCCGTTCTTTACATCCAGGATTGGGCCGGCGGGGTCGCCTTTTCCGGCTACAACATCATCCTGATTGGCGTGCCGCCTTCCATTGCCGATAGCTGGGGCGAGTCCACCGTCCGCCACGAACTGGCCCACCTAGTTGTCGGCCGATTTGGTCAAAGCTGTCTCGGCGGCAGCCGCCCCACCTGGCTGGAAGAAGGGCTAGCCGTCTATTCAGAGGGCGAACCGGATAACGAAACATTATCCGACATCGCAGAGGCCGTCGAAGCCAACATTTTTTATCCCGTTCGCAGCCTGAACGGTGCTTTCCCCTCCCACGACAGCAGCGCCCGCCTGGCCTACAGCCAAAGCTACAGCCTGGTCAATTTTCTCCTGGACACTTACGGGCCGGAGAAGATGCAAGAACTGCTCCTGACTCTGGCCGAAGCCGAAGCCTATGACGCCGCTCTGGAGCAGGTCTACGGCTTCAATGCCGACGGCCTGGAGGCTGCCTGGCGGCAGGCGGTCGGTGCGCCGCCCCGCCAGATTCCGCCAACTTCGACGCCCATCTCGGCCGCTTCCATCCCCACTGTCATACCCCTCAACGGCGCTCAATCCGTCCCCACCCAACTCCCGCCCGGTGCGCCGACGCCCCTGCCAACCGAACAGCTTCCGCCGACCCCGGTTGCAGCCGCCACAGAAATAACGGCCGTCGCCGTCCTGACCACATTCGTGCCGGTTGAAACCATCCCGGTCGGCACCCTGCCGCCCACACCCATATCCGCCATGCCGACCCCAATAACAGTAACTGGTAGGCCCTTCTCTTGCGGTCTAGGAGCCATACCGTTGTTGGGATTAGGGCTTGTGTTTCTGGCCCGTTCCCCCCGCCGCCCCAAAAGAACGCTGCCCAATGAATAAAAAACTGTTTACTGCCTACTCTTTACTGTTCTCTTTCTTCTTCCTCGCCTGTAACCTCTCCGGCGGCAGCAGCATCGAAAATCCCGCCGCCGGCTACGGCGTTGACCGCGAAAACGCTCTCTACATGGTCGGCGGTCAGCCCCAAACGCTCGACCCGGCCACCACGCGGGGCGGCGCATCCGGCCCCGTCGGCAGCATTTTCAGCGGCCTGGTTGCCCTGGACACAAATTTACAGGTCAAACCGGGACTGGCTGCCGGGTGGGAAGTAAGCCCCGACGGAACCCTTTATACTTTCTATCTCCGCCAGGATGCGTCCTTCCACAACGGCCGTCCCGTAACGGCCGAAGATGTCGTCTTTTCCTGGGAGCGGGCCGTTGACCCGGCCACCGGTTCCGACACCGCCATGACTTATCTGGGCGACATTGTGGGAACGGCCGAAAAAAACAACAGCCAGGCCGCCACCATCAGCGGCTTGCAAATCATTGACGAACATACCCTGGCCGTTCGCATAGACGCCCCAAAAGTTTACTTCCTCTCTAAATTAACCTACCCCGTCTCCTTCATTGTAGACCGGGAAAATGTCGGCCTGCCCGATTGGGATCACAGCCCCAACGGAACCGGCCCCTTCACCCTCCAGGAGTGGCAGGACGACGAAATTCTCATCCTGGCCGCCAATGAAAACTTTTACCTTGAACCGCCATCTATCAGCCATGTCGTTTATCTGATGGGGGCCGGGATTCCGCTCTCCATGTATGAACAGGGCCAGATTGACCTGGTGGGCGTTGGCGGCAGCACCCTGGAACGGGTCCAAGACCCCAACGATCCTCTCTATCCCGACCTCCGCATTGGGGTCAATATGTGTACCGGCATGATCGGCCTGAACACGGCCGAACCGCCCTTCAACGATCCCCTGGTGCGCCGGGCTTTCAGCTATGCCTTTGACCGGGAACGGCTGATCAGCGGCCTTTTGAAGGGCAACGCCCTGCCCGCCTTCGGCCCCCTGCCGCCCGGAATGCCCGGTTACAGCGACGATATACAAGGCTATACGTATGACCCCGAAAAGGCGCGGGCGCTGTTGGCGGAGGCCGGCTATCCCAATCCGGCCGACTTTCCCATCATCACCTACACCACTGCCGGATATGGCACAGTGAGCAGTTCGGTAACGGCCGTCATCACCATGTGGCAGGAAACCCTCGGCGTCACCATCGAGCCGGTTCTGGTCGAACCCTTCGACTATCTCGACGAACTTTACAGCGGCAACACCGGCAATATTTATGGGCATGGCTGGTGCGCCGACTACCCCGACCCCGAAAACTTCCTCGACATCCTGTTCCACACCGGCTCCCAACAAAACCTCGGCCGCTACAGCAGCCCCGAAATAGACCGCCTCCTCGAACAGGCCCGCATTGAGCCGGATGTAACGACCCGAATGGCGCTTTATGCCGAAATTGAGCAGCTTCTTGTGAACGACGCCCCCGCCATCTTTACGACGCACAGTTTATCGGCCGAACTCATCGCCCCCCGCCTCCAAAACTACCTCCTAACCCCCATCGGCGTCGCCCAATGGCAGCACGTTTCACTCGTGCCAACTCGCTGAATAGTCTAAATCTAATTGAATTACTATTTCCATAATGGTTATTGAACACCGAAACAGGCTAATAAATTTTCCATTGCAGACGTTATTTCATCAATTTTTCTAATCAATACAAAATTGTCTACATCCCCTGATTCAAGGTAATCAAGAGTAGTCTGTACGGCTCGGCGAAAAGCTATCACCTCCGCAGAGCAAAGCATCGTCAATCGCGGATTATTCCTTATCAATTCCTGGATTTGGTCGAACAAACCTTGAATACGCTGTTTATGTCTTTCTAATTCCTCGGCCGAAATTGCAAGCATGGTTCCTACACCAAGGATATCTCTGACATTTTGCAAAGTCTGTATTAAATGTGACGGATCGGGCGTTTCGGGGATTCTTGTTCCACCAGATTGCCTTCCTTGCATCCTTCGTCGAATCTCCTCAAGTTGCCTCATTTCATCTTCGCCAGATTGTGTGGATGCAGGCCATAATAATATGAGTAAAAAAGCAGCTATTGGAGCTGCGATTGAACCTACGGTAAGATTACCAGAAGATGCTGCGGCTCCTCCAACTGTTGCCTCTCCTGCTATAGTCCCGCCAGTCATTGTTTCAGCCACTGATAATGGAATACCAATAGCAACCCCTGAGGCTAATATAGCTGACTGTGTCTGACTAGTTGGATCAACGGCCATAGAACTTGACTCTTCTAAACTGGATTGAGGGGTATGCGCTTGACTGGAGCGCCTCATTAACTCTACTTCAAATTGCCGATGCTCTGCTTCAATCCAATCGCGATCTGGATGAGTTTCATTCTGTGGGTTAAGCAACCATTGACGAATACTCAGAATTTCATCTTCAAGTTGTTCCTCTGAAAGCTGCGACGGATCTCGTGACGGGGTGCGTTGAATAATAGCCTTTTTGTTTAGTTCTGAAACCTTTGACTTGGTGACGACCTTATCCTGATTTCCGTTCATTTGAAGGAGTATTCTTGAAAGATATTGATTCCCACCTATTTGTCCAATTTGCTTAGCCATCATCTGGCGTTGTACAGCAGGAATATGTGAATTGCTAAGTTGATTCGTGTGATCCCGAGTTGAGACACCGCCAAATGATGTGGTCAAGTTGTCCAAAAACTTATCTAACAGGGGCTGAACTTCATGACGTTTGTGACCAGTGACAGAATTTTTATTGTGTTTCGCTTCCTCATTGTTCTGGAGCTTTTTCTTGTGTTCGTGTTTAGACATTACTTTACCTCTTCCTACTGGTTAATCTTAAAACAATGTGTTGAGAAAATCCAGGAAGTCTTTGAAAGAATAACATTGCGATGTATCGCGTGAGAAATATCTCCATATTATCAAATTTCATTTATAAATCCATGGATGATGTAATCGTAGGTTATGGGTATGGATATGGGGGATCTGGAGAACGAACGGTTAAATTATCAAAATGAATTATTGCGGTCTCGCCTTCATTCAGGCTCATAGAGACACCTCCAAGCCCATTCCTTAATCGGTCTTCAACAAATTCACCAACATAATCTCCATTGATGAAAAGTGTATAATGGGTGTTTTCCCCAATAACTGCCAGAGTGTTCAACCGGTCAGGCTTAACAGCTTGGGATTCGGTCCAGTCAACCAGGGTTTCCCATCTCCCTTCAATCTGTAACGAAATTTGGAACCATCCGGAGTCGTCTACCTCGAAGACGATAAAATTGTCACCATCTTGCGCTCGAAAAACTAGGCCGTACCTGCTGGTTTCCGACCCGCTTATCAACTGAAAATCGGCTGAGGAAAAGAAGTTAGTTGGCTGAGGAAAATTTTGGTTCCGACAAAACCAGAAAAAACCTTGCAGCGCAGTCATCTCCCAAATAAATTTTCCACCACTAGTTTCTATAGTTCCATATATATAATCATTGTCGACTAGTCCTGAACACCAATCATTATCCCGATCAAAAGAGTCCTCTAAAATAATTGACCAGTTTTGGGCAATGGCTAATCTGGCAACATTTTCGTCCGCTTCGACCGTTGCTGCTTCTGAAGTTGCAGCCTGGGCTTGTGCAATTGCTACCTGGGCAGCGGCGATGGTTTCTTGGGCTTCTTCGGTGGCTTCTTCGGCCGCGATTGCTTCATTAGTTAATAATGCTATGGCTATGGCTGTTTCTTCACGCTGGGCTTCTGCTGTTAGAATAGCCCTGGCTTCGGCCGTTGCTGTTCGGATTTCGATCACTCGTTCCGTCGCCGCATAATTTGGAGTTGCTGTGGGTGCCCGAAGTGGGTCGGTTCCTGCATCAACCTCTACGCCATCCGGCGTTCCATCGCCATCGCTATCTGGGTTAGTTGGAGATGTACCGTGTTCAATTTCCGCCCCGTCAACTAAGGTGTCTCCATCACTATCTTCCTGTTTAGGATTAGTTCCGTACTGGTTTACCTCCTGCCCATCATTTAAACCATCGCCATCTGTATCATCATTTTCCGGATCGGTTCCACCAGCTAATTCCTGTGCGTTGCTCAAACCGTCTTCATCATTATCTCCAGCTACTTCGGCCGTCAATGTCAGGCTCGTAACTGTGGCGACATTAGCATTATCAGCCTGCTGAGTTTTCTCGACCGCTATTGCTTGAAGAGCCTCGCGTGTCTCTGCCGCAATTTGCTGTTGGGTTACTTCAGCTACGGCCGTCTGAGTTCCCCTTGCATTTTTGATATTATAATCATTAAAAAGCACACCACTGACCAGACAAATAATGATCCCTAGAATCATGAGCAATGAAAGCAACCAGGGAGGAATAACCGGCCTGGCATCCAACATACCATCCAACGACTGCCGTTCACCAATATCTGGGTTAACTAACGCCTTAAAAGGCAAGGTTTTTGTTCTTCCCAA
>Ga0299914_10003370_pt1 | contig 11283 bp, 2 predicted proteins | sample RVTome_10_FD_201361 | JGI IMG/M metagenome (GOLD analysis project Ga0299914, IMG submission 201361) | Soil microbial communities from uranium-contaminated site in the Upper Colorado River Basin, Wyoming, United States - RVT153D57 (version 2) ... | reverse complement strand
GCATCGGTGGCCGCCTGAATATCGACACACGTCGTGCAGTAGGAGAACTCGTTGCCTTCCAGGAGGAGGGCGAACCCGGTCGAAGGACCCGTCTCCGCAAAGCCGCCGTTGAAGACGAACACGCCTTGCATCGGGCTCTCGGCCGTACCCTCGAAGCGGTTGTTCTGAATCGTGACCTGAGGGCTCTGCTGCTCCACGAGGTCCGCGTTGTCGAGCATGAAAATCCCACGCGCGCCGACGAACTCCCCCGGCGTATCGGTGGTGAATTCGGAGTCGATGATGTCGATGCGCGGGTCGGCCGCGGTGCTCGGGACGGTTATCACCGCGAGGCGTAGCCCCTCGAAGCGGGTCCGCTGGACGCTCACTGAAGCGTAGGCCCCGACCCCTCGGATGTTGTTCGGACCCGTAATGATGCCCAGCCCGCCGGTCGGACCGGGTCGGCGACGGAAGACGAGATCCTGAACGACGTAGTCGCCGACGCCGAGGAGCTTGAAGCCCGGTCCGTCGTATGACTGCTCAGGGGGCGTGCCGACAGCGAGCACGGCAGCCTCTCCGCTCACGGGCCGCAGCGTCAGCCCGTCCCGCGGGACGTCCTGGTCGATGACGCGGTGCTCGCCACGGCCGAACTCGATGATGCCGCCGTCGCGCACGAGGAAGACCGCTTCCTCCGTCGTGCTCACGACGCCTCCACCGGGGCAGCCGCTGTTGGGCCGAACCGTGACCAGGTCCAGCGACTCGGCCGCGCCACCGCAGAACTCCCCGCCCTTGTGCAGGTCGAAGACGACCGTCTCGACCTCGCCGGCCCGACCCGAGAGTATTTCCTGCCAGGACCTCCAGAATCCGGTGCCGTCCCAGGCGGTCACGAACACGTTCCGGTTCTCCGGCATGACGATCGTGTCCCCGGCAGCGACGAGCTCGACCGTGTCTAGGACGGCCGGATCGGCGCTGGAAATCTGAAGGGTACACGCAACCGGAGAGCCCAGGCGGTCCCGGCAGCTCGCGGCGACCCGATAGTCTCCCCCGCCGGCCAACGACGGCGGCAGTGGCTCCCACGGATGGAACCAGCCGGCGTACCAGGGCAGAGTGCCCCCGGCGCCTTCCGGCATCACCGCACCGAAGTAGGGGGCATCGTCGAGGCCGCCGGGGGGCGTCGCGGGTGAGCCCATCTCCGAGCCGACGCCGTCGTCGGCGGGTCGCAGGTCCGGCAGCCACCCCGTGAAGGGATCGATCAGCTCGTCGGCGTACGAGCGGTCGTCGATCGGCGCCCCTGCGACGTAGCTGCCGAGCTGGTCCGGGCAATCCGCAGACACGGTGAGCGCCGCCCCTCGTCCCAGCACGATGATCTCCTCGAACGCGAGCAGGTCCTCGTTGCCGGGAAGCCGGGAACAGCTTCCGTCCGTCACCTCGAACGGAATCTGCGTCTCGACCAGCAGCGCGTTGCGCACCTCGCCCTGCGCGCCCCGATGCCAGAGGAGGCCCGAGGCGAGGGGGTTGGCCTCGGAGCCACCGATGACGGTGAGGTTCCAAATGCTCGGCGCCGTGCGCGGCAGCGCGTCGTACGTTGCCGCGTCGTTCGAGTTGGCCACGTCGAACGCTCTAGCCCCTCCGGCTGCGTGGACGCCGATCACGTGCTGCATGGCGCCATCGTAGCCCCACGAGATGTCGAAGAGGTCGTCGCCCGCCTCGGACGAGATCATATAGCGGACGTCACAGCGTCCGCCCAGCAGTTGGACGCCGTCGTGGCGGGACGCGTGGCTCTGGACGTACTCGATGACCGTCCCCGAGCCGCACGCCCCCACGCGCAGCCCGGAATACAGCATGGTATCCCCGGGGCCTCGCTCGGTGCCCGCGTAGAGGATGCGCACGTGACGGAGAATTCCGCTGTCGTCCGCATCGTTGCTACCGCCGAACACGATGTCGTCGTCGAGCGCGATCTCGTTGCCTCCCCCGCCGGGGTTTCGCGTCGGAATCGCGGGCGCGGCCTGCCCCGTGAGGTCGCTGTTCACGACGGCGTTGCCCAACACGGTGAGTCCTTGCCAGCAGCCGGGTGCGGGGTCGGGGCCCCGACAGGAGAAGGTGATCGGCTCGGTGGAGGTACCGTCCGCGATGATCCGCCCGTTGCGTGTAACACGGATGCCCGTCGTGCTGTCCGTTCCCTCGAAAACGACGCCGGGCTCGAAGACGACCGTTCCGGCCGCGCCGCCTTCGTCCCCGACCACGAGCTCGCCGGACTCGAGAAGGTACAGCGTATCCGCGGAGAAGGTGAGCGTACCCGTCACCAGGGGCGGATCGCTCAGGAGCACCGTGTCCGCGGGGCTCGAGCGGTCGGCGCCCCCGCGCGCATTCGGAATCGGCTCGCCGACGATTGCATGCCCCTCGCCGGTGACTTCCTGGGTGATCGCGAGCCAATCCAGCGCATCGACGACCCGGGTCGTCGGAGCGGCACAGGCGCTCTCGACGCCCGGAGGGCAGGTGTCGCCGCTCTCGCCGAGACCCGGCAGGTTCGACGGCTCGACGTTGACCGCGAGGCAATCGCGCGACGGATCCGCTGTGCCCACCACGCACGAGCCGAGCACCGTATTGCCCACCGCCACGTTGGCCGCGTAGAGCGCGTCCAGAACGTTGATCTGCCCGTCGTCGTTTCCGTCGCCGTACAGATCCGCCGCGCCCGGTACGCGGTCGGGCTGATCGACCGAGGGCGTTTCGTCGATTGCGAGGCCGGTCAGGCGCTCGGCGAGCGACGCGCTGGTGGCGAGGGGGGGAGAGGGGAGATCCCCGGCCGTGCGCGCCCCCGGAACGTCATGAGCTTCGACGCGGACGAAGTCGACGTCGGCGAGAACATCGGTCTCGAATCGGAGGCTCTGAGCGTAGTCCCGGCGGAGCACCTCGAACCCGAACGCGGCGACGCGCGTGCCGAGCCCGCCCGGAGCGACGGCCGCGGTGCGTAGGCGCCCGAGGCTGGCCGCCGACGCGTTGACGGCAATCTGATCGCCTCCCGCAGCGATTACGCCGAGGTAGCGAAGCGCAGTGGGGTCCCAGGTGAGGGTCCCTTGGGCCGCACCGAGCGGACCCTGGCTCGAAGCATCGAGGACTGCCTCGATCGCGAGCGTGATCTGCGCGTCCACGGCAGCCGTCGCCTCGGAGAGAAGAATACCGACGTCGGCACCGGGAGCGCGCTCATCCACCAACGTCAGCACGGGTTCGTGCTCGCACGCCGCGAGCGCGACCGACCCGAGAACAACGGCCAGTCGCAGGACATCGGAGCGGAGATTCGTGGGACTCACGTCAGTTCACCGTGAGGTCGAAAATGTCGATCACGAAGGGAGGCGGGTCTCCGTCGAATGTCTCGAGAATCACCGACTCGAAGATGTCGCGATGTACCGTCTCGTCGAACAGGGTCGGGGAGGTGAACGTGAAGAACAGCGAGAGGATGCCCTGCGGGCCCACACCCGGCCCCTCGGCCGTGCTCAAGGCCGTCACCGTGAAGTCCGCCGAGAGGTCCGAGGAGGCCCCGACCTCCGTCACGATGTCGACGTTGCCGGCGCAGTCCGGATGCGTGCCTGGGAGCGCACTGTCGAATCCGGCCACACTGTCCACCCTCGCCAGGAAGCTCCACCGGAACGGGAGGACGTCGGTCTGGAACGCCGTGAGATCATCCTCGAGGAAGCAGAGCTGCAGCTCGACAACCTCGTTCACGGTCGTCGACGTGATCGGGTCGCCCGCGGCATCCAGCCAGCGGCCGAGGAACCGGGTGACCTGGCAGTCGAGCAGCGTCTGCCTGGCTGACGTGTCTCCGCGGTCGTCCGTGACTACCAGCTCGACGAGAAGCTGCGCCTCGGTTGAGCAGAAATGCTGGAACGTCGGCCCGCTGCTCAACGACACCGAGACGCCGTCGACGAGCCACTCGTACGAGACGATCCGACCGGGCGTCACGTCGGTCGAGCCGCTTCCGTCGAAGAGAACGGAGTCGCCCACCTCGGCTACGTACGGACCGCCGGGCTCCGCGATCGGGATCGGGTTCGGCGCGTCGAAGTACGTGGCACACGAACCGTCGGGGACCCCCGACGCGTCCGCGCTCGTCTCGTCGAACGCCGTCGATCCCGGATTGTCTTGCTGAAGCTGCGCCTCGACCACCCCCGGATCGCTCGTCGTACCCGAGCCACCCAGAAGCCGCTCGAAGAGGAAGATGGGCTGGCCGTCGGGCGGCGCATCGTCGTTGATACCGATCCCGGCCATCTCCAATCCGCTCACGGCGGCATTGCCCCGAACGTCATAGCACATGACGGTGCGTCCCGTGCGACCGGCCAGCTCGAGGCCGCGGCGACTAGACGCCGGCATGAGCACGTCGTTGCCCACCACGGTGAGCGCGAGCTCGGTGGGCGGGAGTCCGATTACGGACGGGCCGCTGGTCGCCACGCTGATCCCATGATCGCAACCGACGTTGCGAATCGTGTTGTTCTCGAGGGTAACGGAGTGGCGGCCGCTCGTCGGGTTCACGAGGATGCCGTTTCCGCAGGTCACTCCGTCGATCGTGTTGTTGCGGAGGGTCACGTCGGAGCCGGGGCCAACCTGGACCACCACCCCGGCCGCACCGGAGCCCGAGAATGTCGCGTCGAAGACGCCGACGGTGATGGGCTGCGCCGACGCCACGTCCAGGCCCGTAGCGGCGCCGCTCGCGGTCGTGTTCCGGACGACGACATCGGCGTCGGTGATCTCGACGCCGGATGTGTCCGCCGACGCCGCCACCGTGAGCCAGGAGAGATCCGCCCGGGCTCCCACGAAAGCTCCCTCCGTCGTCGAGCCGTCGATGACGATGGCCGGCTCGGGATCGCCGGAGGTCGGCGCGGCCGAAGCGTCGATCGAGCCGCCTGAGCCGGCGGCGCCCGAGCCCGTCACGGTGAGCGCGCCGTCCGTTCCCGTGCCACGCAGCACGATTCCCGGACTCGGCGCGGCCGGATCCGAGGTCGCACTCACCGACCGGAACGTCACACCCGCCGGACCGATTCCGGTGTCCTCGATCTGCACGGCCGGACCGGATGTCGACAGGGCCGAGTTGTCCGCCGCGGTCGCCTCGATCTGGCTGTCGACGTTTCCGGTAGCGAGCAGCGTGCCAGTGAGCGTGCCTTCGACCAGCACGGAGGTGCTCGCGCTGTTCGTGAGCTCGATCCCTTCAGAGGGGCCGGTCAGCGTGACGGTGCTGCCGACGAGTCCGTCGAGCGCGACGCCTGATGCACCGCCATACACCAGGTCCAGCGATCCGCTGCCCACCTGGAGGAAGCCGAGGCCGTCAACCACCGTCAGCGAGCCGTCGACCCCGCAGAGGCAGTGGGTGAAGCCGCTGAACCCCAAGCCGTCCCCTCCCTCGATGTAGGCCAGCGTACCCTCGAGGGTGAAGTTGATGCCCGTCGGGTTACCGAGCATCGTGCCGGCGAGGATGTCCAGACCCGCCACGGTCGGCGCCACGACCCGGCTCTCGGGATTGGTGACCGTGAGCGACCCGCCATATGACATGTCGAGCAACTGGATGGCGGCCCCCACCTCCCAACCCTCTCCGACGAAGACGTCCAGCGTGTCGACCTCGAGGAAGGCCGGCGTGCGCGCCATGAACCAGGCGCGGCTCCGCACGCCAGTGCCGTCGTTGTCAACCAGGAACGCCGAGAACCGGGCGTTGATCTCACCGCACGGACCGGAGGTGCACTGGCCGTTCCATCCGTAGTCGCCCCGTGCCTCGATGCGTCCTGCGATATCGAAGGTGCCCGGATTCGTGTGGGTGAAGATCCCCTCCGAGCCGTTCGTGGCGATGTCGACGTCGTCGAAGACCATCGCGCCCGATGTCCCCGTCGCCTGAATTCCCGGCCCCGAGGTGGTGTCCACGTTCAGGAAGCTCGCCACGTGGAGGTCGCCCGCGGCGTCGGTGATCGTGAGGCCCGCGCCGCGCTCGTGCACGTCGCCGCCCTGGACCGTGACCGATCCGCCCGTGGTCGCTTCCACGCTCATGGCCGGGCCGGCCCCCGGCAGGTTCTCGAAGGTGCCGTCGGCGATGTCGAAAGTGATCACGGGAGCGCCTCGCAGCACGACCAGTCCGCCCGCCGCCGACGACGACGTGACGTCCAGGTGCGAGCTCTGCCAGGCACCGTCCGTATCCGTAAAGCGCAGCGCGACGTCGTTGGAGGCGACGATCGAGAGGGAATCGAGCGTTCCGTCGGATACGGCGGTCGCCTCGAGGGCGGCGCCCGCGGCATCCTCGATGCGCAGACCGGCGACGCGGTTGGCGTTCGCCAGCGTGACGGCCGCGCCGGTGGAGGCGGTGATCACCGGCGGGCTCGCGCGCTCCGCGAGCGTTCCGTCGATACCGTCCACCGCGAGCGCGACACCGGCTCCAATCAGGTGCTGGCCGTCCAGGAGCGTGATGCCCTGGTCGAGTCCCGAGGCCGTCCCGTCCCCGATGGCGACGTAGATGACATCGTCCGCGTCCGCGGCTGCCTCGGCCTCCGCGAGCGTCGCAAACGGATGGTGCGACCGTCCGCTGCCACTGGCGTCCGCTGTGTTGTCGACATACCAGACGGCACCCGTGATGTCGATCGCGATCTCCGAAGTCACGTCGCCGCTCGAGGTGACCTCGAACGTGTCCCGCTCCCCCGGGGCCACGCCGGGCGGCGGCCGGTACCGGAAATCCCCGTCGACCTCCATCTCGACGCTCCCGCCGAGAGCGGTCGTGATCTCGCCCGTCGACGTGACCTCCACGTCATCGGTCCCGCTAAGGACGTTGGACGATGTGTACGCGTGCGGAGTGGCCGGTCTCGGGAATTCTCCTGCGATCAGCTCCGTGTTCGCGGCCGTCGCGAACTCCGTGCTCAGCACGTAGAGAACGACACGCACGGTCGCGGAAGCCGAGACACCCTCGCTCTCCGCCGTGATCTCCACCGTGCCCAGGGCGACGCCCGTAACGACGCCCTCCTCGTCCACGGTGGCCACGGTCGGATCTTCGGAGCTCCAGAGGGCTTCGACCCCCTCCAGCACGGAGCCGTCCGCGCTCATCGCTACGACGGCGAGCGCGACGCTCCCTCCCTCGGCGACAACCGCTGAATCCGGCACGATCTCGAGGCTGGCCACGGGGCCACGAACGGTCACGGGCACAGTGTCGGAAAGAGCACCAACGGTCGCAACCACCTCGGTTGCACCGACCGCCACCGCCGTGAGGCTCGTCCCGTCGATGCCGACGACCTCCGCATCCAGGGACGTCCAGTAGACCACGAGCGACGTCGCCTCGACCGTGCCGTCGCTCTCTGTTTCGGCGACGAGCGTGCGACTCTCGCCCTCGACGAGGTCCACGAGCTCGGCGGAAATCCTGACGTCCGTCACGTGCAGGTTCGCGAGCGGCCCGCGGACGAAATCGATCGCCCCCGGCTCCGCGGTCGCGCCCCGCTCGAGGACGATCGTATCGGTCGTCCCGGCGAATTCGGTCTCCTCGTTTCCGGCATCGTCGACGTGAATGAGCTGCGTGAGGACGACGACGCTGGCCTGCGGCGCACCGAGCGGAACGGAAATCTCCAGGTCCCAAGATGATGCCGAAGGATCGACGTCCTCGAAGCCGGCAACCAGCTGTACGCTCTCTGGCGCCTGGACCACCGAGTACCGGATCCGATTGACGGGCTGGGCCGAGGCGTCGGCCGCCGAGACCGCGAACGATGGTGCCAGGTAGAGACCCACGATCCCGCGCCGGCCCGGGTCCGTCGGCGACTCGCCGTCGGTGCACGAGCCTCCGAGCACGACGAGCACGAGGCTCGCAATAAGCTGCGAGCGCCACAGAGCCCTCGGGCTAGGGCGATGCCGGAGTGGGGGGGCGCCGGTACACATACTTTTCGAACACTACGCGCGCGCGCGAACGCTGCGCAATGGGCGTGCGACCCAGGCTTGTAGCGCGACGAAACCGAGCGACGACGCCGCCGCGGAGATCCTGTGAGCGCTGAGGAGGGTGAGTCCGGCACACGATCGCCGGGCATTTTCGGCTGGTACGGGGGAGCGGCGGTCCGTAGCTTCGAAACTGTGAGGCCCGCACTCGATGACGGAGCGGCTCGCATGACGAAGCGGTTCGAATGACGGAGCGGTCGAATGACGGGCGGTTCGAATGACGGAGCGGTTCGAATGACGGAGCGCACGAGGCACGACCGGAGGACATCGCTCCGCGGCCAGCTCGCCGCCCTCGTCGCCGCCCTGGCCATTCCGCTTCTGGCACTGCAGGCGTGGTGGAGCTTTCACGACTACACGGGCGCCCGCGAGCGAGCGGAGATCGACGCGCTCGCATTCGCCGACGCGACCGCGCTGGGCGTGCAGCAGTTCTTCTCGACGGCCGAGGAGCTGATGATGGCCACGGCCTCGCAGTTCGGGGCCGACTGGCTCGCTCGGGCGGATTGTAGCGACGTGATGATGGAGATGACGGAGCTCTATGGCTTCCTACACAACGCCATGGGGGTCGACGCGCAGGGACGGATCACGTGCTCGGCGGGAACGGGGCCCGCCCGCCCCATCCCGACGGAGTGGCCGTGGTTCGAGGCCGTCATGCGGGATCCACGTTTCACCCTCGGGCCGCCCGTAGAGGGCGTCTTCTCGGACGTCTGGGTCCTTCCCATGGTCGCGCCGATCGTGGGCGAAGACGGTTCGTTCCAGGGCGCCCTCGTGGGAGCGGTCGCGCTCACGGAGCTGAGCCGACTCTTCGGCGGCGTATCCGTGCCTGAAACCCATCTCATCACCGTCGCGACGTCCGATCGGATCGTCATCGCGAGATCGCACGACGCCTCGGAGCGCGTGGGACGCCCCCTCCCTCCGAATACGGGTACCGACCGGGAGGTCGCACCGGGTCGATGGGTGGCGACGGGACCCGACCTGAACGCCGTGGCGCGAACGTGGGGTCAGATCGAGATCGCGCCGGGATGGCTCATCTATGTGGGCGTCCCCGACGAGATCGTCTATGGTCCGGCGCTTCGCGAGGCTCGTGCTCACATGGGAGCCTCGCTCCTGGTGGTGATTCTGGCCATCCTCTTCGCGGGCCGATCGCACGCCCGCATCGCGGGTGCGCTCCGTGAGCTCGCCACACGAATGCGAGCCACCGCGTCCGGAGACATCGTGCCCCTTCCGGCGGGGACCCCCACGGAGATACGCGCGGTCGTGGAGCAGTTCAATCGGACGCTGAAGGCGCGCGACCGAGCCGAGACCGCCGAGCGCAGGGCGCGGGAACGCTTTCAGTCGATCTTCGACAACGCCGTCTTCGGCATGTACGTGTCCACGGTCGACGGGCGCTTCCTGCAGGTCAATCCGGCGCTGGTTTCGATTCTCGGATACGAGTCGGAGGAGGCTCTGCTCGAGGCAGGCCCCGCTGCGCTCTACGTTCATGCGGAGCGCCGACCCGAGTTGATCGGGGGCGCCCTCATCAGCGAGAGCGTGGGCTCGCATGAGCTCGAATGGCTTCGCGCCGACGGCGTGCCGATCATCGTGCGGGTGGCCGGAAAGGTCATCGAGGGCCCCGGAGGCGAGCCGGTCTTCGAGATGGTCGTCGAGGACATCACGGACCAGAAGCGCACGGAAGACGAGCTCCGGCAAACCCAGAAGATGGAAGCGATCGGGCAGCTCGCGGGCGGTATCGCGCACGACTTCAACAACCTACTGACCGTCATCGCGGGCAATGTGGAGCTTCTCGAGGACGACGTTCCTGCCGACGCCCCGCTGCGCGAGGACCTCAATCAGATCGCCAAGGCCACGAACCGCGCGGCGTCGCTCACGCGCCGACTGCTCGCGTTCAGCCGTCGCGACCAACGCGCCGAGCAGGTCCTGGACGTGAATCAAGTGATTCCCGAGCTCGCCAAGATGATCGTTCCGCTCATCGGCGAGACCGTGATCCTGCAGACGGATCTGGATCCCGACCATCTGCCCATCTGCATCGATCCCGGCGAGCTCGAGCAGGTGGTCCTGAACCTGGTGCTGAACGCCCGCGACGCGATGCCCGGCGGGGGCCGCGTGATCATCGCCACACACCGCGCGGCGCGGCTCGATTCGGACGCCTGGAGCGACGCCGGCGACGCGCCCGAGGGTGTGCTTTTGACGGTCAAAGACAACGGCGTCGGAATGGACGCGGCGACACGGCCGCGCATCTTCGAGCCGTTCTACACGACGAAGCCCATGGGCGAAGGAACCGGCCTCGGACTGTCGACGGTCTATGGCATCGTCAAGCGTACGGGCGGGACCATCTCGGTTGAAAGCGAGGTTGGCGTCGGAACGCTGATTCAACTCTGGTTCCCGCTGGCGACACGCATGCCCACCGCGCCACGAGTGACCGAAGACATCGTCATCAGCGGGGGAGACGAGCGCGTGCTCGTGGTCGAGGACGACGATCTCGTGAGAGACTTCGTACGGCGCGCGCTCGAGGAAGCGGGCTATGCGGTCCTCACCGCCGCCAGCGGAAACGCGGCGCTGGACATGCTACAGCGGCGGCCCGACGACGTGGATCTGGTGCTCACCGACGTGGTGATGCCGGGCCTGGGCGGCCCCGAGCTGGCCGAGCGGCTCGCGCTGATCGCGCCGAACGCTCCCGTGCTCTTCATGTCGGGCTACGTCGATCGACCGTTCGTCGACGTGGAGCTCCTGCACCATCGCGACAACCTGCTCAGAAAGCCGTTCTCGGCCGTGGAGCTGCGGCGCCGGGTCCGCCGCAAGCTCGACCACAGGGGAGCCGCTCCGTCGGCAACGTGATCGTAGTTCCACCTTCCGCACACCTCGGACTCTTCCGATGATCCTCACACGAGATTCCTTCGTCCTCCTCGCCTCGATCGCTCTCAGCTCGATCGCTCTCAGCTCGATCGTGGCTTCTCCAGCTACCGCGCAGGACGCGTATACCTGGGAGAACGCCACCGAATTCAGCTTCGTGACCGCCGCCGGCAACGCGTCGTCGAGCACGCTCGGCCTCAAGTCGACGCTGGACGGATCGAGCGAGGAGAGCTCCTTCAAGTTCGAGATCGGCGGCATCCGCGCGTCGTCGACGATCACCGTCCGTACCGCGGTGGGCACGGCCGAGGACTTCGACGTGATCAGGGAGGATCGGACCGAGAAGTCGGCCGCCAACTATTTCGCCAGGACCCGCTACACCCGCGACGTGGGAGACGCGTTCGCGTTCGGCGGCGCCGGGTGGGAGCGAAACACCTTCTCTGGAATCGCCCACCGGTACTCCCTGGTCGGCGGCATGGGCCGAACCTGGATCGACGGTGACGCCGGCCGCTTCCGGACCGATCTCGG
>Ga0299914_10003369_pt1 | contig 11284 bp, 9 predicted proteins | sample RVTome_10_FD_201361 | JGI IMG/M metagenome (GOLD analysis project Ga0299914, IMG submission 201361) | Soil microbial communities from uranium-contaminated site in the Upper Colorado River Basin, Wyoming, United States - RVT153D57 (version 2) ... | reverse complement strand
GACGAGGACATCGCCACACTGGTGGTCCGTCCCAGGGGCTGGCATCTCGATGAGAAGCACTTCCTGGTCGACGGGCGGCCCATGTCTGCCTCACTCTTCGACTTCGGTCTCTACCTGTTCCACGGTGGGCGAGCCGCGCTGGCCAACGACACCGCGCCGTTCTTGTACCTCCCCAAGCTGGAGTCGCATCTCGAGGCGCGTCTGTGGAACGACGTCTTCGTCTGGGCCCAGGACAGGCTCGACATCGAGCGGGGAACGATCAAGGCCACCGTCCTCATCGAGAACATCCTCGCCGCTTTCGAGATGGACGAGATCCTCTACGAACTGCGCGAGCACGCCGCGGGCCTCAACGCCGGGAGGTGGGACTACATCTTCAGCGTCATCAAGAAATTCCGCAAGAACCCCGACTTCGTGTTGCCGGACCGAAGTCAGGTGACCATGACCGTGCCCTTCATGCACGCCTACACCGAGCTCATGGTGAAGACCTGTCACCGCCGTGGCGCCCACGCCATCGGAGGCATGGCGGCCTTCATCCCCAACCGGCGCGACGAAGAGGTCACCGAGAAGGCGATCATGGCCGTCACCGCCGACAAGAAACGGGAGGCCGAGGCAGGCTGCGACGGCACTTGGGTGGCCCACCCCGACCTGGTCCGGGTGGCACAGGAGCAGTTCGATGCCGTGATCGGCGACCGTCCCCACCAGGTCGACCGTCGGCGCGACGAAGTCGAGGTCACTGCCGCCGACCTCCTCGATCTCGACTTCCCCGGTGACGTCACCCTCGACGGTGTCCGCACCAACGTGTCCGTGGGGGTGCGCTATCTGTGGGCATGGCTGTCGGGTACTGGGGCGGCCGCAATCGACAACCTCATGGAGGACGTGGCCACGGCGGAGATCTCACGGTCTCAGCTCTGGCAGTGGGTCCATCACGGGATCACCACCTCTGACGGGACCGCGGTGACGGAGTCCCTGGTGCGCTCGATCGCCGGAGAGGTGGTCGACGAGCTCGACGGTGAAGGGAACCACCTCGTCCACGCCGCCCGCAAGACATTCGAGGAGGTGGCGCTGTCCGACGACTTCGTCGACTTCCTCACACTGCCCGCATACGAGCTCATCAACTAGCCAGGAGGACCAGTGACACCCATCCAACAAGAAGCGACCCGCCTCGCCGAGGAATGGAAGAACAACCCTCGTTGGGACGGCATCGCTCGCGACTACACCGCCGAGGAGGTGGTCAGGCTTCGGGGCAGCATCCGCGAGCAGCACACCCTGGCCTATCGGATGGCCGAGAAGCTCTGGGACCTCCTGGGCAGTGAGGACTATGTCAACTCTCTCGGCGCATTGACCGGTGGCCAGGCGGTACAGATGGTCAAGGCCGGGCTCAAGTCGATCTATCTCTCCGGCTGGCAGGTGGCCGGTGACGGCAATCTCGCCGGTGAGGTCTACCCCGACCAGTCCCTCTACCCGGCCAACTCGGCGCCCACCCTCGTGAAGCGGATCAACAACGCCCTGCGTCGCGCCGACCAGATCCATTGGGCGGAGGGCGACACCGAGACCGATTGGTTCGTCCCCATCATCGCCGATGGTGAGGCCGGGTTCGGTGGTGCTCTGAATGTGTTCGAGCTGACCAAGTCGTTCATCGAGGCCGGGGCAGCCGGCATCCATTTCGAGGACCAACTCGCCGCGGAGAAGAAGTGCGGGCACATGGGCGGCAAGGTTCTCGTCCCTACCAGCCAGCACGTGCGAACACTCCAGTCGGCCCGTCTCGCCAGCGATGTGTTGGGTGTCCCGACGATCATCGTCGCTCGAACCGATGCCAACTCGGCAACGCTGCTCACCTCCGACATCGACGCCCGGGATCAGGAGTTCGTCGTGGGCGAGCGGACCCAGGAAGGATTCCACGAGGTGACCGGCGGGCTCGACTCCGCCATCGCCCGGGGGCTCTCCTATGCGCCCTACTGCGATCTCATCTGGTGTGAGACCGCCGCCCCGGATCTAGACGAGGCCCGCCGCTTCGCCGAGGCGATCCACGCCGAGTATCCCGACAAGATGCTCGCTTACAACTGCTCGCCTTCGTTCAATTGGAGCAAGCATCTCGACGAGGGGACCGTGGCCCGCTTCCAGAAAGAGCTGGGAACGATGGGCTACCGCTACCAGTTCATCACCCTCGCCGGGTTCCACGCTCTCAACGCCTCGATGTTCGGGCTGGCCAAGGGCTATGCCAAGAGCGGGATGTCGGCCTACGTCGAGCTGCAGAACGACGAATTCGCCATGGAGTCCCAGGGGTACACGGCCACCAAGCACCAGCGCGAGGTGGGCGCCGGGTACTTCGACCTGGTCAGCCAGACGGTTTCGGGCGGTCAGTCGTCGACCCTGTCCCTGCACGGCTCGACCGAAGAGGACCAGTTCTGAAGACATTGGCCCCGGCAGCCAGCTCCCCAATGATGCCTCTCTGAAGTCGCAACCCAGGCTGCGGAGGTTGAAGTCGGTGACGACGGGGTACCATGCCGAACCGGAGATTGAAGCGACATCCGCCCCGGAGGGATCCCTCATGAAGACCGTCCACGTCGTGGGCACCGGCACCATCGGCGAGCCGCTCATCGGCTTGCTCGCCGACAACAAAGACCACTTCGGCATCGACGATGTGACGTTTCACAAGCGCACCCCGCTGATCACCGAGAAGGCCAAGGTCGAGGACCTGGTGCGTCGTGGCGCAGTGCTCACCGTCGACGACAACCGCAAGGCGACCTTCGAGGAACTGGGCCATGCCCCCAAGTACGAGACCAACGAGGCCATCGAGCGGGCCACGGTGGTCATCGACTGCACCCCCGTGGGCAACGAGATGAAAGAGGAGTTCTACAAGGATGCCACCGGGCCCATCGGGTTCATGGCGCAGGGCTCCGAGTACGGGTTCGGGAAGATGTACGCAAGGGGCATCAACGACGATGCCCTCATCCGTCATGAGGACAAGTTCCTCCACATCGTCAGCTGCAATACCCACAACATCGCGGTGTTGATCAAGTCATTGGCGATGGACCCCGACGGGACCAACCACCTCGAGAACGGCCGGTTTCTCTGCATGAGGCGGGCCAACGACATCTCCCAGGACAGCGGTTTCATCGCCAGCCCCGTGGTGGGCGGCCATGAAGACGAGCGTTTCGGGACACATCATGCCCGGGACGCACACGACCTGTTCACCACCATCGGCTATGACCTCAACATCCACTCCTCGGCCATCAAGCTCAACACGCAGTACATGCACTCGCTCCACTTCTCGTTGTCACTGGATCGAGACATCGACCTCGACGAGATCAGAGACCGGCTCGCGGCCAACACCCGGGTGGCCACCACCCACAAGAAGTCGGCCAACCAGGTGTTCTCCTTTGGCCGGGACCACGGGTACTACGGCCGGATCATGAGCCAGGCCGTCGTCTCTCTGGAGACACTTGCGGTCCGCAACGGAAACGAGATCGTGGGCTTCTCCTTCACCCCGCAGGACGGCAACCCGCTGCTGTCCACCATCGCCGCCATGCTGTGGTATCTCGACTCGGAGACCATGGACGACCGGATGGACATCCTGCGGCGTTTTCTCTTCGAGGAGATCTAGGAAGGCCGGTTAGTGGACGAGAAGGCGAAGCTGTTCGCCGAGGAGGCCATATTGGCCCTCGGCCGACGCGATGTGACCGGCGCCCGCACTTCCATCGCCCAGGCCTTCGACGTAGACCACGACATCGGCGGTCTCGCCGATGTCGTGTACCTCGCCTGCGCGGAGATCGAGGGCGACGACGCGGTGAGCACCGCGACGTGGAACACCCTCGCCGACGCCGTCGACTCACCCGACCTGCTCGCGGTCGTGGAGTCCTCGCGCACCTGAGTGGGTGAGGTAAGCGCGCCCGGTTCTAATCTGGAGGCCGTGATCGTCGAAGTCGTCGCGGTGGGGACCGAGTTGCTCCTGGGCCAGATCGTCAACTCCAACGCGGCGTACATCGGTGCTGCCCTGGCCGATCACGGGTACGACGCCCACTATCAGCAGGTCGTGGGTGACAACCTGGGCCGGGTGGTCACGGCGATCCGCACCGCCATCGATCGATCCGACGCGGTGATCATCACCGGGGGCATCGGGCCCACCCGTGACGACCTCACCCGGGAGGCCGTTTCCGAGGCAACGGGACGGCCGATGCTCTTCGATGAGGGGTATGCCGAGCATCTACGCGACTGGTGGCGACAGCGCGGCCGCGAGATGCCGGAGTCGAACCTCAAGCAGGCCGAGCATCCCGAAGGCGCCGAGGTCGTCCCCAACCCCAAGGGTACGGCCCCGGGGCTCGCCCTCGACCACGAGGGGACTTCGATCTTCTGCATTCCCGGGGTCCCCGAGGAGATGGAGCACCTCCTGATGCGAGAGGTGCTACCCCGAATCGCGCTGCGGTCGGGAGGCCCCTCGGTGGTGGTCAGCCGGCTCCTCAGGACTTGGGGTCAGAGTGAGTCGATGATCGGGGAGCTCCTCGACGACCTCTACGAGGGCTCGACCAACCCCTCCGTTGCCTTCCTGGCCTCCGGCGGCGAGATCAAGATCCGGATCACGGCGAAGGCCGACAGCCACGATGCTGCGCTCGCCTTGATCGAGCCCGTAGAGGCAGAGATCAGGCAACGGGTGGCGCCCTGGTATTTCGGCGTCGACGAGGACACGGTCCCCAGGGTGATCTTCCGGCTCCTGGAGGAGAAGGGCTGGACCATCTCGACGGCCGAGTCGATGACCGGTGGCCTGGTGTCAGCCGCCCTCACCGCCGAGCCGGGGGCGTCGAAGTTCGTCAGGGGAGGTCTGGTCGCTTACGACGAGGAGCTGAAAGGGCGCCTGCTCGGGGTCTCGGACACGTCAGAGGTGGTCAACGAGGAAACCGCCGTCGAGATGGCCCGGGGCGCGCTGAGGCTGTTGGGGACCGACGTGTCGGTGTCGGTGACCGGGTCGGCGGGCCCCGTCGCCATGGAGAAGCCGGCGGGGACGGTGATCATCGCCGTGGCCACTCCCGAGGACGTGCGCGCCCGTGTGCTGCGCATGCCGGGTGACCGGGAGCGGGTGCGAGTGTACGGCACCACCAGCGCCCTCCACCTGACCCGTCTCGCTCTCTCCGGGAGATGGTGGCCCTAGCCAGGCCATGAGCGCCGGGCCACAGGTCGTCGGTCGGGTCTTCGTGGCGGCTCCTCTGCCGCCCGAGGTTCGCTTTGCTCTCGCCGAGCGAGTCTCCGAGATGTCGATCCCGGGCAAGGTGGGCCCGCCCGAGAACTGGCACGTGACCCTTCGTTTCCTCGATGTCGTCGACCAGGTGACCTATGAGCGGTTCCTCGCAGAGTTGGAGCGTCTGGGCGCCCAGTTCTCGTTCCCGATGGCGCTCGACGGATTCGGGGCCTTCCCCAAGCCGAGGAAGGCCACCGTGTTCTGGGCCGGGATCGGACGCGGTGCCAGCGACATCTCGCTGCTCAACGAGTTGGCCGAGGAGGCTGCCGTGGCGGCCGGGCTCGCACCCGAGGAAAGGCCATTCCACCCTCATCTCACCCTGGCGCGGATCAGACCTCCTGCCGACGTGCGCGAGTTGGTGGGCGAGGACCTCGACCTCGGATGGCGATGCGACCGGCTCGTCGTCTACCGGAGCCACCTCGGGCGCGGCCCGGCTCGATACGAGCCTCTTGACTCCATCGATTTGATCGGGTAAATCCAATGGTGCGAACACATGTTCGGTATCATCGGAGCGTCATGGAGATTCTTGTCACAGCCCCCATATACGGTTTCGAGCTATGAGTCAGGAAGGACGCGACGTGGAACGCGAGAAAGCATTGGACATGGCCGTCGGCCAGATCGAGAGGCAGTTCGGCAAGGGCGCCATCATGAAGATGGGTGAGGGCGCTTTACGCAAGGTCGACGTCATCCCGACGGGTGCGTTGTCCCTCGACCTGGCGCTGGGCATCGGTGGGGTGCCTCGTGGCCGTATCGTCGAGCTCTACGGTCCGGAGAGCTCGGGGAAGACCTCTCTCGCCCTCCACATCGTGGCCGAGGCCCAGCGCAATGGGGGCATCGCCGCCTTCATCGACGCCGAGCACGCTCTCGACCCGATCTACGCCAAGGCGATTGGAGTCGACGTCGACGAGCTGTTGATCTCCCAGCCCGACACGGGGGAGCAGGCTCTCGAGATCGCCGACATGCTGATCCGCTCCGGCGCCCTCGACGTCCTGGTCATCGACTCGGTGGCCGCCCTGGTGCCCCGTGCCGAGATCGAAGGTGAGATGGGCGACTCTCACGTCGGTCTTCAGGCCCGGCTGATGAGCCAGGCTCTGCGCAAGCTGGCGGGAACGCTCAACAAGTCACGAACCACCGCCGTCTTCATCAACCAGCTCCGGGAGAAGATTGGGGTGATGTTCGGCTCGCCCGAGACGACCCCTGGCGGGCGTGCCCTCAAGTTCTACTCGTCGGTGCGTCTCGACATCCGGCGCATCGAGTCGATCAAGGACGGCGCCGAAAACGTCGGCAACCGGGTCCGGGTCAAGGTGGCCAAGAACAAGATGGCCCCGCCCTTCCGTCTCGCCGAGTTCGACATCATGTTCGGTGAGGGCATCTCCAGGGAGGGCAGCCTCATCGATGTCGCCGTCGAGAACGGCGTCGTCAAGAAGAGTGGGGCCTGGTACACCTACGACGACGACCAGCTCGGACAGGGCAGAGAGAATTCCAAGCGCTTCCTCCGTGAGAACCCAGAGCTGGCCATGCAGTTGCAGGCCAAGGTGTTCGAGGCGGTCGGCATGGTCACCAACGAGGACGAGGCAGAATCCGAGGAAGTCGTCGAGGAGGCGGAAGCCACCACCGAGGACTGACCACTGCCATGACCCCGAGCCGGGCCTGGCGAAAAGGCCCGGTTCATGGTCCCCGGGAAAGAATCGGTGTCAGGGTCGCGCGACTTGCGTTAGCATCGGTGTCCGACACACGAGAAACACTTTGAAACCAACCGGAACCGACGAGACATGTCAGGAGGAGCGCAGAAGCACAGGGTGAGTTGATCCCTTCGATTCTGAATCGCTCGTTTTCGTGTGCCGGGCCCGTTGAGGGTGCCGGCACCTGTTGTCTTAGAAGTCCTCGGGGAAGGGACCCACAATGGATACGGCTCAAGCGACAGGGCTCGCAGTCCTCGGAGTCGTCCTCGGGCTCGCCTTCGGATATCTGATCGCGCGTCTCGCCATCGCCAGACGTCGCGAGCGAGACACGATCGATGCCGAGGACAAGGTGACTTCGGCCCGGCGCGATGCCCAGAAGATCTTGTCCAAGGCCGAGGAGGAAGGTCGGGCCAAGGCCGAGGCCTACCGCGAGAAGGAGGAAGAGGGCTTGGCGCACCGTCGTCTCGAGCTGGGCAACCTCGAGACTCGGTTGGGACAACGTGAGGAGACCCTCGAGCAGCGGGCCTCCAATCTCGCCCAGCGCGAGCAGCTCCTGATCGACCGTGAGGACGAAGTGACCAACACGCGGGGTCAGTTGGAGCTGCTCAAAGAGGAAGCTCGCAACCAACTCGAGAAGGTCTCTGGCATCGACGTCCACGCCGCCAAGTCCGAGTTGCTGGCCCAGGTCGAAGATGAGGCTCGGCGAGACGCCATGATCCTGGTGCGCGACATGGAGGTCAGGGCCCGCGAGGAAGCGGATCGCAGAGCACGCCGCATCCTGGCCACCGCAATCCAGCGACTCGCCGGCGAGGTGGTCACCGAGACCACCGTCTCGGTCATCGAGCTGCCGTCCGACGAGATGAAGGGGCGGATCATCGGCAGGGAAGGGCGAAACATCCGACATCTCGAGTCGGTCACCGGAACCAGCCTCATCGTCGACGACACCCCGGAAGCGGTGTCTGTCAGCTCCTTCGACCCTGTCAGGCGCGAGGTGGCGAGGATCACCGTCGAGAGACTCGTCGCCGACGGGCGGATCCATCCCGCCTCGATCGAGGAGGCCTATGAGAAGGCCAAGGACGAGGTCGAGCAGTCGATTCGTGACGCGGGGGAGTGGGCTCTGGTCGAGGCCGGCATCTCGAGGATGCATCCCGAGCTGATCATCCTCATGGGCCGGCTCAAGTATCGGACGTCGTACGGGCAGAACGTGCTCAACCACCTGGTGGAGACCGCCAACATCGCATCGATGCTTGCTTCGGAGCTGGAGCTCGACCCGGCTCCGGTCAAACGAGCCGCTCTGCTCCACGACATCGGCAAGGCGGTGACCCACGAGGTGGAGGGCTCCCATGCTCTGATCGGCGCCGAGATAGCCCGTCGCTTCGACGAGGACCCGGCTGTGGTCCACGGCATCGAGGCCCATCACAATGAAGTGGAGCCCCGGACCGTGCTGGCCGTGATCGTCCAAGCCGCCGACACGGTGTCGGCTGCCCGCCCCGGCGCCAGGCGGGAGACGCTCGAAGGGTACGTCAAGCGTCTCGAGCGGCTGGAGAGCATCGCTCTCGACTTCAGCGGAGTGGAGGAGGTCTTCGCTCTCCAGGCCGGGCGCGAAGTCAGGGTCGTGGTCGATCCGGGAGGTGTCTCCGATCTCGAGGCGCGTGAGCTCTCCCGCAAGATCGCCCGTAAGCTGGAAGAGGATCTCCAGTATCCCGGTCAGATCCAGGTGACGGTGATCCGCGAGTTTCGAGCCACCGACTACGCCCGCTGATCGAGTATCAATGGCCCCAACCGTTCTTCTTCCAGCGCCAACCGTCCGTGAGCGGCCCAACCGCCCTGTGACCAGGGCGGGGAAGAGCTACTTCGTCCGCACCTTCGGGTGCCAGATGAACGAGCACGACTCGGAGCGGATCGCCGGGCTGTTCGAGAGCGATGGCATGACCTCCACCGATGGATATGAGCACGCCGATGTCGTCTACGTGAATACCTGCACCATCCGGGAGAACGCCGACAACCGCATGTATGGCCACCTGGGCCAGCTCAAGGCGATCAAGGATCTCAACCCCGACATGGTCCTCGTGGTCGGTGGGTGTGCCGCGCAGAAGGACAGGGACCTGGTGCGGGAGAAGGCGCCGTGGGTCGACGTGGTCATGGGCACCCACAACCTCGATCGGGTCCTCGACCTGATGGACCACGCCGAGCAGTGGGGACCGATCACAGAGGTCGTCGACGAGCTCCAGGCCATGCCCTCGTCACTGCCGGTGCGGCGTGAGCTGGAACACTCGGCGTGGGTGACGATTCAGGTCGGATGCAACAACACCTGCACCTTCTGCATCGTTCCCTCGGTGAGAGGTGTGGAGGTCTCGCGCCGGCCCGGCGACGTGGTGCGCGAAGTGGAGCGTCTCGCCGGCGACGGTGTCGTGGAGGTGACCCTGCTGGGCCAGAACGTCGACACCTACGGGCGGGATCTCGCCATCGACGGGAGACGCCGACCGATATTCGGCGACCTCCTCCGACGCGTGGGCGCAGTCGAAGGGATCCGACGGGTTCGCTTCACCAGCCCCCATCCCAACGACTTTCGTGAGGACGTAGCCCTGGCCATGGCCGAGACCGAAGCCGTTTGCGAGCAACTCCACTTCCCACTCCAGTCAGGTTCCGACCGAATCCTGTCCGCCATGCATCGGGGATATCACCGCCGCAAGTACATGGACCGGCTCGCCATGGCGCGGGAGACCATCCCCGGACTGGCAGTGTCCACCGACGTGATCGTTGGCTTCCCCGGTGAGACCGACGACGATTTCGCGCTGACCATGGAGGTCGTGGAAGAGGCCCGTTTCGACCAGGCTTTCATGTTCAAGTTCTCACCACGACCCGGGACTGCCGCCGCCGAGATGGCCGATCGGTTCGTCCCCGACGAGGTGATCCAGGAGCGATTCGAGCGGCTGGCCGAGAGCCAGAACCGGATCTCGGGTGAGCGCAACGCCGAGATGGTCGGATCCATCGTCGAGGTCCTCTCCGAAGGGCCATCCAAGAAGAACGCCGAGGCGGCCACAACTAGGACGCGCAGCGGGAAGGTGGTCCACGTCGACGGTCGCCACCCGTCGGGTGCCTTCCTCGACGTGAAGGTGGATACGGCAGCCATGCACCATCTCGTGGGAACTCCGATCTGAGCTCACGAGTGCTTGCCGTCCTCGGGCCTACGGCCTCGGGCAAGACGACCACAGCCATCGAGCTGGCCCGCCGGCTCGGAGCCGAGATCATCTCGGCCGACTCGATGCAGGTCTACCGCGGGATGAACGTCGGCACCGCCAAGCCGACACTGATCGAGCGCAGGGGAGTGGTGCATCACCTGATCGACGTCGTCGACCCGGAAGAGGAGTTCTCGGTCGCCGAGTACCGGATCATGGGCCGGGAGGTCGTGGCGTCCTCGACAGCCCCACTCATCATCGCCGGCGGGTCCGGGCTGCACTTCAGGGCTCTCGTCGACCCGATGAGCTTTGCCCCGACCGACGAGGAGTTGCGCGCCCACCTCGATGGTCTTTCCCTTCAGGAGGTGGCATCACAGTTGTCTGCACTCGATGAGGATGCTGGTCGCCACGTCGACATGTCCAACAAACGCCGCGTGGTCCGGGCTCTCGAGATCGCAAGGCTCACGGGGGAGACCCCATCCAGACGCGCGGGATCGGCCGAAGCGGAGGAGGTGAGACGGTACGTCCCCGAACTCGACTTCACCGCCGTGGGCATAGACCCCGGTGGCGCCCTCGAGGAGAGGATCGACCGCAGACTCGAGGAGATGCGACGTGGCGGGCTGGTCGAAGAGGTCAAGGGTTTGCGCCATCGCCTGGGACGCACCGCGAGGTCGGCGGTCGGCTACAGAGAGATCCTCGACCATGTCGAGAGTCGCATCGGGCTCGATCGGGCCTTCGCTGCGATCCGGCAGAACACCCGGAAGCTGGCGAAGAGGCAACGCACTTGGTTTCAGCGGGATCCCCGGATTCGATGGATACCCTGGATAGAAGACGAGAACGATCGTGTTGAGCGAGCCATGGAGATCTTGAGTTGAGGCCGATCCAGTTCACGAAGATGCAAGGTCTCGGCAATGACTTCGTCGTGCTGGAGGGTCCGGTGCAGTTGAGCTCCGATGAGGTGGCCGAGGTCTGTGACCGTCGCTTCGGGATCGGCGCCGACGGAGTCCTGGTCGTCACCGACGGTGATCCCATCAGGATGGAGTACTGGAACGCCGACGGCAGCGCGGCCGAAATGTGCGGCAATGGGCTCCGCTGTGTGGCTCGCTACGCATACGACAAGGGATGGGCGATGGACAGGAACTTCTCCATCCAGACACCCGTGGGCGTTCGTGGCGTCCGAGTCCTCGAGGACA
>Ga0299914_10003368_pt1 | contig 11285 bp, 12 predicted proteins | sample RVTome_10_FD_201361 | JGI IMG/M metagenome (GOLD analysis project Ga0299914, IMG submission 201361) | Soil microbial communities from uranium-contaminated site in the Upper Colorado River Basin, Wyoming, United States - RVT153D57 (version 2) ... | reverse complement strand
GAGGCCGGCGAGGGTCTGATCGCCAGCCAGCGCCAGCTCTGCGAGGCGCTGCGGCGGCGGCGGGTGACCGCAGGCGTGGCCGACACCTTCACCGAGCGGTTGCTGGGACTGGAGCTGAGCCACTCGAGCGTCGAGCGGGGTCAGAGCTTCGTCGCCGGTGTCCTGGAACGGGCCGGCGAGCTCGGCCTCGATCGGTTGTGGTCGTCCGAGGACAGCCTGCCCACCCCCAACGAGGTCGACGCCCCGGGGCTGTGGCTGGCCCGCATCGAATACGAGTAGCCGCTGGCTGTCAGGCCCCGGGGTCGTCGAAGAGGCGGGGCTGGGAGTGGGCCTTCTCCGACTCCTTGGGCTGCGGCAACTGAGGTGGGGAAGGCGGGCGCTCGGCAGGGTCAGGGCGCGCCGCGATGTCAGGCGGGCGCGCTGCAGGATCAGGCGCGGGCGGGACGGCCGGCTGGTCGGCGGCCGCTCGGTCCCGTGCTGCGGGCCGAGCGGGCCACACACGGCGAACCGAGCCACGCAGGCGATCGAGCGCCTGCGGCGTCGGGACCTTGGCCCTCAGCCGATCGGTGGGTGTCGCCTCACCACGCGCTGTCGCCCGTAACCCGCCGACGTAGGTGACCGCCCCGAAGAGGGCCGCACCGGCGATGAGGAGGAAGCCGAGGCGCTGGTTCATGATGCCGGCGGGGATGATCACGGGGATCAGCGCCCCCATCACCCACACGAGCTGGAAGCGGGTCTCGAACCGGGCGAAGGAGCGGCCCTGGTTGGCGTCGGGCGCGTCGCGTTGCACGATGGCATCGAAGGCGAGCTTGCCCATGCCTGCAGCCAGCCCGACGACGAAGGCGAGCATGGCCGCCGCCGTGTACCCACTGGCCCAGGCGGTGGCGACCCCCACCACCCCTATGGCCAGCAGCACCCCGGCCAGCATCCGCTCCTCCCGCACGAAGCGGCGCAACAGCGGCGCGGTGAGCGCACCGGCGAAGTTGCCGACCACCGACGCGGCCAGGATCACCCCGTACCAGATGGTGGCGGCGTCGGCCTCCTTCAGCTCGAAGGCCAGCAGGAAGATCAGGAAGCCGACGATCAGCCGCATGATCGCCGTGGCCGAGGCAGCCAGCAGGATGCCGGCGCTGCGCAGCTCGGCCAGCTCCTGGGCGTCCACCGGCTCGGTGGCGACGGCCTCGGAGGGCAGCTTCACGGCCTGGGCGGCCCCGACGCCGAACACCACCGCCGCCAGCACGAGAGGCACGGGCGCGCCCAGCAGGCCCAGCAGCGCAGCCACCGGCCCGGCGACGGCACTCGAGATGCCGCTGATGAGCGCCAGCTTCGAGTTGGCCTCCACCAGCTCCTCGTCTCGGCGGACCAGCGTGGGGACGAGGGCGGACTTGGCGACGTGATACCCCTTGCCCAACCCCAGAGCGGCGAACGCCAGCGGGAACAGGATCAGGGAATCGACGTAGCGGGCCATGGCCAGGGCTACGACGGCACGCCCGGCGCAGGAGGCCATCACCATCCACCGTCTGCCGCCGCGGACCCTGTCGATGGCCGGGCCGATGAGCGGTGCCACTATGGCGAAGGGCGCCATCGTCAGCAGCAGGTACAACGCCGTGCGGCCTCGGGCGGCGTTGGCGTCGAGCGAGAAGAAGATCGAGCCCGCCAGCGCCACCGTCAGCAGCGCATCGCCGGAGGTGCTGAACACCTGGACCCGGGCCAGGCGGGTGAAGCGCGAAACGCGGAACGCCTCGGCCCCCCTGCCGCCGCCCCGAGGGGCGGGAGGCGGATGCCCCGACGACTCGCTCACCGTGTCAACTCTAGGAAGCCCGGCGGGCACTCCTCCCGCAGGGGACTCCGGCGCAAGCTGGGTCGCTCAGCCTCCGCGTTCGTACCGGTACCCCACGCCGCGCACGGTGGTGATGCGCACAGGCAGCGACGGATCGGGCTCGATCTTGGCGCGCAGCCGCTTCACGTGGACGTCCAGCGTCTTGGTGTCACCCACGTAGTCGTGACCCCAGACCTCGTCGATCAGGCGCTCACGGGTGACGACCCGCCCCGAGTTCTCCAGCAGCAGCTCGAGCAGCTCGAACTCCTTCAGCGGCAGGTGGAGCGCCTCGCCCCCGACCGTCACCTCGTGGCGCTGCGGGTACAGGGCCACCTCACCAACGGTCATGACCTCGTCGTCGTCCACCATGACACCGGCCGCCACCGGCGCACGGCGCAGCACGGCCCGGATCCGGGCCACCAGCTCGCGCAGCCGGTAGGGCTTGGCCACGTAGTCATCGGCCCCGACCTCCAGGCCCACGACGGCATCGATCTCCTCGCCCTTGGCGGTCACCATGATGATCGGCACCTGGCTCACCTGACGGATCCGCCGGCACACGTCGATGCCCGACATCCGGGGCAGCATGACGTCCAACAGGACCAGGTCGGGCTCGAGCTCCGCCACCTTGTCGAGCGCCTCGACCCCGTCCGCGGCCGTGTGCACCCGGAACCCCTCCCGTTCCAGTCCCGACCTGAGAGCGTCGAGGAAGGACGGTTCGTCGTCGACTACGAGCACATCGACCAGCGATCCGTTCACATGCAGTTCCCCTCGGGGGCGGGCAGGGACAACCGGAAGGTGGACCCCTCCCCCTCGCGGGAGGTCACGTCGACCTCCCCGCCGTGGTTGTGAGCGACGTGGCGGACGATGGACAGGCCCAGTCCCGTCCCCCCTGTGGCTCGGCAGCGGGCAGAGTCGACCCGGTAGAATCGCTCGAAGATCCGCTCCAGGTCGGCGCTGGGAATGCCCACGCCGTGATCGGTCACGACGAAGTCGACCCGGTCGGCTGTCCGCTCCACCGACACCTCGACCCGCGATCCCGGATCGGAGTACTTCACGGCGTTGTCCATGAGGTTGGTGAGGGCCCGCACGACCTGCACCCGGTCGAGCTCCACGGTGGCGTCGTCGACATCGCAGACGAGCTCGACATGGGCCACGTGTGCCCGGGGGCCGACGGCGACCACGGCCTCCTCCACCAGCGAGGAGACGCCGGCCGGGGTCCTGCGAGCCGTCCCGTCGAACTCGAGGCGGCTCAGCTCCAAGAGGTCGTCGATGACGTCGTCGAGCCGCTCCATCTCGATGCAGATCCGTTCCAGCAGGTGCGTCCTGGTGGCGTCGTCCCGCTCACCGGCCAAGGCCTCGGCCAGTAGGCCCACAGCGCCGATCGGACTCTTCAGCTCGTGGCTGAGGTTGGCCACGAAGTCCCGCCGGACCTCGTCGATGCGTACGTGGTCGGTGATGTCGGCGATGGTGACCACCGCCGCTCCGCGCTCGTGCTCGGTGAGGGGGATGCCGGACACCTGGATCACCTGGCGGGGCGGGCCTGTCAGCTGCACGACCTCCACCGTGGCGGTGCCTGCCGAGGCTGAGCCGATCCGCCGCTCGGCTGCCGCCTCCACCAGCGCCGCCTCGTGCCGACCGGCCGTGTAGCGCTCAGCGGCCCGGTTGCAGATGAGGATGCTGCGGTCGCTGCCGACGAGCATCACACCGACCTGGAGCCCGTCCAGGGCGGCCCGCAGCTCGTCGACGAGCGCGGCGCGCTCGGCGGCCTGGGCGGCGAGCTCGGTCAGGTGCCGCTCGAGCCTGTCGATGCCGCCCTCGACGGTCACCGGCCTCGGGCTGGTGTCGTCGAGGTCCCGGGCGAGACGCTGCAGACGGCTCAGGGTTCGCCGCCTGCGCACGAACAGCACGACCGCCACCCCGATGGCAACGATCGCCACCAAGGTCAAGGCGATCGTCAAGTCAGCTCCTGGCGTGGAGATCCCGGTGCGTGGACCGGATCGGGGGAACGGCTGCGGGGCGCCTTGCCCAGCGGGCGAGCCGCTTGCCACCTCCCATCATCGGTGGGCCTGCTCCTGGGCTTCGCGGCGGGCCCGAGCCCGCTCGGCACCGGCGTGGGCGGGCAGCCTGCCCGTCACCATGTACTGCACCCGTTCGGAGATGTTGACGGCGTGGTCGCCGATGCGCTCGTAGAAGCGACCGATCACCGCCAGTTGGAATCCCTGTTGGGGGGTGAGTTGCGAGGTCCCGAAGGAGGCGAACAGGGTGTCGAGGTACTCGACGTGCAAGGCATCGAGACGGTCGTCGAACTCGTCGACGGTACTGGCCAGGCCGGCGTCCCCCTCGACGTAGGAGTCGATGGCCTTGCGGAAGAGCTTGACCGCCTCCTCCCGCATCTGGTCGATGAGACCTCGCAGCTGCGGACTCAGCTCGGCCCCCTGCAGCCGGGGGATGGCCTTGGCGATGTTGGTGACCAGGTCGCCGCTGCGCTCGACCTCCATCACCATGCGCAGGTCGACCAGCACCTTGCGGAGATCGCTGGCCACAGGAGCCTGGAGGGCGATGACCTCGATCATCCGCTCCTCGGTCTCCAGGGCCAGCAGGTCGAGCTCGTCGTCGGCGGCCACGATCTGGTCCGCTTCGGCCACGTCCTGGCGCAGCAGGGCCTCGGTGACCCGCGACACGCCCTCGGTCACCGCCGCAGCCATGCGCACCATGTCGCTCTTGAGCCGTTCGAGCTCTTCGTGGAAGTCGGACCTGCTGTCGGTCATGGCGTGAGGCTCCGTGAGGCGCAGCTCCCGATGGGGGCCCCTCCCCGATAGCTGCGGAATGTGCCCATAGTCCTACCCGAACCTACCGGTCAGGTAATCCTCGGTTCGCTGGTCACCGGGATTCGTGAACAGCTTGTCGGTGAAGTCGAACTCGACTAGCTCGCCGGTGCGCTTCCCGCCGTTGACGTTGGTGGTGAAGAAGGCGGTCCGATCCGAGATGCGGGCTGCCTGCTGCATGTTGTGGGTCACGATGACGATCGTGTAGGCCTCCCGCAGCTGGCGGATGAGCTCCTCGATGGCGTTGGTGGCGATCGGGTCGAGCGAGGAGCAGGGCTCGTCCATCAGCACCACATCGGGCTCCACGGCTATGGCCCTGGCGATGCACAGGCGCTGCTGCTGGCCGCCCGACAGGCTGAGCGCCGAGTCCTTGAGGCGGTCCTTGACCTCGTCCCAAAGCGCGGCTGACCTCAGCGAACGCTCCACCACCTCCTCGAGCCCCTTGCGGCGGCCGGCGATGCGGGGGCCGTACGCGATGTTGTCGTAGATCGACTTGGGGAAGGGGTTGGGCTTCTGGAAGACCATGCCGATGCGGCGCCGGACCTCCACAGGATCGACGTTGGGGGCGTACAGATCGATGCCGTGGTAGCTGATCAGACCCTCGATCCTGGCACCCACGATCAGGTCGTTCATGCGGTTGAAGGCCCGCAGCATGGTCGACTTGCCACAGCCCGACGGGCCGATCATGGCCGTCACCTCGTTCATGCGGATGGGCAGGGTCACGCCCCCCACCGCCCTGAAGTCGCCGTAGTACACGGCCACGTCCCTGACGTCCAGGACGACCTCGGCGCCTGCTGTGGCCTCGTCGGTGCCGTGGTTGGAGGCGAAGTCGGCCTTCAGGCTGATCGAGGGCGCCGCGTGTTCGCGCCGATCGGCGTGGCCGAAGTGGCGATCCTCGGGACCGCCCTCAGCACCAGATTGCGCGGGCGCTCGTTCGTCGGCCATGGACGCTCCAGCCATTCGTTCGTCGGTGGTGACGTGGTCGGCGTCGGTCATCGACCTTCACGCTTTCGCTCGAAGTGGTTGCGGAGGAGGATCGCGGTGGCGTTCAGTACCAGGACGAACAGCAGCAGCACGATGATGGCAGCCGCGGCAAGGGGTATGAACTCCTTCTGGGGTCGGCTGGCCCAGGTCGTGATGACGATGGGCATGGCGGTGAACCGCTCGGTCAGCTGCCCCAGGTCGACGAAGCTTCCCTCGCTGGCCAATCGCCCGGTGATGGCCCCGACCAGGATGAGTGGCGCCGCCTCACCGACGGCCCGGGCCAACGACAGCAGCGTACCGGTGAGGATGCCCGGCGCCGCATAGGGAAGGATGTGGTGGCGGATGACCTCCCACTTCGTCGAACCGACGCCGTAGCCCGCCTCCCGCAGCGGTTGTGGGACGGCGCGCACGGCCTCGGCCGAGGTGATGATCACGATCGGCAGGACCAGCACCGAGATCGTGAGCCCGGCCGCCATCAGCGTGGGGCCCTTGGTGAGCCACTCCAGCTGCTGCACGAAGATGGTCAGCCCCAGGATCCCGTACACCACCGACGGCACCCCGGCCAGGTTGCGGATGTTCAGGTCGATGAAGCTGGTGAAGCGGTTCCTCGGCGCGTACTCCTCCAGGTAGACCGCGGCCGCGATGCCGGTGGGAAAGGCCAGGAAGATCGTGAAGACGGCGATCCAGAACGTGCCCACGAGGCCTTGCTTGACACCGATGAGCGGGTCGTCGGGCTGGGAGCGCAGGCTGCCGTTGAGGAAGTCCCACAGCCGTTCGGTGAAGACGCTCCACCCGAGCTGCAACTGGTCGGCCACCAGGATCACCAGGATGGCGAGGGTGACCAGCAGAGCGCACAGCAGGGCGACGACGAACGTGGTACCGCGCCAGTCGACACCGCCGCCACTGATCTGCTTGCGGACCCGTTCCTTGGTCTTGGGGTCGAGGAGCGTGGACGCCATGGCCGGCCCCGCTAGTAGACGTTGCGCACGCGGCGCACGAACACGTCGGCGGCCAGGTTGAGGCCGAGGGTGATGACGAACAGCAGGAAGCCCACGAAGTAGAGGCTCTGGAAGGTGAGCCCCTCACCCACCACGTTGTCGGTGCCGGTCGCTACCGAGGCCATGGCTGCCGTCATGGTCAGGCCGGGATCGAGCGGATCGGCGGTGAAGAGCGCCCCGTCGCCACCACCGCCGGCGATGAAGACGACCATGGTCTCGCCGATAGCCCTCGAGGCCGAGATGATGAAGGCGGCGGTCAACCCCGATATGGCGGCAGGCACAACCACCCGTACGGTGGTGGTCATCTTGCGGGCCCCGATGCCGGCCGACGCCTCCCGCAGCGAGCCCGGCACGGCCGACATGGCGTCCTCTGACACCGAGGCCATGAGCGGGATGGTGAGGATCCCGACGCCCACGCCCGCCGCCGCCAATGTCTGCGGGCCCGCCGAGCTCCAGATGTTCTGGATGATGTCCGGCGAGATCCACTGCAGTGCGAAGAAACCCAGCACCACAGAGGGGATGCCCGCCAGGATCTCCAGGACGGGCTTGACCACCCGCCGCACCCCTGGGCTGGCGTACTCGGACAGGTAGATGGCCGAGAGCAACCCGAGGGGCACGGCGATGAGCATGGCCACACCGGTGACGATGAGAGTGGCCACTATCAGGGTCGGAAGGTCGTACAGCCCACGCCGGGGGAACCACCCGATGGTGTTGAGGCTCGAGAAGTCGACCTGGCTGATGAATGTCCACGCTTCGCTGATCAGCGACCACACGATCAGTGCGCTGATCACGAGGGAGGCCAGGGCGGCGGCCATGAAGAGGAACTTGACCAGAGCCTCGCGGGCCCGCCGCCTGGTGTCACCGTCGAGGGCGTCAGGCGAAAGCGTCGCCGGTGCCGCCGGTCCCTCAGTCAGCGTCATCGATCAAGATCCTCCCATCCCGTGGTGGTCGGTCCGTTCATCCTCGGTCCGTCCCAGGGGTGGGATGCCTCACCCGGACCAGGCCGCTCGGGTGGCCTCCTTGTCCTCGTCGGTGAGCTCCACGTAGCCGACCTCGGAGACGGCGGTGCCGAGACCGTCGTCGGTCAGGTAGAAGTCGACGTAGGCGCCTATGGCCGGGTTCTCAGCCGCCTTGGCGTTGTTCACGTAGATGAACAGGTCCCGTGACAGGGGGTACTCGTTGCTGGCGATGGTCTCGGGCGTGGCGGCCACGCAGCCCTCCCCGCCGTCGACCTCGATGAGCTTCACGGCGTCCCCGGCCTCGGCGGCGAAGGCGTAGCCGACCCAGCCGAACGACCCTTCGTCACCCTCGATGGTGCTGACGATGATGTTGTCGTCGGCCGAGCTGGCGTAGTCCGGCCTGGTCGTGGCCTCTTGGCCGCGCTCCTCGGCGAACCCCTCGATGACCAGTTCCACGAAGGAGTCGTAGGTCCCCGACTCGGTGCCCGGCGCCGAGATGAGCAGCGGCTGGTCGGGCAGGGTGGTCGCCGAGCCGAGCTCGCTGGCGATGGCCTGGGCGTCGCTCCAGTTCCCAAAGCCCTGGGACTCGGGCCCGACGATGGCGTACATGTCGGCCATCGTGAGGCACTGCACGCCATCGTTGGCCGGGTGGGTCATGACGGCCAGACCGTCGATGGCCACCTTGAGCTCGGTGTACTCGATGCCGTTGGCTTCGCAGGTGGCGATCTCCTCGTCGCTGATCGGGCGCGAGGCGTCGGAGATGTCGGTCTCGCCGTCGCAGAAGAGCACGAAGCCGTCGCCGGTACCGGGACCGGAAACGGTGACGTTGACATCGGGCTCGACCTCTGCAACCAGCTCGGCCACGCGGATGGAGACGGGCTCCACTGTCGAGGAACCGGAGATGATCACGTCGCCGGAGGCGTCTCCGCCGCCGCCTGCGGTCGCGCTCTCGGTGGTCTCGGTGGTCGGCTCGGTCGTGTCGGTCGCCGCCTCGGTGGTGTCGGTCACCGCCTCGGTGGTGTCGGTCGCCGCCTCGGTGGTGTCCGAGGACCCGCCGTCGTCGGAGTCGTCGTCGGAGTCGCCACAGGCGGCCGCCAGGAGCGCGACGGCCAGGATGGCAGCGAGCCAGGCGCCACGACGGCGCAGTGTTCGTGAGGTTGTCCGCATGGCCGGCAAGGTAGGGGGGGAGTGCGAACGCCAGCGCTACACGTGTTGAACCCCAGATGAACGAGACGCGAACGTTGCGGTTGCCGCTACGCGTCGTCGTCCTCGGGGACGCCCAGGTCCCAGGTGAGCTCGATGTGCTCGCGTTCGGCGTCGCGGTTGACGCGCTCGCGGTTGCGCCGGAACTGCGGGTCGTGGGCTGGGAGCAGGGTCAGGCGGGCCATCGTCCGGGCCCGGAACCCGTCGATCGCTCGCTGATCGCCGTAGATCTGCTCGACATCCCAGTGGGGAGCGACGGGGCCGAGGTAGATGACGCGGGCACCACCAACCGGCGCTACCGGTTCGTCGTCGGTGAGGTCGAGATCGGTCACGCGCTGCTCCAGGGTGGGCGATCGAGCGTCGGGATCGTACCGGCCGGCCGCCCCCGGCGGCCCCGGGCTCGGCGCCAGCTCAGGCCGACGCCAGCTCGAGCCGGCGACGCTTGAGTATCCGCCGCCGCTCCCGCTCCGAAGCCCCGCCCCACACGCCGTGCTCGATGCGGTGCTCGAGGGCGTACTCGAGGCAGGCGGACTTGACCGGGCAGTCGGCGCAGACCTTGCGCGCCTTGGTGACTCCCACGCCATCGCTGGGGAAGAAGAAGGCCGGGTGGTGATCCGCACACTTCCCTTCAGCCATCCAGGCGTTGTCCATCGATGATCCCTTCGTCGATCTCACCGCTTCTGACGACCGAAGATGTGGATCGGTTCCCGGCGAGCGACAGTGTTCGCACGTTCCAACGGATTTATGTCAATCCGATGACAAGACTTTCCAGGGTACCTCTCCACAGCGGCGCCTCCAACACCGTCACCCCCGCAACCCCAGCAGCTTCACGGTGTCGTTGCACCTGCGGCCGATCCGCTCCCACAGGCTGGGACCGCCCTCGCCGGCCATCTCGCCGGAGACAGCGCGGGTGACCTGGCCGCTCTGTCCTATGACCATGTAGACCCGCTCACCCCGCTCCACGAGCACCACCTCGTGGCCGTGGACGGTGCCCGCCCATGCCGGGTCGTCGCCCATGGACAGACGCGTGCCCGGGTGCTCCCGGAGGGCGGGCCAGTCGATCCGGCCACGCTGCTCGAAGACCGAGAACCACGTCTCGCCGTCGGCGTAGCGGAGCCCGATGACCCCGTCGGGGAGGATCGCCACCGACCTGAGCTCGAAGTGCGCCGGCACCTGTTCGGGGGCGGTGGCGCCCTCGACCACCTGCTCGGCCTCCTCGGGAGGTGCCCAGTCGCCGCCCCTTCCCTCGTACGCCTCGACGATCGCTCCCACCGGCATCTGCTGGGCGACGGCCGTGGTGCCGCCGACGACCATGAGCACGGCCAGCGCCACGGCGCCGACGGCGGCGCCCGTGAGCGCCCGACCGATCCCCGTGCGGTCGCCCGGACGGCGACCGCCCGCACGGCGGCCGCTGGTGCGGGTGGACCCGGACGGACTGGTGCGGGAGCGGCGGCCCCCGAAGGGGGAGGGCGGCGCCGTCAGCATGGCAGCCACCTCGGGCGGCGGGTCGAGCAGCGGCAGGTCGCGCACACGGTCGCGCACGTCGCCGAGCTCGGCCAGGAACGCACCCCGGGCGGGGTCCTCGGCGAGCCACGCCTCGACAGCGGCCACCTCGCTGGGGGCCAGCTCTCCGTCGAGATAGGCGCTGAGCAGCTCCTGTGGAGACACGTCGTTCACTTCAGGGCCCTCCGCAGGCGCGATCGACCACGATGGATCCGGCTGCGCACAGTGCCCACCGGAACCCCGAGGTGGTCGGCGATCTCCTGGTAGCTCAGGCCCACGACGTCGCTGAGGACGACCGCCGCCCGGTAGTCGGGAGGCAGGTCGGAGATGGCGGCTTGGACGTCGTCGGGAAGACGCTCACGGTCGAGGGCGTCGTCGGACGCCTCGGCTGTGGGCAGGACCCGCTCGGGGTCCTCGTCTGGCAGCGGATCGGTCGGCCGGCGACGGCGACGTCGGACGTCATCGAGGAACGCGTTCGTCGCGATCCTGCTCAACCATCCCTCCATCGATCCAGGCGTATACGTCTGTAGTCCCCGGCGCACCCGGAGGAGCACCTCCTGGGTCAGATCCTGCGCGTCGTCACGGTTCCCGGTGAGCCGGTAGCAGACCGTGTAGAGGAAGGACCCGTATTCCGTGGCCACCTCGTGCCACGTCGGGACTCGACCCGGGTCCAGCCCTCCGGCCGGCCGGCGCCGGCTCTTCTCGTTCACGGCAACAACGACGTGACACCCGGCGCAGTTCCCGGTAGCGGGCGCGCCACGCTGGCATCAGCCCCGACGGGCAGGCCCGCTCGAGTCAGTTCGGCTTCGGGCCGGCCTCTTCGCCGTCCTCGGGGTCGCGTAGCCCCTCCTTGAACTCCTTCTGGGCCTGGCCCAGGGAGCGGGCCAGCTTCGGCAGCTTGGCCCCACCGAACAAGAGCAAGACGACGGCGAGGATGATGAGCAACTCTGGGGCACCCAGGTTCACGCTCGCGAGGCTACCAAGGGTGATGTTC
>Ga0299914_10003366_pt1 | contig 11287 bp, 10 predicted proteins | sample RVTome_10_FD_201361 | JGI IMG/M metagenome (GOLD analysis project Ga0299914, IMG submission 201361) | Soil microbial communities from uranium-contaminated site in the Upper Colorado River Basin, Wyoming, United States - RVT153D57 (version 2) ... | reverse complement strand
GTCGGAACGCCCGAGCCGTTCCAGCGCCTGTTCAACCAGGGCTACATCCTCACCGCGGCCTACACCGAAGACCGCGGCGTCTACGTCCCCGCCGACGAGGTCCTCGAGCGCGACGGACAGTTCTTCCACGACGGCGAGCGCGTGACACGCGAGTACGGGAAGATGGGAAAGAGCCTGAAGAACGCGGTGGCCCCCGACGACATCTACCGCGACTACGGCGCCGACACCTTGCGGCTCTACGAGATGTTCATGGGTCCGTTGGACGCCGACCGCCCCTGGAACACCGCCGACATCGTGGGCGTGCACCGGTTCCTCCAGCGCCTGTGGCGCAACGTGGTCGACGAGGACGCCGGCGAGCAGCACCTCACCGACGCCGCCCCCGACGCGGAGACGCGCCGCCTCCTGCACCGCACGATCGCAGCGGTGCGCGACGACATGCTGACGCTCTCGTTCAACACCGCGATCGCCCGGCTCTTCGAGCTGAACAACCGACTGCAGCAGGTGGTCGCCGAGCTGGGAGCCGCGCCGCGCGAGGTCGTCGAGCCTCTCCTGTTGATGACCGCGCCGCTGGCCCCGCACGTCGCCGAGGAGCTGTGGGAGCGCATCGGCCACGGCGCCACGCTCGCATTCGAACGGTTTCCCGAGGCCGACCCGGCCGAGCTCGTCGACGAGACGGTCGAGATCCCCGTGCAGGTGAACGGGAAGGTCCGCAGCCGCCTCGTCGTGCCGGCCGACGCGTCGGAGGCCGAGCTCGAAGCGGCCGCGCTGGCCGACGAGAAGGTCGCCAAGGCCCTCGACGGCGCCGCGGCGCGCCGCATCGTCGTGGTGCCCGGACGCCTGGTCAACATCGTCGTCGACTAGGACGGGTTGGCACGTGCTCGCGCGCCTCTCTCCAGACGAGCAAGACCGACATCGCCACGTTCCCGACGCCGACCGCGCCCGTGCCCGGGTGTTGGTCGTGCCGTGGTGGCTCCCCGGGGTCGGGGCCACGACGCTCGGATCCCTGATCGTCATCCGGCGCGGACGAGAAGGTGACCGCGCGCTCCTCGCCCACGAGCTCGTGCACGTCCGCCAGTGGCGCGAGCTCGGCGCCGTGCGCTTCCTGGCCGCCTACCTGGGTGAGTACCTCGCCGGGCGCCGGGCCGGCCTCGGACACTGGGATGCGTACGCGGGGATCACCTTCGAGCGGGAAGCGAGGACCCTGGCCCGACGCGTCAGCCCCGGCTAGCGTCGCCGGCACTTCTCCGACCACTTCCTCCGTCGCCCGCGCAGCTCGGAGGTCGTCATGGTCGCTCCCGAACCCCGCTCGTCCGGCCCGCGTGCGCCGGTGCCGCGTCCACCGGTCCCGCCTCGCCGTCGCCAGTGGCTCGACGAGCTCCGCTTCCGCCTGACCGATCCGCGGGTGGGTGCCGTCGGGCTCGGGCTGGTGGCGATCGCCGCCGGCGCGCTCTGGTACGTCACCAGCCTCCGGTCCGGCGACGCGGACTCCGGTACGGCCGCCGCGTCCGCGGACGCGACGGTCCTGGAGAGCACCGACCGACCGACCGCGGAGGGCGCCGACGACGAGCTCGTGATCGTGCACGTGGCCGGGGCAGTCGCCGAGCCGGGCGTGATCGAGCTCCCAGCCGGGAGCCGGGTCATCGACGCCGTCGAAGCCGTCGGGGGCGCGCGAGCCGAGGGGGACCTCGACCGGCTGAACCTCGCCGCCGCGCTCACCGACGGTCAGCGGGTCGTCGTACCGCTGATCGGCCAACCGCTCGCCCCGGCCGACGCGACCGACGGCGCGACCGACGTCGCCGGCGACGGCGGGCTCCTCGACCTCAACACCGCCACCCGGGAGCAGCTCGAGGAGCTCCCAGGGATCGGGCCGGCCCTCGCGGAGGCGATCCTGGCCGAGCGCGAGAAGCGCGGCGGGTTCCAGTCGGTCGACGACCTCAAGGGAGTCCGGGGGATCGGCGAGAAGCGGTTCGCCGACATCGAGGACCTCGTCACGGTCCCGTGACCCGGGCGGACGCGGGACCCCTGCTCGCGGCCGGGGCGGTGGTCGCCGGAATCGTCGCGGGAGAGTGGATGGGGCCGTCGGCGGCCACGGCGCTCCTGCTCGGCGGCGTCGTGCTCGCGGTCGCCGCGCTGGGGTTGCGCTCGGGCCCGGTCGCGTTGTGCGCGCTCGTGGTCCTGGGCGGGGCGTCGATGCAACGCGCCCTGCACGGGCTCGTCGATTCTCCTCTCTCGGGCGCAGTCGAGGCACGTTCCCGCGCGGTCGTCCACGGCGAGCTCGTGATCGACCCGAAGGTGTACCCCTACTCGGTGCGGGTCCGGGTCCGCGTCCACGACGCCGAGATCGACGGGCGGCCCGTGGGTGTGGACCGAATCCTGCTCGTTCGGGCGGGCGGCGACGTTGCCATGCGCCTCGGGGTGCTCGACGCCGGCGACGGCGTCACCCTGGCGGGCGCTCTGGAGCCCCTCGACGGCTGGGACAGCCGGGAGCGATGGAACCACGCGGTGGGGTTGCTCCGAGCCGACGAGCTCGTCTCGTTCGCACCACCGGACGACCCCCTCGGACGGGTCGCGAACCGACTGCGTCGCCGGGTCGTCGCCGGACTCGCTTCGCTGCCGGCCACTGAACGCGCGTTGGCGTCGAGCTTCCTGCTGGGCGACGACCGCGCGCTACCGACCGAGACCGTCGAAGAGTTCCGCGCCGCGGGTATGACCCACCTGCTGGTCGTCTCCGGCTCGAACGTGGCGTTCGCGCTCGCGCTGTGCGCGCCCATCCTCCGGTGGCTCGGCCTCCGGCCGCGCTTCCTGGCCGGCATCGGCGTCCTGCTCGTGTTCGGCACGATGACCCGCTGGGAGCCGTCGGTCCTGCGCGCCGTCGTGATGGCGGCAATCGTGATGACCGGCGTGCTGCTCGGCCGGCCCAGCCGCGGGCTCCGCGTGCTCGCGCTCGCGGTGACCGCCCTGCTCCTCGTGGACCCGTTTCTCGTCCACTCGGTCGCGTTCCTGCTGTCGTGCGGCGCGACCGGCGGCATCGCGGCGCTGGCCGCGCCCTTCGCCGCTCGGCTCCGTGGGCCTCGCTGGTGGCGCGACGTGTTCGCGACGACCGTCGCCGCGGAGCTCGGCGTGGCGCCGGTGCTGGTCGCGGTGTTCGGCAGCGTTCCCCTGGTCGCGCTCCCCGCCAACGTGGCCGCCGTCCCCCCGGCGGGCATGATCACGATCGGCGGCCTCGCGGTCGGGGTCGGAGGCGGCCTCGCGCGCCCCTGGATGCCCGAGATCGCGGACCTGGTGACCGTCCCCGTGGGCGCGCTCCTCACCTACGAGCGAGCGGTCGCCGCGCTCGCGGCGCGGGTGCCGATCGAGCTCACCGCGGCGCCGGCCGTGCTGCTCGCCGCGCTTGTCGCGCTCGCCGCCGTCGTCGGACGCGCACGTAGGCTGCCGGCGTGACGAGCGAGCGACCGGTGTCGACCCCGACCGTTCGCCTCGGTGAGGAGGTCGTTGACCTCTCGCGCCGCATCATCGTCGTCGGTCCCCACGACGACGCCCTCGACGCGCAGGTGCACGCGGCCGGGATCGTCGACCTCGGACGCGCTTCGGCGGCGATGCTCCGCCGCCTGCCGGAGCTCGCCGCGGGCCCCCGACCGGTCGCGATGACCTTCGATGCCGACCAGCTCCCGGAGCTCGCGCTGGCCGTGGTGCGGGGTTGTCGCGTCGTGCGCGTTGTCGACGTCGATGCCGCGGCCAAGGTGTGTCGCATGGTCGAAGCGCTCCTCGACGCGGAGCCGGAGGGGTCGTGAGCGTCCACTACGTGCGAGGAGACGATCCCACGCTCCGAGACCTCGCGTTGGCGCGGCTCGTGACCGAGCTCGTCGCGGAGGACGATCGAGCGCTCGCGGTGGAGGAGCACTCGGTTCCCGGCCGCGGGAGCGAGAGTGACACAGGGGGCGCGGAGGGCCGCGCGCTCGCCGTCGGGGGCGCGCTCAACGCCGCGCAGAGCCCGCCGTTCATGACCACCCGACGCGTCGTGGTGCTCCGCGACGCCGGGAACCTCACCGCCGCCGATGCCACGCCGCTCGTCACCTACCTCGAAGCCCCGGCAGACACGACCGAGCTCGTGCTGGTCGCCGGCGGTGGCCGCCTACCCGCGAACCTGGCGAAGGCGTGCAAGGGACGCGTCCACGAGCTTGGTCCGGCGTCCGAGAAGACCGCCGAAGTGCTCGACGACGCGGTCGCGACCGCGGGGATCGGGCTCGATCGTGCCGCGGCCAAGCGAGTCCACGACCATCTCGGTGAAGATGCCGGACGCGTCCCGCAGCTCGTCGCGACCCTCGACTCCGCCTTCGACGACGGCGTGACACTCGGCGTCGAGGAGGTGCTGCCGTTCCTCGGTGAGGAAGGTTCGGTCCCCGGCTACCAGCTCACCAACGCGATCGAGGGCGGCGACGCTCCGGGCGCCCTGGCGGTGCTCCACCGCCTGCTCACCGCCGCGGGTGGGCGCGAAGGCCGGGTGATGCACCCGCTCCAGGTCCTCGGGCTGCTGCAATCGCACTACCGGAGGATCTTGCGCCTCGACGATCCGGACGTGCACACGCCGGCCGACGCGGTCGAGGCTCTCGGCGGGCGGGTGAAGGAGTACCCCGCCAAGAAGGCCCTCGGGCAGGCGCGTGCACTCGGAACCGACGGGATCCGACGGGCGTTCGACCTGCTGCACCAAGCCGACCTCGACCTCAAAGGAGCGCGAGCGATCCCGGAGGACGCGGTGATGGAGATCCTCGTGGCTCGCCTGGCGCAGCTGTCGAGCCGGTCGGGGGCTGCTCGAAGGCGAAGCCGGTCGAGCCGCTGAGCGGCGACTAGCCCTTGGCGGCGCGCCGCATGAGCCGTGATGTTCGGCGTGCGGCCTGACGCTTGTGGATGATGCCCTTGGAACCGGCCTTGGCCAGGCGCTTCTGGGCGATGCGCAGCTCGTTTCCGGCGTCTCCGGGCGCCCGCTCGCCCACCTCGCGGGCGGCGTTGACCCGCGTCTTGAGCTCGGTGCGGGCCGTCTTGTTGCGGAGCCGCCGCTTCTCGTTCTGGCGGTTCCGCTTCTTCTGGCTCTTGATGTTCGCCATCGGCGGGTCGCTCCAGGGGCGAGTCGGAAGGACGGCAGGTTACCAGCGGGACCGCAGCGCAGCACACCGAATGAGGCGAGCTCGTCCCGCTCGACGAGCGAGAATGGCGCCATGTCCGAGCGGTCGTCGAGCATCGAGAGGTTGCGCGCCTTCAGCGTCATCGCCCACATCGACCACGGCAAGTCCACGCTCGCGGACCGGATGCTGGAGCGCTGCGGGGCGGTGGAGGCCCGGGAGATGCGCGCCCAATACCTCGACTCGATGGATCTCGAGCGCGAGCGGGGGATCACCATCAAGGCACAGAACGTCCGGCTGCACTGGCGTGGCCACGACCTCCAGCTCATCGACACACCCGGGCACGTGGACTTCGGCTACGAGGTGTCGCGCAGCCTCGCGGCGTGCGAGGGCGCCCTCCTCCTCGTCGACGCCAGCCAGGGGATCGAGGCGCAGACCCTGGCCAACTGCTACCTCGCGATGGAGCACGACCTGTCGGTCGTCGCGGCGCTCAACAAGATCGACTTGCCCGCGGCCGAGCCCGACCGGCGCGCCGAGGAGATCGAGCGAATCCTGGGCATCCCGGCCGACGAGATCCTGCGCATCTCCGCCAAGACCGGCGAGGGCGTCACGGAGCTGCTCGACGCGATCGTCGAACGCGTGCCCGCCCCCTCCGGCGACGCCGCCGCGCCCCTCCAGGCGTTGATCTTCGATTCGCACTACGACGCCTACCGCGGGGTCGTCAGCGCGGTGCGCGTGTTCAACGGCACGCTCGAGCGTGGCGCGAAGCTCCGATTCCTCCAGGCGAACGCGACCCACGATGCCGAGGAGATCGGCATCCGCGCCCCGGCGCCCACTCCTGTCGCCGCCCTCGGGCCGGGCGAGGTCGGCTACCTGATCGCGGGGATCAAGGATGTGGGAGAGGCCCGCGTCGGCGAGACCGTGACCGCTGCGGCGGCGCCCGGTGAGCCCCTCGCCGGCTACCGAGATCCGAAGCCGATGGTCTTCTGCGGCCTGTACCCGCTCGACGGCGACGAGTTCGCGGCGCTGCGGGAGGCGCTCGAGCGTCTGCGACTCAACGACTCTTCGTTCACGTACGAGCCCGAGACGTCGGGGGCGCTCGGGTTCGGTTTCCGTTGCGGGTTCCTCGGCCTGTTGCACATGGAGATCGTGCGCGAGCGTCTCGAGCGCGAGTACGACCTCGAGCTCGTCGCCACGGCGCCGAACGTCGAATACGTGGCGCACCGCAAGGACGGGACCGAGGAGGTCGTGGACAATCCGTCGGCGATGCCCGACCCCGGCCAGGTCGAGACCGTCGACGAGCCCTTCGTCAACGTCACCGTGCTGACACCGACCGAGTACGTGGGTTCGATCATGGAGCTCGCCCAAGGTCGCCGCGGCTCCTTGACCAAGATGGAGTACCTCAGCGAGGAGCGCGTGGAGCTCGTCTACGAGCTGCCCCTCGCCGAGATCGTGGTCGACTTCTTCGACCAGCTGAAGTCACGCACCCGCGGCTACGCCAGCCTCGACTACGAGCCCGCCGAGGTGCGAGCTTCCGACCTCGTGAAGGTGGACGTGCTGCTGAACGGGGTGCCCGTCGACGCGTTCTCGTCGATCATCCATCGGGACCGGTCCTACGACTACGGCCGGCGCATGACCGAGAAGCTGCGCGAGCTGATTCCGCGGCAGCTCTTCGACGTGCCGATCCAGGCCGCGATCGGTGGGCGCATCATCGCCCGGGAGACGGTCAAGGCGAAGCGCAAGGACGTGCTCGCCAAGTGCTACGGCGGCGACGTCAGCCGGAAGCGCAAGCTCCTCGACCGCCAGAAAGAAGGCAAGCGGCGCATGAAGAACATCGGCCGTGTCGAGGTCCCGCAGGAAGCGTTCGTCGCCGCGCTCCGCCTCGACGACTGACCGCCCTACGCCGTTTGCGGCTCGCGGGGAAGCCCGAGGATGCGCTCGCCGAGGATGTTGCGCTGCACCTCGCTGGTGCCGCCGCCGATCGTGAGCGCGCGCGAGTAGAGGAAGCCGAGCGCCCACAGGGGAGTCACGTCGCCGAAGGGCCCGTGGTCGAGCAGCATGGCGTGGCTCCCGGCGAGATCCAGCGCCACCTCCATCAGGTGCTGGCCGTGCTCGTCGGCGAGCGCCTTGCGGACGGAGACCTCGGGTCCGGGTTCCATGCCCCGCAGCTTGGCGGAGATCGTGCGCAGGCGGATGAGGCGGAGCACCTCCGACTCGATGTACACGCGCATCAGCCGCTGGCGCAACGGCGGGTCGGCGACGCCGCCGTGCTCGCGCACCACGTCGACGAGGTCGTCGGCGGTCGGACCCTGGCCCCACAGCGCGCCCTCACCCGACAGCGAGACGCGCTCGTTGCCGAGCGTCACCTTGGCGAGTCGCCATCCGTCGTGTTCCGCGCCGACGAGATTCGCGGCGGGGACGCGGACGTCGTCGAGGAAGACCTCGTTGAAGTCGGCGGCGCCGTTCATCTGCCGGAGGGGACGGATCGTGATCCCCGGGGCCTGCATGTCGACCACGAGGTAGGAGATCCCCTCGTGCTTGGTTGCGTTCGGGTCGGTGCGCGCGAGGAGGATCCCGAACCGCGAGACGTGCGCGAACGTCGTCCAGATCTTCTGGCCGTTGACGACGTACTCGTCGCCGTCGCGCGCCGCCCTGGTCGTCAGCGAGGCCAAGTCGCTGCCGGCGTCCGGCTCGCTGAAGAGCTGACACCACATCTCGGTGCCGTCGAGGATTCCGGGGAGCCACCGCTCCTGCTGGCCGCGTGTCCCGGCGACGAGGAGCGTCGGCCCGGCCCAGCCGATCCCGATGGGGTTCAGCGGCTTCGGGCATCCCGAGGCCCGCAGTTCGGCGTCGATGGCCAGCTGCTCGATCGGGGAAGCGTCCCGCCCCCACGGTCGAGGCCAATGAGGGGCGACGTATCCGGCCCGGGCGAGACGGCGGTTCCAGTCGGGCGGGTAGCGACCGTCGGGCGCGTTCGTCGCCAGGAACTCATGCACCGCTTCGCGGGTCGCGTCGTCGGGCAGCGCGAGGTCCATCGGCGCGGCAGGGTAGCCCTGGCGCCGCACCGACGGACGGGTGCAGGTGGGATGATCGGGGGGTGCCCGTCGGCGTCTACGTCCACGTCCCGTTCTGCGCGAGCCGCTGCGACTACTGCGACTTCGCGACCTGGACCGACCGAGCTCACGTGATCGACGACTACGTCGACGCGTGCATCGCCGACGTCGGTCGGTGGCGCCGGGTGGGGCTCCCCGCCGTCGACACGGTGTTCTTCGGTGGCGGGACGCCTTCGTTGCTGCCCCCCGGTCGGCTCGAGGCGATCCTCGCCGCCGTCCCCCGCGCCGCGGGAGCCGAGGTGACGGTGGAGTGCAATCCCGACGCGCTGTCACCCGAGCAGCTGGCGAGCTTCCGCGCCGCCGGCGTGACCCGCCTGTCGATCGGCGTGCAGTCCTTCGCGTCGCACGTCCTCGACGCGCTCGGTCGCACCCACGACCCGGGCAACGTCCGGCGAGCCTTCGCGTGGGCCCGCGATGCCGGCTTCGAGCACCTCAACGCCGACCTCATCTACGGGACGCCCGGCGAGTCGGCGGCCGACTGGATGGCGACGCTCGACGCCGTGCTCGCGCTCGCGCCCGACCACGTGAGTTGCTACGCGCTCACCGTCGAGTCGGGGACCCCGCTGGGTCGAATGGTCGCCGCGGGAGCACGCTCGGCGCCCGACGACGACACCCAGGCCGACCGGTACGCCGCCGCCGACGAGCGCCTCGGCGCCGCCGGTCTCTCCTGGTACGAGATCTCGAACTGGGCCCGCCCGGGCGGCGAGTGTCGGCACAACGTCGGCTACTGGCGGGGCGCCGACTACGTCGCGATCGGTTGCGCCTCCCACGGTCACGTCCGGGGCCGCCGGTGGTGGAACGTCCGGACCCCCGAGCGCTACGTCGAGCGGATCACCGTCGGTGACTCGCCGGAGGCGGGCGGCGAGGAGCTCGGCGGCGGTGCCCGTCGTGACGAGGCGTGGGCCCTCGAGTTGCGGACCCGGTGGGGGGCGAGCGCGGCAGGGCTCGAGCCGGTCGCTCTCGGCGAGCTGACGGCCGCGGGGCTCGTCGAACACGGTGGGAAGCGAGTCGTGCTCACCCGACGGGGCCGCCTGCTCGCCACCGACGTCACCGCGAGGCTGCTCGCGGGCCGCGCCTTAGCACTCAGTAGACTCGAGTGCTAGGCAGCGACTGGACGGCGGTTCCCCTGCATGGCTGACCACGGCGACCACGACGAGACGGTCGACACCCTCGACGCCCGCAAGGAGGCGATCCTCCGGGCGATCGTCGAGCGCCACGTCGCAACCGCCCAGCCGGTGGGATCCCAAGCGGTGACCGACGCCGGGATGCTCGACGTGTCGAGCGCGACCGTCCGCAACGAGATGCACGCCCTCGAGCAAGAGGGCTACATCCGCCAGCCGCACACCTCGGCGGGACGCGTCCCCACCGACCTCGGGTATCGGTATTTCGTCGACTTCCTGGCCGACCCGGGGCTCCCCGCGGGGGATCGCCGAACCGTCTCGGACTTCTTCAATGCCTCGCACCGCGCCCTCGAGGACCTGCTCCACGAGACGAGCCAGCTCCTCGCGAAGGTCTCCGATCACGCGGCGGTGGTGGTGGGACCGGCCAACGACAGCACCGACGTGCGGAGCCTCCAGCTCGTCCCGCTGCATCCCGACCTCGTGCTCGCGGTCGCGGTCCTCGCCAACGGCCAGGTCGAGAAGGAGGTCGTGCAGCTCGAGCGCGATCTCGGCGAGGACGTGGTCGCGGCCGCGTCCGCGCACCTCGCGGAGACGGCGCGCAGCGCGACGTTGCCCGACCTTCCCGAGCCCCGTCCGACTGGAGACGCGGCGGTCGACGAGCTCGCACAGCGGGCCCGCGACCAGTTCGTAGGACGCGCGACCTCGTCGGAGACCGTCTACCTCGGCGGTACGAGCCGGCTCGCAGCCGAGTCCGACGCCTTCCGCACCGCCGAGCAGGCGGCGCGGGTCCTCGAGCTGCTCGAGGAGCAGTTCGTCGTCGTCTCGATGGTGCGCGCGCTGCTCGACGAGGGCGTCACCGTGAGGATCGGAGCCGAGAACGACCTTGTCGAGCTGCGCGACTGCTCGATCGTGATCGCGCCGTACCGCGTGGAGGGCGAGCTCGCCGGAACGGTCGGCGTGCTCGGACCGACTCGCATGGACTACCGGCGGGCGCTCGCGGCAGTCGACACGGTGTCGCAACAGCTCAACCGGATCCTGTCCGCATGAATCGCGACCTCTACGAAGTGCTCGGCGTCGACCGCAACGCCACCGAGGACGAGATCAAGCGCGCCTATCGGGCGCTCGCGCGCAGGTATCACCCCGATGCCAACGGCGGCGACCCCGAGTCGGAGCTCCGGTTCAAGGAGGTCTCCGTCGCGTACGAGACGTTGCGTGACCCCGAGCGGCGCCGCCGCTACGACACGTTCGGGGAGGCCGGCGGGAGTGCGCGGCCGGGCGACGCGTTCGGCTTCTCCGACATCTTCGACGCGTTCTTCGGCGGAGGCGACCCCTTCGGTGGTGCCCGCGGTTCCGCGAGCTCGATGGCGGGTGCGGACGTAGAGATCGCGATCGAGCTTTCGTTGGCGGAGGCGGCGTTCGGGACGACCCCGACGGTCGAGCTGACGCTCCCGGTGGCGTGCGACCGCTGCGACGGGTCGGGATGCGAGCCCGGCACGCACCCGAGCCGGTGCGACGCGTGCGGTGGGGTGGGTCAGGTCCGCCAGGTCAGGCGATCGATCCTCGGCCAGCTCGTGACCGCGGTCCCCTGCGCCGTGTGCGAAGGTCGCGGGCAGCGCATCGTCTCGCCGTGCACCACGTGCCGGGGTGACGGCCGCGTGCGCGCACCGCGGAGCATCGAGCTCGAGGTGCCCGCGGGCGTCGACGACGGCCAGCGCCTACGGGTTGCCGGACGAGGCGCGGCCGGCCCCCGCGGGGCCCCGTCGGGTGACCTCTTCGTCACCGTGCGTGTTCGCCCACACCCGGACTTCGAACGTGCCGGCGACGATCTCGTCCATGTCCGGCACCTGTCGATCACCCAGGCGATGCTGGGCGTCGAGCTCACGGTGCAGACGCTCGACGGCGAAGAGGTGCTCTCGGTGCCAGCCGGAACACAGCC
>Ga0299914_10003365_pt1 | contig 11289 bp, 11 predicted proteins | sample RVTome_10_FD_201361 | JGI IMG/M metagenome (GOLD analysis project Ga0299914, IMG submission 201361) | Soil microbial communities from uranium-contaminated site in the Upper Colorado River Basin, Wyoming, United States - RVT153D57 (version 2) ... | reverse complement strand
CTCCTCGAGCCAGAACCCGTGCCGGGTGTGGGTATGCGCCACGCCGTGCCCCCGATCAGAACGTCGCCGGCAGGACCCCGGTGGCGATCAGCAGCAGCACGCCGGTGCCGACGAGCAACCGGTAGACGACGAACGGGTCGTAGGAGTGGCGGCGCACGAGCGCGAGCAGGCCGGCGATCGCCACGTAGCCCGAGACGGCGGCCGCGATCATCCCGACGATCATCGGGACGACCACGCCATCGGGCAGGCCTTCGGTGAGAGCCGAGTAGCCCTTGAACACGGCCGCACCGGCCGTGACGGGCGCCAGCAGCAGGAACGAGACCCTCGCCGCGGTGTCGCGGTCGAGGTGGAGATAGCGGCCCATGGAGATGGTGACGCCGGATCGGGAGACGCCGGGCGCCAGCGCGGCGGCCTGGGCGACCCCGATGTAGAGGCCGTCCCGGAGCCGCAGCCGACCGATCGAGCGCTGCTGGGGGCGGCGGTCCGCATGCCACAGGACGAGCCCGAACACGATCAGCAGGATCGCGATCATCCACGGCTCGCCGAGGTTCTCGTCGATCCAGTCCTCGCCCAGCCCGCCGACGATCACCGCCGGGATCGTGCCGATCGCGACCACCCACGCGAGCCGCTCGTCACGCGACTCGATCGTCCGCGTGCGAAGCGTGCGCAGGAAGCCGGCGGCCATCGCGATCAGGTCGCGCCAGAAGTACGACAGGACGGCGACGAGGGTGCCGACGTGCAGGGCGACGTCGAACGTCTTGTTGAACGACTCGTTCTGCTTCAGGAACGTGTAGTCCTGGGCCCACGGAACGAGGATCAGGTGGCCGGACGACGAGATCGGCAGAAACTCGGTCAGCCCCTGCACGATCCCGAGCAGCAGTGCTTCCCACTCTGACATGGCGGGGGATGGTAGGCGGTAGGCAGACGGCGGACCGCGGTCAGCGGCCAGCGGCCAGCGGCCAGCGGCCAGGGTCAGCGGTCAGCAGATAGAGTCCGATGCGTGAGGCTTTCGACCGTAGCCAGGCTGGTGGTGCTGATCGGGCTCGTCGCGCTCGCGGTGCTCGTCGCGGCGCCCGCGGCGATCGCCGCCGACGGCGAGGGGCTGTACGGGCGCACCGACGACAAGGTGATCACGTACTTCGCCTTCGGGGTGATCGGGTTCTTCGCCGTGCTGGTGATCGTGCTGTCGCTGGTCCAGATCCGACTCGAGAGCCGCAAGGAGCGCCTGCACCGGGATCTGCAGCGCTTCGGCCGCTAGCACGCATCAGGCGGCAATTTTGCGAGGCGGATCGCCGGTTTAGTCTCTTCCTCGGTGTCCAAGGTGAACTACGAGCGCAGCGGGGCGGCGGCCGTGCTCACGATCGACCGGCCCGAGCGGCGCAACGCCGTCGACGCCGAGACCGCGGAGGGCCTGCTCGACGGCTTCCGCGAGTTCGAGGCCGACGACGACGCGCGCGTGCTCGTCCTCACCGGCGCCGGCCCCGAGGCGTTCTGCGCCGGCGCGGACCTCAAGGCGATAGCCGAGGTCGGGACGGAGGAGCTCGCCGAGCACATCGACGCCGTCTCCGAGCGGCCGGAGGGGCCGATGGGGTTCACCCGGCTCGCGGCGTCGAAGCCGACGATCGCCGCGATCTCGGGCTGGTGCCTCGCCGGGGGGCTCGAGCTGGCGCTGTGGTGCGACCTGCGAATTGCGACCGACACGGCGCGGCTCGGCTATCCGGAGCGCCGCTGGGGGGTGCCGCTGATCGACGGCGGCACCCAGCGCCTGCCCCGGATCGTCGGCCAGGGTCGGGCGCTGGAGCTGATCCTCACGGGCCGGATCATCGAGGCGGCCGAGGCGTTCGAGTGGGGGCTCGTGAACGAGGTCGTGCCGCCGGACCGCCACCTCGGCCGCGCGCTCGAGCTCGCCGAAGGGCTCGCCGGGTTCCCCCAGCAGACGATGCTGTCGGACCGCCGCGCCGCGCTCGAAGGGCTGGGCCTGCCGCTCGACCGCGCGCTGGAGCTCGAGGCCGAGCTGGGACGGGCCTCGATCGAGGTCGGGGTCCGCGGCGCCGCCCGCTTCGCCGCCGGCGAGGGGCGGGGCGGGGCGGGAGCCGGCGCCTAGGCGTCGGGGAGCCGGAAGGACGTCAGCAGCCGCTTCTCGGTCTCGCCCTCGACCTCGGCGACGACCTCGACGTGCTGCTCGAGCGGCGTGCCGCGGATCTTCGTCGCGAGCAGGTCATCGACCTGGAAGATCCCGGCCGAGTTGTTGAGCCTGATGTCGAGCCGGATCGGTCTGTCGGTCCCGGCCGAGATGTCGACCTCGTCGACAGCCGCCGCCGACAGCGAGTGGATCCCGATCCGGCCCGCCTCGAACGGGATCCGCGAGCGGCCCTGGGCCATGTCGAGCGCGTCGGCCACCCTCACCACGCCGCCCTCGAGGGTGTACGGATCGCCGCGGCGCCGGTGGCCGATGATCGCGTGCAGCGACTCGGACACGACGACCGTCAGGTCGGGCTCGTCGTAGACCTCGGCGAGCAGCTCGCGCAGCTTGCGCTCGGCGAGGAACAGGCTGTAGTTCTCGTGGTCGGAGCGGTGGATCGACAGCCCGACGTCGTGGAACATGGCGCCGGCCGCGACCACCACCTCCGCGTCGCGCTGCCTCATGCCGTGATCGGCGACCATCGCCGGCTCGACGTCCGCCCGGGCGAGCAGCCGCAGCAGCCGCAGGGCGACGTTGAGCACGATCTGCACGTGGACCCAGGAGTGGTCCGACATCTCGAGCCGCTCCGAGGTGACCTGCGCCATGTACCACCACGCGCCCACCTGTGGGTCGGCGTTGACGGCATCGAGGAACGCTTCGAGGCGGCGGTTGCCGCGCGTCGGTACGCGCACCCTCGCTTCGGCCACCGCTTCGCGGGGCGGCTTGCGTTGAGGCGCGCCCGCGCCGGGCGGACTGGTCCCGTCCTCGCTCACGCCACCGCCTCAGTTCGCGCTCGGCCCAGCATCAGATCCCGGCTCGCCCCCACCTTTGTAGAGCCTCGCGCTCACTGCGCGCAGTCTCTCATTCCCGGCGTTCCGGCCGGGGCGGTGCCTAAGCTCGCGCCTGCGAGTGCCCGCAGGCAGGCCTCCACAGGCGATCTGTACGCGCACCGGCCTAACGGTTCCCGAGTGTTCGTGCGGGGGTTGCCTCGAGCAGCAGGTTCGCCGCTTCATGCCGAGGCTGCTGGAAAGCGAGGCGACGAACGCCGTTCCCCGTTCGCCGAGGGCGGGCGCGGCGCGGCGGCGCTGGCGCAGGGCCGCGTAGCCGACGAGCGCGGTGCCGGACCAGCTGTCGTCCGAGCGCGACGGCGACGTGGAGATCGCGCGATGGGTCCTCTAGCCGCACACGGGCCACGGGCTGGAACCGGCCCGGGCGTACAGCAGCGCGGCGCGATAGTCCTGCTCCGCCTCGGGAGCCTCCGCGGGGTCGCCCTTGCCCCCGACGGACGCCCACGTCCCGGTGTCGAACTGGTACTTGCCGCGGTAGCTACCGTCGGACGACACCGCGCTCGGGTCTCCGCCCGACTCGCATGACGCGATCGACTCGAGGGTCGCCCGTGGCACCCCGGCGACGGAGTTGCCCTTGGCCGACGCCCACGCCGGGCGGCGCTTGCGATCGCGGGCGCCGTCGCGGTCGGACCGGATCTTCCCGAGTTCCTGGATCCGCTCGCGTTCGGCCCTGAGGTCCTCGGTCGTGGCGGCCAGCGCGGGCGCGGTTGCGCCAAGCGAAAGAATTCCGACAGCAGCAATGAACAGAGTGCGTCGTGCGAACAAGAGAGAACCACCTCCGGGTTCCGTTTGGGCGAGGCCCTGGTCTGCCCCCCTAAGGCGGCCTCGCGATCCGCGGCAGGGTTCCAGGACACCGGAGGAATATGTGTGATTCCGGTCACATTCGAAAGAAAACGTTCACAATCCGTGCCTGTGATCACGGAGTCGTTCGCAGATCGACCCGCATTCGGCGCCGCGGTGTCGCGGGCGATCCTGCTCCGCGTGGCCTCGGGTGAGCTGCCTCCGACCGTGCGGCTGCATCGCACCGGGCGCGTCGTCGCCTTCGGGCGCCAGGACGCCGCCGGGGGCGGCTTCGGCGCCGCGGTCGGGGCGGCTCGCGCGGCCGGCTTCGACTCGATCGTCCGCGTCGCGGGTGGCCGCGCGGCCGTCTACCACGAGGGAACCATCGCCCTGTCTCGAGCCGTCCCCGACCCCAACCCTGCGGCCCGCACCCATGAGCGCTTCGAGGAGATGGCGGGCGTGATCGCCGCCGCGCTCCGCGACCTCGGTGTCGACGCCCGGGTCGGCCAGGTCGAGGGCGAGTACTGCCCCGGCGAGTACAGCGTCAACTCGGGCGGGCGGACGAAGCTGGTAGGGATCGGGCAGCGGATCCTCGCCGGCGGGGCCCACCTCGGAGTCGTCATCGTGGTCCGCGGCAGCGCGCTCGTGCGCCGCGCGCTGGTCCCGGTCTACGAGGCGCTGGGGCTCGAGTGGGACCCCGCCACGGCGGGGAGCGTCGAGGACGAGCTGGGGGGCGTGGAGCTGGCGACGGTCGAGGACGCGATCCTGGAGCGGCTGCGGGCGGCCGGTGACGAGCTACTCGAGGGCTCGCTCGACGCCGCCACGCTCGCTCTCGCGACCCGGCTCGAGGCGGAGCACACCCCGTCGCGCTGAGTCAGGTCGACGCTTGCACTTCTTGCGCTTCTTCGCCTTCTTGCCCTTGCACCTGCACTTCCTCTTCGCCCGCTTGCCCTTCTTGCGCTTGCACTTCTTGCGCTGCGGCGAATTCGCCCGGGGCGGCTGGACCCGCGGCGGGCGCGCGCCGGCGGGCGGAGGCGTGGTCCCCGGCCCCGGGGCCGCCCCTGGAAGCGGCTGGGGCGCCTCCCAGTCGAGCAGGTTGCGCGCCAGGATGTAACCCGTGTAGGTGACGGCGTACGGCTCGATCCCCAGCGGATGGTCGTACTGCTGGGTCGGCTGCGGCAGCAGCGAGCCGGCGATCCTGATCCGCCCCCGCCCGCTGTGGAGCTCGCCGACCGTGACACGGTCGTACATCGGCTCGGCCCCGTCCGATCCGCTGTTCACCCCGGTCGCCGCGATCGATCCCCCCGCCTGCTCCCACTCGCCGCGGTCGACGTCGTACTGCGGCGCCGTGGACTCGTCGTTGATCCCGAACCGCGGGTCCTGGATCGCGAACCCGAGCGGGGTCGGCTCGAAGGTCTGACGCCGCATCCCGCCGTTGAAGCGCGCGCCCGGCTGATCGACTCCCGCCGCCAGGGCATGCCCGAGCGTTTCCGAGTCGCCGTCCGAGAACGAGACCTGCCCCACGTACACGTTGTGGCGGGTGACCGCCCCGCGCGGGATTCCCGTGCCGAGCTCGGGCAGCGCGCGCAGGGCGCCGTCGGTGAGGACGAGGTTCCCGCCCCGATCGACGAACCGGCCCAACGCCTCCATCCACGCGTCCTTCTCAGCCACGGTGTACTCGCCGGTGTTCCCGCTCCCCTCGTCGGCGGGGAAGGGCTCGAAGCCCACCGATCCCGTCCACGCCGGGTCGACGGCGAGCCAGTTGTCGACGTACAGCGCGTACTCGCCCGCGCGCGGCTCGGACACGACGATGCGCTCGGTGGTCCCGCTTCCGCCGGTTCCCTGCGAGCGGCCGACCTCGACCTCCTCGCCGTCCTGCATCCGGTACAGGAACATGTCGAAGTCGTTGGCGGCGTCCTCCCACCCGATCTCGGCGGTCATCGTCGAGTTGCCGCCCCCGATCGAGAACGGGATCCGGGTGAACGTGCCCGGCAGGCGGTCGCTCGTCACGAGCTCGAAGACGCCCGGGATCGTAGGCTCGCTCTGGATCGCGAAGCCGTCGTCCGCAGGCTCCGACGGCCCGCTGCCGTACGGGCCGGTGTAGCCGGGCAACGGGTCGTCGGCGAGCACCAGCGAGTCGAGGCCCGCCAGCGACCGCTCGCCCGCCACGACCTCCGCGGGGTCGACGGGCTCGAGCCCCTCGTCGCCGCTGGGCGCGAACCCGTCGAGGTCGTCGAGGAAGTCCGTGTTGGCGACGTCGTAGCCCTCGAGGCGGGGCGGCGGATCCGTGGATGCGTTCTCGCCGTCGCTCGAGGCGGGGCCGTCGGTGAAGGTGAGCTTCGCGTTCGTGGCGCCGTGCGGCCCGCCGATCACGAGTCGCCACTCGAGCTCCTCGCCGGGGACCTCGGAGCTCGGTTCGGGGCGGTTCACCGTCGCCGTGACCCCGCTCTGGAGGTACAGCGGGCTCTGGTTGAAGTCCTCGGCGATCGTCGCCCAACCCTCGCCGGCCTCCTCGCCGTGGCGGTCGTCGCAGCCCCTGCACTGGACCTGAAGCGTGGTCATTCCGGTGCCGATCCCCTGGGCGTTCGCAGCCGTGACCTCGACCCGCATCCCGCCCTGCCCCGGTGGGACTACGAGGCCGTCGGCGCGGTCGTAGACCGTCTCCGCGCCGGTCTGGGGCTTGGGGCCGATCTCGATCGGGTCCGCCGCCTCGCCGCCGGCGGGCTCGAGCTCGTGTGGCTCGCGAGTCAGGCGCCGGTTCGGGACGTAGCCCTTGCGCCCCGTGGCGTCGAAGCTCGAGTCCGGCGGGTCGAGGATCTCGGCGAGGTGGGCATAGATCAGGGCCTTGTTGCCGTCGACGTGGAGCTGCTCGGTGTGGGGATCGAAGACGATGTTCTTGTCCAGGTGCGAGAACGCCATCTCGTTGTCGATGCCGTCCGCGCCCAGCCCCTTGGTCGAGTCGAACCAGTCGCCCAGCGTCCCGGTGGTCGTGTAGTTGATCGTGTCGTAGACCGTGCCCCAGGTCTGGCCGTAGATCCGGGCGCACGTATCGCCGAGCGGGGTCGGGGCGCACGGGACCCCGCCGCCCTGAGGAGCGTCGTTGGGCTGGATGATCGGCGACCACGACAGCGCCGCCTCGGACGCCGCGTGGATCGTCTTCGCAGTCTCGCGGATGCGCACGTCCTTGGCGTAGTCGTGGCGCCCGTGGGGGAGCAGCGTGTACGACAGCGCGTCGGCGAACGGCATCCCGTGGAGGTCGTCGCCCGCCGCGAACTCACCGTGCTCGCGGACCTCGTCGTAGAACGCGTCGAAGGCGCGCGTCTCGGGCTCGGACATCCCGCTGTAGCCGCGGAACGAGAAGCCGATGTCGGGCCAGTCGCGATTGGGGTCGATCCCGTTGCCGTTGTAGCGCTGGAAGAACAGCCCGGGGGAGCCGTCGCCGGCGTCCTGGGGGAAGTCGAGCGGCGAGCCGCGGCGCCACCCGTCCGGGTTCGGGAACGTGAAGTAGACGATCGCCTCGCGCAGCACGTCGCGGAACGTCGGGCCGCCGCCCTCGACTCCCTCCGGGAGCACGTGCTCGTCGGCCGTGCCGGAGCCGGTCGCGGTCACTAGGTCCTCCATCGCCCGGATCCCGCCCTCGGCCCCGGCGCGCTCGATCCCGTGGATCGACAGCGACAGCGTGTAGCGCTTCTTGCCGGCGTCGGGCACGGACTCGTCGGTCACGCGGACCACGACCAGGTCCGACTTGCGGCGTCCGAGCGTCGACGTCGGGAGTCCCGCGGACACGTACTCGGGCCGCGGCTCGAACTCCGGCTCGAGGTCGTTGCCGGGGACGTCGACCTGCTCCGAGGCGCCTTCACCGAGCTTGCCGTCGAGAGGCAGCACCTCCATGTATCGGCCCCACTGGGGATGAGCGGCGCTCGTGTTCATGTACCCCAGCGCGTCGAGGAACTCCTGGTACTGGACGAACGTGGTCGCCGGGACGTTGCCCTGCGCGCGCGGAGAGCACGGAAGCGTTCCCGCGGCCGCCTGGCAACCGGCGAGCGGGTCCGGGAACACGCGACCCAGCGCCTGATACTGCTCGTCGCTGGTCGCAACTGGCGCCGCGACCGAGGGCGACGCGGCCGCCAGCGCGAACAGCGCCGTCGCGGCGGCGACGGCGCAGAGCGCGCGTAGGCGCGAAACGCCTGAGCTTCGATGCACGTCGAATACCCCCGGGCGAGCCGGCCACCCCCGACCGGTCCGCCGTCCGTGAAGGAAGGTATTAGACCCGAAGCAGCTTCGGGATGCAAACGGGAACCGTCGCCGGCGCGCCAGCTCGGGGCCGCGCCGGCGACGTCCCTACGTCACTGGCCGAGCCGGAACGGCGGGTACTTGTCGGTGACGAGTAGGAACGCGTACCCCTCGACGCGGTTGTGCCACCGGATCACTCCCTCGACGAAGTCGAACAGCCCCCGCGGGTAGCGCCCTGTGAACAGGACCGCGAACCACGCGAACACGACCGCGAAGAACGCGCCGATCGAGAGGAAGAAGAGCACGATGTAGTGCGGGATCGCGAGCAGCCACTTGACGAGCGGCATCCCGCGCATCAGGTCCGCCTCGGCGTTCGGGTAGGTGATGTCGAGCCGCACCGACTGGTGCTCGTCGGTCGACGGGTAGCGGTCGTCCATCAGCGCAACGTAGATCCCGACCCGGTTCGTGAACCGCAGCAGCTCGAGATTCCAGTCGAACCACCACCGGGGGTACTTCTTGCGGAACAGGATCATCAGCAGCGGGGCGAAGAACAGGAAGCTCGCGCCGCCCAGCGCGTAGTAGCTCGACGAGTCGTCATAGCCCCAGCCGCTCCAGCCCGCGTTCATCAGCGCTCCGAGCACGATCGCGATCGGGATCACGGTGAAGATGCGGAAGAACGTGGTCAGCCGGCTGAGCGACCGGTCCGGGTAATCGACGGAGAACTGCACCGGGTACTGCTCGTTCATCTCTCGCTCCCTCGTTGTCGTTGGGCGCCCTGAGCCGACGCCCAATCGACCGTATTCTGCGCCGGACTTGAAACTCCTCGCTTTCAGCGACGTGCACACCGACCTCGACGCCGCCGCGCGGCTGGTGGAGGCGGCACGTGACGCCGACGTAGTCGTCTGCGCGGGCGACCTCGCCTCGGTCCACCGCGGCCTCGAGCCGACGGTCGACGCGCTGGCCGCGATCGACGTCCCGACCGTGCTCGTCCCCGGCAACAACGAGACCGATGCGGCGCTGCGCGACGCGTGCGCGGGGTGGGAAGCAGCGGCCGTTCTCCACGGCGAGGCGGCGGAGATCGACGGGCAGGCGTTCTTCGGGCTCGGTGCCGGAGTGCCGGTGACGCCGTGGGATTGGAGCTTCGACCTGGCCGAGGACGAGGCGGCCGCGATGCTGTCGGGCTGCGCCCATGGCGCGGTCCTCGTCTCGCACTCGCCGCCGAAGGGCTACGTCGACCTCAGCCGCGGCACCCACCTCGGCAGCGAGGCCGTGCTGCGCGCGATCGAGGGCGCCCAGCCGGTCGTCGCGCTATGCGGCCACATCCACGAGAGCTGGGGCGAGGAGGCGACGATCGGCGCCACCCGCGTGATCAACCTGGGACCAGAGGGCCGCATGGTCCACGTCTAGCGCCAGTTCGCACAAACCCGCTCGAACCGGACGCGAGAGCGAGCGAGCAAGGTGACCGGTTGTGTGAGTGCGAGCGAGCGGGAGCGGAGGATTCGAGCGGAATTTCCATGGAATGAGGGGGGCGCGCCCGGAGGGGGTACCGGACACGCGCCCCAAGGGGGAGGGGCGCGCAGCCTTAGGGGGGAAAGGGTGCGCACCCGTCGTGACGCAAGGCCGGGGAGATCATCTCCGCCGGTCAAGCCCCCAGTACTTGCTCTTATTTCAGAAGCAAACCCTCATTCCTTGCCCCCGCCCGGCTTGCACCGGGACATGGGCAAGTACGTAGTACGACCGTACGCCTCCTTCATCGGCATCTCGGCGCGCATTCTTTAGCCCCGCCTTGGACATATTTCGCGCCTCCGTTTGGCCACTTCGGCCAACGCTCATGCGGGGACCACGGGCCGGGGCCGCCCGATCAGGAACCCCTGCACGTGGTCGACGCCGAAGTTGCGCAGCATTCGCAGCGTGCCGGTGTCCTCGACCCCCTCGGCGACCGTGCGCAAGCCGAACTCGCGCGCGGTGGCGACGATGCTCCGGACCAGCGCCTGATCGGCCTCGCTGCGGGTCAGCTCGGAGACGAAGGTGGCGTCGATCTTGAGGAACTCGAGCGGGAGGTAGCGCAGATAGCTGAGCGACCCGAATCCGGTCCCGAAGTCGTCGAGCGCGAACCGGCATCCCAGCGCCGACAGCCGCGCGGCGAACTCGCGCGCCGCGTCGAGGTTCTCCACCGCGGCGGTCTCGGTGATCTCGAACACGACGCGCCGGGCATTCGGCCCGGCGGCGTCGAGCTCGTCTGCGACGTCGGCGATCAGCGCCTCGTCGGCGAGCGTGCGGGCGGATAGATTGACGCTGGCGGTCCGGCCGCGGTCGGCGAGCGCGATCGCCTCGGCAGCCATCCGCCGGTCGACCAGGCCGATCAGCCCGCTGCGCTCGGCCGCAGGGAGGAAGTCGTCGGCTCCGATCACGGGGAGGCCCGCCTCGGCGGCCTGAAGCCGGGCGAGGAGCTCTTCCTGCACGACTCGATCCAGCCGCTGGTCGAGGATCGGCTGCGTGTACGCGAGAAGGCGGCCGCCGGTGAGGGCCTCCCGCAGCCGCCCTTCGGCCTCCTTCTGCTCGGTGACGTCGAACGCGACCGCGAACCACGTCTGCCCGTCCGACCGTGCGTTCCATCGCAGCCACCGCCACCCGCCGTCCTTGGTCCGGTAGCGGTTCTCGAAGTCGACCACGTGGTAGTCGTGGCGCTGGACCATCGCGGCCATCTCGGCGGTCCGCTGCACGTCCTCGGGGTGGACGAACTCGATGAACGGCTGCCGCATCAGCTCCTCGCGGCTCCACCCGAGAAGCCGCTCCCAGGCGGAGTTGAGCGACAGGAAGTGGCCGCCGGTGTCCGCCATGCACAGCAGATCCCGCTCGATGTCGAACGCCAGGCCCCCGTTTCCCCCCATCTGCGATCCCCCTATGTCGAGTCTCGGCACCGGCCCTCCAGGCTGGTTGGCCCCTTCACGGAAGGTACGCCCAAGCCCGGGCGGCGTCAACTCGGAGCGGGGCGCTGCGCGTCCTCGCCCCAGCGAAACCCGCGGTCGCCGGACGGCCGACAGCATGAGGGTGGTGGCGATGTCGGTGGCCGCGGAGCTGCCTGCGACACTCCTCGCATGCCGATCGCGCCCCAGACCGAGGTAGGCGCCGTGCGGCTCGCGGTCGCCGATGTCGCCGGGGCGCGCGAGTTCTACGAGCGCGTGGTCGGACTCAGGGTCATCGACGAGGAAGACGGCGCGGTGCGTATGGGCGCCGGCGAGGCGC
>Ga0299914_10003364_pt1 | contig 11290 bp, 7 predicted proteins | sample RVTome_10_FD_201361 | JGI IMG/M metagenome (GOLD analysis project Ga0299914, IMG submission 201361) | Soil microbial communities from uranium-contaminated site in the Upper Colorado River Basin, Wyoming, United States - RVT153D57 (version 2) ... | reverse complement strand
GAAGCACGCACTCAACGAGGAGTTCACGCCGGACGAGATCGTCGAGCTGACGCTCACCACCGCGTTCGCCATGGCGTTCTCGAAGGCGGCAGTGGCATGGGGTCCACCGCCCGACATGCCGGTGCTCGAGGTGCCGACCCCCACGCCCGACGGCTCGGTCACCTGAGCGCCCACTCGCCTCCCCTACCGAAATCGGCGGCGAGTCGAACCTATGCGGTCTCGGTCTCCGCCAGTTTCGGGAGGTCGTCGGGGGCGAAGCCGTCGTCGGGACTGAGGTCGTACGCACCGTTGTGAGCCCAGCTCCGGATTCGGAAGAGATCGCGCACGAGCAAAGCCGCATCGCGCACGACTCGAACCGTCGACCGTGATGAGTTCTCGACACGCACGGGCACCTCGGTGAGCGAGAGGTGATATTGCTCGACGAGAAAGAACACCTCGACGTCGAACGCGAAGCCATCGACCTTCGAGTGACTGAAGATGAGCCGACCAATGTCTGACCGAAAGGCTTTCAGTCCGCATTGCGTGTCGCGGTACTGGCCCAACAGCACCGCTCGAGTCAACAAGTTGATGGCCCGACCGCCGATCTCGCGGCCACGACGCGCTCGCACAAGGGTGGTGGTGTCGGTGTGGCGCCGACTGCCGGCAACAACGTCCCACCCTGTCTCGACCTCGTTGAGGAGTCCTTCAAGTTGATCCGGTGAATAAGCCAGGTCAGCGTCGGTGAACGCAACGGTGCGGCCCCTCGCCGCAAGGACGCCGGTGCGAACGGCCGCGCCCTTCCCACGGTTGTGATCGTGGCGCAGGACCTGCTCGGCTCCGGCTGCCCGCGCTCGCGCACTGGTGTCATCGGCGGACCCGTCGTCGACCACGATGATCTCGATCCCGCCGCCGGTGTCGACCTTCTCGAGCTCGGACCGCAAACGCTGGACGGACTCGGCGATGCGACCTTCCTCGCCGAAGGCAGGAACGACGACGCTGAGCCGGTAGTCACCCGAGGGTGCGGGGCGCGGCCGGCGCCGGTCCAGGTCGGACCGCACTCGGAGGTACTGGCGTCGTCGATCGTCGAACAAGAACCCGAAGGCGACGCCGAAGACAGCCACTGCGACGAGAAGTGCAGCCGCCACGATGCGGCGCGCGAACGGGCGCACTAGGTCGCTCCGCTAGGAGAAGCGGGGGGATCGGGCGGCAGCGGCGGGTCAAGGATCAGAGTTAGCGGGTCGGAGTCCGTCCGCGGCACAGTCTCAGCGTCGGACGCTCGGTCGTCGTCTGACGTTGGGTCGTGGTCGGGCCCGCGCCGCCGGCGACGCGGCAACGGCGGAGGCATCTCGATCGGCCCCGCCCTCCAGAACCACACCAGTCCGGCCAGACCGGCAGCGGTCAGTCCCCAACCCAGCAGGTCGACGCCTGTCCACCCGTAGTGGAGCTTCACATGTTCGCTCGTGGGCACCACGACCATGAGGTTCGGGGTCACTCGCCAAGGCCCCTCGGCGCCGTCGGCCTTCCAGTTCGGGAAGTACGACGCCTTCACGAGGACTGGTGTTCCGGGCTCGCTCACGTCGAACTCGATGGTGTCGTTCGTCGTCGTGACGTTCGAAACGGTGGTCGCGTTCTGCGGTCTCAGCTCGGGTTCGTCGCCGGACGCGACACGCTGCCACTCGCTCGGGCCGTCGTCGGTGAGGAACACGGGCCACGCACTCGAGTCCATGTACCAATCCATCGACCGGTCGAGCCAGGCGTCGGCCTCGTTCTCCAAGTCGGCCATCACCGCAGGCTCATTCTCGAGCGGCTCGACCAGCAGACTATCGGCGACCTCGAACACGACCCATGGTCCCGAGCTCGCCACCTCGGTGAGATCGGTATTCTTCCGGCCGAAGTCGATCATGCGATCGCTGATCGCCATGTAGTACCTCACACCGAGCATCTGCAGATGGTCGATGCCGAGGTCGAAGTCGGGCTGACTCGGTGCGCCGGCCACGTACGGCAGGTCGCGTTGCGCGTTCGACGGAGCCGACGAGAGCTCGTCCTGGTTGATGAAGTGGTAGGGCGTCGTCGACGACGCCTCGAAGTACAACCCCTCCATGGAGCCAATGCACCCGTCGGTCCAGAACGGCATCAGCATGAGCGCCATCGGCGTGCCGTATCGGTTGTGCTCCTCCTCGTGTTCCCACATGGCGCGACCGCAACCTCGCTCGTCACCGACGCGCGCCATCGTCTCGACAACATCGTGGTACTCGGGATACGCCGCCTTGCCTTCGTAGCCCTCGAAGTTCCACCTCGCCCACGAGTCGACGAAACTGTTCTGGTCGGTTTCGAGGAACAGCCATCGGTAGTTGCTCCCCGACACCTCCCCGATCTGCACCCCACGACCGGGCAGACCGACGTAGTTCGGCATCGCGTGCAAGGGAAGCGCCAGCACCACCAGACCGGCAACCGCTCCAGCGACGGCAGCCGCGCCCGATACCGCCCTCACGGGCTTGGCCGGGTCACGCGCGAGAAGTGTGGCCACGGTGCGCGCGATGTAGCCGATGCCGATCGCCGCGAGCATGTACAGAGCGAGGTAGTAGAAGGGCAACAGTCGTGCGTTCCACAGCCGACCTTGAGGCGCAAGAGTGAACGCCACCGCGGCCACGACCGCCGCGGCCAGCCAGAACAAGCCGGCTCGGCGGCGTTCGAGCAGCAGGTAGACGATCGCTGTCAGTGCCCCTACCGCAGCCAACGCGAGCAGCCATTTGATCGGTGGCGAGTCGACGAGTTGGGCGTCGAGTGTCGTTCGTTCGAACAGGAGGTTCCGGTTGTCGAACTTCTTCTCCCAGCCCATGTCGTTCATGTAGCCGTGTCGCAAATAGAACGGCGCCGCCCAGAACGCGCTGAGGGCGCCGCCGACGAGCAGAACGGGTGCCATCCACTTGACCCTCGCTAGTGGGAAGTCGCGGAAGAGTGTCGCTCCGACGAACAGCACCAACGCCACGACCCCTGTGATCACGGCGAACCGGACCAACGACGCGGGGAAATCCTCGAAGTACAGCTCGCGGCGCCACAAGTCCGTCGTCGTCAGCAACGCACCGCCGACAACCGAAACGCCGGCGAGGGTCGCAACTGTCCGACCACGAAGTCGGCCCCACCCGAGATAGAGCACGAACCAGATGACGCTGCCGACCAACGCGAAGATCAACGGGATCAGGTGGCACAACGCTGTGAGCGCGAGCAGGACTGCGGCCCAACCCCGGTACTTTCCAGTCTCGAGTCCTCGGCCGACCACCCCGAGGTAGAGCAGCGCGAAGCTGAGCGACATCGAGAACGCGAACTCCCCCGCGAGCGTCGATGCGATGTTGCCACCCAAGATCGAGAACGAACGGTCGAACAAGAACATCGTCGCTGCGACCGCGAGCAGCGGGGGTATCGGGAAGGGCAAGCGGGCGAGTCGGCCGAACGCCCAGGCCGCGATGGGCAACGTGAGCAGTCCGCTGATCGCAACCAGCTTGAAGGCGACGCCGTAGGGCACCACGAAGCTCAACAAGGCGATCAGCAGCGACGGCAAGACCATGTAGAAGTGGTACGCGGGGAAGCCCGCATACCAGTCCGGGGTCCAACCGGTCAGCCGTCCCGACGGCAGGAGGTTGTCGCGGAGATACGCGGGACCCCATACGTGCGCTCCCATGTCGCCGCCGGCCGGGGTGGTGTCGGACAGGATGCTCGGCGGCCCCAGCTGCACGAAGACGAACGCCACGCACGCGACGACGATCCCGAGCGTGATGTAGCCCTCGACCGGCATTCCTGCCAGATGCTGCGCGGCGAGTCCGAGCCGGTCTCGGATGCGCCCTCCCCCGCCTCCGCCCGAGATCGCGGAGCGAGCCTCGGTCCCCGCCCCGGCTCGACCGCGAGCGCCCTCGACCTCAGTGTCGGGCCCGAGGTCAGCGCGCGTTGGGGTGTCGGTGAGGGCGTCGGTCATGTGCACCTATCGTGGCATCCCCGTCCCGGGGCGAACGGTCACGAAACGGGGCAGGCTCAGCCGAGGTTCCAGACCAGGACGACCGCCGCCGTCAGGTTGAAGCCCACGTGAGCCCAGATCGCCGGGCCGAGCCGATCCGTCCGCCAGACCAGCCAGCCGACGACCAGGCCAAAGATGACCAGGGCGGGGAACTGCAGCGGTTGCAGGTGCGTCGCGCCGAAATAGAGGGACGTGACCACGATCGACGGCCACCAAGCCCACGCTTTCTTCCGGAAGGCCCGCAGTGCGAGACCGCGAAAGAACACCTCTTCGGCGATGGGCGCGCCAACGCCGACGATCAGGAGCAGCAAGATGACCCCGAGCGGACTCGTGGCGCGGTCGGTGAGCTCGCGCGCCTCGGCGGAGACATCCTGATCACCGACCAGCTGGAAGAGCAGCCAGTAGAAACCGGTGACGAGCACGAGCTGGCTGAAGATCCCGATGCCGAGACCGACGGCTATGTCGGAGCGCTCGAACTGGATGCGAAAGTCCCGCACCCAACCGTTGCCCTTGAACCGCGCCGCGAGATAGGGAACCGCGAGCAAGGCGGCCCAGAACGGGAGTTGCTGTAGCGCGTCGATCGCGAGCGAGCGCGGCGCGGGGACGTCGAACGTAGTGTTGGTGGCCAGCTGACCCGAGACCTGACCCACGTTCCCACCAGGACTAGGTAGCGGCGCCTCGTAGCCCGTGATCGCGAGGATGACTCCGGCCGCGAGCCCACCCACGACGATGGCGACGGCAAAACCGCCGAAGGCTTCACCGAGCCCCCATCGAGGCTTCGGCAGGCCTTCCTCGGTCAGCTCGACTTCGACGGGCTCGACTGGTTCGTCGGCGTCCCGGTCCTCGCGCCGCTGCCCTCCGCTAAACGGCGACATCAGCAATCCCAGCCGATCGGTCAGCGAAGGACGGGATGCTGCCGAAGTGTCGACGACCGTCGTCGAGCTCGTATCGCTCGCCGGCGCGTGCGCAGCTCGCCTCGCGGCCGGCCGCTTCTTCTTTCTCCGCCGCTCACCTCGTTTGGACACCGAGTCAGGCTAGAACGCAAGTCGACAGGCCGTTGACCCATCCGCTGCGGCCCCGAAAACGTGCGGTACCGTCGCCGCCCATGACCCGCCAGTGTGCCCGGCCCGACTGCGCCGATCACGCGACCTCCACCTTCGGCTACGACTACCGCGAGAGCACCGTCTGGCTCGTCGACCTCACGGAGGAGCCGCACCCCTCCACCTACGACATGTGTCGCCGTCATGCGAACGCGCTGAGCGTTCCGGTGGGCTGGCAGTTGCGTGACCGGCGTGACTTCGTGCCGCGTATCGTCGGGCCGGACCTCATGAGCGAGGCGTCCTGACGGCGCGGCGAAGGTGCGCGGGTAGGTGCAACCGCCTCCCTGCGAACCGTTCGTTCGACCCGGCTTCAGCTGGCCGAACATGGCGCTCTACTCCTTTGGTCCTGCGTCGACGGCGCAGGATCGGCGTGCGACTTTCGCGCCCTGACCGGGTTTTTCGGCCCGGTCTTCTAACCTTGACGGCATGAGTCCCGAGAACCCTCCGCCCCCGAACCAGGACGGTCGGGGTTCTGGCAGTCGCTTCACCAGCGACCAGGGCTGGCCTCGGTGGATGATCTGGGTCCTGCTGGGGGTGCTGGTCGCGGCCCTGTTCCTTCCCACGCTCCTGAGCAGCACGAATGGATCGCAGCTCAGCTACGGCGACTTCGTCGATCGGCTGCGGTCCGACCAGGTCGCGACGGCCGAGTTCGACAACACCAGCGGCCAGATCACCGGCGAGTTCGACAGCGGAGAGAAGTTCACGACGACCGGACCAGTCGAGCTCTCCGACGACGACATCGCCCTTTTCACCGACAAAGGTGTCGAGTTCACCACTCCCACATCGAGCATCTGGGAGACCTTGCTTCCCCTGCTGCTCCCGGTGGGCCTGATCGTGATCTTCCTCGTCTGGATGCAACGGCGAGCGTCGTCCCAGATGGGCGGCATCATGTCGATCGGTCGATCGCGGGCGAAGATGTACACGACCGAGCGCCCCGGCACGACCTTCGCTGACGTGGCGGGCTACGAGGGCGTCAAACAGGAGATCCGTGAGGTCGTCGACTTCCTGAAGTACCCGGAGAAGTTCAGCGAGATTGGTGCTCGGATCCCGAAGGGCATTCTGCTCGTCGGCCCGCCCGGCACCGGCAAGACGCTGATCGCACGGGCGGTCGCCGGCGAGGCGGGTGTGCCGTTCTTGTCGGTCACCGGATCGGACTTCATGGAGATGTTCGTCGGCGTGGGCGCCAGCCGTGTTCGCGATTTGTTCCAGTCGGCACGCAAGGTCGGCCGGGCGATCATCTTCATCGACGAGATCGACTCCATCGGGCGCAAGCGCGGAGCCGGTCTCGGCGGTGGTCACGACGAGCGCGAGCAGACCCTGAACCAGATGCTGGCCGAGATGGACGGGTTCGAGGTGAGCGCCGGCATCGTCATGATGGCGGCCACCAACCGCCCCGACATCCTCGACCCCGCGCTTCTGCGCCCAGGTCGCTTCGACCGGCAGGTGGTCGTACCGCTCCCCGAGCTCGAGGACCGACGCCGGATCCTCGAAGTGCACATCAAACACAAGCGCGTGGCGCCCGACGTCGACCTCGATCTCGTCGCTCGAGGCACGCCCGGCATGAGCGGCGCCGATCTCGCCAACCTCGTCAACGAGGCGGCGCTGTTTGCGGTTCGTGCGGGCGAGAACGAGATCCACGCCCTGCATTTCGACATGGCGCGCGATCGCGTCGTGATGGGTCAACGACGCGAGTCGATGGCGTTGTCAGAGGTCGAGAAGGAAGCAATCGCCTACCACGAAGGCGGCCACGCCGTTAGTGCTGCGGTTCTGCCCACGGCCGACCCGTTGCACAAGGTGACGATCATCCCTTCCGGCATGGCGCTCGGTGTCACGATGCAGCTGCCCGAGGAAGACCGCCACATCTATCGGCAGGACTACATCGAAGACTCGCTGGTCGTGCGCATGGGCGGTCGCATCGCCGAAGATCTGGTCTTCGGCGTGATCTCCACCGGCGCCAACAACGATCTCGTCGGTGCGACCGAGCTCGCCCGCAAGATGGTGCGCGAGTGGGGCATGAGCCAGCGGGTCGGGCCGATGGCGTGGGGCTCGCAGGGGCAGGTGTTCCTCGGTGAGGACCTGATGCACACCCGCGACTACAGCGACGACACTGCGCGCGTCATCGACGAAGAGGTCGAGCGGATCCTGCGTGAACAAGAGGATCGCTGCCGCGAGATCCTGACCGAGAACCGCAAGGGTCTCGATCTCGTGGCGCGAGCCTTGCTCGAGCACGAGACGATCGACGGGAGCGAGGTCACCCGACTCATCGAGCTCGCCCGCAACGGATCAAGTGTTGCCCCGGAAGTCGAACCAGTCGGCGACGGCGACGACGCCGACCCGTCCAACCTGTCGCGAGAACGGATCGCTGACGACGCGATCCCGCGACAGGTTCCGTGAGGCGGAGTCAATCAGGGGCTTCTCGGAGGGTGGCCAAGGCTGCCCAGAGGTCGCTGGCCGAGGTGGGACCGAAGAAGTGCGCTCGCACAGCTCCCGACAGGTCGACGAGCAGGACGAGAGGAACCGCGTCGATCGAGTAGCGCTCGTGCATCGCCTTGTCGGCGCGAGCTTCGAGCTCCTGCACTGCGACGGCATCGCTGGCGAGGGGCCGAGCTTTTTCGATCATGGCGGCACACGTGTCGCAGCTCGACGACGTGAAGACCGCGACCAGCCATGGCGCGTCGGGCCGATCGAACAGGGTGCGGTCGACCGAGTTCGGGACGTGGAAGACCGGCGTGCGCGACGGCACGGGTCGCCGTCGCTGCACCGACCACGCGACGAGCACCGCTCCGGCGACGAGGACGGCCACCAGCAGAAGCCGGGTCATCGTCACTCGCCACCCAGGACGACCGTCTGCTGAGACAGTTCCCCGACCAGGGCGGTGGGAACCTCCACCGTGCCGACAACGGGGACAGCGATCAGGTACGAGAGGTCGGTGCCTTCCTCGAATCCGAACCGAGTCTCGACCACCACCGGACCCTGTGCCTCGATCTCGACCGCGGGCCGGTCGTAACCCAGTCCGTCCGGACCGATGTCGATCACGATCCGACCGAGGGGCGCCAGGGTCGCGCCATCGAGACCTTCGATCGTGTCGTAACGCCCGGCCCCCAACATCCGAGCCGACAGAACGACCGGTTCGGTCGGCGACGGGTTGTACACGATCGACGCCGCTCCCGACGCTCCCGCGACCGACGCCACCGGCGCGAGCCACCGTGCGGCCACGACGGGCGAGCCGAGCGTGTAGCTGAGGCCCCTCTGGGCCGAACCCTCCTGACCGACGACCACGCGTTGCGCGACCACCGGGACATCGTTCCGGCTGCGCACGACGGCGGCGTGGGCGACCCCCACGGGCACGCGACCGTCGGCAAAGACGTCGACGATGGCGTAGCGGCGTGGCTGCACGGCCACCTCGAACGGCTCGGCAACGCCATTGGTCTCGGGGTCGTCGAGCAGCACTTCGAGATCGACTTCGGCGTCGAAGTCGCTCGGGTTGTACAAGACGAAGCGTTCCTCGTAGGCATCGGCCCCGATTCCGTCGGGGAACAGCCATACGGGCTCAGCCCGCGGGGCGCCGAGCATGGCGGCAAGAGACGGCGGAGGACCTTCGGCCTCGGTGACGATCTGCACCTGCTCGGCCACCACGCGCCCCGAGCGGACGTTGACGGCCGTGGCGAGTTCTTGACGAAGCGTCACCACCTCGCCCACGTCGATCGTCGTCGCCCGGCCCCCCGGTACCACCAGGCCTTGGAAGGCCTGGGGCGTGCGCGCCCCGTCCTCGGCCTCGAGGTTCACATCCACCACCGCATCAGTGGGAAACGGGTTGAACAACGTCAGGAGCAACTTGGCGCCGGCGCGCGTCGTTGCCTGCGGGAAGTACCACGACGCCGCGGGAGCCGACGCGCAGGCGCTGAGCGATCGCCCGCTCGGCCCGACGAGCTCGTGTTGCACGGCGACCTCCCCGCCGTCGAGCTCCACCAACACTGATGCGAAAGGTGCCCGAACGATGTCGCTGACTCGAAGGTCGACGCGCGCCAGTGGCACGAGCGACACGTCGGTCGACACGGTCTCGGCTTCGCTCGGGTAAACCGTGACTCGTCCCTGCACCGTGTCGGCCGAGGCGTTGGCGAGGTGCACGATCTGCTCGGCCTCGCCTGTGTCGTCGCCGACAGCAGTTCCGGCGGCACAGAACCACGTCGACCCGAGCGCGCCCGGTCGAGACGCCGTCGGCACGGCTGCCACCGCGGCTGGGGCGACGCTCTCGGTGTCGGCCTCGCCGCGTTCGATCACGGTCGCGGCGACGAGGAGTGCGACGACCAACGCGAGTATCGGCCAGCGCCAGGCCTTCATGCTGCCGTCGTCCTTGCGTCGCCAGCGGACTCCAGCGATCTGCGCTCATCGGTGACCACGCGCACACGCAACAGAAACACGAGTGCCACGACCCAGAGGAAGATCTGGCCGATCAACATCAGATATCGCCATGGGGGTGTGGCGAAGTGGAGCTCGGCCTCACCGCTGGTCTCGACATGGAAGATGTTGGCCCAACCGAGCGCGTCGTCACGTTCGACCGTCGCGCCGTCGACTTCGAGTCGCCAGTGGCGCGACGCCGCCTCGGCAAGGTAGACCTCGCTCGGCTCGTCGATCGAGCCGCTGAAGGCCTGTGGCGCGTCGATGGTGGGTACTGCGACCGGCGCCCCTTGGACCTCCGGAAAGAACCGGTCGGCCAGGCCCGGACCACCAGAAGGAACGTCGGTACCCGGCGGTAGCAGCGCTCGGGTGGGTCCCCACGCGTTGTTGCGGTACAGCACGACTCCGGCCGTGGTCACGGGGGCCAGGTCGAGCTGGGCGTCGAGTGTCGCAAGAATGGTGTCAGGGTCAGACGTCGCCGGCGTGGGCTCCGGCGCCGGGCCCCGCGGCACGACGATGTAGCGAACGCCCATCGGTGCCAACAGTGAACCGAGCCGACTCGTCCCCCGATCGCCGGCGATGGACAGAACGTCGCCGAGCCGGCTCGTCGCACCCTCATCGGAGGCATGCCACCGATCGTTCAAGCTCGGCGTGCCGTTGTCGCTGGTGGCGTAGGCGAACTCACCCTCGGGGGGCTCGCCGAAGGACTCCTCGTCGAGGGGCCACGACGCGAGCGGCAAGAGGTCGGCATCACCGAGCCACAACATTCGGAACGGCTCCGACTCGCCTTGCTCGTCGACGAACGAAAGGGCTCTCGCGTAGTCACTGCGAGGCATGTCCCAGCGGCCGTCAACGGTGGCACCGACGAACGGCAGAACGGCCAGCACCAGCGCCGCGCCCGCCAGCACCGAGAGAATCTGGCGCCACCCGAAGTGGTAATCGGGCAGGTCGACCTCGAACGCGGCCATCCCCATCGCGGATGCCAACGCCACCCCGGCGGCCGCAGGAACGAGCAGCGACTCGGTCGGAAGATCGAACGGCAGCCAACCCTCCGCTCGGGCGAACGTGAGCGCGAACGAGCCGAGAATCAGTGTCCACGCTCGCGCCGCCCATGCGAGCCGCCACGACCGACCGATCAGGAGTGCCAACGCCGCAGCCGCGAGGAACAGGTAGCTCAACAGGCCGGCGCCCAACGGCCCGGTGTCGAAGCGCAACAACGAGCCGACGTCGAGCTCGCTCGAACCGCTCGACGCGTTCGCCGCGCTAAGCCAATCCTCCTGGAGGAAGCCCGCGCTCCACGGCAACTGGAGCACGAAAGCAGCTACTGCGCCTCCGGCACCGACCACGAGTACGCGCCACGCCCCTGCCAAACTGCCGCTCAAAGCCCCGCCCACCACGAGCGCAACGGCAAGCGCCGGAGTGAGCAACACCACCGATCCCGAAGCCATGGCGGCAGCGCCCGTCAGCACGCCAACAGCCACGACGCGATGCAAGAGCGGTCGTCGCCGCACGCCCGGCCCTGGTTCACCGCCGGTCCAACCGAACGGCGTGACACCGGAAGCTTTGGTGAGTTGGCTCAGTATCCAAGGTATGAAGGCGTACGCCACCATGCTGTTCCACTGTCCCGTCGCAATTGCGTTGTACGCAACGGGCACAGCGACGTACACCACCAGCGCGACGATCCGTGATCGCCTCGACCCGATCGGCTTGGTCAGTCGCCACATTCCCGCCGCGCCCAAAGGAAGAGTGCCGAGAACCAGCACCTTGGTGAGCGGCGAGAGCGCGCCGAGGAACAGCAGACCGA
>Ga0299914_10003363_pt1 | contig 11291 bp, 9 predicted proteins | sample RVTome_10_FD_201361 | JGI IMG/M metagenome (GOLD analysis project Ga0299914, IMG submission 201361) | Soil microbial communities from uranium-contaminated site in the Upper Colorado River Basin, Wyoming, United States - RVT153D57 (version 2) ... | reverse complement strand
GAGACAGGTCGCTGACGCCGTTGGCGCCGGCCAGCGGCGCGATCTGGAGCGTGCTCAGGACGCCGAAGCCGCGCCCGTCGCGATCGATGAACGCGCTGCCCGAGTCGCCGGGGATGCCGGGCGAGACCGTGTAGACCTGGTGCGTCCAGCCGCCGCCCGCGGTGCCGAGGCTGAGGCCCTCCTTCGGCGACAGCTGCGTGATGCCGAGGCGCAGCGACGAGTTGCCGTAGGAGAGCACCTTGTCGCCCTGGGCCGTCGTCTCGGTCATGCCGGTCGGCCCGCCCCAGAACGGGATCGTCGGGTTGACCTTGTCGTAGTCGGCCGGGTCGAGCTTGATCAGCGCGACGTCGTTGTACTGGCAGGCGTTCGCGTCGGTCTCGCCCGCCGCCTGCATCGCGACCCACGAGGAGTAGACGATCGTGCCCGGGCGGCTGGCGCCGTCGACGTTGACCGGCGTCCCGTGCGGGAGCGACCCTGCCTCGCAGCCGTTGGTGGCGGTGTTGCCGTCGGTGCCCGAGCAGTGGGCGGCCTGGCCGATGTAGATGTCGTCGGCCGCGTCGAAGAAGACGAAGTTGGCCGTGCACTGGCCGCCGTTCGTGTCGGTCTGCACGCCGGGATGCACCGGGGCGGTGGACGCGGGCGCCCACGCGGGCTCGGCGGCGGCGGGTCCGGCGGCGGCCAGCGCCGCGCCGGCAGCCACGACGAAGGCAGCGATCAGTCTGCGCATCAAGAGTCCTCCCAGAAGGGTTGGAAGTTCGGGCCGTTTGACGCTGCAACGCAAGCTCGCCCCCAAACTTGCGTAATAGGGTTACCCGCCCTCCCCAGCGCCGCTCATGCAGATACCCCTTTTCGACACCCACACGCCACTCGCCCCGCTCCGGGGCGAGATCGACGCGAAGCTCGCGGAGGTGATCGACGCGAGCCGCTTCATCCTCGGGCCCGAGGTCGCGGCCTTCGAGTCCGAGTTCGCCGCCTACGTGGGCGCGCGGCACGCGATCGGCGTCGCCAACGGCACCGACGCGATCACGCTCGCCCTGCGGGCGATGGGCGTCGGGCCGGGCGACGAGGTCATCGTGCCCTCGTTCACGTTCTACGCCTCCGCCGAGGCGATCCCGCTCACCGGCGCGCGGCCCGTGTTCTGCGACGTCGACCCCGAGACGTTCTGCGTCACGGCCGACACCGTGCGCGCAGCACTCACCCCGCGCACGAAGGCGGTCGTCGCGGTGCACCTGTTCGGCAACGTCGCAGCGATCGCCGAGATCGAGGCGCTGGGGGTGCCGGTGCTCGAAGACGCGGCGCAGGCGGCCGGCTCGCGCTCGCCGGAGGGCCGGCCCGGCTCGCTCGGCACCGCCGCCACGTTCTCGTTCTTCCCGTCCAAGAACCTCGGCGCGTTCGGGGACGGCGGCGCGGTCACCACGCGCGACGACGAGGTGGCCGAGCGCGTGCGCATGCTGCGCTTCCACGGCTCGCGCGACAAGCAGACGTTCGAGCTCGTCGGCCACAACTCGCGGCTCGACGAGCTCCAGGCGGCGATCCTGCGCGTCCAGCTCCCCCACCTCGACGACTGGGCGGACGGGCGTCGGGCGGCCGCGGCGCACTACGAGGCGGCGGGGCTCGGCGAGCTGGTCGACCTTCCGCGCGCGCTCGGCGAGCCCGCCTGGCATCTGTACGTGGTGCGGCACGCGCGCGCGGACGAGCTGGCGGTCGCACTGAAGGCGGCGGGCGTCGGCCACAAGGCCTACTACCGCGTGCCGGCGCACCTGCAGCCGGCGATGCGCGAGTACCGCCCGGACGCCGAGCTGCCTGGCACCGACGAGGCCGCGCGGACGCACCTCGCCGTGCCGATGAGCCCGGTGCTCACGCGCGAGCAGGCCGCCGATGTCGCCGCCGCGGTGCGCGATGCGGGTCTGGGTCGACCTCACTAACTCGCCGCACGTGCTCGTCATGCGCCCGGTCATCCGGGCGCTCGAGGAGCGCGGCGCCGACGTGCTGGTCACGGCGCGCGACTTCGCGCAGACGATCGGGCTGTGCGAACGGCACGGCCTCGCCTACGAGGCGATCGGCCGCCACCGCGGCGGCCGCCTGGCGGCCAAGGGGATCGGCCTGGTCTCGCGATCGGGAGCGCTCGCGCGCTGGGCGCGCGGGCGGCGGATCGACGTCGCGCTCGGGCACGGCTCCAACGATGTGAGCGTCGCCGCGGGCCTGCTCGGCATCCCCAGCAGCACCGCGTTCGACTACGAGTGGGCGAAGGCCCAGCACTTCGTCAACTGCCGGCTCGCCCGCGCGATCGTGGTGCCCGACGTGATCCCGCTCGCGCGTCTGCGCCGGTACGGGGCGACCGAGGCCAAGTACCGGCCGTACGCGGGCCTGAAGGAGGAGTACTACCTGGCCGACTTCGAGCCCGACCCGTCGGTGCTCGACGAGCTCGGGCTCGACCCGGCACGGCCGATCGCGGTCGTGCGCACGCCGCCCGCGGTGTCGCTCTACCACCGCTTCGAGAACCCGCTGTTCGGGCAGGTGCTCGACCGCCTGCGCGGCGAGCAGGCGGTCGTGCTCCCGCGGACGCCGGAGCAGCGGGCCGAGCTCGACGGCTTCATCGTCCCGGAGCGGGCGATCGACGCGCAGTCGCTGATCGCCTACGCCGACCTCGTGATCTCGGCCGGCGGCACCATGAACCGCGAGGCGGTCGCGCTCGGAACGCCGGTATGGACGACGTTCGAGGGCCGGCTCGGCGCCGTCGACGAGGCGCTGATCGCCGCCGGGCGCCTGCGGCGGCTGACGGGCGCGCGGGACGTCGCACTGGAAAAGCGTGCGCGCGGCGGCAGCGAGCGAACCCGCCGGGATCCGGCCGTCCTGGCCGATCTGCTGCTGTCGCCGATCGGCGGTCTCGCGGCCACCAGCCGCGTTCACAACTAGAATCTCGCGGATGCGCCGCCGGATCCGCTCCGCGGCCTTTCCCGTCCATCGGCACGCCCTGCCCCAGGTCGTCTTGGACGCGGGGCTGGCCGCGCTGGCCTATTTCCTTGCCTACCGCCTCCGGTTCGACGGCGGGATCCCGGATCGCTACGACGACCTGTTCGGACGCACGATCACCTTCGTCGTCTGCGGCACGGTGTTCATCTACGCGCTGTTCGGGCTCTACCGGCACTGGATGCGCTACTCGTCGCAGCGCGAGTACCTCCAGATCGCCCAGGCCGCCGCGGTCTCGGTCTTCGCGCTCGTCGGCTACGTCGCCGTCGTCCAGCCGAGCCTGATCTCGACGCCCGAGGGCGACGTGTCGGTGACGGTTCCGACCGGGGTCCTCGTCCTCTTCGGGCTGCTGCTGCTCGTGTTCACCGGCGCCCTGCGGTATTTGACCCACCTGGTCTACGAGCGGCCGCTGCGCGGGTACCGCGCGCGGCGCGACGCACGCTCGGTGCTGATCGTCGGGGCCGGCGACGGCGGGCGGCTGCTGCTGCGGGAGATCCTGCGCAACCCGGATCTCGGCTTCCGGCCCGTCGGCTTCGTCGACGACGACGAGCGCAAGCAGCGCGCGCGGATCGACCGTGGGCTCGAGGTGCTCGGCACGAGCTACGACCTGTCGCGGGTGCTCGACGACGTCGAGCCCGACGAGGTGCTGATCGCGATCCCGTCGGCGCCGGGCACGCTGCGTGCCCGCGTGGTCAGCGCCTGCCGCGCCCGCGGCGTGCCGGTGCGCACGATGCCGACCGTGTTCGAGCTGCTCCAGAACGGCGCCCAGCTAGTCCGCCAGGTGCGCGAGGTGCGGGTCGAGGATGTGCTCGGCCGCGCTCCCGTGCGGATGGAGACGGAGCTGACGGGCGGCTATCTCACCGGCCGGTGCGTGCTGGTCACGGGCGCCGGCGGCTCGATCGGCGCCGAGCTGTGCCGCCAGATCGCGCGTGTCGGCCCGAGCCGGCTCGTCCTCATCGACCATGCCGAGGACAACCTGTTCGAGATCGAGCGCGAGCTGGTCGACGACCGCCACGCGCGCAACACCGTCGCCGTGCTCGCCGACTGCAAGGAGGAGGAGCGCATGCGGGAGGTGTTCGCCGAGCACCGCCCGACGGTCGTCTTCCATGCCGCCGCGTACAAGCACGTCGGCCTGATGGAGGCCAACCCGGTCGAGGCGGTGCGCAACAACGCGCTCGCGACGCGGGTGATGGCGCGCGTGGCCGGCGACATCGGCACCAAGGTGTTCGTCCTCGTGTCGACGGACAAGGCGGTCGCCCCGGCCACGGTCATGGGCGCCTCCAAGGCGCTGGCCGAGTGGGCGGTCGAGGCCGCCGAACGGCGCTACCCCGAGACCGCGTTCACCGCCGTCCGGTTCGGCAACGTGCTCGGCTCCTCCGGCTCGGTGGTCCCGATCTTCCGCCGCCAGATCGCCGCGGGCGGCCCGGTCACGGTCACCGACCCCGAGATGACGCGCTTCTTCATGACGATCCCGGAGGCGGTGCAGCTCGTCGTCCGCTCCGGGTCGCTCGCCCACGGCGGCGAGGTGTTCGTGCTGGAGATGGGCGAGCCCGTGCGGATCATGGACCTGGCGCGCGACATGATCCGCTTCTCCAAGCTCGAGCCCGACAAGGACATCGCGATCGAGATCATCGGCCCGCGCCCGGGCGAGAAGCTGCACGAGGAGCTGTTCAACCCGTACGAGCGACCCGAGGGCACTCCCGCGGCCAAGATCCTGCGCGCCGCGCGGCCGGCCATCGACCCCGACTGGGTCGAGGAGACGTTCGACGAGATCTCACTGCTCGTGCTCGAAGGCGACGCCGCGACCCTTGCCGCCAAGGTCGCCGAGCTCGCCGCCCTCCGGGCGGCCGTTGCGACCGCCGCGGAGGCGTCCGTCGAGCCCGTCCCCGCCCCTTCGGACACCGCCGAGGCCGCCACCGGCCGGCTGGCCTCCTAGAATCGGACGCTCCCCGGCCTCATGGATCTGATCCTCGCGTTCTCGCTCCAGGACCAGGTCGAGAAGTACGGCGCCTATGTCGGGTTCGCCGCGTTCCTCGGCCTGGCCGTGCTGTCCCTGCTCTACTTCGCCCAGGCGCGCGAGCTCAGGCGCCTGCGTGACTGGGCCGGCCGCGCGCCCGAGCGCGCCGTCGAGCTCGAGGCCCGCGTGGTCGCCCAGGCCGAGGACGCGCTGCGCGAGCCCGAGCCCGAGCGCTCCGGCACCGTCGGCCCCGCCGTGCCGGTGGCGAAGCCGGCCGCCGCGCCCGCCAGCGGCAACGGCCGCCAGGCGGGGGTGCCCGCTCCGATCCCGATGGGCCCGCGGCCGGCCACGGCGGTCGCCGCGCTGGCCGCCCAGGCCGAGGCGGCGCAGGCGACCGTCGCTGCACCGGCCGCCGTCACGACCGACGGCGACGAGGGCGAGCCCGAGGCACCCACCGGCGATCAGGCGGCCGCCGAGACCGGCGAGCCCGCGGAGCCGGCCGCGGCATCCCCGGCCGGGCCCGACGCGCCCGCGGAGCACGCGCCGGCCGCCGAGCCCGAGCCCGGCCCGGCCGAGCCCGAGCCGGTCCGGTCCGGCAACGGGGTGCCGACGACGCCGCCGACCGAGATCCCGCGCGCGACACCGCGGCCGCAGCCTCGGCCCCGGCCCGCGCCGGCCGCCCCGCTGCGCGCCGCCTCGGCGTCGCGGCCGGCCGCCGCGCCGCCGCGCCGCAGCACCCCGCGCCGCCCGCAGCGCGGCGACGGCGGCTCCCGCGCGGGCCTCTACACGCTGGTCGGGATCGTCGTCCTGCTCGCCGCCGTCTTCGTGCCCGTGTACTTCATGGTCCTGTCCGGCGACGACCCCGCGCCGCCGCCGAACCCGATCGCCGAGCCCGGCGGCGCCCCGGCCACCGAGGGCGCCGGCGAGCGCGTGGCCGAGGCGCGCCCGGAGAAGGTCGTCGTCGTGCTCAACGGCACGCCGATCGACGGCCTGGCCTCGCGGTTCCGCGATGAGCTGATCGCCGCCGGTTACTCCGAGGAGCAGGGCATGATCCGGATCGACAACAGCGACGACCAGCAGCGTCAGGACTCGACGGTCTACTACGACCCGGAGGAGCGCCGCCAGGCGCGCGACGTGTCGCGCCTCCTCGACATCACGCGCACCGAGGAGATCGACGAGGAGACGAAGGCGCTGGCCGACAGCTCGGACGAGACCGGAACGCTGCCGTCCGACGTCGTGGTCGTCCTCGGTGCCGACAAGTCGCCGTAGGTGACGTCGCTCGCGCGCGTCGTCTTCGTGCTGCTCGTCGGCGCGACGTTCGCGGCGTTCTTCGCGGCCCAGCGGATCAAGGGCGAGCCGGCCGTCGCCCAGGTCGTCGGCCTCTCGAGCGTCTTCTCGCCGAACGGCGACGAGATGCGGGACATCAACCGCTTCGAGGTCAGGCTGCGCGAGCGCGGCGAGATCTCGGTCGACGTTGTCGATTCGACCGGGGCCGCCGTGCGCAGGCTCGCCGACGGCTCCACCGTCGGCCCCGGTGCGCCGCTGCGGCTCCGGTGGGACGGCCGTACCGACGGCGGCGCGGTCGTGCCGGACGGCCGCTACCGTGTGCGCGTCACGCTGCGGCGCGAGGGCCGGTCGGTCGTCGTCCCGCGCTCCACGCTGGTCGACACGAAGCCGCCGCGCCCGCGCGTGAAGGAGATCGTCCCCGGGCCGATCGTCGCGCCGGGAACGAGCCCGCTGCGCATCGACGTCGGGTCGGTCTCGTACCGGCTCGAGAAGTCCGCCAGTGTGTTCAGGGTCGACGGCGGTGACGCCCGGGTCGTCGCCGAGCTGCCGGCGGTGCGGAACACACGCACGATCGAGTGGGACGGCTTGGTCGACTCAAAGCCCGCTCCGATCGGCACCTACGTCGTGCAGGTCAGCGCGCGCGACCGCGCCGGGAACGTCGGTTCCGGTCCGGTCGCCGTGCCGGCCGAGCGCGGCGACGCGCGCGGCAGGCCCGGGCTCGTGGTGCGGGGCATCGCGGCCGAGCCGCCCGTCCGCCCCGTGACCTCGGGCGAGGACCTGCGGGTCAACGTCGACGCCCGTGCGCGTCCCTACCGCTGGCAGCTGCGTCGCGTCGGCCGGGAGAAGCCCGTGTCACGCGGCCGCGAGCCCGGCGGCGCACCGATAGAGCTGACCGCGCCGGGGGGCGACTCGGGGCTGTACCTGCTCGAGCTGCGCGCCGGCCGGCACCGCACCAGCGTCCCCGTGCTCGTCCAGTCCAGGACACGGTCGAAGATCCTCGTCGTCCTCCCGACGATCACCTGGACGGGCACCGAGCCGGTCGACGAGCAGCACAACGGCGTGCTCAACACGCTGCCGCTCGGCACGCCCGTGAGCTGGCCCCGCGTCCAGCCCGGCGGGCTGCCCGACGACCTCTACGACACGGCGGCACCGCTGCTGCGCTTCCTCGATCGCTCGCGCATCCGCTACGACCTCACGAGCGACCTCGATCTCGCCCTGACGCGCTCCCCACGCGCGTCCGACCGCCCCGGCGTCCTGCTGGCCGGCTCGGAGCGGTGGATCACGCGCTCCTACGGGCGTCGCCTGCGCCGCTACGTCCTCGACGGCGGGCGCCTCGCGAGCTTCGGCGCCGAGACCCTGCGGCGCGGCGTCGGGATCCTGCGCGACCGCGACGGCACGGCCGGGCAGCTCGTGCGCCCGACCCAGCCGTCGATCCAGGATCCGTTCGGCACGCGCTTCGAGGATCTCCGCCGAGCGCCCGCGCCCGTCACCCTCGGCCTGATCGGCGGCGACGCGGGCTACGGGCTGCTCGAGGGCTTCGACGGCACGCTGACGGGCTTCAGCGTGCTCGAGGAGGGCAGCGTGCCGTCCGGCGACCGCGGCGAGCTCCTGGCAGCGCTCGGCGTCGAGACGGCGATCGAGGAGACGACCGAGGTCCCGGACGAGCTGCCCCCCGAGACGCTGCCGGCGCTGGCGGCGACCCGCTCCGGCGAAGGCCTGATGATCCGTGTCGGGCTGCCCGAGTGGCCGCAGCGGCTCGACGACCGCCAGGTCGCCCAGATCACGCGCAACATCGTGGACCTGCTCCGCGGCGCCGAGCCGAAGATCCGCAGCGCGCCCTAGGAGGCCCCTGAAGAGGTCCGGCACGTCCAGTTCTCCAGGGACCTCCTAGTGGGCCTTCTCGAAACGTTCCACCCGAAATCGGCGACCGCCGATCACCGCCATGCGGCGTCCTCGACCCTCGAAATCCCAAAGGGATTCCTTCGGGTCTGCGTCCTTGCCTGGCGGCGCCGGCGGCCGGTCTTCCGGGCGCAACGTTCCGAGAAGACCCACTAGCGCACGTCGGGGCGCTCCGAGCCGAGCCGGCCGCTCTCGATGCCGAGCACCTCCATCCGCTCCCACAGCGGCAGGTTCTGGGTGTGCGCCGGGGCGCTCGCGTGCTCGAACCGCAGCGCCGCGCGCCCCGACGCGAGCTCGTGCAGCGAGCGCTCACGCTCGGACGCCGCCTCGGCGACCGGCCCGTACCAGAGCTCGGCGTCCGGGTGCACGCCCGCCAGCGCCCGCGCGAGCGGGTACTGGAGCGGCGCGAAGAGCACCAGCGCGCGCGGGTTGCCCGGCAGCCGCAGTCGCCGCGCCTGGACGACGGACAGGCCGTCCGCGAACGCCTCGCCGAGTCGTGACGCGGCGAAATACGACAGCCGCGGCGGGTCGACGGCCGCGACCCCCGGAGCGGTGAGCAGGTCCTCGGCGCGCTCGCGCAGCTCGAACCGCTCGAGCGGCGCGGGCAGCAGCAGCACACACAGCGGGCGGTCGTGGCCGAGCCGCTCGGCCTCGTCGGCGACCTGGGCCCAGCCGAGCACCCCGCCGCGGCGGCGCGGAAGGTGCCGTGCGGTGCGCCAGCCGAAGCCTCCCCCGGGGTCGGTCATGCTCCCATTCGTACCCGCGCCCGGTCGGTCCCGAAGCGCACCGTCTCGTACGCGATCAGGGCGGCGACCACGGCGCACGAGCCGGCGAGCGCGACGAGCGCGTCGAGCTGCGTGCCGAGCGGGACGCAGGCCGCGAGGACGGCGGCGGCGACGAGGCGCTGGCGGTTCAGCGAGCCGACGTTGCGCAGCCGGAACGCGACGTGCGCGAGCAGGTAGAGCGCGACACCGCCGAACAGCGCGGCCGACGCCTCGAGCGCCAGCGTCTCGTCTACGTGGCCGACGACCTGCTCGACACCGAGCGCGAACAGCTGGATGCCGGCGATCATCGGAAGGTGCAGGTAGGCGAACGAGTCGCGCGCGAGCGTGTTGCGGGCCACTCCGGTCAGCTCGCCGAGCCGCCGGTGCGCGACCGGGGCGACGACGTCGAAGTACGCCCACCACAGCCCGGCCGAGCCGACCACGGCGAGCACGGCGGCGGTCGCGATCGCCGCGTCCAGCGGATGGTCGCCGGCGCCGACGCCGATCGCCACGATCGACTCGCCGAGCGCGATGATCATGATCAGGCCGAAGCGCTCGGCGAAGTGGGCGGGATGGACCCGGTAGCCCGCGACGCCGCGGACCAGCGGGCCGCCGTAGTCGATCGCCAGCGCCGTGAGCCACAGCGCGACCTGGAGCGCGCCGTCGGCGTAGGCGGCGACGACGAGCAGCAGCGGCCCGGCGACGGCGGTCGGCAGCAGCCGCGCGACGGCGACGTGCACCTCGGCCTCCTCCCGGCTCGCCACCCAGTAGAGCCCGAGGTGCGCCATCCGCATCACGAGGTAGCCGAGCGCGAACACGAGCGCGTGGTCGCCGAACGCCTCCGGCACCGCGAGCGCGACGAGCACCATCGCCGCCATCGCCACGAACACGACGAGCCGCGCCTGCAGGTCGTCCCCGGCCACGTGGTTGGTCAGCCACGCGAACGCCGCCCAGCCCCACCACAGGGCGGCCAGGACGAGCAGGCCCTGCCCGATCGTCGTCCACGAGAGGTCGTGCGCCATCAGCGCCGTGACACGCGTGATCGCGAACACGAACACGAGGTCGAAGAACAGCTCGAGCGGCGTGACCCGCTGCTCCATCGGCTCCGCGTGCGCGGTCATGCGGGCCGACCCTCCATCTGGTCGTGAGCCACGGCCCGCGCCTCGGGCACGTACAGCACGCGATGGCCGGAGGCGCGCAGGCGGCGGCAGAACGCGACCTCGTCGCCCTCCAGCCAGTCGACCTCGGCCGCGGCTTCGCGCCGCACGAGCAGGGCCGCCGCGGGGGCCCAGTCGACCGTGCGCACGCGCTCGCCGCGGCTCTGGACCACGAAGCGCCGGCGCAGGCCGACGAGCGACAGCACGGCGGACCAGGCGCCGGGAAAGCGCCACGCGGACGGCTGCTCCTCGCCGTCCGGGCTCACGAGCGTGGCGCCGGCGGCAGCGGCGCCGTCGAAGGCGGCGAGCGCGGCGTGCAGCGCGGCCGTGGCGCCCGGTTCGAGCTCGGAGTCCTCGTTGAGCAGCAGGCAGTAGCGGCCACGTGCGCGCCGCAGCAGCTCGGTCGCGTTCTCGCCGCGGCCACGCCGCCGGTCGAGCGCGATCACCTCGGTCGTGACCGCATGGGAGCGGGCCGTCTCGGCCGAGCCGTCGAGCGACGCGTTGTCGAGCACGAGCGTCTCGGTCTCGAAGTCCACCGTCGCACGCTCGCGCGCGATCGCGTCCAGGCAGTAGCTCAGGAGCTGGCGCTGCTCGGTGTTGACCACGCAGTAGCTGAGCTCGACGGTCACGACGCCGGATACTGCCAGCGTGCTCGCGCGGACGGGCTGCCTCTAGCCCGCGGTCCAGGCGTAGACGGCGTAGACGGGCTCGTCGACCCCCGCCCGCGGGGCGCCGACGAGCTTGCCGGTGTCGGTGAACCCGGCCTTCTCGGCGACCCTGCGCGACGCGGCGTTGTCCTTGTGCGGCAGGACCTCGATCCGCGTGAGCCCGAGGTCGTCGCGCGCCCAGGCCGCGAGCAGGCGGACGGCGCGCGTCGCGATCCCGCGCCCGCGCGCACCGGCGGCCACCCAGTACCCGATCTCGCCGTAACCGGGCTCACGGTTCATCTCCATCAGGCTGAAGGAGCCGAGGAGGTCGCCGTCGGGGGCGTCGACGGCGAGGAGGTTGGCCGACTCGCCCGCCTCCTCCTCCGCGGCGCTCCTGGCGAGGAACGCCTCGGCGTCCGCGCGCGTGTACGGCGACGGGACGAGCGTCCAGCGCGGGATCTCGGGGTCCTGGCAGGCGGCGGCGATGGCGTCGACGTCCGCGGGCCGCTTGGGCCGCAGCACGATGTCGCCGTCGCGCAGCATGGGGAGCTCCATGGGTCGAGTGTGACGCACGGACCGGGTTCGATTCCGCCGTCTGCCACCATGCGCC
>Ga0299914_10003362_pt1 | contig 11292 bp, 7 predicted proteins | sample RVTome_10_FD_201361 | JGI IMG/M metagenome (GOLD analysis project Ga0299914, IMG submission 201361) | Soil microbial communities from uranium-contaminated site in the Upper Colorado River Basin, Wyoming, United States - RVT153D57 (version 2) ... | reverse complement strand
CGTGTCGAGGACCAGCACCACGTCACGCGCCCCCTCGCCCGCGTTCGTCTCCGCCCCCCGCGCGAACGGACGCGTGAAGGCGAGGACGAGGAGGACGATCGCCAGACAGCGGAGCGCGAAGAGGAGGGGGTGCCGGATCCGGCGCCGGTTCGAAGTCCTGAACGGGACGCGGCGCAGGAACATGAGCGAGGGGAACGCGGTCACCTCGCTCCGCTGGCGCTGCGTCAGGTGGATGATGACGGGAACCAGCAGGAGCCCGAGACCGGCGAGGAACGCGGGGGTCAGGAACGACATCTCAGCGCCCCTCCGTGGAGGACCGCGGGATCGTCCGCGCGGGGGCGACGGTCGGGGGCGCGCGACGGCTCATCCGCGCTTCGCCTTCAGACGGCGGCTCCGGTGCACCAGGTACCGGAACAGCACGGCGTCGAGCGGCGTCGAGGTCACCACCAGCTCGTGGTCGATGCGGCGCTCGGTGAGCCGCTTCGCGAGCTCGCCCACGTGCCCCTCGAGCAACTCGAGGTACTCTTCGCGCATCTCCTCCGGGGTCACCGGCAGGCGCTCGCCTGTCTCGAGGTCCTCGAACGAGCGCGGCGTGTCGAACGGAAACTCCACCTCGTCGGGATCGAGGAGGTGGAACACGATCACGTCCTGCCCCTTGCTCCTGAGCGCGCCGAGCGCGCGCACGACCCGGTCGGGCTCCGCGTACAGATCGGAGACGACGATCACCATCCCCCGCCGGCGCAGGCTCTCGGCCACCTGCGTGAGCGGACGCACGAGGTCCCCCGCCTCCTCGGGACGCGCCCGATCGAGGGCGCTCAGCACCAGCCGCCGGTGCCGCACCGACGGCGGGATGTAGTCGACCAGCCCCTCGCCGAGCACGGCGGCCCCCACGCGGTCGCGCTGGCTCGCGGACAGATACGCCAGACACGCGGTGAGGTAGCGGCCGTAGTCGAGCTTCGTGAGCCCGCTCGATCCGTACCCCATCGAGCGGGAAGCGTCGAACGCGAAGAACACGTTCGCATTCGTCTCCGCCTCGTACTCCTTGATGTAGTAGCGGTCGGTGCGGGCGTAGACCCGCCAGTCGACCTTCCGGATGTCGTCGCCCGGCTCGTACTGCCGGTGCGCCGCGAAGTCGAGCGACAGACCGAGGAACGGCGAGGAGTGGAGCCCGGCGATGAAGCCCTCCACGACCGAGCGCGCCACGAGCTCGAGGTTCCCGATCCGGGAGAGCACCACCGGATCCAGGAACCGGGTCCCGGGGACCGCCCTCGACGCGATCTTCGCACGCACGTCGCCCCCCTACTCCGGGAGGCCCGGTGACGAGGTACGGCGGGTCCTCATAGACCCGAGGCCGGCGGCTTCACGTCGTCGAGCAGCCGCTCGATGAGCTCGTCGGTGGTGACCCGCTCCGACTCGGCGTGGAAGTTGGTGAGCACGCGGTGGCGGAACACGGGCCCGCACAGCGCGCGCACGTCGTCGAACGACACCGTCACCTCGCCCCGGAGGAGCGAGCGGGCCTTCCCGCCGAGCACCAGATACTGCGCCGCACGCACGCTGGCGCCGTACGCCACGTACTCCTTCACGTAGTCCGGCGCGTCGTCGCGCCCGGGGCGGGTGCGGCGCGCGAGGCTCACCGCGTAGCGAGCCACCGCATCGGGCATCGGCACCTTGCGGACCAGGCGCTGAAACTCGGTGATCTCCTCGCCCGACAGGACCGCGCCCGGCACCTCGTCGGGGAGCGCGGTCGTGCGCTTCACGACCTCGAGCTCCTCGTCCTCGGGCAGGTAGTCGATGTTGATCTGGAACATGAACCGGTCGAGCTGCGCTTCGGGGAGCGGATACGTCCCTTCGAGCTCGATCGGGTTCTGGGTCGCGAGCACGAAGAAGGGGGCGGGCAGCTCGTAGGTGCGCCCCTGGATCGTCACCCGCTTCTCCTGCATCGCCTCGAGGAGCGCCGCCTGGGTCTTGGGGGGCGTCCGGTTGATCTCGTCGGCGAGGACGATGTTGGCGAACAGGGGGCCCGGCATGAACGTGAGGTGTCGCCGCCCCGTCTCCGCGTCCTCCTGGATGATGTCGGTGCCGGTGATGTCCGACGGCATCAGGTCCGGGGTGAACTGGATCCGGTTGAAGCTCAGGTCGAGCACCTCCGAGAGCGTCTGGATCAGCAGGGTCTTCGCGAGCCCGGGGACTCCCATGATGAGGCTGTTCCCGCCGGCGAACAGCGACAGGAGCACCTCCTCGACGACGTCGTCCTGACCGATGATGACCTTTTTGAGCTCCCGGCGGACCTCTCCGCCGGCCATCCGCATCCGGTCCGCGAGCTCCGCGTCGTCGACGGCCGGAGGCGCGGCCCCTCGCGACGCCGCGTCCCCGCCGGTCTCCGGTCGGGTAGTCACCGCCTCCGGCGTCTCCCCCGCCGTCGTCTCCTCGATCTCCCTGGGATTCGCTTCCATCCCCTCTCCGTCTTCTGCCGTCCCCTCACGGGGACGGGTCGGTTCAGTGCGTGAGGGCGTAGAGCACGTAGTTCACGCCCAGCTTGTAGGCCTCGTTGGAGAGCTGGATGGGGACGAATCCCCGGTCCGACCACTCCATGTAGTCGCCGATGTCGTTGTCGTGGTTGATCACGACCATCAGCCGCCCGTTCGGGTCGTCGTTCTCGTACATCCCCCAGTACGATGCCAGCCCGCGACCGTAGGGATGGGGGATGCGGATGTTCTCCTCCTCCAGGTGGAAGAACGAGTCGAACACGTCGTGCGTGGCGTCGAGCTGCACGATCTGGTGATCGGGGAGGATGAGCCGGAGCATCCGCGCCATGTTGGCGAAGTGCCGCGGGCCGTTCATGTCGTCGATGATCAGGAACCCGCCCTTGAGGAGGTAGGCGCGCATGTTCTCGGCCTCCGCCTCCGACAGCCTCCAGTCCCCCGGTTCCGACAGATACGCGATCGGGAACTTGAACAGCTCCGGATCGTCCATCGCGAGCACGTTGGACCCTCCGAGCCAGGGCGTCATCGTGGTCAGCTCGTCGAGGATCTTCCCGAAGTTGCGCTCCGCGATCGGGTAGTCGTGCGCCCAGCCGGGGTTGCGGTAGGCGCGCCACGGGTCGCTCCGGTACATGAGCCGGACGAAGACGAAGTCGCCCGTGTATTCGGTGTTGAACTGCTGATAGCCGCTCGGGTCGAACCCGAGGTTCGAGCCGCCGCGAACCCGCTCCTGCGCCACGGCGACGGCGAGCGGCACGAGGAGCGCCGCGAGCACGGCGACCAGCCACGGCGCCCGGTGCGCCCGCCCGGTCGAGGGCACGAGCCCGCCGTGTCGGAGTCCCCGTCTCATGTGCCCCCCCGGATCTCGAGCAGCAGGTCGAGCGCGGCCTCGTAGTTGGGCGCGATCTCCAGCGCCCGCAGCACCGCGTCTCTCGCCTCGCCCGTCCGGCCCGCGCGGTGGAGGGCGTTCGCGAGCCGGTAGTACGCCTCGGCGCGGTCCGCGGGGTCGAGCGCGAGCAGGGCCCGACGCTCGCGGATCGCGGCCGTCCACTCGCCGGCCTCCTCGTAGGAACCCGCCAGACGGGCGTGGAGGTCCCGCTCGAACGGGTCGACCCAGATCGCGCCGGCCAGGGCCTCGCGCGCGGCGACGCCGTTCCCCAGCGATTCCTCGGCGAGCGCGAGCCCGAGCCGCGCATCGTAGTGGCTCTCGTTCCGGTCCACGAAGTCGCGGTACGCCTCGGCCGCGGCCATCCAGTCCTCGCGCTCGGCGTGGATGCGGGCCAGAAGCAGGGTCGGCGAGTCGGGCCCCGCGTACTCGGGGAACATCCGGCGGGCCGTCTCGAGCGCGGCGATCGCCTCGTCGATGCGTCCCTCCTCGTACAGTCGCGCCCCGGTCTGGAGCGCCGTCGCGAATCGGCCCAGGGGGGCCGGGGCGCCCTCCGCCGCGGGCGTCCCCAGCGAGGAGAGCGCCGTCCGGTAGCGTCGGGCGATGTAGTCTTCGAGCCGCCGGTCGAACTCGGCCAGCCCGGCGTCGAACACGCGCCGGAAGACCTGGTCCGTCTCGAGCCCGTCGCGGTATCCGTCCAGCATCGCGAGGATCGCCGCGGTGCCGTGCTCCTCCTCGATCATCTCGCACAGCAGCGAGGCCATGAAATAGGAGTGCTGGACCTGGCCCGGATACTCGGGACGCACGAACCCGTAGTTGAAGCGCTCGAGCGACGGGAGACGATCGTCGCGGAACGCGAGCAGGAAGTCGGGGGTGACGTCCGACCCCCATCCCTCTCGCGCCCGGCGCTCGTCGAGCACCGCGAGCCCTTCGGAGAGCCAGCGCGGGACGCGGTGGTCCGTATACCCGAGCGTGAACGCGTGCGAGATCTCGTGCCACAGGGTCGAACCCCAGTTGAACTCTCCGGGCGGCCGCGCCCCGGGCGAGTCCATGGCGAGCACCGACCCGAAGCTCACCCCCAGGGCCCCGATCCCCGCGAGCCCGACGGTACGCACGGAGAAGTCGGCATGGCGGTCGTACACCTCGACCGAGATCGGGGTGCGCGGCCGGACCCCGTAGCGCGCCGCGAGCGAGTCGAACGCCTCCTCGGCGAGCACCGGCGCGTAGATGCCGAGGAGCTCGGCTTCGTCGGGGTGGAGCCGGAACACGAAGCGCTCGCTGGACGTCTCCTCGAACGCGGCGAGCTCGTCGAGCAGGTCGAGCGTGTTCTTCACCCACACGTTGAACGGATCGCCCGCGAACGCGGCCTCCAGCGTGGCGCGGCCGGTCTCGATCTCGCCGGTGCGGAGCTGGTTGAGCCCGAGCGCCGCGTGCGCGGACCACGAGGTGGGGTCGAGCTCGATCGCGCGGCGCGCGAACTCGACGGCCTCGGCGTAGCGGTGCGTGCGGTACGAGACTTCGGCCAGCGCCTCGTACAGCTCGGCGTGCGACGGGTCCACCGACAGCACGCGGTCGCGCGCCTCCGCGAACGCGACGGTGTCCTCCCGCAGGCGCGCCACGGCGGCGAGCTCGGTCCACGCCTCGAGCGACGACGGGTCGGTCTCGAGCGCCCGCCGCGCCTCGGCTTCGGCGCGGTCGATATCCTCCAGGTCCAGGTAGAGCCGCGCGAGAAACGCGCGGGCGGCGGGGCTCGCCGGGTTCACCTCGACGCTCCGCTCGGCGAGCTCGAGCGCTTCGGAGGAGCCGTCGAACTTCGCGCGTCGGGCCTTCGCGAGGAGCGCCCCCGCGTGGTCGGGGTTCCGCTCGAGCGCCGCGTCGAGCAAGGTCCCGGCCTCGCGGCTGTCGTACTTGTCGAGGAACAGCCCGGCGAGGGCCACGCGGGGCCCGGGATCACCCGGATCCGCCTCGATAGCCTCCTCGAACGCGCGCACCGCGTCGTGGAAGAGCTGGTGGTCCCGACGGCCGAGATAGACGAGGGCGTGCCCGACGGCGGCGAGCTCCTCCCCGGTGCGGGCCGCGCCGCGGTTGTAGAGGTCGATGAACCCGTCGAAGCGTGCGAGCGCGTCGTCGCGCCGGCCCGTGTTCCACTCCAGCCGGCCGAGCTCGAGCCGTGCGAGCGCCGCGTCGCCGGCGCCGCCCTCGATGGCCGCGCGGAACGCCGCCTCGGCCTCAGCGGTCCGCCCGATGCGGCCGAGGAGCTCCCCGCGCGTGCGGGCCAGCTCGAACGCCGGGGTCCCCGCGGCCTCCGCGCGCTCGAGCGCCTCGAGCGCCGCCTCGTACCGGCCGGTCGCGGCCAGGGCACGCGCCCAGCCGCGCGCGGCCTCCGGAGCGCCGCCGGCCTCCGCGAGGGCGCGATAGCCACGCACCGCCTCCTCGTACCGCCCGCGCTGGAGCGCGTCGCGGGCCGTGGCGAGATCGCCCGTGGCCGCCTCCTGCGCGCACCCCGGCGCGGGACCGGCGAGTGCGAGGACGAGCGCCGTCGCGAGCGCGACCGAACGGGCGGAGCGGACGCTCGCCGGGCTCAAGAGCCGTCCTCCAGCGCGCGGATGGCGCGGTTCACGGTCGCGAGCTCCACGAGCAGCGCCTCGAGGGCCGCGTCGTATGCCTCCTGCGTCATCTCGTCCCGCCGCGCGCGGAGCTCCGCGATCCCGGTCTCGATGCGCGCCTTCTCCTCGAGGAGCGCACGGAGCTGGGGGCTGTCGGCGGCGCGCCCGGCCACCGCGGGACTCGACGCCGCGAGGAAGAAGCGGCCCGCGAGGGCCCCGTCGCCCCCGGCGCCGGACGGCTCGGTCGAGCCCTCCCCATCCCCATCGTCATCGAGGAGGGCGTGCTCGGTGAGGAGCTGATTCTCGCGCTCGTAGTACCGCTCCACCTCCGTCCGGGCGTACCCGAACGCCTCGAGCAGCGACACGCGCCCGTCCTTGTCCGTGTCGGCTCCCTCGTCCCGGAACGCCTCCACGAAGAACCCGGGGAAGTGCGTGCGCTCGGACTCGCCGGGAGACCGCGTCGCCGTCACGACGATCCGGCGCTCCGCCGACAGGGTGGCCACGAACCCCCCGCTCGCGCTCGCCGTATTCACCACCGCCACGGTCTGCGTGGTGAACGCGCCGAGCCAGACCGCGAGATCGCTGCCCGTGACGTCCGGCCCGGGAAGGTTGAGCTTGGACTCCGCCCCCTGACCCGTGCCGTGACCGATGAGGACGAGGAGCACCGCGTCGTTCGGAGCGGCACGCGCGGCGAGCGCCGTCAGCGCACCCTCGATCTCCTCGCGGGTCGAGCGCCCGCCGATCGCGGGGTCGCGCGCCGGGTCGTCGGCGAGCCATGTCACCTGCGCCTCGGCGAGCCCCCAGCGCCCGCGCGCCGCCTGCACCAGACCCGACGCCTGCGTGTGGAAGAGGTCGGCGAACTCGGGGCTCCCGCCGAGCCCGGTGACCACGATCATGTGGGTGGCCGGAGGGCCGGCAGCGCCCGGTTCCTGCGCGAGCGCGCGCTCCGGAGCGAGACCCGCGACGAGGAGTCCGGCGAGCGCGGTCGCCGCGACGACCCCTCGCTCGATCGTCGCCACCTCGCCCGCGGCCGGCCGAAATCCGAGCCCCTCCGGGCGTCTCACGCCAGGTCCCTCCAGCGGCGATAGCCCCACTCGCCGCTCAGGAGGAGACCCATGAGGAGGAAGAGGATCGGCATGTCCCACAGCGGCCGCTCTTCGCGCACGGTCTCGCCGCTCTCGGTGTAGCGGATCTCCTCCGCCAGCACGTCCGCGTCGGCGGACGTGTAGAAGCGGCCCCCCGTCTCCTCGGAGATCCGTCGCAGCAGGTCGGTCCGCCGGCCGGCGCCGAACGGCTCCCGCTGCTGCGGTCCGGCCCGGAAGAAGGCGGCGCCGCTCGCGGAGTCGCCCGGTGTTCCCAGCGTGGCCGTGCCCTCTCCCGCCGGAACGCGGGCGGCCGGCCCTCCGGTCGAGGTCGCGACGACCTCGACCCGGTAGAGACCGGACTCGCCCGGGACGTATCGTCCCTCGTACTCGCCGTCGCGCTCCACCGTCCATTCGAGCGGCACGTCCGCGGACACGCCGTCCGGACCGGTCACGCGGGCCGTGACGGTCGCGCCGTTCACCCTGAGGTAGCGCTCGTCCTCCACCTCGACCCGGAGCGGCATCGGCTCGCCGGGAGGCACGGCGTCCTCGGCGAGGTCGGGGCGCACGCGTCCCGGCGTGTCGTGCACCAGCCAGCGGAGGAGCTGCCGCCACAGCGTCTCGTGCGTCTGGTCCTCGAGCGGGATGTCGACGTGCATCTGCCACATCCAGGAGTCCTGGACGGGGAACGCGATCGCGGTGCCGCGTCCGTAGCGCTGGTGGGCGAGGAGGATGCGCGTCTCGCCACCCCCGAGCGGCGTCGCCTCGAGCAGGGTGACCGCGCCGGGCTTCACGCGGCGGATGTCGTTCACCGAGGTCACCGGCGGCAGCGTCCCCCAGCGCTCGTCAGACGCGGCCGCGTCGCCCCCGACCCGCATGGCGGGGTGGCGCCGGCCGGCCGGCGTGAGTCCGGGGAGCACTTCGACGACGCCGGCTCCGGGCGAGCCATCGAGCATGACCGGGAGCGCGTCGGCCAGCGGCGTGCCCGCGTAGCCGCCTTCCGCGAACGCCCGGTTTCCGCCCAGCACGAGGAGGCCCCCGCCCCGCTGCCCCACGAAGTCGGCCATCATCTGAAGCTGGTCGTGCGTGAAGAAGCTCGCCTCGACGTCGCCCAGGATGAGCCCCTCGTACCGGAAGAGCTCCTCTCGCGTCGTGGGGAACCCCTCCGCGAGCTCTTCGGCGCCGTCCACGTCCAGCCGGAGGTACTTCTCCTGCGCCGAGCGGAGCAGCGTCACTACCTGCAGGTTCTCGTCGTTCCGGACGGCGCGGCGCAGGAACTTGAGCTCGGGTCGCGGCGCGCCCTCGAAGTAGAGGATCTTGCGCCGGCTCCCGGCGACCTCGAGCAGCGCCTCGCGCCGGTTGTTCTCGGTGACCGCCTCTCCCTCGAGGGTGGGCACGGTGAACTGGAGCCGACGCGGACCCTGGTCCTCGAGCGTGAACTGAACCTGGACGGGGACCTCGCCGTCGGCGCCGAGCTCGACCTCCCGCGTGCCGAGGATGCGCCCCTCGTCCTCGACGTCGAGCCGCACCCTGCGGCCCGCGAGCCCGGAGTGCGACAGGATCACGTCCGCCACGACCGTCGTCCCCTCGAGCGCGCGTCGCGGAAGCTCGACCCGGCGCACCTCGACATCGGGCGCGATGCGCTCCGCCCCGAGCCCGATCGTATAGACGGGAAGCCCGGCGGCCCTGAGCTCGAGCAGCGACTCGCCCAGCGGCTCGTCCGCGTTGTCGGCGCCGTCCGTCACCACGACGACACCCGCGACCGGGAGCCCCTCCATCTCCTGCCGCACCCGACCGAGCGCGCGGCCGATGCTCGTCCGCTCGCCCGCGAAGCGCAGCGTCTCCGGCCCGTCGATGCGGGCGGCGTCGGAGTCGAACCCGTACGTCCGCAGCCGGAAGCGCTCCTCGAGCGCGCGCCGGAGACCGCCGCCCTCTGCCCCGAGACCGGCCGAGTCGGAGCTCGCGCCGGCGAACAGCTCGAGGATTCTCCGCGAGCGCGGCTCCCCGTCCTCGTCCGACACCCGCATGCTGCGCGAGTCGTCGAGAAGGACGGCCACGTAGTTCCGGCGCGGGACGACCGTCGAGACGACGAGGAGCGGGCGGAAGAGCGCGAACAGCAGAACGGCGAGGGCCGCGGTCCGGAGGGCGGTCAGGACCCAGCGGTCGCGGGGCGCGAGCGCGGGCGCCACGCGCCGGTACTGGAGACCGAACGCGACCAGCCCGGCGAGGGCGATCCACCCCAGCGCGAGGACCCAGAACGGGAGGGCGAGCACGAGGTCCCCACGCTCGAACACGACCGGGCGGTACTTGAAGAGAAATTCGAACACGCTCGGTTCGTTCCCCCCGGTTCTCCGATTCCCCCGTGTCGCCCGGGCTCGCCCCGGTGACCCGATCCGGCCGCCGTCGCCCCTTCAGGGCGCCCCTTCAGGGGCGGCCGGGAGGCGCGCTACGCCGCGCTCTACGGTGTACGACGATGCGGCCGCGACCCTCTACACTGAAACAGTCGTTACGCTCCCTCCGTTGCCCGGAGGCCGAACCGGCCTCCGCCTCGACCGACCCTCGCTCCCGGCTCGCGACGTCGCGCGCGCGTCCCCCGGCACGCGTCCCGCTGTCGTCCCTAGAACTCGAGCACGATCCCCGAGCTGAGCGTGAAATCGGTCGGCTCCACGCCCTCGGGCGGCTCGGAATCGTGGAGCAGACCGAGCGCCACGAGCAGGTCGAGACCGCCCGCCACATCCACCCGGCCGCTCGCGGTGGCGTACGCGCGCGAGTCCGTGTGGTCGTCGAGCAGCGGCTGGAAGAACGCACTCACATCGAGGCGCAGCGTCTCGGTGGCCTGCCCGATGACGGTGAGGAAGTACGAGGCGCGGTGCTCGGTCTCGGTGCCGCCGGTCGGATCGTCGGTGAGACGCTCGAGCTCGAGCATGTAGGATGCTCCCAGCGAGCCGTCCCACGCGTCGGCCCTGACGAAGTCCCAGCGTCCGCCCGCCCCGAACAGCGTGCGACGGGCGAGCCGCCGGAAGGGGTTCACCTGGTTCTGCACGAACGCGAGCGTCTTGAACGCCGCCGAGAGCGCGTAGTTGTGGCGCGCGTGCACGAGGAAATCCTCGGCGACCTTCTCCCCGCTCGCGCGGCGGAGCGTCTCGGAGACCAGACCCCGGACCCGGTGGCGGCCCGCGACGATCTGGAGCGCGCCTCCCGCGCTCAGCTCGAGATACTCGGAGTTCCCTTCCGAGAGCGCGAAGCGCGTCTCGATCTCCCCCGACCACCCCGGCTCGGGCTCCTCCCACCCGCGCAGAGTGTTGACGATCTGGGCGTCAGCGTGGTCCGCGCCCGCGAGCGCGATCGAGAACAGGCAGACCGCCGACCGGGTCCCGTCACGCACGCGCCCCCGTCCCTGTCTTCGCGAACGACCCACCGTTCCCCTCCTCCTTCCGTCCCTCGCGCGGCACGCGCGCGCACCATCCCGATCGGGTTCGAGCTGGGGCAACACTAGCGATGTTCGTTCGAGGCTTCCATAATCGCGAACATCACGAACCGAGCGCACGCTGGTGTGCGGACTCGGTGGAGGCAGCGGCCCCCAAGGGGACGGTGCCTCACTACAGATCGACGCGACGTCAACGATCGCGACGGGGCCACCCGCACATCGTCGAGCTCATGCGCATCTGTCTTCTCACGAACCAGAACATCGACGACACCCCACCCACCGATGACTGGCTTTGCGACCCGCGTCCCTTCCTTCCCGATGCCGATTGGGACGTTCTCGTGCTCGAGAGGGAGAACGCCGTCCGGCGCGTGACGAACGCGGCCCGGCACGGCTACGACCTCTTCTTCAACCTGTGCGATGGAGCGTGGGACGAAGACACGCCGGGCATCGAGGTCGTGCAGACGCTCGAGCGGCTCGAGGTCCCGTTCACGGGTGCTTCCTCGGAGTTCTACGAGCCGACCCGTGAGGCGATGAAGCGCGTGTGCCGTGCGTCGGGAATCGATACGCCCGACTACGCGTTCGCGCATGACGAGGCGGCCCTGCTGCGGGCCGGCGAGACGCTGCGCTTCCCCCTCATCGTGAAGCACCCCTCGAGCTACGCGAGCATCGGGCTCACCGCGGCCTCGCGGGTCGAGACCTCCGAGGCGCTGTTCGAGCAGGGGATGCGGATGCTGTCGGAGTTCGGAGGCGCGCTGATCGAGGAGTTCGTGGACGGCATCGAGGCCACGGTGCTGGTGGCCGAAAACCCCAG
>Ga0299914_10003361_pt1 | contig 11292 bp, 7 predicted proteins | sample RVTome_10_FD_201361 | JGI IMG/M metagenome (GOLD analysis project Ga0299914, IMG submission 201361) | Soil microbial communities from uranium-contaminated site in the Upper Colorado River Basin, Wyoming, United States - RVT153D57 (version 2) ... | reverse complement strand
GGTGTTCTCGGAGGCGTCGGGGAGTCGGGTGACCGTCGTCAACGACGCGGACGCCGCGGGCAGCGCCGAGCTGCGCTTCGGTGCAGGCCGAGGTCGTGACGGAACGGTCGTCATGGTGACGCTGGGAACCGGGATCGGCACGGCGCTGTTCACCGGTGGGAAGCTCGTGCCCAACACCGAGCTCGGTCACTTGATGATCCGTGGCAAGACCGCCGAGGCCCGCGCCGCCGAGAGTGTCCGCGAGCGCAAGGGGCTCTCGTGGAAGGAGTGGGCGGAGCGTCTCGAGGAGTTCTTCACGGAGCTCGAGCGTCTGCTGTGGCCGGACCTGTTCGTCATCGGGGGTGGCGTGAGCAAGAAGAGCGAGAAGTTCATCCCCCGCCTCGGCTTGCGCGCCGACGTCGTCCCCGCCGAGATGCGGAACGAAGCGGGCATCGTCGGCGCAGCGCTCGCCGCCCTCTGACCGTTTCCCCAAGCGCTCACCCACACGTCGTGTGGGTGAGCGCTGGGAGAATCCAAGCGGTGTGCAGAGGTCGGTTCACTACGATGCAGCCGTGAGCGCACCGGACCGCGTCAGCTTCCTCGGACCGCACGGCACCTATGCCGAGGAAGCGCTGCGCACCCAGGCGGACCTCGCGGCGGCGGCGCTCGTCCCCGAGCGGACCGTCGCCCATGTCATCAACGCCGTCGAGGCGGGGACGAGCGACGTGGGGCTCGTCCCGATCGAGAACTCGATCGAGGGCTCGGTCACCGTCACCCTCGATACCCTCGCATTCGACAGCGACCTGCTCATCCAGCGTGAGGTCGACCTGCCGGTGTCGCTCCACCTCTGTGCTCCGAAGGGCACCAGGCTGGGAGACGTCCGCACGATCGTCACGTTCCCGCACGCGAGCGCGCAGTGTCGAGGGTGGCTCGCAAAGAAGCTGCCCGACGCGGAGGTCGAGGCGTCGAACTCGACCGCCGAAGCGGCTGCGACGGTATCGAAGTCGCGCAGGAAGGGCATGGCCGCGATCTGCTCGCGCTTCGCTGCCGAGATCTACGCGTTGCGCGCGCTCGCGTCCGAGATCGAGGACCACCCCGAAGCCCAGACGCGCTTCGTCGTTCTCGGACGCGGCGTCCCCGCGCCGACGGGGCATGACAAGACGTCACTCGTGTGCTTCCAGCGCGAAGATCGCCCCGGGTCGCTGCTGGCGATCCTCCAGGAGTTTGCAGCTCGTGCGGTCAACCTCACGAAGCTCGAGTCCCGTCCCACGAAGCGGAGCCTCGGCGACTACTGCTTCTTCATCGATGCCGAGGGCCACATCGCCGACGAGCTGGTCGCCGACACGATGCGCGCGTTGATGGCGAAGCAGGCAGACGTGAAGTTTCTCGGCTCCTATCCGATCGCTGGTGATTCGCACGAGCAGCGCAAGCGCGTCGGCAAGGCGTGGCGCGAGGCGACGCGCTGGATCGAGGATCTCCGCGAGCGGATCCGCGGCGCAGATGACGAAGTCCCCGGCGAGGACCGCGGATGATCGACGTCGCGCGGCTGCGCGACGACAGCGAGTACCGCGCCGGCATCGAGCGCAAGCGTGTGCGACCCGGGCTCGTCGACGAGGTGCTCGCGGCGGCGGAGGCTCGCCGTGCCGTCCGCACTGAGGTGGAGGAGCTCCGCGCTCGCCAGAACGCAGCGTCGAAGAAGATCGCCAAGGCGCCTTCGGACGAGCGGCGGGCCATGATCGACGCTGCCGGTGCACTCAAGGAAGAGCTCGCAACCAAGGAGCCCGAGCTCGCGGCTGCCGAAGCGACGCTCCGGGACCTGAGCCTCGAGCTTCCCAACCCCGCAGCCCCGTCGGTGCCCGACGGTGGCGAGGACGATGCGAGCGTGGTCCGCACCGTCGGGGAGCCGACGCCGGCGCCCACGCTCGACCACGCCGCACTCGGACACTCCCTCGGGTTCGTCGAGAACGAACAGGCGGCGACGCTCAGCGGCACTCGATTCGCGTATTTGGCGAGCGAGGCGGTGCTCGTCGAGCTCGCGCTCGTGCAATGGGTGATGAGCAGGCTCGTGACCGAAGGCTTCACCCCGATCGTGCCCCCGGTCCTCGTGCGCGAGCACGCGATGCAAGAGGCGGGGTTCTTCCCGACGGACCGAGCCCAGGTGTACGAGGTGGACGGTGGCGAGCTGTACCTCGTGGGCACGAGCGAGGTGTCGCTCGCGGCGCTGCACCGCGGCGAGATCCTCGACCGCGAAGCGCTGCCGATGCGCTACGGCGGCTTCTCGACGTGCTTTCGCCGCGAGGCCGGGACGCACGGCAAGGACACCCGTGGCATCTTCCGGGTGCACCAGTTCGACAAGGTGGAGATGTTCTCGTTCTCGCACCCGAGCGAGTCCTGGGAAGAGATGGAGCGACTGCTCGCCATCGAGGAGTCGATCGTCGCGAACCTCGGCCTGCCGTATCGCATCGTCGACATCGCCGCGGGTGACCTCGGAGCAGCTGCTGCGCGCAAGTACGACATCGAGGTGTGGCTGCCGTCGGAAGGTCGCTACCGCGAGCTGACGTCGTGCTCCAACTACCTCGAGTACTCGGCGCGACGACTCGACACTCGCGTTCGTGCCGATGGGAAGACCGAGCTCGTCCACACGCTCAACGGCACGGCCTGTGCGATCGGGCGGACGCTCGTGTTCCTCATGGAGCATTGCCAGAGTGACGCAGGCGGTTTCGTGGTGCCTGAGGTCCTGCGGCCGTTCTGCGGCGTCGACGAAGTACTACCCCGGTAGCCTCCGCCTCGGAGGGATGCCGGAGCGGACGAACGGGACGGTCTTGAAAACCGTTGAGGCCTTCGGGTCTCCGTGGGTTCGAATCCCACTCCCTCCGCAGGTCAGGGCGGGTTGGCACGCGGTCTCGCGATCGCCGGGTTGTGCGATCTGCAAACGGATTACAAACCGTCCCTCTCCGTCTCGCCGCCGCCCTGCTTCCCCGCCCCAGCGCAGCGCGGCGAGGTGGAGTCTGAGGTTGTCATGGACCGGATTCCTCGTCGGCGAAGCGCGCCTGCCCTCCGACGAGCTCGCTGAGGAGACGACGGACGTCGGTCACGTGGGCGAGAACGAAATCCTGCGACAGGTGGTGCGTGTCGACGAACACATAGTTGCCGTCGACACGGAGGCGGCACGGATCATCGGGACAGATCTCGTCTTTCGTCGAGATGGACAGAACCGAGCCGAGCTCGTCCCGAACCTTCTGCTCGACCTCCCAGAAGGGAGCATTTTCGCCGAGCGCCTCGTCACGGCTGGGGCGACAGCGGTCAGCGGACACACCGTGTCTCGCCATGCACAACACGGGATCCAGGGGACTGATCGGGTTGTCCACGATCGCTCCGACCGACACGCCGTTGTCTCGCCAGTGTGTCAGGAACTCGCGGTAGGCATCGCTCCAGATCCTGGCCGCCTGGTCGCCATTCGCAACGCTTCCCGACTCCGTCGCGATCCCACCCCCAGGTCCATACTTCAGGGACTGCGACACGACGACGGCATCGACGTCGAGGTCGTGCAACACGTCCTCGGTCTCCTGACGGAATGCCTGACACTCGGTGTTGTTCTCAGTGAGCGGGACGTCGATGGCTGGACAGGAGCTGTCCCACCGAACGACCACGCGAGCTCCGAGCTCGGCCGCGGCTCGATCGAACGCGGGCACCCATTGACGGGCATGAGAATCCCCGACGAATGCCACGGTGTCGTTACTCGACTCGTCCCCGAGGATGCAATACGCACGTCGCGCGTCGGGACCACCACACTGGAACTCGCTCCTGAAGTCCGAAAACTCCTCCCTGAGCGAACGGAGCTCGTGCCACGGATCCTCCTGCTGCTTCTGTCCGGCCCAACCCACAAGCGAAAACGCCGCGGCCAGCGTCACTGCGGTCACCAAGCCGCCGAAGGCATAGGTCGCGAGCTTGGAGCCGACGAGGAACCGCGCGAAGCGCAACGGGGTCTCGAGACCGACATAGACGACCGCGGCAACCCCCAATGCCACCAGACAGGCCCCCAACCGCAGGAACGTGCTGTCCTCGTTGAACGCCGCGATCGCGAGGATGATCAGCGGCCAGTGCCACAGGTACCACGAGTACGAGACGCGCCCCAACGACTGCAACGGACCGACGCCGAGCGCCCGCGACAGCCCAACGGGCGCCGCACCTTCTCCCGCGGCGATCACCAGAACCGTTCCCACGACGGGCAGGAGCGCTAACCACCCCGGATACAGGTCCGCGTCCGACAACCACACCGTCGCCGCGGCGATCAACGCCAACCCGACGACGCCGAGCGCCATCCGCGGCCCCCGAGCCCCCAACAGGCGTGGCAGGGCCACGGCGGCCAACACACCCGCGACCGCGAACTCCCACGCCCGCGTGGGGAGACTGAAGAAGGCCCACGGGCTCCCCGCCTCGGTCAGCGCGATGCCCTCGGTCATCACCACCGACAGTCCGAACGACACCACAGCAACAACCCCGAAGCCGTAGACGACCAGACGCCGATTACTCGCCCCCGCCCAAGTCGCCACCAGCGCCGCCAGGACGAACAGCACCGGCCAGAGCAGATAGAACTGCTCCTCCACACCGAGCGACCATGTGTGCAGGAACGGGCTCGCCCCGAGGTCCGGCGCGAAGTAGTCCTGCGACGCACGTGCGAACTGAATGTTCGACACGTACAACGCCGCCCACGCACCCTGCTTCGCAATCCGCGCCCACTCGAGGGGCGACAAGATCACCAGGGACAACGCCAACGTCCCGAGCACCATGGCCGCCATGGCCGGCACCAGCCGACGGATGCGTCGTGCCCAGAAGGCCAGGAGGCGCACACGATGCCCGCCCTCCGCCTCACGGAGCAGGTTGCGGGTGATCAAGAACCCCGAGATCACGAAGAAGACGTCCACGCCGACGAACCCACCGGAGAAGCCGGGGACGCCCGCGTGGTAGCCGACGACCGCGAGGATCGCCACGGCGCGCAGCCCGTCCACGTCCGGCCTGAACCGCGGGTGCTCCGACGCGGACACCTCGACACGCCCAGCCGCGCCACCCAGCGCCGTCTCGCCCTGTCCGCCGCTCAAGGGCTTGGTGCTCCTCGTCTTCGTCTTCATCCTGGCACAGCTCCTAGGCGGGCGGGCCCCCGAGAGTGAAGCGGGGCGCGCGAAGTCCGATTTCGCGCACCACGATCGGGGACGAGCGTCAACCTCGAGCGACTCGGTTCGCTATGCCGATGCGATTCCGGCGGTACACCACGGTGAGCAGGCCGCCCAGGCCGAGGAACCAGAGGGTCACCTTGAGCGCCGTCGTCATCGGCGATCCCAGGAACGGGAGGCTGCCCGCTCCGGCGGCCCCGCCGGCGACCTTCGTGTCGTCGGACGGCGGGTCGACAACCGCGCGACCGACCTCGACGGCGGCGTTCGGAGTGGGCTCCTCCGTGTCGTCGACGATCACTCCCGCCCCGACCCCCGTGGTGAGCACTGCCGTGAGGCCGAGCACCGCGACCACGACCACGACACCCACGAATCGAGATCTCTTCGAGCCTGGCTGACCCATCCCTACCCCAAACACGCTGCACGAATGCACGCTCGGGCTGGGCCGGTCTCACCACTCGCTCGCTACCGCCCCGGTGACCGACGTCGGGCGGTAGGTCTCAGCTTCCCAGCACCCCTGCTGCTATTGCCACACTCTGTGGCCGCAGGTTCACAATACGCCCCGCGCGCACCGCTGGCAAGCGGCCACGAAGTGTGGGAAGGGCCTGGAGCCGGGGATGCGTCCGTGCACGATGCGTTCAGCCAAGGCGTCTGCGAGGAGGTGGGCTCCATGCCCTGCATCGAGCTGGCCCATGCCCTGAGCCGCGTACGCGTTGACACTCTCCGTCAGCAGACGTCAGCATCGCGACCTTGGATCGCCTATCTGCACAGCTGAACGCAACTGCACGTCACGCGACGGCATCGGGCGTCACGAACCCAGCCGCTCTTGACAACCGTTGAGGCCTTCGGGTCTCCGTGGGTTCGAATCCCACTCCCTCCGCCTGATCTCAGACGGAGGCCCGGCCCGTGACGTGGTGGCAGGACGCGGTCATCTATCAGATCTATCCGCGCTCGTTCGCCGACTCGAACCGCGACGGGGTGGGCGACCTGCGTGGGATCACCGCACACCTCGACCATCTCACCTGGTTGGGTGTGGACGCGCTCTGGCTGAACCCGATCACGGCGTCACCCAACGCCGACTGGGGATACGACGTCGCCGACTTCTGCGCGGTCGACCCCGAGCTCGGCACGCTCGACGACCTCGACGGGCTCGTGGCAGCTGCAGGGGAGCACGATCTGCGCGTGGTGCTCGACATCGTCCCCAACCACACGAGCGTCGAGCACCCCTGGTTCGTCGAATCGCGCTCGTCGCGCGACAACCCGAAGCGTGACTGGTACGTCTGGGCCGACCCGGCACCCGGAGGAGGCGCTCCGAACAACTGGGTGAGCACGTTCGCCGGTGACGCCTGGGAGCTCGACCCGACCACGGGTCAGCACTACCTCCACAACTTCCTCGTCGAGCAGGCCGATCTCAACTGGTGGAACCCGGAGGTGCGCGAGGAGTTCGAGCGCATCCTTGCCTTCTGGTTCGACCGGGGCGTCGCAGGCTTTCGCATCGACGTTGCGCACATGCTCGTCAAGGACGCCGAGCTGCGCGACAACCCGGCCGCGACCGAGGACGCCAACTGGCTCGACCAGCTGCGCGGCCAGGTGCAGCGCTACAACACCAACCAACCCGAGGTGCACGCCCTGTACCGGCGGTGGCGTGAGCTCGCAGCGTCCTACGAGCCGTCGCGACTCCTCCTCGGCGAGACGTTCGTGACCGACGTTCCTGACGTCGTCTCGTTCTACGGTGCGGACGACGAGCTGCATCTCGCGTTCGACATCCCGTTCACGCTCGCCCCGTTCACGCCAGACGCGCTCAGGGGCGTCGTCGAGGAGACCGAGGAGCTGATGCCGCCGGGATGCGTGCCGTGCTACACGCTCGGTAACCACGACCTCAACCGGTTCGCGTCGCGTTGGTGCGACGGTGACGACGCGAAGGTGCGCCTCGCGCTCCTCGTCTTCTTCGGGTTGCGGGGCGCGCTCGTCCTCTACTACGGCGACGAGCTCGGGCTCCCCGACACGCCGGTGACGAGGGACCGTCGCCTCGATCCCTTGGGCCGGGACGCCGAGCGCACGCCCATGCCGTGGCGCGCCGAGCCCGGCGCTGGCTTCACCGAGCCGGGAGTCGCTCCCTGGTTGCCCTTCGGCGACCTCTCGATCAACGTGGCCGACCAGCGCGACGACCTCGGCTCGGTGCTGTCGTTCACCCGCGACCTCATCGAGCTCCGCCGATCCGAGCCGGACCTCGGTCGCGGCGAGTCCGAAACGCTCACCGCCGACGGCGCGCTCTGGGTCTGGCGCCGCGGCGAGCAGACCGTCGTCGCCACCAACTTCGGCGACGAGCCCACCACCGTCGCCGACCTGGACGGTGTCGTGCGCATCGGGACGGACCGGGCCCGAGCCGGCGAACGCGTCGAAGGCACGCTCCACCTCGCACCGCACACCGGTGTGATCATGAGGCGTGCATGAGTAGGGATTGTTCCGACTCAGGGACGCCTCAAGCAGCGGATGCCCAGACGGCGAGATCGTCGGCGGACATCGTGTTCACGATCCGCTCCGGAGTGAGCCCGGCATCTGCGGCTCGCGCGCAGCCGTAAGGCTGCCACTGGAGCTGTCCCGGCGCATGCGCGTCGCTGTCGATGGAGAACCGGCATCCGGCGGCCACCGCCAGCTCGAGGAGACGCATCGGTGGGTCGAGTCGCTCCGGACGGCAGTTGATCTCGACCGCGACGTCGAAGTGCACACACGCCCCGAAGACGAGGTCGGCGTCGAACTCCGATTCTGGCCGCCCCTTTCCCAGCACCATGCGGCCGGTGCAGTGTCCGAGCACGTTGGTATGGGGATTCGCGATCGCCGCGACCATCCGGTCCGTCATACGACGCCGCTCCATCCGAAGCTTCGAGTGCACGCTCGCGACCACGACGTCGACACGCTCGAGCAAGTCATCGTCCTGGTCGAGTGCCCCGTCCTCGAGGATGTCGACCTCGATGCCGGTGAGGATCCGGAAGGGGGAGAGCTCCTCGTTGAGCCCCGCGACGACGTCGAGTTGCTGGCGTAGCCGGTCCGCGTCGAGCCCATTGGCGATCGTCAGCGACGGCGAGTGGTCGGTGAGCGCGAGGTAGTCGTGGCCGAGGTCAGCGGCGGCGCGGGCCATGGCCTCGATCGTCGCTCCTCCGTCGGACCAGTCCGAATGCGTGTGGAGGTCGCCGCGCAACGCGGCACGGATGTCGCTGCCCGCGCCGGCGTCGGGCTCGGCCTCCGCCTCGAGACGGGCCAGGTACTCGGGCGTGTCGCCGTCGAGGGCTTGCTCGATCACGCGCGCGGTCGAGGACCCGATGCCGGCCAGGCCCTGGAGGCGCCCCGTCGCCGCGAGCTGCGCGAGATCGTCACGCCCCCGCACGGTGTCGGCTGCGCGCCGGAACGCCTCGACCTTGTACGACGGTGCGAGGTCGCGCTCGAGGAGTGTTGCGATGCGGTCGAGGGCGACGACGGGGTCCACGACGATCGACGGTACCGTTCGGGCCATGGCCGAGCACCCCCACCTCACGGTCCTCTACGACGGCGAGTGCACGCGCTGCACACGGGCCGCAGGATGGATCGAGCGGCGCGACCGAGGTCGGGGGCGGGTCCGGTGCGTACCCCTCCAGGAATCGGATCCCCCACCGGGGGTGACCCGCGCCGCGCTCGAGACCGAGCTGCACGCCGTCGACGCGGCCGGCACGGTCTTCACCGGCTGGGACGCCGTCGTCGCTGTCGCGCGATGCCTCCCCCAGGTCGCGTGGCTCGTTCCCCTCGATCGCCTGCCCGGCGTTCGCCGACTCGGCCGCGCGTTGTACCGCAGAGTCGCGGGCGAACGCGGGTGCGCCGACTGCATCGACCAACCGGCCAGGCCCACCTAGCCGCGTAGACTCGATGTCTCCGGAGGGCTGACCGAGTGGCCGAAGGTGCTCGCCTGCTAAGCGAGTAGGGGGTTTCAAGCCTCCTCGAGGGTTCAAATCCCTCGCCCTCCGCCAGTTCGTCGGCGCACGAGAACGTGACCGACGTCGCCCTCTCCGGATGCTGACAAGGCACCTTCGGGCAGCAAAGATGTGAGCGCCCAGGAGGATCCCCCGTGCTCCAAGGTCTTGCTTCGTGGTGCTATCAGCACCGCCGCCGTGTCGTCGCGCTCTGGGTCGTCGCGCTCGTCGTGTTCCTGTTCGGTTCGAGCGCGATCGGCTCCGCGTTCTCCGAGAGCTTCGAGCTCCCGGGTTCGGAGTCGCAGCGGGCGAGCGACCTCCTCGAAGAACGGTTCCCCGAGTTCGCAGGTGGTCAGGGTGAGATCGTGTTCGAGGCGGAAGCCGGCGTCGACGATCCGGCCGTACGCGCCCGCATGGAGTCGCTCTTCGACGAGATCGCCGAGCTTCCCGACGTCGTGCGCATCGAATCGCCCTATGCACCGGACGGCGCGCACCAGATCGCACCCGGTGGGGACGTCGCGTACGCCGGATTGCGCTTCGACGGCGACCCGTTCGAGTCGATGCACGGCGCGACGAGCGACGTCCCGCCGCTCGTCGAGGACGCGCGGACCGCCGGACTCCAGATCGAGATGGGCGGATTCATGTTCCAGGAGGGCGGCGAGCCCGGAGGCACCGCCGAGCTGGTCGGCCTCGCCGCTGCTGTCGTGATCCTTCTCGTCACGTTCGGGTCGGTGATCGCGATGGGGCTGCCGATCCTCATGGCGCTCTTCGGGATCGGCCTCGGCGTCTCGACGGTTGCCGTGCTCAGCCAGGTCGTCGCGATCCCCGACTTCGCGACGACGCTGGCGATGATGATCGGCATCGGTGTCGGCATCGACTACGCGCTGTTCATCGTCACGCGCTACCGCACAGGTCTCCACGACGGTCTCACTCCGCAGCGCGCCGTCACGCTCGCCATCGACACCGCGGGCCGAGCGGTCGTCTTCGCGGGGATCACGGTCGTGATCTCGATCCTCGGGTTGCTCTTCATGGGGATCGAGTTCGTGCGCGGGCTCGCGCTCGGAGTTGCCGCGACGGTGCTGTTCGTCATGCTGACATCGATCACGCTCTTGCCCGCAGTACTCGGGTTCGTCGGCCACAAGATCGACCGCTTCGGTCTCCCCAAGCTCCTCCGCAGCGAGACGCGGTCCCGGCAGAGCTTCTGGTTCCGGTGGTCGCGCCTCGTCCAACGACGGCCGTGGACAGCGGGGATCGCGGGACTGGTGATCCTGGTGGTCCTCGCCATCCCCATGGTCTCGATGCGTCTCGCCTTCGAGGACGCTGGTTCGAATCCCAGCTCGGATACCACCCGGCGTGCCTACGACCTCGTCGCCGAAGGCTTCGGCGCTGGCGTGAACGGGCCGCTGCTGCTCGCCGTCGAGTATCCACCCGGGGAGATCGCATCGCTCGACCCATTGCTCGCGGCGCTCGGGGAGACGCCCGGGGTGGACGCAGTGAGCCCGCCAAGGCCGAACGCCGCGGACGACACCGCTGTCATCCAGGTCACGCCGAGCACCTCGCCCCGCTCGGAGGAGACGACGCAGCTCGTGCACCACCTGCGTGACGACGTCGTGCCAGGTGCCATCGAAGGGACGGACGCGCAGGTCGACGTGGGAGGCTTCACCGCATCAGGGGTCGACGTCTCGGACCTGTTGTCGAGTCGCCTGCCGTTCCTCATCGGCGGCGTGCTGTTGCTCAGCTTCCTGCTCCTGCTCGTGGTGTTCCGCTCGATCCTCGTGCCCGTGAAGGCAGTGGTCGTGAACCTGCTCGGGATCGGCGCGGCGTACGGACTCGTGGTCGCGGTGTTCCAGTGGGGATGGCTCCAGAGCGTGTTCGGTCTCGACACCTCCGTGCCCATCGCGCCGTTCATCCCGATGATGATGTTCGCCATCGTCTTCGGGCTGTCGATGGACTACGAGGTCTTCCTCCTGTCGCGCATCCGCGAGGAGTACGACCGGACGGGCGACAACGCGCTTGCGGTCGCCGACGGGCTGGCGACGACCGCCCGCGTCATCACAGCAGCAGCGCTCATCATGGTCGTCGTGTTCGGGAGCTTCGTCTTCGGCGACTACACCGTCATCAAGATCTTCGGGTTGGGCCTCGCGGGCGCGATCTTCATCGACGCGACCGTCGTGCGCATGGTGCTGGTGCCGGCGACGATGGAG
>Ga0299914_10003360_pt1 | contig 11294 bp, 10 predicted proteins | sample RVTome_10_FD_201361 | JGI IMG/M metagenome (GOLD analysis project Ga0299914, IMG submission 201361) | Soil microbial communities from uranium-contaminated site in the Upper Colorado River Basin, Wyoming, United States - RVT153D57 (version 2) ... | reverse complement strand
CGATCACCGCGCCCCGGGCCGCTCGCTCAATGTCGGCGTCGGCCAGCACGATCATCGCGTCCTTGCCGCCGAGTTCCAGGCCGCACGGGATCAGCCGCGCTCCGGCCCGTTCGGCGATGCGGCGGCCGGTGCGCTCGGAGCCGGTGAACTGGACGAAGTCGACCTCGTCGACCAACGACGCGCCGGTCTCCCCCGCCCCGGTCACGCAGGCGAAGACGTCCGGGGCGCCGATCTCGCGCCACCCTGCCACGGCTGCCTGGGTGGCCAGCGGGGTGAACTCCGACGGCTTGATCGCCACGGCGGCGCCCGCGACCAGCGCGGGCAGCGCGTCCATCATGGACAGCGCGAGCGGGAAGTTCCATGGCGAGATCACCCCGACCACCGGGTAGGGGCGCAGCAGCCGTTCCTGCCGCTTGTTCGCCACCAGCACCGACGCCGGGCAGGGGCGTTCGGCCGCCAGGAAGCGAGCGGCGTGCTTGGCGTAGTAGTTGATCACGTGGACCGGGTAGGCAGGTTCGGCGAGGGCCTCCGGCCACGCCTTGCCCGTCTCGGCCTGCAGTAGCCGCGCCAGGTCGCCGGCGTGGTCGAGCAGCCAGTCGCGGTAGCGGCGGAGCCAGCGAACGCGCTCGCCAACCCCGATCACCTCCCACTCCGGCTGCGCGGCACGCAGGTCCGCGACGGTGCGCGCCACGGTTGCCGCGTCGGTGTTGTCGACCGATGCGAGCAGTCTGTCGTCGACTGGGGATCGCACGTCGATCCCGGTTGCAGTTGCTTCCACAGCTACGACCGTAGGAGCGATCGGGCGGGGATCCCATGGCCGCGCCGACCAGATGATTGGCCGGAACGCTCAGGCGTTCTGGCTCAGGACATCTGGCGCTGGTATGCGCCGGGTGGACTGCCGGTCCAGCGCCGGAAGGCCCGGGAGAAGGTGCTGGGCTCGGAGAAGCCGAGCCGCCGCGAGAGGGCCTGCACCGTTTCCTGCCCGCGTACCAGGCTGGCGATGGCGGCGTCGCGCAGGATCTCCTCCCGGATCTCCCGCGCCGACGTCTCCTCCTCGCGGAGCCGGCGGCGCAGCGTCTGCGGGCTGATCGCCAGTTCGGCGGCGATCTCCTCGACGCTGGCCCACTCACCGCCCAGGTCGCGCGCCATCCGCGCACGGACCTGCTCGGTGAGCGTGGTGCTGTATCCGGCATCGGTGAGGATGTGGGTCGCCGAGTCGCGCAGGTAGTCGTCGAGATCGTCGGCGCCGCGCACGATCGGCGCCGCGAGCCATGTGGCGTCGAACACCAGGCTCGGTTGCGCCGCGCCGAACGTCACCGGCGCACCGAAGATCAGGTCGTAGTCGTCGAGTCCCGGCTGCCGCTGGTAGGGCACCTCGACGCGGTGCAGCGGCAGGCGCTCCCCGATCGCCCAGCCGATGAACCGGTGGGCGATCGCGAGCATAGTGTCGATCAGCAGCGGAATGGGATCTTCGACGGCCCGGATGTCGCAGGTGAACCTCGCCAGCTCACCGTCGACCATCAGCTCCAGCGGCGGAAACCCCGGGACCGCCCGCTGGAACGCCTGGCCTCGTCGCAGCATCCCCCCGAGATCCGGTGCGGTGATCATGGCGTGCCCCAGCAGGTGCCCGGCGCCGCGCGGCACCGGCGCGAGCCCGAAGCCGAGCAGATCGTCGTCGGTGGCGCGCCACAGCCCCTTGATCACGGAGCCCAGCTGCGCGGCGGTGACCCGGGAGCGGCCCTCGGCCAGCAGGTCTGCCGGGATCCCGGCGGCAGCAAGCAGGGCGTTGACATCCCAGCCGCGCCGCATGGCCAGCGCGACGATCTGCTGTACGCGCTGGATCGGGACGGTGTGGCCGGTCGCGACCGACACGTCGTGCATGGAATGGAGGTTAGTCCCCGGTCCGAGGCTTCAGCGACCGCAGGCGGGAGCGGTGGAGCTGCAATGTCGCGAGCGGTTCGGCCAAGAGCGCGAGTGGTTCGGCCATCGTCAGACGAGCACTGCGGTTCGTAGCTTCGATTCATGTCCGACGAAGCACAGGAAGTCACCGTGGCCGACAACGAGGGCTACAACCTCGACCGACTCGACGTATGGGGCGAGGAGCAGGAGTTCGTGGTCGAGGCCGAGCGCACCATCGCGTACGCCAAGGCCACCGATGACCCCATCGCCCAGCACCTGGACGGCACCTACGCGCCGCCGGTGTTCGCGATCGTGCCGGCGATGGTGATGATGGCCGACGCCACGATGTCCGTGGTGCCCGACGAGCTGATGCTGCGCATTCTGCACGGCGAGCAGGACTTCCGGCTGCACCGGCCGATCGTGTCGGGCGAGACGCTGGTGGTGCGGGCCAAGCCGGTCGGCATCCAGGGCAAGGAGTCGGGCGTCGTGGTCACCACGCTGATGGAGACCCGCAGCCGCACCCACGGCGACCTGGTGAACGAGCAGTACTTCATCGGCTTCTTCCGCGGTGGCAAGTTCGAGGGCAGCGTCGGCGTCCCCGCGCCGGAGCACGCCTTCCCCGCCGAGCTGCGCGAGCGCGAGCCGGACTCCGTCGCGGAGCAGCGGTTCGACGAGGACCAGACTTTCCGCTACGCCGAGCCGGCCGGTGACCCGATGCCGATCCACCTGGACGACGAGTTCGCCCGGCAGATGGGTCTGCCCGGGATCATCATCCACGGCCTGTGCACCATCGCGTTCATTTCGCACGCGCTGATCACCGAGATCAGCCCGGACGACCCGAGCAAGCTCAAGCGGCTCGCGGTGCGGCTGACCAAGCCGGGCCTGCCGAAGGAAACCATCACGACCAGCGTGTGGTCGGCCGGTGACGGCGCCTATGCGTTCGAGACGGCCGGTGATGAGCAACCCGGCAAGTTCCTGATCACCGACGGCCGCGCCGAGTTCGCGTAACCAGCAGAGGAGCATTTCTCATGAGCAACAAGGTTTTCGTGGTCGGCGTCGGCATGACGAAGTTCGAGAAGCCGGGCCGGCGGTCGGGGCGGGGGGAGGGAGCCAGCACAGACTGGGACTACCCGGCCATGGCCAAGGAGGCCGGCACCAAGGCGCTCGAGGACGCCGGCATCGACTACGCCAAGGTCCAGGAGGCCGCGGCGGGCTACTGCTACGGCGACTCCACCAGCGGCCAGCGAGCCATCTACGAGCTGGGCCTGACCGGCATCCCGATCGTCAACGTCAACAACAACTGCTCCACCGGCTCCACCGCGCTGTACCTCGCGGCCCGGGGCGTGCGCAGCGGCGAAGCCGACTGCGCGCTGGCCATCGGCTTCGAGAAGATGCAGTCCGGCTCGCTGGAGTCCGGTTTCATGGATCGCGAACAGCCGCTCATGAATCACATTCAGGCGCTGGCCGAGCTGCGGGAATTCGCGATGCCGGTGGCGCCGTGGATGTTCGGCGCGGCGGGCGTGGAGCACATGGAGGTCTACGGCTCTACCCCCGAGCACTACGCCAAGATCGCCGAGAAGAACCACCGGCACTCGGCCAACAACCCGTACGCGCAGTTCCAGGACGTGCACACGCTGGACGAGATCCGCAGCGCGAAGATGGTGTACGAGCCGCTAGGCATGACCCGGCTGATGTGCTCGCCCACCTCGGACGGCTCGGCCGCGGCCGTGCTGGCCAGCGAGCGGTTCGTCGAGGAGCACGGCCTGGGCGACCGCGCGATCGAGATCGTCGGGCAGGCCGTTGTCACCGACCTGCCCTCGACGTTCGAGGCCAAGACGGCCCGTGCCCTGGTCGGCATCGACATGACCGCCGCGGCCGCGGAGAAGGTCTACGCCCAGGCCGGGTTCGGCCCCACCGACGTCGACGTGATCGAGCTGCACGACTGCTTCGCCCCCAACGAGCTGCTCACCTACGAGGCGCTCGGTCTCGCCGCCGAGGGCGAGGGGCACAAGCTCGTCGACAACGGCGACACCACCTACGGCGGCCGCTGGGTCGTCAACCCATCTGGCGGGCTGATCTCCAAGGGTCACCCGCTCGGCGCCACCGGCCTGGCCCAGTGCGCCGAAATGACCTGGCAGCTCCGCGGCGAGGCCGAGGCCCGTCAGGTCGAGGGCGCGCAGATCGCGCTCGCGCACAACATCGGCCTCGGCGGGGCGTCGTTCGTCACCGCCTACCGGCCGGCCAACCGCTGAAAACCCCAACACCAAGGAGGAAATGATCATGGCTGAGGCACACGTTTCGAAGGAGTTCGGCGTCTCGCAGGAGAAGCTCTGGGCGGTCATCTCCGACCCGAAGCGCTTCGAGGAGTGGCTGACGGTGCACACCAAGTGGAAGGAAGAGCCGCCCACCGAGCTGACCAAGGGCGCCACCATGGCCGAGGTCCTGACCATCATGGGCATGGCCAACACCATCACCTTCACCGTCGAGGAGTTCGACGCGCCGAACACCACCCGCTTCTCCGGCAACGGCATGGCCGGCGCGAAGATCACTTTCACCCTCTCCGTCGAGGCCAACGGCGCGGACGCCTCCGTGGCCAAGATCGACGCGGAGTTCATCAGCCAGATGATGGTCGGCGCGATCGGCGGCGCCATCGAGCGGGCGACCACCACGGAGCTCACCGCCTCCCTGGACAACCTCGAGAAGCTGGTGGCCTGACATGGGCGCGCTGGAAGGACGGGTTGCCGTCATCACCGGAGCGGGCCGCGGCATCGGCCGCGAGCATGCGCTGCTGTTCGCCAAGGAGGGCGCCGCGGTCGTGGTGAACGACCTCGGCGGCGGGAACAGTGGGGGTCCCCCCGTTAATGAGGGCGTAGCCGACGGGGGAGGCAGCGGTTCGGACGCCGGACCGGCCCAGCAGGTGGCCGACGAGATCGTCGCCGCCGGTGGCAAGGCCGTGGCCAACACCGACAACATCGCCACCTGGGACGGCGCGAAGGCGCTGGTCGACCAGGCGATCGCGGAGTTCGGCGGGTTGGACGTCGTGGTGAACAACGCGGGCATCCTGCGCGACGCGTTCGTCGCCGGGATGGCCGAGGCCCAGTGGGACTCGGTCATCGCGGTGCACCTGAAGGGCCACTTCGCGGTGCTGCACCACGCGTCGGCGTACTGGAAGGAGCAGACCAAGGCGGGCAAGCCGGTCACCGCATCGGTGATCAACACCGCCTCGGCGTCGGGCACCTTCATGCCCAACGCGGGCCAGGCCAACTACGGCGCGGCCAAGGCAGGCATCGCAGCCCTGACCCAGGTCGCGGCACTGGAGCTGGAGCGTTACGGGGTGCGGGTCAACGCGATCGCCCCGATCGCGCGCACCCGGCTCACCCTGGCCACCCCGGGCATGGGCGCGATCTTCGCCGAAGAGGTGCCCGAGGGCGAGTTCGACGCCTTCTCCCCCGCCAACATCGCGCCGATCGTGGCGTACCTGGCCAGCGCGGACTGCCCGCTCGCCGGCAGGGTGCTGGCCGTGCAGGGCGGCGCGGTGTCGCTGCTGCAGGGCTGGACGTCCAAGGACCTGGTCGAGACCGACGGTCCGTGGGAGCTGGAGAAGCTGCCCAGCCAGTTCGATCACTGGGCGTCGGCATGAGGAAGGACAAGACCGCCGCGATCAACGGCAAGGTCGTCGCCGTCACCGGCGGTGCACGCGGTATCGGCCTCGCGACCGCCACCGCGCTGCACCGCCTCGGTGCCCGCATCGCCATCGGCGACGTCAACGAGGCCGCCGCGAAGACGGCGGGCGAGGAGGCCGGGTTCGAGGTCGCCGGGAAGCTGGACGTCACCGACCCGAAGTCGTTCGAGACGTTCCTCGCCGAAGTCGAGGACCGCATCGGACCGGTCGACGTGCTGATCAACAACGCCGGAATCATGCCCGTCGGCTTGGTGGCCGACGAGCCCGATGATGTGACCCGTCGCATCCTCGACATCAACGTCTACGGGGTGATCCTCGGGACCAAGCTCGCGCTGAAGCGCATGCTCCCTCGGCGCAGCGGACACGTCATCAACATCGCGTCCCTGGCCGGCGAATCGTACGCGCCCGGGGTGGCCACCTACTGTGGCAGCAAGTACGCCGTCATCGGGTTTACCGACGCCGTCCGGGTCGAGAACCGCGGCAGCGGCGTCGACTTCTCCCTGGTGCTGCCGTCGTTCGTCAACACCGAACTCACCGCGGGCGCCAAGGGGATTCGCGGGTTCCGGGCGGCCGAGCCGGAGGAGATCGCCGCCGCCATCGTCCGGCTGATCGTCAAGCCGCGCCCGGTCGTGCGGATCACCTGGCAGACCGGGGTGCTTCTCGGGTCGCAGAAGTTCGTGCCCCGCCGTGTCTCGGAGGCCGCCGCGCGGCTCCTCGGCGGCGACCACCTGTTCACCGACGACGTCGACCCCGAGCAGCGGCGGGCCTACGAGGAGCGCGCTCGCGGCAATTGACGTCCCACTTCCCCCAACCCCCATTCACCAAGGAGCCCGCGATGCCCAGTGCCGTGACCACACCCCGAACGCTCTGCGAGGCATTCCAGTCGGTCGCCGCGCTGGAACCCGATGCGATCGCTCTGCGCGATCTCGGCGGCGATGTAGCGATCACCTGGCGCCAGTATCAGGACCGGGTGCGCTCCATCGCCGCCGGGCTCGCCGGCCTGGGCATCGGCCGCGGCGACACCGTCGCGCTGATGCTGACCAACCGGCCGGAGTTCCACCTGTGCGACACCGCCACGCTGCATCTGGGCGGGACGCCGTTCTCGGTCTATAACACCAACCCGGCGCAGGTGCTGGCCTACCAGTTCGACAACGCCGACAACCGGGTCGTGATCTGCGAGCGGCAGTTCCTGCCCGTCATCCGCGAGGCAGTCCAGCAGGGCGGCAACGTCGAACACATCGTGTGCGTCGACGGCGCCGACGGGGACGCGTTGTCGCTGGAGCAACTGGAAGCCGCGCCCGCCCCGGAGTTCGACTTCGAGGCGGCCTGGCGTGCCGTCGAGCCGGACGACCTGCTCACCCTCGTCTACACCTCCGGGACCACCGGCCCGCCCAAGGGCGTCGAACTCACGCACGCCAACTTCCTCGAGAACGCCCGCATCCTCGACGACTTCGGCGTCCGCAACCAGCCCAACCGGATGATCTCCTACCTGCCGGACGCGCACGCGGCCAACCGCTGGTTCAGCCATTACGCCCAGCTGCTGCATGGCGGGCAGATCACCACCGTCGCCGACCCCAAGGGGGTGCTGGACGCACTCACCCAAGTCAGGCCCACCTACTTCCTCGGCGTGCCGCGGGTCTGGGTCAAGATCAAGTCCGGTCTGCAAGCCGCGCTCGCCGACCAGTCCCCGATCCGCCGCAAGCTTGCCGAATGGGCGATCGGCGCCGGCCGCGCCCGCGCTCGCGCCCAGTCCGAAGCCCGCGAACTGCACCCGCTGGCCAGGCTGCAGTACCCGGCGGCCGACCGGCTCGTACTGGCGAAGGTGCGGCAGAAGCTCGGGCTCGACGAGGTCGTCGCCGCCGTGAGCGGTGCGGCACCGATCCCCCGCGAAGTTCACGAGTTCATCCTCGGCCTGGGCATCCCGCTGTCCGAGGGCTGGGGAATGTCCGAATGCACCGCGGCGGTCACCGTGAACCCGCTACACCGCATCAAGATCGGCACCGTCGGCCTTCCGGTGCCCGGCGCCCGGATCACCCTGGCCGACGACGGCGAGGTTCTCGTGCGCGGTCCGATGGTCATGCGCGGCTACCGCAAGGACCCCGCCAAAACGGCCGAGGCGATCGACACCGACGGCTGGCTGCACACCGGCGACATCGGCGAACTCGATCCCGACGGCTACCTGAAGATCATCGACCGCAAGAAAGAGCTCATCATCAACGCGGCGGGCAAGAACATGTCGCCCACCAACATCGAGAACGCCGTACTCGCGAACTGCCCGCTGGTCAGCAGCGTCGTGGTCATCGGCGAACAGCGCCAGTACAACACGATGCTGATCTGCCTCGATCCCGACGCCGCCACGGCTTTCGCCGCTCAGCATGGGCTGCCGGACGACCTCGCGACGGTGGCCGGGCACCCGGAGCTGGTAGCCGCCGTGCAGACCGGGATCGACGCCGCCAACGCCACGCTGTCGCGGGTCGAGCAGATCAAGAAGTTCACCGTCCTGCCCGAAGTCTGGCTGCCCGGCAGCGCGTACCTCACCCCTACCGGCAAGCTCAAGCGCGCTTCGATCGTCGCGCACTACGCCCAGACGATCGAGGCCATGTACTGACCCCTGCCATCGGTGGTCATGCCCAACGTTGTGCAGGAGTGCCCTTGTACCGGAACCGCTTTGCCCGGCGTGTCCACGACCGGCCGAATACCCCGGTCGCCGTGGCACCAACGCACTGGCCGCCGTTGCCGCCGTCGATCGAGCAGCGGTCCGCGAAGTACGCGGGTTACCGCACCCGTGAGCTGGTCGTCGCCGGAGACGGGCCGCTCCTCATGCTGCTGCACGGCTTCGCGCACCCCGCCGACAGCTGGCGCCCGGTACTGAGCCGCTGCGCGGACGAGGGTCGCGCGGCCGTCGCCGTCGATCTGCCGGGGTTCGGCGCCGCCGACCCCCTCGCTCCCCCGCCCTACCTGCCGCAGCTGGTGGGCTTCGTCGGTGACGTCGTCCGGCACTACGGCAGCACAGGACCGGTGGTACTGGTCGGCAACTCGCTCGGCGGCCACGTCGCCATCCGGCTGCTGAACACCGCGCCCGAACCGCCGGTGGCCGGGCTCGTCGCGCTCGGCACGCCCTACGGCCACATGACACGCACCGCCCGCACCATCCTGGCCTCCGGCGTGCTCGGACCCCTCGCCAAAGCCCCGCTCTGGACGCCGGCCCGCACACACATCACCTTTACCGCACTGGGCCAGTTTCTCTACGGAGACCACTCCCGGCTTGAGGCCGACTTGGTGCGGCAGCTCGCCTCGATCATGGTGGACCCGGAGTCCGCGGAGTGCTTGCGGGCCCTCGCCGAAGACCTGCTGTCCGAAGTGGACCAGGCGGACGACCCGACGACGATCGGCTGCCGAGCCGTCATCGTCCACGGCACCCGCGACCGGCTCGTCTCCCCCGACTCGGCTGCCCGGCTGCACGCGGCTATTCCGCACAGCCGACTCGAACTCTGGCCGGACATCGGCCATTGCCCGCAGCTGGACGCACCGGAACGTGTGCTCGAGCTGGCCGCCGAACTCGCCATGAACGTCCGCGAACGCCCCGAGACGGCCTGACCGGCCTGCCGCACAGCATCTCGGCCCCGTCGCCGCAGAAGATGGCGCCATCTCAGCGAGATCTTCGGCGGACCGACTTCCGGCACAGATCATCAGCTGCAGGCGTCGAACCGGTCGGACGGCCCGGGTGGTCTGCACTGTTCACGGTCACGATGTCCACCGCCTTCTCGCCTACCGCTTCCAGTGCCCCACGGACCGCGGCCGCGTGGGCACATCTCGGACACGCCTGTCCGGCCTACCACGACCGAACGAGTGTCCTGCCTGCACTGACGCCCAGCGAGCTCAGGCCGCGCCCGGAAGCCCAAGCCGTGTGGTTAGTGTGCAACTCCCCCTCGGACACGCGCACTATCTACACGCGGCCTCGCGGTTGCGTAGACGGTCTGTTCGTCCGGTTCGTATCGCAGTTCCAGGTTCAGTTCGCGATAGAGCCGGGCCAGCCCCATCGGCTTTGCGTCGGCCAGGACGGCACCGACATCACCGAGCGAATCGACCATCGCATAGAACTCTGCGTCTGTCATCGTGGTTCTCGCTGGCATGCTGTTGGCTTCGGCTTACGCAGCCGCCCGCTCTACCTGTGCCTGGTTGACTGCCTCGACCAGTGCGGTTGGATCAACGCCGGACGCGATTGCTTCTTGGTACCGCTTCAGCTTGGTCTCTGCGTCCGCCAAGCGACGTTTGACCGACTCCCTTGGACCCGATTTCGGACCCTCGCCAGCTTGAGATTCGATCAGGCCAGCGACCGTCTGATCCAGGTTCTCCCGATCGAACAGATGTCCGAGCCATCCGTTGATGGCCGTGACCACCACATCCTCACGTAGGTTCACCGTCTTCGGGTGATCAGCCAACTGCGCCGAGCCCGGAGCTAGCGTCCGCGCGGTACAGCGGTAGTACGCGCCTTTCCGTATCGTCGCGCCCTGCATCTTCCGATGGCAGACACCGCAGCGCACCAGCCCACGCAGCAAGTACGACCGTGCCGACACTCGACCGCCTCGGCCAGCCTTCCTTGCTGTCGCCAAGCCGCCAGCGGACTTCGACCGCCGCAATAGCTGTGCTTGGGTGAAGTCTTCGACGCTGACGATCTGCGGGTGCGCGGGCTGGCGGGAACGCACGATCCGGTCGGGTGCGGCGCGCCGGAATCTGATGACGTGTCCGGCTGCCACGTCGTCGGGGTCGAGCAGTGTTTCATGCTTGGCCCACCGTCCGAAGAAGGCGTAGCCGGTGTAGCGCGGGTTTTCCAAGATCGCGCGCACGGTGCTGCCCTGCCACCCATCGGCGAGCCGGTGCCGGTTCTGTTCCGGTCGGTGCGCCGATGGGCATGGTATGCCGTCCCGGTTGAGACCATTGGCGATCGCGCGATCGCCGTTGCCGTCGAGGTACTCGGCGAAGATGCGCCGCACCACTTCGGCAGAGGCTCATCGGTCGCCAGCACCCACAGCCGATACCCCTCGGCGGCTTTGCGCGGGTTCGGGCGTGGTCCAGCGTCAACAACGGCGTAGCCGTACGGTGCTCGCCCGCCCTGGTGCCTGCCCTCGTTGAGTACCTGTGCGTCCATCGCGGCGCGCACGCGGGCTTCCTTGCTCCCCAGTACGCCTGTTCGGCTTCGAGACGGTCCAGCAGCTCGTCTCGCGTGAGCGTGTCGAGATCGTCCCAGGCCAACCGCTTGAACCGAGCCATCACAGCGGGCCTTTCTCTGTCGACGGTTGATGAGCGCGCTATCCGAGTTGGCCGATGAGGAGGTCAGCGGCGGTGTTGGCCGCCGCTCGGCGCTCGGCGGGGGTGGTGTTCGGTGCTGACACCGTGGATTTCGGCGGCTTGGGCGGGATCTCGATGCCGGGATCGGTTAGCCACGTCCGGATTTCCGGATCCTGACCGGGAACGATCAGGATCACGGTGACAGTGACGATCCGGTCGGTCGCGTATCGGTGCCGTGGTATCGCCGTCGAGCCGACCGACCACGGCCTCGGACATTCACGAGGTGGGCTGGCAACCAAGATCCAGCTCGTCGTGGAGTAGGGACGGAAGCCGCTGTTGGTGCTGGTCACGGCTGGGCAGCGAGGTGACCCACCTCGGTTACGAGGCGATCGTGCTGGTCGCAGTCCTCAACGAGTGGCTATGA
>Ga0299914_10003358_pt1 | contig 11298 bp, 11 predicted proteins | sample RVTome_10_FD_201361 | JGI IMG/M metagenome (GOLD analysis project Ga0299914, IMG submission 201361) | Soil microbial communities from uranium-contaminated site in the Upper Colorado River Basin, Wyoming, United States - RVT153D57 (version 2) ... | reverse complement strand
CGTCACGATCAATTCCAGCGGAGAGGTGCTGGTCAAGCTCGACGGCCAGGTCGCGCCGCAGAACGTCGGCCAGTTCCAGCTCGCCACCTTCGCCAACGAGGCGGGCCTGCTGGCGATCGGCGAGAACCTGTATCTCGAAACGCCCGCCTCGGGCGCTGCCACGGTCGGAACGCCGGGCACCGACGGCTTCGGCAAGCTGCAGCAGGGCTTCCTCGAGACGTCAAACGTCAACGTGGTGGAGGAGATCACCAACCTCATCACCGCGCAGCGTGCCTATGAGATGAATTCCAAGGTCATCGAGACTTCGGACCAGATGATGGCCACGGTCTCCAACCTTCGCTAGGCCGGGCCAGGGATAGCTGACACATGACCATCCGCCACGCCGCCGCAAGCCATCTCGCCGCCGTCATCGCACTGGCGGCATTCGGCGTAGCCTTCGCCGAGGCGGCCACGCTGCGCCCGCATGTCGTGGTGCATGAAGACACCGTCCGCCTGCGGGATATCTTCGACGGCGCCGGCGGCAAGGGCGATACGCCGCTGTTCCGCGCCCCGGAGCCAGGGCAGAGCGTGCTGCTGCCCGGCAAGTGGCTTCGTCAGGTCGCCCGCGCCTACGAGCTCGACTGGCGGCCCGCGCCGGGGCTCGACGAAAGCCATGTGGAGCGGAGCAGCAACCTGGTCGGGCGCGAGCGGGTCGTGCGCGCACTGCACGATGCGCTGAAACAGCGCCTCGCGCCGGACCAGCGCTACGAAGTCTCGCTCGACAATCCGAACCTGGAGATCCATCTGCCGGTCCGCATGCCGGCGGAGATCACCGTCAGGCACCTGCGGCATGACAAGCAGAGCGGCCGGTTCTCGGCCACGCTCATCGCGCCCGACGACCGCCCCGGCGCCGTCGTGCTGCCCGTGGCGGGCCGGATCCACGAGCTGATCGACGTGCCGGTGCTGGCGCGGCGCCTCCGCACCGGCGAGATCATCGGCAAGGACGACCTGATCATCCAGTCGATGCGCTCCGACACATTGGACCAGAATGCGCTGACGGTGCCCACACACCTCGTCGGCAAGGCCGCCCGCCGCGCGCTGGTTAACGGGCGGCCGCTCAACGGCGCCGACGTCCGCGACCCGCAGATGGTGAGCCGCGGCGGCATCGTCATCATGACCTACCGTACCGACAACCTGGTGATCACGGCGCACGGCAAGGCCCGAGAGAACGGCACGACCGGCGACGTCGTCCGGGTGCAGAACCTGAACAGCGGCAAGACGGTCGAAACCGTCGTCACGGGGCCCGATACGGTCACCGTCCAGGCGCTGTCGCAAACGACCGCACGGTGCGCCAAATGCCGCTGAGAATTCCGACAGGATATGCAGCCTTCGCCTGCCTGCTGCTGGCGGGCTCCGCACTCGGCGGCTGCAACACGCTGCAGCGGATTGCCGACGTCGGCGCGGAGCCCAAGCTCAACGCCATCGAGAACCCGACCCATCAGCGCGGCTACAAGCCCGTAAGCCTGCCGATGCCGGCGCCGATCTCGATGCATCGCGAGCCCAACTCGCTGTGGCGCGCGGGATCGCGCGCCTTCTTCAAGGATCTCCGGGCGACCCGGCTGGGCGATCTTGTCACCGTGGTCATCGACATCGACGACAAGGGCGAGCTCGAGAACAGCACCGAGCGCACGCGCGCCGCCCTCGAAGGCGCCGACGCGCCGGCGCTGCTGGGCTATGAGACATCGCTGCACAAGATCTTCCCTGACGCGATCAACCCGGCCAACCTGCTCGAGCTTTCATCCGAGGCGCGGTCGCGCGGCGACGCGACCATCGACCGCGAGGAGAAGATCCAGCTCAAGCTGGCGGCGGTGGTGACGCAGATCCTGCCGAACGGCAACATGGTGATCCTCGGCCGCCAGGAAACCCGCGTGAATTTCGAGGTCCGCGAGCTGCAGATCATGGGCGTCATCCGGCCGGAGGACATCAACAACCAGAATACGATTTCCTACGAGAAGATCGCCGAGGCGCGCCTGTCCTACGGCGGCCGCGGCCACATGTCCGACGTGCAGCAGCCGCGCTACGGACAGCAGCTTATCGACATCCTGTTCCCGTTCTGACGATGGAACGGCCGGGCCACACGGGTGAAACGAATTTGAGGGATTTGCGACCGTCCTGATCCTCTCCTCCTCCCCAACGCGCGAGGACGGCGCAAACGATGAGGCCGATGCTCTCCCCGAGCATCGGCCTCTCTCGTTTCGGGGATGCGCTCAGTCGTCGCGGCGCGTCCGCTCCATCCGCTCGTGCCGTTCCTGCGCCTCGAGGCTGAGCGTCGCGATCGGGCGCGCCTCCAGCCGGCGCAGCGAAATCGGCTCGTCGGTCTCTTCGCAGTAGCCATAGGTGCCTTCGTCGATCCGCCGGAGCGCCTCGTCGATCTTGGCGATCAGCTTGCGCTGACGGTCGCGGGTGCGCAGCTCGAGCGCGCGGTCCGTCTCCTTGGTCGCGCGGTCGGCCATATCCGGAACGGCAAGGCTTTCGCTCTGCAGGTTCCTCAGGGTTTCGTTCGATTCGCGCAAAAGTTCACCGCGCCATGCGTTCAGCTTCTGGCGGAAATACTCCCGCTGGCGAGGGTTCATGAACTCCTCGTCCTCGCTCGGTCTATAGTCGGGCGGCAGCAATGGGTTCGCCATATGTCACTCCCGGCACGGCACCGAATTGTCAGCGGCGCGGAATATACTGGCCTGACCGGTGCGTAGCAAGTCTGCGGAACTGAACATGATTTGAGTGGCGGCGACGGCCGCCTCGGGGTCAGCGGCGGCGCGCCATATTACGCGTTTGCTATAGCGCGCGGTCCAGCTTCGCCAGCTCGACCTTTGCCCTGAGCTCGATCTCGTCGAGGATTGTCTCGAGAGCCGGGTCGCTCGTCCGGGTGCGCTGGCGTTCGACCGTCGTCGCGATACGCTCCAGCTCGTGACGTGGTATTACGCCGCTGATGATGCCAATCCGAAGTTGTTCCAACTGGTCGAGCACGTCGTTGCCCCACTTCCTGGCGCGGGATTTCGATTGGCCGCTCGTGGAATCGCCGACCTCCTGGATCGTCAGGAGCGCATCGACCGACGCCACCGGGCCTGCCGCCGCGGCGCCGGCGACCGCTTCCGGTCCCGACTTGAGATGCTGCGAGAAGTCACCGCCCCGGGCCTTCCCCGCCTTGTCGCTGCGCTTGGCGGGCGCGGTCGGGCGAACTGGACCTGTGCGGTCGATTTTCATGGCGGGACCTTAACTCATTTTCGCCGGGAAATGAACCAGAACGCGCGGCCTGCCGGCGCCGCGCCGAGCCGGCGGAAATCTTTGCCGAGCCTCCCGGCAGCGCTTGCCGGAACCCGGGGCTCTGGCCGCATCGATCCCACCCGTTCAAAAAATTATCTATTTATATCAAATAGTTATATTTCCGGCGCGTACGGCCACTCTGGCACGCCCTTCGCTACGGTCTCATCGAACAATAGGGCAGCACGAATACCAAGATGCAACAGATCGCACGCCATGCCGCGCTGGAACGGCCCGCACGCCGGAGTCGGGCCGCAGCCTGGCTCGTTTTTCTCGCCGCGCTGCCGCTTGCGCTCGTGCTCGCCAGCCCTGCGGCGGCGCAGTCGCGCATCAAGGATATCGTCGATTTCGAAGGCGTCCGGGAGAACCTGCTGGTCGGCTACGGGCTCGTGGTCGGCCTGAACGGCACCGGCGACACGCTGAACAGCGCGATCTTTACCAAGGAAAGCCTGATCGGCATGCTCGAGCGTCTCGGCGTCAACGCCCGGGAGACTCGGCTCAAGACCAACAATGTTGCAGCCGTCATGGTCACCGCCACCCTGCCCGCTTTCGCCCGCCAGGGCGCGCGCATCGATGTCGGGGTCTCCGCGCTCGGTGACGCCAAGAACCTGCTCGGCGGAACCCTGCTCGTGACGCCGCTGCTCGGCGCCGACGGCGAAGTCTACGCGGTGGCCCAGGGCAACCTGCAGGTGGGCGGGTTCTCCGCGCAAGGCGCGGCCGAATCGATCGTCAAAGGCGTTCCGACCAGCGCCCGCATCCCCAACGGGGCGATCGTCGAGCGCGAGATTCCCTTCGAGCTCGCCTCGATGAAGCAGGTCCGTCTCGCGCTCCGCAATCCGGACTTCACGACGGCGCGCCGGATCTCGCGAGCCGTCAACGCCTTCGTCGGCGAGACCTCGGCGCGGGTCACCGATCCAGGCACCGTCGAGCTCCGCATCCCCAAGACCTACGCCAATGCGGTGGTCGAGCTGCTGACCGATGTCGAGCAGCTCCGCGTCGAGCCCGACCAGATCGCCAAGGTCGTCATCGACGAGCAGGCCGGCGTCATCGTGATGGGCGACAACGTCCGCATCAGCACGGTGGCGATCGCAAAGGGCAACCTGACGATCCGCATCACCGAGACGCCGCAGGTATCGCAGCCGCTGCCCTTCTCCAACACCGGCGAGACGGTCGTCGTGCCGCGCACCGATGTCCAGGTCGATGAAGGCGCCGACAAAAAGCTCGGCGTCCTCAACAAAGGCGTGACGCTGCAGGAGCTGGTGAACGGCATCAACGCGCTCGGTATCGGCCCGCGCGACATGATCACGATCCTGCAGGCGATCAAGGCGGCCGGCGCGCTGCAGGCCGAGATCGAGGTGCTGTGATGAGCCCGCTGGATTCGCTCGACCAAGCCGCCAGCGCGCTCCAGTCGAACCGCCTGCCGGGCATCGACAAGCTCGCGCGCGTCTCGCCCGATAAGGCGCGCGAGACGGCTGAGGAGTTCGAGGGCTTCTTCCTCGCCATGGTTTTCGAGAACATGTTCGCCGGCATCGAAACCGACGGGCTGTTCGGCGGCGGACATGGCGAGAAAGTCTTCCGCTCGATGATGCTTCAGGAATACGGCAAGGCCGTCGCCCAGCGGAACAGCATCGGCCTCGCCGACGCGGTGCAGAAGGAGATCATCAGGCTTCAGGAGGTGCAGAGCCATGACGCCAAGTGAAATGATGCAGTCGCTTGTTGCAGCCGGGAAGTCGCTCGTTGTCGTCCTCGATGAGGAGAGCACCGCTTTGCTGCAGGTCCGCTTGAGCCGTGTCGCGGAGCTGCGCGAGGCGAAGGAAGCCGCGGCGGCGCATTACGAGGCCGTCGTCAAGGCGGCGAACGGCAATGCCGATCTCGTCGCCGCAGCCGCCCCCGCCGACCGCCGCGCCTTGGGCGCGGTGAAATCGGACCTCGACAAGGCGACGATTCGCAATATCAACGCGCTCCGCGCCGCGATGGAAATGAACCGCCGCCTGATGCAGACGATCGCCAGCTCGATCGAGAGACAGCGGCTGTCGGCATCCGGCTACACGAATACGGGTGCGGCCTATCACCGGACCCGTACGCCGAAAGCCGGCGATACGCTCTCCGTCTCATTGAACAAGACCTTCTAGCGACGGCCAATCCGCGGGATCCGTTCGATGACGATAGCCCTCGCCCTCCGCACCGCCCTCAGCGGCCTTACCGCCACCCAGGCGGCGTTGCAGGTCACGTCCGACAACATCGCGAATGCCAGCACGCCGGGCTACACGCGCAAGACCGTGGAGCTCGAGTCGCGACGCGTCGTCGGCCAGGGCGCCGGCGTCCAGACCGGCGAGATCTCGCGCGAGGTGGACCAGTTCATGATCTCGCAGCTGCGCGACCAGCGCAGCCTGGTCGGTGAGTACACCGTCCGCGACCGCTTCCTGCAGCAAATCCAGAACCTGTTCGGCTCGCCGGAGGACAACCGCACGATATCGAACGGGATCAACGATCTGAAAAACGCTTTCGAACAGATGGCGGTGACTCCGGAATTCGCCGGCAACGCGGTGGAGGTCGTCAACTCGGCGCGGCAGCTCGTCCAGCTGTTCAACGAGCTTGCGATCACGACCCAGGATCTCCGGCTCGATGCGGACGCGGAGATCGAACGGCTGGTCGGCATCGTCGACGACAAGCTGGGGAGCGTTGCCGAGCTCAACGCGCTGATCACGCGTGCGACCACCCTCAATCAGTCCACGGCGGCGCTGGAGGACGAGCGTGACCGGCTGCTCAGCGACGTCGCCGAATATATCGATATCCGCGTCTTCGACCGCACCGACGGATCGGTCGACGTCTACAGCGGATCGAGCCGCCTGCTCGTCTCCGGCGGCACCGCCAAGAGCCTGACGCACACGGCCGCGACCCAGGTCAGCGCCAGCATCGGCTACGTCGATCCCAGCGACCCCTCCTATCCCGGCGCCATCACCGGCATCTTCCTCGACGGGACCGCGGCGACGGACGACATCACGGCGGAGATTGCCGGCGGGCGTCTGAAGGCGCTGATCGACATGCGCGATACCGAGCTGCCCAACCTGCAGAGCGAGATCGACCAGCTCGCGCAATCGCTCTCGAAGGAGATCAACGCGGTCCACAACACCGGCACGGCCTATCCGCCGCCGTCAAGCTTGACGGGCTCGCAGAGCTTCGCCGGCACGGACGTGCTGTCGGCCACCGGATCGGTGCGCGTTGCCGTCATCGATCAAACCGACGGCACCGTGATCGAGACGCTGGACATCGCGCTGGGCGCGCTTACCACGGTCGGCGCCGCGGTTACCGCGATCGACGGGATGACGAACGCGACCGCATCGCTGAACGCCGCCGGCAAGCTGGTGATCAACGCGACGACGAGCGGATACGGCATCGCGATCAACGAGCTCGACAGCGCGGTCACCGTTGTCGGGTCGGAGACAAGGGGGCTGTCGCACTTCCTCGGCCTTAACGACCTGTTCCAGACGAACGTCTCCTTTTCACAGTACGACAGCTTTTCGACCGGCCGCATCGACAGCAGCACGGCTGCGCTCGGCATCGCCGGGACGCTGAGCTTCGACGCCAGCGGCGTCGCCACCACGGTCAACTACGTGGTGGGCAACAGCCTCGAAGACATCGCCGCATCGATAAACGGCAACGCAACGCTGAGCGGCGCCAATATTGCCGCCTCGGTCGTCGACGACGGCAGCGGCCGGCGCCTGATGGTGACGGATGGCGATCAGGACAACTTCATCATGACGGACTCCGGCCAGTTCCTCGCCACCACACGGATGACGTCCAATTCCACCAGCGCTTCCACAGTGTTTGCCGTGCGCAGCGATATCCTCGCCGACCCGGCGCGCGTGTCGCGCGCCGAACTCAGCAGCGCAGGCGGCCTGGCGCCCGGCGATATCGGCGTGACAAGCGGCGATTCCACGATCGCCAGCGACCTTGCCGGCGCCCTGGGGGTCGACGACACGTTCGCCGCCACGGGTGGGCTCAGCGCCACGACGTCGACATTCGCCCGCTACGCGTCCTCGATTCTGTCGGTACAGGCGACCATCGCCGCCGAAGCGGAAAGCCAGTTGGATTTCAACAAATCGTTTATGACGACGCTCGAGGGGCGCAACTCGGCCATCTCCGGGGTCAACCTCGATGAGGAGCTGGCGAACCTCATCATCCTCGAGCAGGCATTCAATGCCTCGGCCCGAGTGCTGACGACCGCCTCGGAGATGCTGGACGAGCTGATGAACATCGTCCGCTAGGAAGATTGAGCCATGGTGACTCGAATTGGGACCTTCACGAACCAGCAGATGATTTTGAGTGCGACGCTCCGCAATCAGGCGCGCTTTGCCGACACGCAGCTCCAGGTGGCGACGGGGAAGGTGTCGCAGACCTTCAGCGGTATTTCGCAGGACACTTCGCGCCTGACGAATCTCAAGAACGAGCTGGCGAAGACCGAGCAATACATCGAGAATATCGACGTCGTGACGAAGCGCCTCGAGTTCATGGAATTCGGCCTGGAGCAGATCGACGACATGGCGCGCGATATGCGCTCGCTGATCCGCTCCAACTTGAACGGCGACGCCGCGACCACGGTCAACCTGCAGGCGCTCGCCCAGCAGTATCTCGAGCAGGTGACCGAGATCATGAACCTGCGGGACGATTCGCGCTACCTGTTCGCCGGCGGCAAGACCGACACCAAGCCGGTCGATCTCGCCAACGGCGTCTACACGCCACCGGTACCGCCGCCGTTCGATGCCACCGCCGATACGGGATACTACGAAGGCGACGCATCGATAGCCGAAGTGCGGATCGACGATACCGTCGTCGTTCAGTACGGCGTACTGGCGAGCGAGTCGGCGTTCGAAAAGATCATCCGCGCGCTCGATCACGTGGCGCAGACGACATTCACCTCGCCGATCACCGCTGCCGAAAAGCAGATGCTGAACGACGCGATCACCGCGCTGACCGAGGCGGTCGAAGACAACGGCACAAGCAAGACGATCGGCGAGCTGGCGAGCGATGTCGTGCTCGATCATCGGCTGCTCGATTCGCAGCGCGAGAAGCACCAGCAATATGCGAACTTCGCCTCCACCTCGATCGGCGAGATCGAGAACGTGGACACCGCGGAGGCCATTACCTTCTTGAACTTCCAGCAAGTTCAGCTCCAGGCCTCGTATGAGCTGATTGCCAGGATCGGGACGCTGTCGCTGACCAACTTCCTGCGGTAACCTCGGCGACCGCAGGATGAAGGAATGGCCCATCAACCCTCCGCGCCGGAGCGACGCGAAATCGAGACAGCATCGCATACCGGGTCGGCCGGCCACTTCCGGCGCCAGGCACTGAGCGCCTATGAGGCCGGACAATACGGCCGTGCCGAAGTCATCCTCCGGCAAATCGTCGAGCAGCGCCCGGACGACGCAGCGGCCTGGCATCTGCGCGGCCTGACCGCGTCGCGTTCGGGCGATCTCCGGAACGCCGTCAAGCACCTGATGCGGGCGGTGGAAAGCGACAGAGGAAATCCTGCCTATTGCGGCGCGCTCGCCGAAGCCTTGAGCCAGCTCGGTCGCGACGCCGACGCCGTGGGACCGTGGCAGCGCGCGGTCGACATCGATCCGGAAAATCCGGCGTGGCAGGCGGGTCTGGCACATTGTCTCCTCCGCCAGGGCCGCTACGGCGCGGCCGCGCCGTACTTCCACGCAGCGGTGCAGGCGGCGCCGGCCGATGCAGCTCTCCACGCTGCCTATGGCTACGCCCTGCAACGCCTGGGAAACACCGCGGAGGCGGCCGCGCAGTATCGCACAGCGCTGACGATCGACCCGATGCTGCACGGCGCGCGCCTGAATCTTGCCGCCGCGCTTCGCGATGTCGGCAACGACGAGGACGCCGTCGCGGAGTGCCGACGGGTTCTCGATCACATGCCGCACTCAATGACCGCCCTAAACAATCTCAGCGCCGCGCTTTGCAGCCTCGGACGCAACGACGAAGCGATCCGGCACCTCAGGGTCGCCCTGCAATGCGAGCCGGAAAATCTGACCGCGCTGCACAACATGGGCGTCGCCCTCACCGCCGCCGGCGCCCTGCGCGAGGCCGAGATCTGCCTTCGCCGGGCATTGAGTCTGCAGCCTGGCTCGCCCGACGCCCATCGCAGCCTGGCAAACCTGATGCGGACGAGCGGGCGGATCGAGGAAGCGGCGCAGCATTACCGCGCCGTCATCGAAGGCCAGCCGCTGGATTTCCGCAGCTACGGCAATCTGGGGCTGGCGCTGCTCAACCTCAACCGGCCGTTCGACGCCGTCGCGGTCTACGAGAAGGCCCTCGCGCTCGGGCCGGAGCGGTCCGACATCCGCACGAGCCTCGGCATTGCGCAGCTCCTCGTCGGCGATTTCACGGGCGGCTGGGTCAATTACGATGCGCGCTGGCAGGGAGCCCGCGCCGCCGACTGGCGGCCGGAATTGCGGCTACCGCTATGGCAAGGCCGCACAAACGCGGCGGAAGCTCCGCCCACGATCCTGGTGCACGCGGAACAGGGCTTCGGCGATACCCTTCATTTCTGCCGCTACCTGCCGCTCCTTGCCTCGACGGGCGCCCGTGTCGTCTTCGAATGTCAGCCGTCGCTCGCAGGCCTGATGACGACGCTTGCCATGCCGGCTCCGGCGCCTGCTTTCCGGATTATCGCCCCCGCCGATCCGGCGCCGGACGCAGACGTTCACGTCCCGCTCCTCAGCCTGCCGACGATCTTCGCCACGACGCTGGAAACCATCCCTGCGCGCGTGCCCTATCTGTCGGTGCCGGCGGCAAAATCCGCGCTCTGGGCAGCCGACGCCGTGATCGGTGAACGGAAGGACGCCCTCCGCGTCGGGCTCGTCTGGTCCGGGAACCCGGGGCGCCAGGACGATCACATGCGCTCCTGCCCGGTGGAGGCTCTGGCGCCGCTCTTCGACGTCGAAAACGTTCGGTTTTATGGGTTGGCCAAGGCGGGGCCAGCCGCCAACGCGGCCGTGGTCGACCTTGGGCCGCGTCTCGCGGACTTCGGCGACACGGCGGCGGTCATGGAAATGCTGGATCTCGTGATCACCGTCGACACGGCGTCGGCGCATCTCGCCGGCGCGCTCGGCCGGCCCGTGTGGGTGATGTTGGGATTTGCGGCGGACTGGCGCTATCTGCTCGATCGTGACGACAGCCCCTGGTATCCGACGATGCGCCTATTCCGTCAGGGCACTTCCGGCGACTGGCTCACGGTTACCCGGCGCATCGCCGGCGAATTGCGGGACGTCGCCCTCAGGCGATGATGTCGCCGCCGACCGCGGAGCGCACCGGATGGGTGCCGGCCGGCTTGGCCGATGTATCGGCTGCCGCCGCTTCGGCGCTTGTCATCAGCCCTGCGGCGATATTCCGGTTAATCTCGATCAGCACCCGCAGCTTTCGGCCGCTCGGCTCCGCCAGGGCATTCACCGTGTGCTTGTCGATGAAGACGCTGAGGCTCAGGATATTTTGTCGGATATCGTCGGGCAGCGGCGAGCCTTCGCCCGATATGTCCGCCTGAATGATCGTCCACAGACGCCAGTTGAGCCGGAGCGCCGCACGATAGGCCTCGCGGTCCTCGCCGCCGATCGCTGCGTCCAGCCGCCGCGCCGCTTCCAGCAGGGCCTGCGCCTCGGTCTCCCGGGCGTTCGAGCCCAGCCGCTGCGACGACCGGTATGCTTGGCTCTTATGACCTTGTTGCATGCTTCAGAACCTCGTCTTCATACTTCATCAGCTTCCGACAGGACTTAAGTGCTCCGTAGACGTCGCCGACGACAATCTGCTTGCCAATGTCCATCACCAGCGGCAGCGCGCTTGGAACCGCGTTCACGAAATCCCTGGAAAACTTATGGAACTTCTCCTGGTACTCGCGATCCTTACTCGGGAACATATATATCATTTGTACAACAAAATAAATGCGTTTTGCAGGAGTATTTACCTGTTTCTCCGTCATTATATCGCGTTCTC
>Ga0299914_10003357_pt1 | contig 11298 bp, 10 predicted proteins | sample RVTome_10_FD_201361 | JGI IMG/M metagenome (GOLD analysis project Ga0299914, IMG submission 201361) | Soil microbial communities from uranium-contaminated site in the Upper Colorado River Basin, Wyoming, United States - RVT153D57 (version 2) ... | reverse complement strand
TCGACGTTGGGCGAGGGTCGAGCCGACCGGTAGCCGAGATCCTCGCCGACGACGGTGCCGTCGGCCACGGTCAGACTTCCGGTGGTCACATCGACGTTTCCTTCGACCTCGCCTCCCAGACTCAGACGTCGGGTCTGGCCCTCGAGGTCACCGCCCAGCGTTCCCGTCACCGCCGCCTGCCAAGCCCACAGCACCGCGTCGCCGGCGATCTCGCCGGGCACGCTCATCGACCAGCCCAGGCCGAGGATGTCGCCGCCAACCACGCCCTCCACCTGGATAGAAGGCGCAACGACCCTGATCGATTCGCCGACGGTGCCGGTCACGACCACCGAGCCGGCCACCCCGAGGAGATCGCCCGTCACCGTGCCGGCAATCAGAACGTCCTCGAAGGCGGTCGCCACCAGGTCGCCTTCGACCCGGCCCCGGATCACCACCCGGTTGCCGGCGGCGTAGAGGTCATCGGTGATCACCGTCCCCTCATCGACAAGGACGACATCCGACGACGATCGTTCCGCCGCCGCCGCCGGCAGGGCAACCAACCACACGAGGAGGACGGCGAACGCCTGCCCCGCCGTTCTAGAGGGGAACGGCATTGCCGGCCAGGTCGAGGAGAGGGCCGGGGAACAAGCCGAACACCAGGGTGGCCAGGACGACCAGACCCAGCACCCACCGGGTGGTGAGAGGTGCCGCCACCACCTGGTCGGGAGCGTCGTCCATGTACATGACCAAAATCACCCGGAGGTAGATGAAGAAGGCAATCACGCTGGTCACGGCGCCGACGACCACCAGCCATTCGAAGCCTGCCGTCCAGGCCTCGGTGAAAACGCCGAACTTGGCCACGAAGCCCGACGTGAGAGGGATGCCGCCCATTCCCAAGAGCACGATGGCAAAAGTGGCCGCCAGGAATGGCTGCCGCGAGGAAAGCCCGGCGTAGTCGGTGAGGGCAGAGCGGGCCATGGTGGAGCCGCTCACTGCGGCGACCACCGCAAAGGATGCCACCAGTTGGATGGTGTAGACGGACAGATAGAACCAAACCTCACCGGTGCCGGCCGCCCCCGCCACCACGCCGCTGAGGATGAATCCGGCATGCGCCACCCCGGAGTAGGCCAGGAGGCGCCGGATGTCGTCCTGGACGATGGCGAGCACCGACCCCACCACCATCGACAAGGCAGAAATGGCGGCGACCACAGGGGCCCAGTCGTCGATCATCGCCGGGAACGCCGACACCAGGACGCGGGTGAGGGCGGCGAAGCCGCCTATCTTGGCCACCGCCGCCATGAAGCCGACGATGCCCGCCGGAGCCCCCTGGTAGACATCCGGCGCCCAGCTGTGGAAGGGAGCCGCCGTTACCTTGAAGGCGAGGCCGACTATGACAAGGGCGATACCGACCAGGATGACGCCGGGCTCGAACAGCACCACTCCGGTCAGATAGTCACGCACGCCGATGAGGTTGAACTCGCCGGTGCCGGCAAAGACGAGGGCGACGCCGTAGACGAAGATCGCCGAGGCGAACGCCCCCAGGAGGAAGTACTTGATGGCTGCCTCATCTGACTCCGACCGCTCCCGGCTGAATCCGGCGAGGACGTACAGCGAGATCGAGCCGACCTCCAGACCGAGGAACGTCAGCATCAGGTGTGTCGAGACGGCCATGAGCGAGAATCCGGCCGTCGCCAACAGCACGAGTGCCAGCATCTCGGCCGCCCGGGCACCGAGACCTTCGATCATTCGCCAGGCTGCCAGTAGGCCCAGTCCGGTGACCGCCAGGAGCACGTAGCGGGCGAACACCCCGAATCCGTCGAGGGCGATCATCCCGGCAAAGGGCAGCAACGTGTCGATTCCCTGTCCGGCGTCGAGGAATCGCTGCAGGATCACGGCGAAGGCGGCGGCCACCGCCACGACCGCACCGGTCAGCTCGGCGAGGATCCGTCGCCGGGGATGCCATTGCACTTCGACCAGCAACACGATGGCCGCCCCAACTCCGAGAATGACCTCGGGGGCGATGCCCAGCCAGGAGACGACCGGCGGCTCGAGGGTGGCCTGGGCCAGCAGTGCGGTCACTCCTCACCTCCGGCGATGAACACGTCGGCGAGACGGCCCGGGGCCGGGACCTCATAGTCAGTGGTCGCCTCGATTCGGTTGAGGATCGCCTCGGTCGACGGCTCGATCTTGTCGAGCATGACCTTGGGATAGAGGCCCAGGACGATGATGACGACGGCGAGGGGGGCCAGCACGCCGATCTCGACAGGGGTGAGGTCGGCCAGAATCCGATTCTCCTCCTTGTCGGGAATCCCCGTGAACACCCGTTCGTACGCCCACAGGAAGTAGATGGCGGCCAGCACGACCCCGAAGGCGGCGAGGATGGCGTAGACCGGGAGGCTGGCGTAGCTGCCCATGAGGACCAGGAACTCGCCCACGAAACCGTTGAGACCGGGCAGACCTATCGAGGCGAAGATCATGAAGAGAAAGAAGCCGGCGTAGATCGGCATGATCTTCTGCAGCCCCCCGAAGTCATCGATCATCTTGGTGTGGCGGCGGTCGTAGATCATGCCGACGAGGAGGAAGAGGGCGCCGGTGCTCAGCCCGTGGTTCACGTTCTGGATGACCGCACCCTGGAGACCGCCCGAGGTGAGGGCAAAGGTGCCGAGCACGATGAAGCCCAGGTGCGACACGGAGGTGTAGGCGATGAGCTTCTTGAGGTTGGGCTGGACGATGGCCACCGCCGCCCCGTAGATGATGCCAATCACCGCCAGCACGGCCAGCACCGGCACCCAGTCGACCGAGGTCTGGGGGAAGAGAGCCAGGTTGAAGCGCATCAGGCCGTAGGTACCCATCTTCAGCAGCACCCCGGCGAGCAGCACCGAGCCGGCGGTGGGGGCCTCGACATGGGCATCGGGGAGCCACGTGTGGAAAGGAAACACCGGCACCTTGATGGCGAAGGCGATTCCGAAGGCGGCGAAGAGCCATCCTGCGGCCGCTGGTGTGAGGTCGAGGTTCATGAGGTCTTCGAGGGCGAAGCTGACGACGCCCGTCTGGTTGGCGTGGAGCACGGACATCCCGATGATGGCGGCCAGCATCAGAGCAGACCCGAAGGCGGTGAACAGGAAGAACTTGATGGCGGCGTAACGACGTCGTTCCGAGCCCCAGATCCCGATGATGAAATACATGGGGACCAGGACCGCCTCGAAGAAGACGAAGAAAAGAAACAGGTCGAGCGCGAGGAAGACGCCCAGCATCGCCGCCTCGAGCAGCAGGGTGTAGACCACGAACTCCTTCCGCCGGTTGGTGATCGACGAGGAAGCGGCGAGTGACACCGGCACCAGCAGAGTCGTGAGGAGGATCAGGGGCAGTGAGATGCCGTCGACCCCCAGATACCAGGAGACCCCCCAGGGTTCGTACCAGACGGCCCGGTTCACAAACTGATAGCCGGCCATCGGCTCGAATACCGCGAAGATGTAGCCGGCCAAAGCCAGGGGCAGCACCGAGAGAGCGGTGCCCACGGGGAGGATGAGTTCCCCTCTCCGCCGGGGGAGAGCGAGGACGACGAGGCCGGCCAAGACCGGAAGCAGGACAAGCCAGCTCAACATGCGTGCACCTGCGGTGCGTTGTATGTGGTGGGTTGTAGGTGATAAGTCGACGCCCTACGACCTAGAACATAAAACCCAGAACCTAGAACATAGAACCTAGAACCTAGAACATAGAACCTAGAACCTAGAACATAGAACCTAGAACTGATGGCGGAGCGAAGCGGAGCCATCACATTCTCCATGTCAGCCAGATGATGATGGCGAGGATCCCGGCGGTGAAGCCGGCGCCATAGTTGCGGACATATCCGGTCTGCAGGCCGCGAAGAGCGCCTCCCAGCCGACGCACGGCCTCCCCGACCCCGTTGACGGTACCGTCGATCCCCTTGGCGTCGACAGCGAAGGCGGCGGCTTCGGCGAGCTGCTCGCCGGGAGCGACGAAGGCTACGCCATACAGGTCATCCACCCAGTAGGCGTTCTCCCAGGCCGTCCACAGCTTCCCGAATCCCGCCTCGAACCGCTGCCAGGCGACGGGTGGCCGGTTGTAGGTGAGCCAGGCGGCGGCGACGCCGGCGACACCCGCCAGCACGGACAGGCCGGCGAGGACGGCAAACATGCCCCATCCTTCGGGGGCATGCTGCAGGGACACACCTTCGAAGGCCGGTTCCAGAAAGTGCTCGAGCGTGAAGCGGAATGGCGTGTTGAGAAAACCGGCGCCCAGAGACAAGACGGCCAGCACGATCAGCGGGACCGTCATGGACCGGGGGGACTCATGGGGGTGGGCCCCCTCCTCCCAGCGCGGCTCACCCCAGAAGACAAGGACCCACTGTCGGGTCATGTAGAACGCAGTCATCAGGGCAGCCACCAACCCCACGATCCACAGGACCGAGAACATCCCCCCGCGGGCGAAGAGCGCGCCGAGGACCTCGTCCTTGGACCAGAACCCGGCCAGCGGCGGAATTCCGGCGATGGCCAGCGTGGCGATGCCCATCGTCACGGCTGTCGCCGGCATCTTCTTCGCCAACCCACCCATCTTGTGCATGTCCTGCTCATCCGACATGGCGTGGATGACCGAACCGGCCCCCAGGAAGAGGAGGGCCTTGAAGAAGGCATGGGTCATGAGGTGGAAGACGCCGGCGACGTAGGCGGTTGCCCCCACGCCCATGAACATGTAACCGAGCTGCGACACGGTCGAGTAGGCCAGCACCTTCTTGATATCGCGCTGGGCGATGGCGATGGACGCTGCCCAGATAGCCGTGATCGCCCCGATGACCGCCACCGCCCCCGAGGCGATGGGGGCCTCGGCGAAGATGGGCGACGAGCGAGCGATGACGTACACACCGGCCGTGACCATCGTGGCGGCATGGATCAGCGCCGACACCGGCGTGGGGCCCTCCATGGCGTCGGGCAGCCAGACATAGAGCGGCACCTGAGCCGACTTGCCGGCGGCTCCGATCAGGAACATGAGGCCGATGGCGGTGGCGACCCCGGTGGTGAGTTCGCTCCCGACCCGATCGAACACTCCGGCGAACGACATCGTCCCGAACGTGGTGAAGACGAGCATCAGCCCGATGAGGAAGCCGAAATCCCCGATGCGGTTGACCACGAAGGCCTTCTTGGCGGCGGCCGCGGCCGAGGGTCGGGTGTACCAGAACCCGACGAGGAGGTACGAGCACAGGCCCACGAGTTCCCAGCCGACGAAGAGCATCCCGTAGTTGCCGGCCAGGACGAGGGTGAGCATCGACGCCAGGAAGAGGTTGAGGTTGACGAAGAACCGGTTGAAACGCTCGTCGCCGTGCATGTAGCCGATGGCGAAGACATGGATGAGTGTGCCGACCCCGGTCACCACCAGCGTCATCAGCGCCGAGAGGGCGTCCCATTGCAACTCGAAGTTCGCCCCCACCGCCGGCATCCACTCCCAGATCGAGACGTGGACCGCATGGGCGTCGGCCCCCCCTCGGAAGAAGGGGACCGCAGCCGCCGCCGCTACCAGGAAGGCGGCCGCCCCGGCCAGGCTGGCCAGCCACCCCGCCAGCGGCTCTTTCAGGTAGCGGCCGAAGAAGTGGAGAAACACCGCTCCGGCGAGCGGAAAGAGGATGACGAGCCAGAGAACCGAGGTCACTCTGTGCCCTCAGCGTTGTAGGTGGTAGGTAATAGGTGGTAGGTACCGGTTCGGCGCCAGCACGCCCCTGCCTCCCCGCTGGTCCCAAGCACGCTCACCTCGGTCTTGATCGACACCGAGAACGACACCACAGACGCACGGGGAAGGAGACGATCGCACGACGCAAGCCGCGACCTACCACCTAGTACATAGAACTTGGAACGCAGAGCGCAGCGAAGCGGAGTCATCCGCGGAGCTCCGATAGCTCATCCACCGACGCGGTCGCCCTCGTGCGGAAGATCGACACGATGATCGCCAGACCCACCACGACCTCGGCTGCTGCCACCACGAGGACGAAGAAGGTTGCCACCTGGCCGTCGATGTTGCCCAACGCCTGACCGGCCGAGATGAGGGTCAGATTGACGGCGTTGAGCATCAACTCGACACACATGAACATGATGAGGGCATTCCGCCGCACCAGCAGCCCCAGGGCCCCGATGACGAAGAGGACGGCGGCGAGGATCATGTACCAATCCGTCATCGACGAACCCCGTTCGTCGATGGGTGATAGGTGATAGGTAGTAGGTGGTAGGTCAGGAACCTAGGACCTAGAACGCACCACCTAGAACGACTCGGGACGGAGCGAAGCGACGTCACGAGTCCCTCGTGTACATCGCCAGGGCGATTGCGCCGGCGGCGGCGATGGTGAGGAGAAGGGCGGTCACTTCGAAAGCAAGCACCCAGCCGGTGAAGAGCGTCTCCCCGATGAGTTCGGCGGTGCCGTTAGTGGCATCGGCCGCCGGCTCGGCTGATGCGGCCGGCACCCAGGAGAACCCGCCGGACACACCGAGGTACACGGCCAGGCCGACGACCACCGCCGCCAGCCCTCCGACGATGGTCCGCTGACGTGGCAGATGCTCCGACGTGTCCTCCGACTTGTCGATCCCGATCAGCATCAGGACGAAGAGAAACAGGGTCATCACGGCACCGGCGTAGACGATGATCTGGACGGCAGCCACGAAATGGGCGAGTTGGGAGACGTAGATGACGGCCAAGGAGAGCATGGTGCCCAACAGGCCCATCCCGGAGTAGACCGGGTTGCGGGCGAGCACAACGGTGAGGGCACCGGCAATCGCCGTGACGGCCATCAGGCCGAGGATGATCGCCTCGGCGATCATGCGTCGCGTTCCTCTTGCGTGGGTTCGGGGGCCCAGTCGGCCGGGCCGGGGGTGCCCTGCCACATCTTCAGCCCTTGGTAAGCCGGTGAACCGGAAGGTCCGGTGGCGCGTAACCAGCCATCGGCCGCGTCCAGTTCGGCCAGGTTGGCGAGGTGGTCGTCGGGGAACATGTGCGGGACCGTGCCATCTGGACGCATCAACAACTCGTCCTTGGTGTACATGGCGTCCTGGCGGTTGGTGGTGGACATTTCGAAGAGGTGTGTCATGGTGATCGCCTCGGTCGGGCAAGCCTCGACGCACAGACCGCAGAAGATGCACCGCAGCATGTTGATCTCATATACGAACCCGAAGCGCTCGCCCGGCGAGGTCGGGTTGAGCGGGTCGTTGTCCTCGCCCCGGACATAAATGCAACGGGCCGGGCAGGCACCGGCGCACAACTCGCAACCGATGCACTTCTCCATGCCGTCGGGATAACGGTTGAGGACGTGCCGACCGTGGAAGCGCTGCGGCTTGGAGCGGAACTCCTTGGGATACTGCGTCGTCAGCATCCGTTTGCCGGTGACCGTCAGGACGAGTTCGCGGCCCGTGGTCATCAGGCCCTTGAGAAGCTCCCCTACGACACCCATCTCAACTCCATGGTGGTCCGAACTGGCGGAACCCGATGACGACGGTGGAGACGATCAACCACACGAGGGCGGCAGGGATCAGGCGTTTCCAACCGAGTTGCATCAACTGGTCGTAGCGGAGCCGGGGAAGGGTCGCCCGGATCCAGAAGAAGACGAAGACGAGAACGTATGTCTTGAGCAGGAACCACACGGTGGGCAGAATCGCCGAGACGAACCCGGGAAGCACACCATCCCAGGTCGGGCCGTTCCAGCCGCCGAGGAACAGCGTGGTGGCCAGGGCGGACATCGAGAAGATGTTCACGTATTCGGCCAGGAAGAACATGGCAAAACGCATCCCCGAGTACTCGGTGTTGTAACCGCCCACCAACTCCTGTTCGGCCTCGACCAGGTCGAAAGGGGCCCGGTTGGTCTCGGCGACGATGGCGATGAAGAAGATGACGAAGGCGACCAGCAGGGGAATGGCGTTCCAGCGGGGGATGAACCCGCCCCACGTCCCGGCCTGACGGGCGACCAGTTCGGCCAGGGACAGGGTCCCACCATCGCCCTGGGTGGCGCTGAACATGACCACCGACACCATGGCCAGGCCCATGGCCGCCTCGTAGGAGATGGCCTGGGCGGTGGCCCGGATCCCGCCCAGAAGCGGGTATTTCGAACCCGAAGACCAGCCCGCCAGAACGACGGCGTACACCGCCATCGACGACATGGCGAGCACGAACAAAAGCCCGACGTTGAGATCCACTCCCTGCAAGGCGATCACTCGTCCTCCCACCGTGAAGGGGCGGCCCCAGGGGATATTGAGAAAGATCAGGAAGGCGGGGATCACCGCCAGGAACGGGGCCGTCACATACAGCCCGACTTCCGCCTTGGCCGGGAGCACCGACTCCTTGAAGAACAGCTTGAGGCCGTCCGCCACCGTCTGCAGCACTCCGAACGGCCCGGCCCGCATCGGCCCGAGGCGGTTCTGGAAGTCGGCCACCAGTTTGCGCTCGGCCCACACGTTGAGGATCGTCAGAACGAGAAGCAGCACGAAGGCCATGACGACCCGCACCACGACGATGAGGATGTCGATGCCGTCCATCTAGGAATGTGGTGGTTGGTGGGCCGTCATGAGCGACGCTGAGATTAGGGAAGCGCCCGGGGGCCGGACAAACCTCATCGGCAAACAGAGGCCGCCCACCTCGACAAGAGGCTTGACAAGGCCCGGAGGTATTTGTAAGTTCACTGAACTTACATGATTCGACCTACCCCGATTTCCCGGCATCCCCGCAAGAGCGGGCGCGATGACACCCGGCGTTGGAACCTTCTCACCGCCTTGCAGACCATCGCCGCCAGCGGCTCTACCAGCCGAGCCGAGATCGCCCGGGCCACCGGTCTCACCCGGGCAACGGTGTCCACTCTCGTCGCCGACCTGATCGCCGCCGGTCTGGTGATCGAGACCGGGACGGCCGATCAGACGTCGGCCGGCAAGCCCGCCACCCTCCTCGCCGTCAACAACGGCTCCCGCCAGATCGTCGCCGTCGACCTCAGTCACCAGCCCTTCCGGGCCGGCATCATCGACCTGGGCGGTGATCTCGTCTTCCGGCAGGAGGCGGCCGGACCGGCCACCGGCCCGGCCGCCATCGCCGCCGTCGAGTCGATGATCGAAGCCTGCCTCGCCGCCGCCACGGCTCCCGTTCTGGGCATCGGCGTCGCCACTCCCGGGATCCTGGATCCCGACGGCACCATTCGAGACTCGGCCCACCTGGACTGGCATGACGTGCCTCTGCGCCAGCATCTCTCGGATCGATTCGTACTCCCGGTGACCGTCGGCAACGACGCCCACCTCTCCGCTTTGGCCGAGTACCGGTCAGGCGCCGACGCTTTCGACACCCTTCTCCTCGTGGCGGTCGGCGAGGGCATCGGTGCCGGCTTGGTGATGAACGGGGTCCTACACACGGGAGATCGGCTCTCATCGGGCGAGATCGGCCACGTCGTGGTCGACCCGGAGGGCGCCGAGTGCCGCTGCGGGTTGCGCGGCTGCCTGGAGACCGTGGCGGCAGTCCCGGCCGTAGCCGGGGAAGGCGACGACCGGGCTGCCGCCGCCCGCCAGGCAGGCCGCCGCCTCGGGGCGACCCTTGCCGTCGTCATCTCGGCCATAGACGTGAATCACATCAGCCTGGCCTCCGAGCTCACGGCCGTGGACGGCTATGTCGAAGCCGTCGCCGAGGAGCTGGTGGCGCGGATGCATCCCGTTCGCCGGCCTCACGTCAACGTCGTCGCCTCGGTCACCACCGACATCGGCCTGGCCGGAGCGGCCACCGCCGTGATGCGCGATGAGTTGGGGGTCATCCTCCGATGACGGTGAGGGTCGGGGTCGACGTCGGCGGGACGACGACGAAGTTGCAGGTCTTCTCCGATTCCACCTCATCCCGGCACGAGGCCCCCACCCGGTCGGGTGACGGCCGGACGCTGGCCGAAGGGATCTCGCTCCTCGTCGAAGATGCCCTCTCCCGCGCCGGTCTCGGCCCGGCCGACACGATCGGGATCGGGATTCCCGGTCAGGTGGATCCCGGGACGGGCACCGTTCGCCACGCCGTCAACCTGGGTCTCGACGGTGCGCCGGTGCCGCTGGGGGCCATGCTTGCCGACCGTCTGGGAATGGCCGTGTCTATCGAGAACGACGTCCGGGCCGCCGCCCTCGGAGTGAGGGAATACCGCAGAACGCAAGGTGACACCGTCGACGACCTCGTCTTCGTCAGCATCGGCACGGGGATCTCGGCCGGCGTCATCATCGGCGGGCGCCTCCACCGCGGCCGTCATGGACTGGCCGGCGAGATCGGCCACGCCCCGCTGGCCGACGATCACACCCCCTGCCGTTGCGGCCTCAGCGGTTGCCTGGAGGCGGTGGCGGCCGGCCCGGCTATCGCCGCTGGCGGGACCGCCGACGCCACGGCCCTCTTCGGTGAGGGGTCGCCGGACATCGCCGCCGCCCGCCGGGTGGCCACGGCTCTCGCCCGGGCGCTTCTCGTCCTGGCCACCACTTACGACCCCGAAATCTTCGTGCTCGGCGGGGGCATAGGCCCCCACGCCGCCCCCGCCGTGCGCGCCGCCCTCATCGAAGTGTCAGCAGCCTCGCCGTTCGGGCGTGCCTTGCTGACGCCCGAACGGGTGGTAACGCTTCCCACTGGCGTCGATGTCGGCACCATCGGAGCGGCGTTGCTTCCCACCACACCCATGGTCCCGGCAGCCGGGACCCGACAGGGAGGAACCCAAACATGACCAGACGCACGATCACGGCGCTGACGATGGTCTTGGCTCTGACTCTCGCCGCATGCGGCGACGTGCCGGCCGGGACCACCTCGACCGCCGCCGGCGCGGCCGAGACGACGACACCGGCCACCGAGGCCCCCGCCACCACCGAGAGTGCCCCCGATACCTCCGCCGCTCCGGCGGCCGAGGGTCCCTATGAGCACCTCGCCCGCGCCCAGGCCGGCGAGTTCGCCGGCTCTTCGGTCGAGGTGATGGCCCAGTGGATCGAGGGCGAGGCGGCCAACTTCGAGGCGACGCTGCAGCCGTTCATCGATGCCACCGGCATAGAAGTGAACTACGAAGGCATCACCGACTACGAGACGGTCCTGTCGACCCGGGTGGACGGAGGCAACCCCCCCGACATCGGCCAGATCGCTCAACCAGGGCTGATGCGCACATTCGCCTCCGAAGGCAAGCTCGTCAACCTGAGTGAGTGGTTCAACCTCGACCAGTTGTCCACCGACTACATCCAGTCGTTCATCGACCTCGGCTCGTTCGAGGGCGACCTGTACGGGGTCTTCTTCAAGGGCGACCTCAAGTCGATCGTCTGGTATCCCGTGGAAGCGTTCGACGCCGCCGGGTAT
>Ga0299914_10003356_pt1 | contig 11299 bp, 10 predicted proteins | sample RVTome_10_FD_201361 | JGI IMG/M metagenome (GOLD analysis project Ga0299914, IMG submission 201361) | Soil microbial communities from uranium-contaminated site in the Upper Colorado River Basin, Wyoming, United States - RVT153D57 (version 2) ... | reverse complement strand
AGCAGCCGCTCGGCATGCCGCACCGCGCCGGCCAGGTCGCCGCGCGCCTCGGCCGTGGCGACCAGCCGCTCGACCGCGTCGAGGTAGCCATGCCGCAACCGGGCTCGCTCCTCCTCGACCCAGTCGTCGTCCCGGCCGGTCAGCAGGTCCCCGGCGTAGCACTCCACGGCGTCCTGCCACGCCTCGCCCGCCAGCGCCGCCTCGAAGTCGGCCACATCGAGCCGGTACGGCAGGTCCGGTCGCCAGCGCAGCGTCCGCGTCGTCGCCTCGATGTGGCGGTCGATCTCCGGCACCGAACGGCGCAGAGTGTGCAGCACGTGCCGCAGGTTGGTCAGCGCCTGCGCCTCGGTCGAGTCCGGCCACAGCGCGAACGCCACCCGCTGCCGTGGCTGCGGCTGACCCCGGTGGAGCAGCAGGAACGCCAGCACCGACTCCACCCGGGTAGACTCCAGCGGCACCGGAGCATCGCCCCGGCACAGCCGGAACTGCCCGAACAGCTGGACTACAAACGGCGTATCCGCCACATTCCGGACAGTAGGGGTCGCCGGGGTGTCTGTCTACGCGCTCCCAGGATCCGTCGCGATGACGTAAGGGTTTGCGGGACGACCTGATGGACCAGGCGGTTGAGCACCTTCTCGGCTCGACGAGGAGCGTCCGGCCCGGCGGGTATGACTTCAGACAGGTTATACCGCTTGCCGGTGATGGGGTCGGTACCTGCGTACACGAGCACGCGCAGTGCCCCGCTAGGGAGCTCTTCGATGTGCCCACGCGGGCGCACACGACGCTTGCGGGATGCGGTCGATCCAGCCGACACAGGACCAGCGCAACCCGGTTCGTTCCATGAACCGTTCCACGCGGGTCATGCTCAAATGCCACTGGCCAGCGTTTCCGCTGGCCAGTGATGGTGCGCGATGCTGGGATTGAACCAGCGACCTCTACCGTGTCAAGGAACGTCCGACCCTATACATGCAGGTCAGAGCGCTTCCAGGTGCGTAACCAACCGTCCCCGGACGTCCGTGAATGTCCCTGTGTGTGTCCCATGATTGATACTCGGATTGATACTCAAGGTGATTGACACCGACGACGTCGTCACCAGCAAGATGTGCCTGATGCAGACGGTGTCCGCGGTAGACGAGATGACGCTGGACACACGGTCGGTGGTGGCGCCGCGGATGCGCCGCTCCGGCACGTGACGTCGTGTCCCTCGTTCCGGGCGTCGAGTTCTCCGTTCCCGACGCCGTATGGCACACCCGACGATCCGCGCTCACACCTGGTTGCGCAGTGCCTTCCGGTCGAGCTTGCCGACGCTGGTGAGCGGGAGCTGGTCCAGGATGTAGATAACCCGGGGATACTTGCTGCCAGCCAGCTTCGTCTTGGCGAACCCGATCAGCTCCTCCTCGGTCGTCTCCGCGCCTGGCGACAGTGACACGAACGCGACGACCTCTTCGCCGACGACGTCGTGCCGCTGCCCGACGACTCCGGCCATCGCGACCGCGGGGTGCTCCACGAGTACGTCCTCGACGTCACGCGGGTAGACGTTGAAGCCATTGCGGATGATGAGGTCCTTCTTACGGTCCACAATGGTCAGAAAGCCGTCATCGTCCAGCCGTCCGATATCGCCGGTGAATAGCCACCCGTCGCGCAGCGCCGCCTCGGTGGCGTCCGGCGCGTTGCGGTAGCCGCGCATGGTGCCTTCCGCGCGCACGGTCACCTCGCCGTCGCTCCCGGTCGGCACCGGCTGTCCGTCCTCGTCGACGATGCGGACCTCGTAGCCGGGGATCGGCGGGCCGACGCTGCCGATCTTGCGCCGTCCCGGCGGGTTGGCTGAGACGACGCCGCCGCTTTCGGTGCAGCCGTAGCCTTCCAGCACTTGCATGCTCGGGATCCGTTGCTCCAGTGTGTCGATGGTTTCGCGCGCGAGCGGGGCGGCGCCGATGTTGAGGTAGCGCAGGCTGGACAGGTCGGCGTCCTCGAGCTGCTGGGTGAGCAGCAGTTGCGCCATGGCGGGCACCAGCGTGCCGCGCTCGATCCGGTGTTGCTCGGCGAGGTTGACCCACTGGCCGGGGTCGAACCAGCACATCAGCACCGCGACGCCCGGCTCGGGCGCGTGCATCCCGCTTACGGTGACGATCATGCCGAACGCGTGCGAGATCGGCAGTGGGTTGAGCACCCGGGTGAGACCAGGCAGGTACGACGCGTCGTGTGCGCTTCGGCCGCAGTACCAGAGGTTGCGGTGGCTCAGCTCGACGCCCTTGGACCGGCCGGTGGTGCCGCCGGTGTACATCAGCGCCGCGAGGTCGGCCCCGTCACGATCCACGACGGCGATCGCATCGGCCGATTCCAGCGCGTCGAACGCGGTGACGTCGAAGTCGTCCGGCTTCTCCGCGCCGTTCGTCTCCGCAACTACGATGTGTGGCTTCGCGTCGAGCTCACTGGCGGCCTCGACTACCTTTGGGGCGAAATCCCCCGTCGTGACGACGACTTTCGCGCCGGAGTCGATGAGCACATGCCGCAGCTCTGGCGCGGTCAGCAGGAAGACGACTGGCGTCACCACCGCGCCCATCCGCCAGATCGCGTTGTACACGACCGGAACCTCGGGGCAGTTCGCCATCATGACGACGACCCGGTCGCCGGGCTCGACGCCAATCTCACGTAGCCCACCCGCGACGCGGCGTGCACGGTCGAGGAGTTCGGCCGAGCGCCAGGTCCGGCCTTCGAAGATAAGCGACTCGTGGTCGCCGTTGCGATCGAGCGATTCTTCGGAGAGAGCGCCGAGGTGTACCGAGGTCGCGGCCGTGCTCATAGAAATCCTCCGTCACAACTCATTTTTCTACTCGTTGGTAGGAGTACCGGAGCCGCTCTGATCGGTCAAGTGTTGACGCCCCCAGGGGCCTCTGGTAATGCTACTAGCGGGTAAAAAATAGGTCAGGGAGAGCGACGATGCCCCCACACGACGCCCGGCCGGCAGCGGCTGTGACGATCGATACCGCGGTCGAGATGGCGACCGAGACCACGGTTGAGACCACGGCCCGGCCGCGCCTGCTCGACCCCGATGTGCGCTTTGCACGCCTGCCTCGTCCCGGCTACGACCCGGATGCCGCCGGGATCAGAGCAGGTTCCGCGGTGATGTTGTCGGTTGTCGGCGGGGCGCTCGTCGCGGTGTCTCCGTTTGGCGCGTGGCTGCGTGTCACTCGGGTCGCGTTTGAGGAGGCGAGGCCCGGGCTCATCCACCAGACGCTCGGGCTCGACCTCGGCCTCGGCGTGTGGATAGCAGTGCTGGGCGTCGCCGCGTTGGTCGCGAGCAGGGCGTGGCACCGGGGCGGACGCCTGCTACGGCAGGCCGCGCACCTCGTCGTGCTCGCCGCAGCGGTGGTGACTGGAATCGCCCTGCTGCTGTTACAGGCCGAGATCAACGAGGCAACGGCCCGGGCGATCGAACAGGCTGGCTTTTTCAACCTCACCGTCGGCGTCGGCTGGGGTGCTTGGGCTGCGCTCACCGGCGCGGCTGCGCTCGTGCTCGCCAGTGTCTGCGCCGCGTTTACCGCGCCGGTCGAAGGCAAGCCGACCAGCCATGACGGAAGGAGCTGATGATGCGGCGCGTGTTCCTATCGCGGCGGCTCACCGTAATCCTGCTGACACTGACCATGCTGACGGTCGCCTGTGGGCAGACGGTGCTTGTCCGCGAGCTCGAGACATCTGGTGGTCAGGGCACCGGGCTGGCGGCCGATGCCGAGTCCGGGCAGGGTGGGTCGCTGGCACGGCCGAGCTCACGCGGTGGCACGGAAACCAGCCAACAGGCGGGCCCGGAAGTGTCCACACCGGACTCGAACCACGGCGCCGGTGCGGCCGGGGTGAGCGCCGAGTCCCTCAACCCGAGCGAGCGTTGCGCGACCGAGGCGACCGACACCGGGGTCACCAAGGACAGCATCACCTGGGGCACCATCCTGCCGCTGTCCGGTCCGAGCCGGCCGCTCGGCGAGCAGACCGCACGGGTGCTCACGCGCTCGGTCGACTACTACAACCAGCTCACCTACGACCCCAGCCGACCCGATCTGAACTGGGGCTGCCCGAAGCGCCGGGGCATCTACGGCAGGAAGGTCAACCTGGAGATCGCGTCCATCTCGTCGGACTCCGAGGACGACGCGCTGCAGGCGATGCGCCGTCTTGTCGACGTCGAGAAGTCTTTCCTGGTGCGCGACTGCTACCTGCAGTCGTCGCTGATGGGACCGGCGCACAGCTACGCCGAGCGTAACGACGTCACGACGACCTGGTGCTACCCGGAGTCGCTGCCGCAGCCGGAGCTGGCGCCGCACACCTGGTCGTTGGGCACCGACCGGCAGACGCAGGCGAGCCTGCTCGTCGGCTACCAGATGCGGGAGCTGGGCGCCGAGCGGATCGCGATGCTCTACGACCCCACCTACGAGGAGCAGGCGGAAGCGGTGCGCTCCGTGGTCGAGAACCTCGGCGGCGAGATGGTCGAGGAGGTGGAGGCCCGGGCGCAGACCGCGGTCAACGGCCGTCGCTCCGAGGTGATGGAGATGCGTAGCGCCAACCCGGACGCGGTGATCATCCTCGACGCCCTCAACGCCACCTACGCGGGCGTCGCGGCCGGTCAGCTCGGCTGGCGTCCCAAGGACTCCGGGGTGTCCTGGGCCTGTTCGAACTGCTGGCTGAAGTTCGCGGCCGATGTCGGCGGCGAGAACCTCGATACGATGATCACCAACAGTAGCGGGGTGCCGTTCCGGCCGACCAACGCCGGTGCCAAGCGACTGTGGCAGATCAAGCGGCGCATCATGCCGAGCGAGCCGAACGACGTGCTGACCTTCGCCGGACTGCTGACCACGGCGGCACTGTTCATCTACACCGCCGAGGCCGGACCGGACCTGACCCGGGAGAAGTTCGAAAACGTCCTGCTTTCGCTCGACAACTACACCAGTGGCATGACGCCACCGATCACCACGAGCAACGACAACCACTTCGGCGGCAGGCAGGACTGGCTGATCGAGTTCAACGGAAAGTCCTGGCCCAACAGCTTTTCCGACCTGTCGGGTGGGTACATCGGGCTCGACGATGTCGGCGTCCGGCCAGAGTGGACGGACCCGTGATGGCCCGGCGACGCTGCGCCCGCAAGCTGGCCGTGCTGGCAGGGTGCGTGCTGCTGTCCACAGCCCTGACTCCGATGTGGACGGCGACTGCCTCGGAGGCCGACAACGATGCCCTGTACACGATGCTGGGCAGGGGATACGGTCTCGTGCTCGGCTACCCGGCCGATCAAGTGCCAAGCACCGGCGAGGAAGAACCATCGCAGCAGCCACCGGATCAGACGTGCCCGAAGGGGCAGCGCGGGGTGCCGAAAGACATCCAGCGGCGCATCGATGCGGCCACCGATGCGGCGAACGCGGAGAGCCTGGACCCGCGCGACAGCGACGTTCCAACGCCCCGTGGTCAGCCGATCAAGTTCGACATCGGCCTCGCGGACACGTCGCTGCGTTCGGATCCTGGCTCGCACGCCATCGCGTCGTTCTTTTACGTCGACCTCGGTGGCGGGCAGGACCCGGGCACCAGCAGCGAGGCCGACGGCTACGCCAGCGGCCACCCCCGCAGGCAGGAGCGCTGCGGCCAGCCGTACTCCGGCGAACCGGGTGACGCCGACGACGTCCACGTGATCAGCCACGCCACACCGGGTCCGTACTCCTATGCGTTCAACCAGACGCAGAACCTGCGGCTCCCGGCGGGAGCATCGGCGCGGGAGTCGATCACTATGTCCGAAATGGACGCCCGAGGCAACACCGCAACGGGCACCGTGGTGAGCATCGTCGAGGGCGTCACGGTCGGCGCGGTGCACGCGGACGAGGTCGTGAGCGTCATCAAGTACCGCACGGACGGCACCGACATCGGAACGGACGTCACGGCATTCACCGACGTCACCGGCCTGACCGTCGCGGGCGAGCCGCAACGGGTGCGACCCGGCGCGGAGCCGGTGAACGTCGAAGGCCTGCTTGTCGGGCTCGCCGCGCCCGAGGCGCGCGAGCTGTCGGACGGCACACTGGAGGTGACCGTCGGCGGGCTCTACGTCGGCGGCGAGTTCCGCAACCCGGTCGGCGCGCAGGCCAAGCAGGCCGTGTTCGTCGGTGGCGCCTGGTACCAGGCCAACTCGGCGCCGCCACTGCCGCCACCACCGCCACTGCCGCCGCTGCCGGAGGCCGCCGCGCCCGCGCCGGTCGCGGCGGGGCAACCATCGGAGCCGCCGATGATGTCGACCGGACTCACCGGATCGTCGACAGCGGACGCCGGGCCGGTGCGGGCACCCGAGGTGGCGGCGCAACCGGCCGCCGCACCGCGCGTCGCACCGGCGACGACCCGGTACGGCGTCTACAAGCCACCGGCGCAGGCTGTCGCCCCCGCCCTGGTGCTCGCCGGGCTGCTGCTCGCGCTCGCCACCACGGTGTTCATCTGGGCGCGGCACCGCTACCCGGAGATCAGGGCCGCGCTCGGTACGCCGCTGTTCGGCTGGCTCGACTACGGCTACCGCGCCGTCATGCGGGGGTGAGCGCATGATGGCAACGCTTACCGCGCAGATCGCGCTGATCGGGCTCGCCAAGAGCGGGGTCATCGCGATGCTCGCCGTCGGGATCGTGCTGATCTATCGCACCACCGGTGTCGTCAACCTGGCGCACTGGGGGATCGGGCTGGTCGGCGTCGTGGTGTACGTGCTGCTCACCGGCCGCGAGATCCTGCCGCCGCTGCTGGCTGCCGCTGTCGGGCTCGCGGTGTCGGCGCTGTCCGGGCTGCTCGCGCAGCGGCTGGTGTTCGCCCGCATCCACCGGGGGCAGGTGATCACTATGATCCTGGTGGCGCTCGGCGTCGGGTCATTCTTCGCCGCCGTCTCGCAGATGCTGCTGCGGGGCCAGCGCGGTGAGATCATCGTGGATCCGTTTCTGCCGGGCAGCATCGTCAACCTCGCCGGTGCGGTGATCCTGGCGTCCGAGCTGGTCACGATCCTGGTCGCGGCGGCCACCTGCGCGGTGCTGTTGCCGTGGCTGAAACGCTCCCGCAGCGGCAGGGCGTTGCGGGCGGTCGCGCAGAACCGAGAGGCCGCACAGCTGGCCGGCATCGACGCCGCCCGCTACGCCGAGCTGGCGTGGGTGATCGGCTCGGGGCTCGCGGGGCTGGCGCTGTTGCTGCTGATCCCGCACAGCGCCGGGGAGCAGGGCGGCGTGCTGTCCGTGGTGCACCTGGTTCCGCTCGGTCAGCTGCTGATCCCGGCGTTCGGCGCGGCACTCGTCGGCGGGCTGATCAGCTTGCCCGCCGCGCTGGCGGGCTCGTTGATCTTCGGGGTGGTGCAGGAGCTGCTGATCCTGGCGCCGTCGCCGATCGCGGACCAGCGCGAGGTGCTCGCGTTCGTCGTGATCACCGTGCTGCTCCTTCTCCGCACGGAACGGTTCTTCGCCAGCAACGCCGAGCTGGAGGCCTTGCGCTCATGAGTACCAGGATCCTCGAGCGGCCAACCGCGACACTGCCCGCGAAGCGCACGAAGCCGTCGGGCGCGGCGACGGTAGGCGCGGTAGTGCTCGCCGCCGTCGCCATCGGCCCGTTGCTGCTCGGTGACTTCGCCAGCTTCGTCGGCGCGCGAATCGCCGTCACGGCGATTATCGGCCTCTCCGTGATCGTGGTGACCGGCTACACCGGACAGCTGTCGCTGATGCCCTACACCTTCGTCGGCATCGGCATGTTCGTCGCGGCGCACGCCATCACCGGCTGGGGCTGGCCGTTCTGGTTCGCCGCCATGCTCGCCGCCGCGTTGAGTGTGCCGCTGTCGCTGCTCGTCGGGCTGGTCGCAGTGCGGCTACACGGGTTCTACTTCGCCATCGCGACGCTCACCTTCGCCAGCGCGGTCGGCGCCACGCTGTTCGAGTGGGACGCCTTCACGGGCGGGCAGACGGGCATGCGGGTCGCACGGCCGGTGATCGGCCCGATCAACTTCGCCGGCGACGAGGCGTACTACCTGCTGTGCCTGGTCACGGTGTTGTTGCTGGTGTGGATGGTCATCGGGTTGCAGCACTCCCGCATCGGCCGCGCCATGACGGCGGTGCGCGAGAACGAGACGGCGGCCGCGACGCTGGGCATCAACGTGATGAAGACCAAGCTGGTCGCGTTCATCGTGTCCGGCATGATCGCCGCGATCGGCGGGGTCTACCACGGGATGCTGCTGCAGAGCGTCACCCCCACCCCGTACCAGACGCCGTACGTCGAGGCCGTCGGCGTGACGCTGGTGATCCTCGTGGTCATCGGCGGGATGCGCTCGCCGTGGGGCCCGTTCATCGGCGCCGCGATCATGTACGTCCAGGTCGAGGTGTTCCGCACCGCGCTGTTCCTGCAGTACATCGCCGCAGCGATGACCGCGATCGCGTTCATCGTGGTGCTGCTCAAGCTGCCGGACGGCCTCGTCGGGCTGATCAAGCACGAGGCGGAAGTCGTCCGCCGCGCACCGCTGCGCGGCAGTATCCGGGTCGCAACCATCATCGCGATCAAGGTGGTCGTGACGTACGCGATCTGGAGGTTGTCGCAATGAACCTGCTGCGCACCGAGGGGCTGAATCTTCGCTTCGGCGGCGTCGTCGCGCTCGACGACGTGTCGATCGGCATCGACGAGGCCGAGATCGTCGGGCTGCTCGGGCCGAACGGTGCCGGGAAGTCCACGCTGTTCAACGTGCTGTCCGGGTTGCTCAAACCGGACGGCGGCCGGGCGTATCTCGGCGAGCGGGACATCTCGCGTTCGCTGCCGTACGAGCGGGCGCTCGCCGGGCTCGGCAGGACGTTCCAGCACATCAAGCTCTTCCCCGGACACACTGTCGAGGAGAACCTGCGCATCGCCCAGCACCGGCACCTGCGGTCGTCGGTGCTGGCCGCGATGCTACGGCTGCCGTCGTGGCGGCGGGACGAAGCCGAGGCGCGCGATCGGATCAACGCCGTGCTCGAGCTGATCGACCTGGAACGCTACCGGCATCACCGGCCGGGCGAGCTGTCCTACGGCACGCTGCGGTTCGTCGAACTCGCGGTGGTGCTGTCGCTGCAACCGAGGGTGCTGCTGCTCGACGAACCGGCGTCCGGCATCGCGCAGCGGGAAGCGGAGGCGCTCGGTCCGCTGCTGCGGGAGATCCGCGACGTCCTTGGCTGCGCGATCTTCCTCATCGAGCACGACATGCCGCTGCTGCTGTCGGTGTCGGAACGGGTGTACGCGCTGGACTTCGGCAAGGTGATCGCGCACGGCACACCGGCCGAGGTCACCGCCGACGACCACGTGCTGTCCAGCTACCTCGGCCGGACGAGGAGGGATGACCGTGCTGCGAGTTGAGGGGCTGAACGTGTCCTACGGGCCGGTTCAGGTGCTATTCGACGTCTCGCTTAAGGTCGGCGAGGGCGAGATCCTGGCGCTGCTCGGCACCAACGGCGCTGGCAAGACGACCGTGTTGCGGGCGGTGTCCGGCGTCATCCCGGTCAGTTCGGGCACCATCAAGTTCCACGGCACCGACATCACCGGCGCATCGCCCCGCCGGATCGTCAAGTCCGGACTGATCCAGCTGCCGGGCGGCCGGGGCGTGTTCCCCGGCATGTCGGTGCGGGAGAACCTCGAGGTGGGTGGCTACGCGCTCGGCCGCGACCCCGCGCGCCGCAAGCGTGCGATCGAGGCGGTGCTCGACGACTTCCCCGATCTTCGGGACCGGCTGGACCAGCAGGCGGGCACCATGTCGGGAGGGCAGCAACAGATGCTGTCGCTGGCCAAATCGATGGTTCTCGAACCGAAACTGTTGCTGATCGATGAGCTGTCGCTCGGACTGGCGCCGAAGATCGTCGAGCAGCTGCTTGAGACGATGCGGCGCTACGTGGAGCGGGGCGTGTCGATCGTGGTGGTCGAACAACACGTCGATCTCGCGTTGTCGATCGCCGACCGCGCCTACTTCATGGAACGCGGCAGCATCCGGTTCGACGGGCCAGCGGCCGAGCTACACGGACGCGACGATCTGCTCCGGGCCGTTTTCCTGACGTCGGAAGGTCGATAGAACACCAGATGGGCACCGAAACCGAGGGGGCGCAGCAGCCCGCCAGGCGGCGTCGGGGCAGGCCGCCCCGCTATCCGCTGCCGAAGCCGGAGGACCGTGCCGCCACCATCCTCGACGCGGCGCTCGCGGAGTTCGCCAAGCGCGGCTACACGGCCACCGGCATGAACGACATCGCGCGCGTCTGCCGCATGACCAAGCCGACCATCTACGAGTGCTTCCCCTCGAAGATCGAGCTGTTCAGCGCGCTGATCGACCGGGAGCAGACCGCGCTGATCTCGATGCTGCGGCAGACCTACCAGGACGCCACCGACCTCGGGTTGTGGGAGAAGGTGCGCATCGACACGGCGGCGTTCGTGCACTGGGTGTGCGAGAACCCGGACGCGTTCGCGCTGCTGTACCTGATGCCGTCGCCGAAGACGGGCCTGACGCAGCGGGCGGAGATGCAGGCCGAGGTCGCGGCCGCGCTGGTGGACAGCATGGAGAAGCTGCTCGCCAAGCACGGGCGCACCGGCGGGCCGTCGCTCACCACGCTGGCGTACATGGCGACCAGCAGCGCCCTCGGCGCCGTGCTGGCCAGCAAGCACCTGCTACCCGAGCACGCCGAGACCGTCATCGACCTCGCGGCCGGCTTCACCGCCGCCGCCTTCCGCAACGTCCCCACCGACGCCATGGGGGCCTTCGATCAGGTCAGTGCATCCGTGGAGCGATAATTCCGGCGACGCCTTGCGTCGTGTCTCCGTTCGGGACACTGTTTTCGTCGCTCTGGACGCCGTCTTGCCCACATACGCACGCAGATTCGGCGTTGTCGAGGCCGTGTTCGCCGTCGACACCGCAACTCACAGCAGGGAATGTACGCCGCGCTTTCCGGCTCATCGCCGAGAGCTGGGCTAGAGCCGAAGGAATGGACTCCACGCGAGCTACGCCATAGCTTCGTGTCCTTGCTGTCGGACAGCGGCGTACCGACCGAGGAGATATCCCGCCTTGTCGGCCACAAGGGAACTGGTGTCACCGAGTTGATCTACCGGCACCAAATCACACCCGTGATGGTCGAGGGCGCTACGGCGATGGACGACCTGTTCCCCACCGAGCGGGACACGTAGTTACTCAGTTAGGTACTCACCAGCAATTCAGCCCCCATCCGGCATCGTCTGGATGGGGGCTGAGCTGGTGCGCGATGCTGGGATTGAACCAGCGACCTCTACCGTGTCAAGGTAGCGCTCTCCCACTGAGCTAATCGCG
>Ga0299914_10003355_pt1 | contig 11301 bp, 8 predicted proteins | sample RVTome_10_FD_201361 | JGI IMG/M metagenome (GOLD analysis project Ga0299914, IMG submission 201361) | Soil microbial communities from uranium-contaminated site in the Upper Colorado River Basin, Wyoming, United States - RVT153D57 (version 2) ... | reverse complement strand
GCGGACGAACGGGTCGCGTGCCCGCCACGCGATGCGGATGCCAGCGTAACCCAGCACGCCGAAAAGTCCGATCACGACGAACGTGCCCGGCAGGCCCAGCTCCTCACCGATGATCGCGAAGATGAAATCGGTGTGCGCCTCGGGCAGCCGGCCCAGCTTCTCACTGCTCGCGCCCAGCCCACGCCCCCACCAACCGCCTTCGGCGAACGCGTAGATGGCCTGGATCGACTGGTAACCCGTGCCCTGAGGGTCCTGCCAGGGATCGAGGAAGATGCTCACGCGGTTCATCCGGTGCGCGGCGTTGGTGACGAAGTACGTCGCCACCACCGCGACGCCGCCGAGCGCGAGCCCGAACAGCCAGGTCGGCACGCCGAGCACCCACAACATCGCCAGGACGATGCCCATCATGATCAGCGACGTCCCGAGGTCGTTCTGGCCGACCGTGAGCGCCACGATCACCGCTGCCACCGGCACGAACGGCAGCGCGATGTGTTTCCACTGCCGGAGCAGGATGCCCTTGCGCGCGAACATGTGCGCACCCCAGAGCACGAGCCCGAGCTTGGCCAGTTCGGACGGCTGGATCCGGAACAGCTCGCCACCGAGATCGAGCCAGGCCCTTGTTCCGTTGACCGTGACTCCGACGCCGGGGACATACGTCGCGACGAGCAACGCGACGGCGATCACCAGGAGCGGTACGGCCAGCCGCCGCGCGGTACTGATCTTGCTGCGCGCCGCCAGCCAACCGACCCCGACACCGACCACGCAGAGCACGACCTGCCGGATGAAGATGCGGTACGGATCACCGTAGGCGTGCTGCGAGGTGAATGTGGACGCGGAGAACACCATCACCAGGCCGAGTACGATCAGCAGGCCGGTCGATCCGAGGACGAGGTGGTACGAAGCGAGCGGGCGGCGCAGCATGCGCGAGACCGCTGCGGCGACGCCGGTGCCGGCAGCAGGTGCCTCGCGGTCAGTCTGGTTGGCCATGGCGCCGCCTGACCGCCTCGGCGAAGGCATCACCTCGCGCGGCGTAATTGGCGAACATGTCCATGGACGCGCAGGCGGGCGCGAGCAGCACGGTGTCGCCCGGCTGCGCAAGCTCGGCCGCGGCGGCCACGGCGTGATCCATGGCCTCATTGTCAGTGGCGGGTACCTCGACCACCGGTATCTGTGGCGCGTGTCGCGCGAGTGCTTTGGCGATCATTGCCCGGTCCGTGCCGATTAGTACGGCTGCCCGGATCCGGCGTGAGGTCTCTCGGACGAGCTCATCGAACCGGGTGCCCTTGGCCAGTCCGCCGGCGATCCACACGACGGCGTCGTACGAGTTCAGTGACGCCTCGGCGGCGTGAGCGTTGGTCGCCTTGGAGTCGTCCACGTAGGTGACGCCGCCGAAGACGCCGACCGTCGACAACCGGTGCGGCTCGGGCTCGAACGCCCGCAGCCCGTCTCGAACGGCGACGGCCGGTACTCCGAACGAGCGGGCCAGCGCCGCGGCGGCTAGCGCGTTGGCCACGTTGTGCGGCCCGCCCGGCCGCACATCGGACACGGTGGCCAGCTCAGCGGCAGGGGTCTGACGGTCGGAGTAGCCGGGGCCCCCACGAGAACGCAGAGCCTCCGGAGCGATTGCGCGGGGTGAGACGAAGGCCCGGTCCACGAGTACGTCGTCGACCACGCCCACCATGCCGACCGCCGGCATACCGGTCGTGAACCCGATCGCCCGCGCACCCCCGGCCACATCCGCGTCGTGCGCGAGCCGCTCGGTCTGCGGGTCCGACACGTTGTAGACGCAGGCGACCTCGACGCCGGAATAGATCCGGCCCTTGTCCGCCGCGTAGGCGGCGAGCGAACCGTGCCAGTCCAGGTGGTCCGGGGCGATGTTCAGCACCGCGGCGGACCGCGCCGCCATCGAATACGTCCAGTGCAGCTGGAAGCTGGACAACTCGAGCGCCATCACGTCGTACGGCTCGGGGTCGAGCACGGCGCTGACCACGGGAGCGCCGACGTTGCCGGCCGTCGCCACCCGCAGACCCGCCGCTCGCAGCATCTCGGTGAGCATCAGTACCGCCGTGGTCTTGCCGTTGGTGCCGGTGAGTGCCAGCCATGGAGCCGGCCGATGAGGGTCGCGCAGCCGCCAGGCCAGCTCCACCTCGCCCCACACCGGTATTGCCGCCCGCTCCGCGGCCACCAGCAGCGGTGCGGTCGGCTTCCAGCCCGGCGAGGTGACGACGAGGTGGGCCCTGTCGGACAGGGTCTCGGTCGCGCCCTCGCCCAGGCGGACCCGCGCACCCAGGGTCTGCAGGCTGTGCCCACGCTCGCGCTCGGCGTCGCCGTCCCGGTCGTCCACCACGGTCACCCGGGCGCCCAGCCGCACCAGGGCGTCGGCCGCCGCGTAACCGGATACAGCGATTCCCGCGACCACGACGTCGAGCGCGGACCAGTCGCTGGTGCGGTCCGCCGTGGCGAGGTTCGTCATGTCCCGACGACCCACTCCGCGTAGAAAATGCCCATCCCGAGTGCGACGCAGATGCCGGCGATGATCCAGAACCTGATCACGATCGTCACCTCGGCCCAACCCTTGAGCTCGAAGTGGTGCTGGAGCGGCGCCATCCTGAACAGCCGCTTACCGCCCGTCGCCTTGAACCAGCCGACCTGGAGCACGACCGACAACGTGATGATCGCGAACAGACCACCGAGGATCAGCAGGAGCAGTTCGGTCCGCGTGGTGATGGCGAGCCCGGCCAGCGCCCCGCCGAGGGCGAGCGACCCCGTGTCGCCCATGAATATCTTCGCCGGAGAGGCGTTCCACCACAGGAAGCCGAAGCAGGCACCGACCAGCGCGGCGGCCACCACCGCAAGGTCGAGCGGGTCGCGCACCTCGTAACACGTCGGCCCGGGTGTCACCGAGCAGCTCTGGTTGAACTGCCAGATACCGATCAGCGTGTATGCGCCGAACACCATCACCGAGGCGCCCGTCGCCAACCCGTCCAGACCGTCGGCGAGGTTCACCGCGTTGGACGTACCAGAGATGATGATCAGAGCCCAGATGACGAACAACACCGCCGGCAGCACGATGGCCGTGTCACGTAGGAATGAGACCGCCTGGGTGGCAGGCGTATACCCTTGGTCGTTCTCGAACCGGGTCGCCATGATCGCGAAACCCAGCCCGACTAGCGTCTGGCCGGCCATCTTGGCCCGGCTGCGCAGGCCGAGGCTTCGCTGCCGTGAGATCTTGATGTAGTCGTCGAGGAAACCGACCGCGCCGAGCCCGACCATCAGCAGCATGACGAGCAGCCCTGAGACCGACGGCAAGGCGGGCCGGACGAGATGCGCGGCGGCGTAGCCGGCGACCGCCGCCGTGATGATCACCGTGCCGCCCATCGTCGGCGTGCCACGCTTTGTGTGATGGCTCGTCGGTCCGTCGTCACGGATCAGCTGGCCGTAGCCGCGCTTGACGAGCACCCGGATGGCGGCAGGTGTACCGAAGATCGACACCAGCAGGCCGACGACGGCCGCCGTCAGAACCGCGATCACCGGCCGGTCACCTCTACGTTCACCAACGCCTCCGCGAGTCGTTCCAGCCCAGCTGCCCTGGACGCCTTCACCAAGATCACATCACCGGGTTCGACCTGCCGACTCAGCAGATCGAGTGCGGCTTCGGCATCCGGGACCCACGCCGCATCGTCCTCCCTGGAACCTTCGTCCGCAGCGCCGCGCTGAACCGCCTCGGCACCGGGGCCGACGGCCACGATCCGGCTGACATCCTGCCGGACGGCGAACCGCCCCAGCGCGTCGTGCTCGGCCGCCGCCGCTTCCCCGAGCTCCTTCATCTCGCCCAGCACGGCCCACGTCCGCCGGCCCTTGCCGATAGTGGTGAGAGCCTTGAGAGCGGCCCGCATCGACTCGGGGTTGGCGTTGTACGCGTCGTTGACGACGGTGACTCCGTCCGGCCGTTCGACGACTTCCATCCGCCACCGGGACCTCGGTGTCGCCTTGGACAGCGCGGCGGCGACGTCCTGGACCGAGATTCCCAGCGTCTCGGCCACGGCGGCGGTCGCCAGCGCATTCGACACGTGGTGCTCCCCCACCAACCCCAACTTCACGCGGTGTTCTCCAGAGGGCGTCACGAGCCGGAACGACGGCCGCCCGTGGTCGTCTAGTGAGATCTGGTCCGCACGGACGTCCGAATGCACCGACTCGCCGAACATCACCACACGGGCGGCGGTCCGCTCCGCCATGTGCCGCACCAGCGGATCGTCGCCGTTGAGCACCGCCGTGCCGGCTTCCGACAGCGCCTCGACAAGTTCGCCCTTGGACCGCGCTACCGCTTCCCGCCCGCCGAACTCACCGACATGTGCAGAGCCGACGTTCAGGACCACGCCTACGTCCGGAGGCGCGATCCTGCACAGGTACGCGATGTGCCCTACCCCACGGGCGCCCATCTCGAGCACGAGGGTCCGTGTGGTCTCGTCGGCCGACAGAACGGTCAGCGGCAGCCCGATCTCGGTGTTGTACGAGCCGGGCGGGGCGACGATCGGCCCACGCAACGCGAGCACCTGAGCCAACAGGTCCTTGGTGCTTGTCTTGCCGGACGATCCGGTGACGCCTACGACCGTCGGGTCGATGCGGCGCAGCATCGCCTGGGCCAGCCGGCCGAGCCCTTCGATTGAGTCGGCCACCACAACGGCGGGAACACCGACCGGCCGCTGCGCCAGTACGGCTGCGGCCCCCGCGGCGACGGCAGCACCGGCGAACTCGTGTCCGTCGACCCGTTCACCCGGCACAGCGACGAACAGGCCTCCTGCGGCGACCGCGCGGGAGTCTGCGACCACCGAACCGGTCACGGTCGTGGCCGGGTCGCCGGCGTCGATCCGACCACCGGTCGCCGCGGCGATCTCGGCCAGGGAGAAGGGGATCACTGCGCGTCCGCCTCGGAATCCCGCCGGTCGTTCCACCGTTCGATGGCTTGACGCAGGACCAGCCGGTCGTCGAACGGGTGGACCACCCCTGCCACCTCCTGTCCCTGCTCGTGCCCTTTCCCCAGGACGGCGACCGTGTCGTCGGTCCCGCCGGCGGCGTCGACGGCAGCCGCGATGGCCTGACCCCGGTCTGCCACCTCCCTCACCTGGACCGGACGGTCGGCCCCGGCGGTTCCAGACAGAACGGCCGCGCGGATGGCTGCCGGTTCCTCTGAACGCGGGTTGTCGTCGGTGACGATAACGACGTCGGCGTGGCGGGCGGCCGCCGCACCCATGAGTGGACGTTTGTGCGGGTCTCGGTCTCCCCCGGCGCCGAGTACAGCGATGAGCCGGCCACGGGTGGACGGCCGGAGGGCGCGAAGTACGTTCTCAATGGCCTCGGGAGTGTGGGCGTAGTCCACGACTGCCAACGGTTCGAACGCGCCCGTCGACTGGACCGATTCCATCCTTCCCGGGACGCCGGGGCATAGGGCCATACCACGTGCGGCATCACGACCGCTGACCCCTGCCTCGAACAGCATGACCGTCGCCAGGACGGCGTTCGCGACGTTGAAGTCGCCCGGAATCGGCGCGGACACGCTGACCTCTCGACGCCCATCGTGCTCCAGATCGATGGCCGTCGAACGTCCCGACCGCGACACCTCGCGCTTGACTACCACCCAGTCAGCGGCGCCGGCGTCATCACGGGTCGCGATGGTCACGACAGGGACGCTCGCCTCTGCCGCCAGGCGACGCCCGTACTCGTCGTCGACGCAGACGACACCGCGCCTCGACCGCAGAGGAGTGAACAGGGCGGCCTTGGCCGCGTAGTAGTCCTCCAGGTCGCGATGGAAGTCCAGATGGTCCTGCGAGAGGTTGGTGAAGCCCGCGACATCGAAGACGATCGCGTCCACCCGGCCCAACACGAGCGCATGGCTCGAGACCTCCATCACGCATGCGGTGACACCCTGCTCGCGCATGACGGCCAGCAGCGCGTGCAGGTCGGCCGCTTCGGGGGTGGTGCGGACGCTTGCGACGCGTTCATTGTCGATGCGCGTTTCGACCGTGCCGACCAGGCCGGTGCGATGGCCGGCGGCGCGTAATCCGGACTCGATCAGATACGTCGTGGTGGTCTTGCCGTTGGTGCCGGTGACGCCGAGCATCAGCAGGTCGTCGGCGGGCCGCCCGTAGATGGTGGCGGCGAGCTCTCCGAGCCGCGCCCGCGGATCATCGACGGCGACGACCGGCAGGTCGGTGCCGAGCCGGCGGGCGCCGTCCGGATCGGTGAAGAGTGCGACTGCCCCGGCTGCCTCGGCCTGGGCGGCGAAGCGCACACCGTGGGTCAAAGCGCCCGGCAGGGCCGCGAACAGATCGCCGGTCTGCACCTTGCGCGAGTCGTGGGTGACGCCCGTGACCGCCGTGTCCCGGGCGGGAGCGGCGACACCGAGCGTCCCCGCGAGCTCGGAGAGTGGCCGCGGCGTCACGTGGTGGGGTCGCAGCGGCGGGCGGTAAGGCACGCCGCAGAGGGTACTGGACGCACCCACGAGCCCATTGCCCTCCTCTGCCATGATCGTCATCGCCGATGGTGGTCGACCGGTGACGCGTCCACCGGCGGCGCGGCGGTTCAGAGGTCGCCGGCGTACATCGCCACCTCGGGTGGTTCGGTGCCCGACGGTACGATGCCGGCCTTCGCCAGCGCGAAGCCGAGCACGCTCGAGAACACCGGACCGGCGACGCTGCCGCCGGACCGGCCGGCCCTCGGGTTGAACACGGTCACCGCCACGGAGTACTTGGGATCGTCGGCCGGCGCGAAACCCACGAACGACACGTCCACCTTGCCGCTGTAGCAGCCGCAGGACGGGTCGATGGCCTGCGCCGTACCGGTCTTGCCGGCGACCCGGAAACCGTCCACGGTCACCTTGTTCCCGGTGCCGTCCGGGCCCATGACCCCCTCGAGCATCGTCGTGACGGCCGCCGCCGTCTCCTCGCTGATCACGCGCGCCGGGTCCGCAGCAGCCACCGGCTGTACTTCGCCAGCTGTGTCGATCACACCATCGATCAGCCTGGGCGGCATCCGGACGCCGCCGTTGGCGATGGTGGCGTAGACCGACGCGAGCTGCACGGTGTTCATCGAGATGCCCTGCCCGAACGACGCGAAGTCACGATCCAGGTTCGTCCACTCCCCCGGCAGTTGCCCTCCCGTTTCGGCGGGCAGGCCGAGTTTCGGCTGCACACCGAGACCGAAGGCCTTCACGTATTTTCCGAACGTGTCAGGGTCGAGCCGCTCCGAGGCCAGAATCGTCCCGACGTTGCTCGATTTGGCGATGATGCCGGACAGCGTCATATCCTCTTGCGGGTGATCGTAATGGTCGCGGATGGTCAGATCGGCGCGGTCGATGTTGTCGGGGACCGAGAAGATGGTGGCCGGCCCAGCCATGCCTTCCTCGATGACGGCCGAGACGCTCAACGCCTTGAGAACCGAGCCCGGTTCGTACGCGGCTTCCACTGCGGGATTCCCCCCACCCGACGTGGACGTCGGATCGTGCGGGTCGGCGAGCGGTGCCGACGCCATCGCCAAGATCTCACCCGTCTCGATATCGATGGCGACGGCGTTGCCCCCGCTCGCCTTCGCGGCCTCGACCCGCTCGGACAGCACCTGCTCGGCGTGCCACTGCAGGTCGCGGTCGATGGTCAACGAAAGCCCCTCGCCGGGCACCGCCTTCTCGTGGCTGCCACCGGTCAGCGGGATCCGCGCGCCGCCGCGCGCCACCTGATACGCGAGTTCACCGTCTTCTCCGGCGAGATGGTCGTTCCGCGAGAGTTCGAGCCCAGCCAGTCCCGTACCTTCCGCGCCGACGAAACCGACGATGTTGCCCGCCACCGATCCCGCCGGATACGTGCGCTCCACGGTCGGCTCGCTGTAGACGCCGGTGAGCCGCAGGTCGCCGATGGCTCGCCAGGTTTGCGGGGTCACCTTGCGGGCCAATACGCGATATCGCCGGTCGCCGGTCAGCTTGTCCTGGATGTCCCGGGCGGACTCGCCCAGGACATCCTCGAGCTGCAGAGCGTAAGCGGCCACGTTGCCCTCTTCGGCGATCAGCTTCTGGTCGACGACGATGTCGTACGCCTCCACCGACTGGGCCAGGGGTTGGCCGTTGCGATCCAGAATCGTCCCGCGGAGCGCGGGCACGGGGACGACCTGCATGCGGCTACTGCGCGCCTCGGCGGCGTAGCTGGACGCGTCGAGCCCCTGCAGCTGGATCAACCGGCCGGACAACAGCGACAGCACCACAAAGACCATGATCAGCGACGCGTGCAGCCGCTTGCGCGGGTCGGCCAGGCGAACCATACGAGGAGGTCGCCGGAGCCGGGGCGGTCGCGGCGTTCGGGCCGGCCGGTGATGGGATGCCTGCGAGCGCGCCGGCTTCGCGGGGCGATTCTTGGCCGCCGGGCGGACGCCGGTCGCCGGGCGGGCGCCGGTCGCCGGCCGCGAAGCCGCCGCCGCACGCGCGCCTACTCCACGCTGGCCAGCCGCCGCACGGCGGCTGGCCGGTCGGACCTCCCGGGCCGGACGCTGCCGCGACTCGGCTGTACGAGGGCGACCGGCAGGCTTGCCCGTGGTCCGCTCGGAAGGTGCGTTCAAGGACCCCGCCCCTGCCGGCGCCTGCTCACCCGCCGTAGGCCGGGCCGGCTTGCTTCCCCGGCGCGGTGCCGTCGCTCCAGCTCGGCGGCGCTGCGGTGTCGCCGCGTTCCGTCCGGCACCGGACTGCCGCGTGCCCGAACGAGGCGCCGATCCGGACCCCGGCCCTCGCCGGTCGCGGTCCACTAGTCGCCCCCCGCACCGGCAACATCGTCGAGTACCAGGTATTGGCGCTCTTGCGCCGGAACCATGCCGAGCGCGTCGGCACGGCTGGCAAGTTCCTCCGGAGCGGCCAACTGCGCCACCTGCCGGGTCAACTCGGCGTGCCGGTCACGGAGCAATCGGGTCTCCTGCTCGAGATCACGCAGCTCGAACGAACTCTGCTGCAGGTTGGTGTTCAGCAGCAGCAGCCCGACCAGGCCGGCGCCAAGGACGAGCAGGACAAGGACGACGAACGGGGCGCGCGGCGCGCCGGTCCGGCCGCCCGGCAACAGCCGTAGTCCCGGCCGGCCGGCGCTTAGCGGGGCGACCGCCGGCCGGTCGTTGCGTGCAGCAGCGGTGCTCATGTCAGGACTCCTGGGCGAGCACAGCGAGCCGTTACGCGGGGGCTGTTCATGCCGCTTCCCGCAACCGCTCGGCGGCCCGCAACTTGGCCGACGCGGCACGTGAATTGGCCGCCACCTCATCGGCGTCGGGTACTTCTGCCCCACGGGTGATGAGCCGCAAAGTCGGCCGGTGTTCGGGCAACTCCACTGGCAGGCCCCGCGGAGCGGTGCTGCGCGCCGCCGCGGAGAACACCCGCTTGGTCAGGCGGTCCTCCAGAGAGTGGTACGACAACACGACGATGCGCCCGCCGACGCCGATCGTCTCGACGGCCGCCGGCAGAGCCCGCTCGAGAGCGGCCAACTCGCCGTTGACCTCGATGCGCAGCGCCTGGAACGTCCTTTTCGCCGGGTGCCCGCCGGAACGCTGCGACGCCGCGGGAACCACCTGGCGGAGTAGCTCGACCAGTCGGTTACTGGTCGAGAACGGCTCTCGCTGCCGTTCCCGGACGATCGCCGCTGCGATCTTCTTCGCAAAACGCTCCTCGCCGTAATCCCTTAGCACTCGGGCCAAGTCGGCCGCCGAATAGGTGTTGAGTACGTTGGCAGCCGTCTGGCCCACGGTCGGATCCATCCGCATGTCAAGGGGCGCGTTCCGCGCGTAGGCGAAGCCCCGAGCGTCATCGTCGAGCTGTAAGGAGGACACCCCGAGGTCGAACAGGATCCCCTGCACCCGCCGGAGCGATCGGCCCGCCAGCACAGCCGGCAACTGGTCGTACACCGCGTGGACGGTCTCGACCCGGCGACCGAAGCGGGCCAGGCGGTCGCGAGCACGCCGCAGCGCCACCGGGTCGCGATCCAAGCCGATCAGCCGAACGTCCGGACATCGGTCGAGCACCGCTTCGGCATGCCCTCCCAGGCCGAGAGTCGCGTCGACCATCACCGCACCCGGACGCCGGACGGCAGGTTCGAGCAGTGCGACGACCCGTTCGAGCATGACGGGGACGTGCAGGTTCGATGTCATGGTCTGCGCTCGCCCCCGATCCTTCGCTCAGCCATTCCTTCTTCGTCGGTGGTCGTACGACCAGGTCCCCGCCCGCCGTCTCGGCCGGCCGGCGCCTGGCACCGGGGAAGGTGCGCCAGGGACCTGCCGCTCGAGACGCGGGCTGGAGGCCTCGCCGTACGTCCAGCATTCGCAGCTTCAGAACACGCCGGGCAGCACCTCCTCGGAGATGTCCGCGAACAGCGGCTCCTTTTCCGTCTGGTAGGCCTCCCACGCGGCCGAATCCCAGATCTCCACCCGGGTCATCGCTCCCACGACGGTGCACTCGCGCTGCAACCCCGCGTACTCCCGGAGGCCCGGGGGAATCGTGACCCTGCCTTGTTTGTCGGGAACCTCGGCGCTCGCCCCGGCGGCGAGCATACGAGCGAAGTCTCGCGTGCCCTTGTGCGTGAACGGAGCGGCCCGCAACTGCTCGGTGAACCGGGCGAAATCAGCCTGCGGCCACACGTAGAGGCAACGCTCCTGCCCTCGTGTGATCACTACGCCCTCCGCCAGGTCGTCCCGGAACTTCGCAGGAAGGAAGAGCCGCCCCTTGTCGTCCAGGCGAGGGGTGTGCGTGCCGAGAAACACGTCCTCCACCTCCCACCACGGGCGAGCGCAGCCAGCGGGCTCTTACTCCACTCTGCGCCACTCTACTCCACAATGCCCCACGTGCAACCACAATCACGCCATTCACATCCACGTGCCCCACCGCTACGGCCCGAACCGGGGAACGATTCGGCCGCCAGCAGCGTCCAAAGTTTGCGAGCGGGACCCATGACCTGATTTCGGCCGTGGGACGTAGGGTTATATGGGGGCAACGCCGGATGGAACCGCAGGAGGAACGCGTGACCCGCAGTCCAATCCCACCTACGAGCACGCCAGAAACTCCGCCTGCGGGGCCAACGCCCGCGATTGGGCTTTCTGAACTCAGCGAGACGGCAGATCGCATTCAGGCCGCGATCGAGCGCGTCATCTCCGGTAAGCCCGAGGTGATCCGTCTCGCGCTTACGGCTCTGTTAGCCGAAGGACACCTGCTCATCGAAGACGTTCCGGGCGTCGGTAAGACGATGCTGGCCAAGTCGCTGGCCCGCTCGATCGACTGCTCGGTGTCGCGCATCC
>Ga0299914_10003354_pt1 | contig 11304 bp, 7 predicted proteins | sample RVTome_10_FD_201361 | JGI IMG/M metagenome (GOLD analysis project Ga0299914, IMG submission 201361) | Soil microbial communities from uranium-contaminated site in the Upper Colorado River Basin, Wyoming, United States - RVT153D57 (version 2) ... | reverse complement strand
TGGAGTACGCGTACGAGTCGCGCGAGAAGTTCCCCGACCGCCGGATCTTCCTCGTCGGCGAGATCATCCACAACCCGCACGTGAACCGACGCCTCCAGGAGATGGAGATCGAGTTCCTGTATCCCGACGAGGCCGGTGCGTTCGACTTCTCTGGGGTCACGCCGGAGGATGTCGTGATCATCCCGGCGTTCGGCGTCACGCTGCACGACTTCGAGACGCTGCGCGAGCTCGACTGCCTGCTCGTCGACACCACCTGCGGCTCGGTCCTGAACGTGTGGAAACGGGTCGAGAGCTACAGTAGGGACGGCTTCACCGCGGTCGTTCACGGCAAGTGGTGGCACGAGGAGACGCGCGCCACGAGCTCACAGGTCGACAAGTATCCGGGCGGCAGGTACCTCATCGTGCGCGACATGGCCGAGGCTGAGATCGTGTGCGCCTACATCCGGGACGAGCTCGACCGCGACGCGTTCATGGAGCGCTTCGCCGAGCGGAGCTCGGAGGGCTTCGACCCCGACCGCGATCTCCAGCGGATCGGCGTCGCCAACCAGACCACCATGCTCGCCTCCGAGTCGCTGGCCATCGCCGCCAAGCTCGGCGAGGCGATGGCCGACCGCCACGGTGAGGTGGCGCTCCCCGAGCGCTTCCGGAGCTTCGACACCATCTGCTCCGCCACCCAGGACCGCCAGGACGCCGTCGAGGCGCTGGTGGCCGACCCCCCAGACCTCATGGTCGTGATCGGCGGCTACAACTCATCCAACACGAACCACCTCGCCCACCTGTGCGCCCAGCACACCCGCACCTACCACATCGAGGACGCCGCCTGCATCGACCCGGAAGCTGGCTCGATCTCGCATAAGAAGATCATGGAGGAGGAGATCCTCGTGGACCCGGCATGGCTCCCGGAGGGGGAGGTGGAGATCGGACTCACGGCGGGGGCGAGCACCCCGGATTCCAAGATCGGAGAGACGATCGAGCGGGTGCTGAGAACCGCGGCCTACGACCCGGCGGAGCTGCTGACATGATTGGTCGAGTGTGGTGGGGCGATAGGCCGCGTTACCGACACCGACATCGGGACTGCCCACAACACGGTCCCATTCCCGCACGTTATGCTTCCGGAACGCACAAGTTAGGCGACAGCTGCTCTTGACTAAAGCTGCATGTGACCGTGGACAGAAGTATCCCCTAAGCTAAGCGAGTCAGTCGGTGAAGTCAGGTGGGGCACCGACATCGAGGCATGAGCTCTACGCGATTATGGAGAACCTCCATGACGCAATGGCGGCGCATTACGATCAGCTCCACCAGCGCGCACTCGAGGATCCGGGGACAGCAGGCGACGCGGCGGAGGAAGTCTGGGCCCAGGCGCTACGAGATTGGCTTCCGGCCACCTATCACGTCGTAACGAAGGGGCGGCTCGTCGGCGTCGATGGTGCTACAACGCCACAGTTAGACATCTTAGTGCTCGACTCCACCTACCCGCGAGCCTTTCTGGATACGAAGTACTACTTCGCCGCGGTGGTCGAGAGCAAGATCGAATCCCGTCTTGAGGACGCCGTGGTCCGGGCAAATCCACATCCTGCGCTACTGCCCGATCTCGTGTGGGTCGCGGACGTGGCAACTTGGACCTGCTCCCACACAATCATGGTCCCAGGTCACATGCTGTCCGACGAGGTGGAGGAGTATGGAAAGAAGGGAGGAATCTTGACGTTCTATTTCTCACATTCACCGCGGCTGAACAACCGGGAGGGGCGAAGTGTGATCTTGGGCTCGCTCCTGACCGATCTTATTGAGCGCCTCGCTTGGCGGGATCCGGGCCTGCGCGGCCTTGCCGAGTATCTTCAGTACACCGGCGTTGCAGGGGGTGGATTGGCGCGGCCGTTGTTTGATGAGCTTGACATTTTGCCGCAGCCGCTCGTGAAGCGGCTCAGATCCAAAGGTCTTGATGAGGGTGAGTGGAGTAAGTGGAATCGGTACTGCTGATCGCCGCAGCCATCGCCTAACAGGCGCGCTGGCGGCTCCGGCCCCATGCGGGACCTCCGCTTACATCCGCCCTCACGGTGCTTGGGCGGGCGTCGCCAGCGGCCGGAACGTTATCTGACATCGACCCTGTCGAACATGGCTGTAAACGAGCTACTAGATCAGGCGGAGACTCTGCAGAACCTCCTGGTTGCCTACGCCACGGGGGAAGGCGCCGACGAGCGCGAGTACCGAGAGCTGCGTCAGGTGTTCGTCTCGGACTCCACACTCGCAGCGCTGCTGCCGCGGTTCGTCCGGACGTGTCGGTCACTCAGCCAGTTCTGAGGGTTCGTCAAGAGTCGGTTTGACACATACCAGGGCGCTGATAGTCGCTCTGCTGCTCCGGATCGACGAGCGGTCGCACGCGGCGGGCGAGCCAGAGGACGACGGAGTCCACGCTCGGCGGCGGATCGAAGTCGATGCGCCGGAGCCTCCGGACGATCTCGACGTGCCAGGAGGGCTTCAGCGACAGGGATCGGAGCGTCTCCGGGGCGTATGGCCCTCCGGCGAAGCGTTCCGCCGCCTCGCGCTGCACCACGAGGTACGCGTCTTCGGGGCCGGGCGGCGCATCCACGAGGCGCCGCACGATCGCCGCCGTCCGGCTGTAGGGGATGCTGCCGAAGACCTTGTAAGGCGAGTCCGGCAAGCGGTGGCGAAGGAAGTCCCCGCACACGATCGCGACGTGAGCCGCGCTCCGGAATCTGGCGCGCAACGCCTCGCAGAGCCGCTCGTCCAGCTCGACCGCGACGAGCTCACGGCACCGCCCCGCCAGCTCTTCGGTCAGGATCCCGCGACCCGGTCCGATCTCGACGACGCGGTCGTCCGGAGAGATCGAGGTCCGCGCGACCAGGTCAGACGCGAGCGCCCCGCTCCGCAGGAAGTGCTGCGACAGCTCCGGCCGCCGGCGAGGCCCACCCCGCTGGCCGGACACGGATGACCCTCAGGAACGCCGACATGAACCGTCCTCCGGGGTCGGAGCTCGAGGAGCGAGGTCGCCCGCCTCGCGTGGCCGATCGTAACGGCCGTACCTCGGGCGCCGCAACGAGGTCCCTGCCCGGCGCCTGCTCCGACCCGTGGCTCGTCCGCAGGCCAGATTGAGAGCGGGTTGACGGGCAGTGCCATCGTCGTGGGCGAAGGCCCTGGGACGAGGAGCACGAGCCGGGCCTGAGCTCCTTACTTGACATTTCATCAAGTGCTGCGTTATCCTCACCATGAGCGCAGAACCCTTCGATGAGCCACAGCTACGCCGGCTCCTCCGGTGGATTCTGAAATCGGGGGAGCTCCGAATCTCGGGACACGCCTATGACGAGATGGAGGCCGATGGTCTCGTCGAACAGGATGTTCGCAATTGCCTGTGGGCGGGACGCCTGACGGATTCGACTTCGAGCGTGGCTCCTGGCGTTACCGGGTGCGCTCGGGCTGGATCGTCGTCGTGGTGGCGTTCAGATCGACGACACAAGCCGTAGTGGTGACCGCATGGAGAGAAGGTCGATGAGGTGCATGCTCTGCGGGGAGGAAGCACTCCAGCGAACCAGGCAGAACGTGCCGTACCGCAGCCTGCCGGGGACGGTCCTGGTCGACGTGGATGTGTGGAAGTGCGTCGAGTGTGGTGAGTACGAAGTCGTGATCCCCGCGGTCAACGAGCTCGAGAACGTTCTTGCTCGCTCTGTGGCGGAGAAGCCGGGCCGACTCACACCGGCCGAGATCCGTTTCCTGCGCAAGCATCTGGGTTGGTCGGGTACCGACTTCGCACGGCACTTCGGTGTGGCACCGGAGACCGTATCGCGGTGGGAAAACGGCACGCCGATGGGGCCTCAGGCCGAGAAGCTTCTCCGCGTGTGCGCCACCCGCATGGATCCGAGCCGCGACCACGAGGAGCTCGAGACGCTCCTCGACCGCCAGGCGGAAGAACCCCGCGAAAAGCTTCTGCGCGTTCACCGGCGGCGGAAGAGCTGGGAGGTAGCTGCCTAGCGGTCAGCCCGGCGTGGGACGTCAACGACGCTCGATCGTTCTCGGAGTACTCGTCATTGAGCCCGAGGAGAGGGCCGTTCATGGTCCGAGCAGGGCCCCGGGCACGACGGCGATGCCGTCCTTCCTGTACCATGTGGTGCTACGTCACATCGGTGTCGCCGCCGATCGGTCCTGCCCGCCATCGAGCAGATCGCGGAGGCTGACCGTCGGACTGCCCACCCCCCGCTCCATCAGGGTGAGGGGCCGCATCGCGTCGAATCTTACCGCTTCGTTCCCGTCCCGAAGCTCGTGACTCGTGCCCTCGCCACCCGTCCCCCCATCTCCTACGTTTTTCTGACGACTCCCGAGCCGATCCCGGAGAGTCGCCGGGGCCGCCACCCGGCCCGATCACGAGGAGGAGGACCATGTCCCGTCATTTCACCGCGCTCGCCGCGGCCTTCCTGTCGATCACGACCTTCGCCTCGGGCGTCGCGAGCCAGGAGACCACCGGATGGCGGCAGCCTCCCGCGGACATCATGGAGGTCCTGCACGCCCCGCAGCTGCCGTGGGTGTGGACCAACCCCACGGGAGAGGCCCTCCTGCTCGCCGACCCCGTCCTCTATCCGCCGCTGGCCGAGCTGGGCGGGCCCATGCACGAGCTGGCCGGCCTGCGCGTCAATCCCACGCTGAACACGACGCACGGGCGTCACGGAGGTCTCGCGCCGCGGCTGGTGCGCGTCGAGAACGGCGAGACCACGGCCATCGGCATCCCCGAGGGCGCCGAGGTCCACGACGTGGCGTGGACCGTAGACGGCGAGCGCTTCGCCCTGACGGTCGCCCACGACGACCACCTCGGCCTCTGGGTCGGCTCGGTGGACGGCGAGGTGCGCCAGATCGAGGGCCTCGCGGTCAATCCCCTGCTGGGCACCGCGGTGAGCTGGCTCCCCGACCAGACGCGGCTCCTGGTGCGCCGGATCCCCGAGCGCGATCCCGTGCCGCCGGCGCCGGTCATCCCGGCGGGCCCGGAGATCCTCGAGGGCGAGGGCGCCTCGGCCCGCTCCACGTACGAGGCCCGCAACCTGCTCGAGACGGCCCACGATGACGAGTTGTTCACCTACTATGCCTCCTCGGAGCTGGTGATCGTCGATCCCCGCGACGGCGGGGCGAAGGTGATCGGCGAGGCCGCGCCCTACACCACGTCCGCGTTCTCGCCCGACGGCGAGTACCTCCTCATCGAGCGCCTCGTCGAGCCCTGGTCCCACGAGGTCGCGTACTGGCGGTTCGCCCACGAAGTCGAGGTCTGGAACGAGGAGGGCGACGTGGTCGCCCACGTGGCCTCCGTACCGCTGGCCGACCAGGTGCCCACGCACGGCGTGCCCGAGGGTCCGCGCTCGATCTCGTGGCGGGCCACCGCTCCGCACACGCTCTACTGGGTGGAGGCGCTGGACGGCGGCGACCCCGTAGCCGAGGTCCCGCACCGTGATCGGCTCATGCGGCTGTCCGCCCCCTTCGAGGGCGACGCCGAGGAGGTGTTCCTGGCCGAGCACCGCATCGTGCAGGATGCCTGGGGCGCCGACGATGGAACGCTCATGCTCGCACAGTACGAGCGCATGCGCCGGTGGCTCTCCGTCTGGTTGCTGGACGTCGAGGACGGCACCTCGCGGCTCTGGTACGACCGCGACGTGAGCGACCGCTACGGCGACCCCGGATATCCCGTCTTCCGGGCGCTGCCCAGCGGCCACTGGGTCATGCACCAGAAGGGCGACGCGGTGTACTTCAGCGGCAGCGGCGCCACCGACCAGGGCGACCGCCCCTTCCTGGACTTGCGCCATCTGGAGACCGGCGAGACCGAGCGCCTGTTCCGCAGCAATCCCGACCGCTACGAGGTGTTCGTGGATTTCGCCGGCCAGGGGGACCAGTTCATCCTGCGCTCCGAGTCGCCGACCGACGTGCCCAACTACTACCTGGCCACCCTGGGCGACGAGGTCGACGCCCCCGAGGGCGAGGCCGCGCGGGAGCACACGCGCGAACCGATCACCCGCTTCGAGGATCCCACGCCCCAGCTCCGGGAGATCGAGAAGCGCATCGTCCGCTACGAGCGCGAGGACGGTGTGCCCCTGAGCTTCCACCTCTATCTACCGCCGGGCTACGAGGAAGGCACCCGCCTGCCGACCGTGCTGTACGCGTACCCGCTGGAGTACTCCGGCGCAGAGGTCGCCGGTCAGGTGCAGGGCTCGGCCCAGCGCTTCGAGCGCTTCTATGGCGCCTCGCACATGTTCTTCCTGCTGCGCGGCTACGCGGTGCTCGACCAGACGGCCATGCCCATGATCGGCGACCCGGAAACCGTCTACGACACGTTCGTACCCCAGCTCGTCGACGACGCCGAGGCCGCCGTGAAGAAGGCCGTCGAGCTGGGCGTGGCCGACCCCGAGCGCATCGGCGTCATCGGCCACAGCCACGGCGGACTGATGGTGGCCAACCTCCTGGCCCATAGCGACCTCTTCGCCGCCGGCATCGCCCGCAGTGGCTCGTACAACAAGACGAACCAACCGTTCGGCTTCCAGTCCGAGCGCCGTTCGCTCTTCGAAGCGAGGGACGTGTACATCCAGCTCTCCCCCACCTTCTTCGCCGACCAGGTGAATGAGCCCGTCCTGGTCATCCACGGCAACGACGACTCCAACCCCGGCACCCTCACCAACCAGAGCGAAGTCTTCTTCGAGGCCGTCCGCGGCTCTGGCGGCACCGCCCGCCTGGTGCTGCTCCCCTTCGAAGACCACGGCTACCGCGCCATCGAAAGCATCGAGCACGTGCTATGGGAGCAGCTCGTGTGGTTCGACCGGTATGTGAAGGGGGAGCCGATGGTGGTGCGGTAAGGCACGAACTTCCTGCCGCTCGGTTCGGGCGGAGTGAGGGAGCAGTTGAAGCAGGACGCGCCCCTTGGTGGGGGCCTGCTCTCCCGTCATCAACCGGCTGGCCGGAGGTCCGGAAATGACGACAGGTTGATTCCGCTGCGTATCCTGGCGTCCGACGTGGCGGTAGCTTTGCTGCATCGCATGCGTGGCTCGAGGAAGATCGGAAGTCGGAAGATGGTGGCACGAGCGGACCGGTCCGGCGGGACTCTTCTCACCCTGGAGGAGTTCGAGCGGCTCCCCGAGGAAGACGCGTTCCGGCTGGAACTCTCTCGCGGCCAGCTCGTTCGCGAGCCGCGGCCGGGTGCGGAGCACGGCTGGTTGGCCACTCGGCTCTTCCGCGCCATCGACGGGCACGTTCGGAAGCGCGAGCTGGGAGCAGCGGTCATTGAGACGGGGTTCCTGCTCCCGCTGCGTCCGGCCACGGTGCGCGGACCGGACGTCGCCTTCATCTCGAAGGAGCGCCTTCCGCCGGGGGACGTCCCGACCGGCTTCTGGCCCCTCGCGCCCGATCTCGCCGTGGAGGTGCTCTCGCCGTCGAACACGGCGGCCGAGATGCAGCAGAAGGTGCTCGAGTACCTGGAGGCGGGGAGCCGCCTCGTCTGGGTGGTGGACCCCCGCTCGCGCACCGTGACGGTGTGGCGTCCGCCGTCGCGCGGCAGTGTGCTCCGGGAGGAGGAGGTCCTCGACGGAGGAGACGTCCTTCCCGGGTTCCGCGTCGAGGTGGCCGAGATCTTCGGCCGCTGACCCTCGAGTAACGAGCGGCCCGAGACGCTCGAGGGGTGGCGATCGCTGACGGCCCACCTGGACGTGGAGGACGTGCGGGCCTTCGACCGCTCCGAACGCAGCAGCGCGCCGGCATGGTGCGCGGTGCGCGACCATCGACCGGCCGGGGTGAATGACGTACCGTGAGCTCGTCATGGAATCGATGGGCGAGCGACCTCGCGCGGGTCGTGATCCCTCGCATCATCGACCTCAACCCCTGGATGTCCGATGCGCCTCTCACCGTCCTTCCGGCTCGAAGACTCCGTTCCACGCCTGCTGGTCGCCCTGCTGGCCACGTTCCTGGTGTCGCAGGGTCCGATCGCGCCGGCTGCTGCCCAGGAGGGAGGCACCCGCCTCCTGCGGCAGCCCACGATCAGCGACTCCCACATCGCCTTCGCCTACGCGAACGACCTCTGGGTCGTGCCGCGTGAGGGAGGCGAGGCGCGCCGCCTGACCGCCTTTCAGGGTGAGGAGAGCTGGCCCCACTTCTCTCCCGACGGTCGCTGGCTGGCGTTCAGCGGGGAGTACGGCGGGAACACGGATGTCTACGTGGTCCCGTCCGGCGGCGGCGAACCCCGCCGCCTCACCTGGCATCCGGGGACCGACCGGGTGACGGGCTGGACGGCCGACGGCGCCCGCGTCGTGTTCGCCTCGGGGCGCGATGGGGCCCCGGTCTCCTACGAGCGGTTCTGGACCGTGAGCCCGGAGGGAGGTCTCCCCGAGCCGATCGCGCTCCCGCGCGGCACCCTGGGCGAGTTCTCGCCCGACGGCGCCCGCTTCGCCTATCAGCCGATCCAGCTCGTGGACCAGGAGTGGCGCAACTACCGGGGTGGTCAGATGCGGCCGATCTGGCTGGTGGACACCGCCGACTGGTCCCTCGACACGCTTCCGTGGGAAGGCGAGAGCACCAACACGGACCCGGTGTGGCTGGAGCGGACGGTCTACTTCCTCTCCGACCGCGACTTCACGAACAACGTATGGGCCTATGACACGGGCGCCGGCGAGCTGCGGCAGGTCACGCATCACACGCGCTACGACGTCAAGAATCTGGATGCCGGCGGGGGCGCCGTGGTCTACGAGCAGGCCGGCTGGCTCCACCTGTACGACCCGGCCACGAACGAGAGCCGCCGGCTCGACGTCACAGTCCACGGCGACTTCCCGTGGGCCAGGCCGCACTGGGAGGACGTGGGCGAGCAGGTGCAGAGCGCCGCGATCGGGCCCACCGGCGCCCGGGCGCTGTTCGAGGCGCGAGGCGAGGTGTTCACGGTGCCCGCCGAGAAGGGGACGTGGCGCAACCTCAGCCGCTCGTCGGCGTCGGCCGAGCGCTCGCCGGCCTGGGCTCCCGACGGCGAGCACGTGGCCTGGTTCTCGGACCAGGGAGGCGAGTACGCCCTTGTGATCGGCACGCAGACGGGTCTGGAGCCCCCGCGCCGCATCACGCTCGAGGACCCCACCTTCTACTACGATCTGGCCTGGTCGCCCGGCTCCGACCGGGTATTGTTCACCGACGCCGGCCGGCGCCTGTGGGTGGTCGAGGTGTCCTCGGGCGAGGCGTCGCTCATCGACGGCGACACCTACGCCTCGCCGGGCCGGACGTTGGACCCCGTATGGTCCCCCGACGGCCGCTATATCGCCTATGCCAAGCGGCTCCCGACCCAGTTCCACGCGATCGTGGTCCACGACACGCGCTCGGGCGAGACGCGCCAGCTCACCGACGGGCTCTCCGACGCGATCAGCCCCGCGTGGGACGCCTCGGGGGACTACCTGTGGTTCCTGGCCAGCACGAACTTCGCCCTGAACACGGGCTGGCTGGACATGAGCTCATACCAGCGCCCGGTCACGCGCGGCGTCTACTTCGCCGTGCTCGAATCCGGCGAGCCCTCCCCCCTGCTCCCCGAGAGCGACGAGGAGCCGCGGAACGGGCTCGATGACGAGGACGAGGAGGACGCGGGCGACGAGGACGCGGGCGACGAGGACGCGGGCGACGAGGGCGAAGGCGAGGACGAGGACGCGGACGAGGGCGAGGGGGGTCAGGAGGAGCAGGAGGGCGCCGACACGGTCACGGTCACGATCGACTGGGACGGCATCGAGCATCGGATCCTCGCCCTGGACGTGCCGGAGAGGGACTACGTCGACCTGCGCGCGGCCGGGCCGGGCGTGGTCTTCTGGCGCGAGAATCCGCCCGCCGCGAGCCCCTTCGCATCCCCACCCGGCACGCTCCACCGCTACGAGCTCGAAGAGAGGGAGCGGCAGGATTTCGCGAAGGCGGTGAGTCAGTACCGGGTATCGCACGACGGTGAGAAGCTGCTTTACGTGTCGGACGACACCTGGCACATCGTCTCCACCGGAGAGCCGCCCGACGAGGGGGAGGGAGAGATCGACCTCTCCGACCTCCGCATGGACGTCGACCCCGCCGCGGAGTGGGCGCAGATCTTCCGCGAGGCGTGGCGCTTCCAGCGCGACTACCTCTACGTGCCCAACCTGCACGGGGCCGATTGGCCCGCCATCTACGAGAACTACGCCCCGTGGGTGGCCCACGTGCGGCACCGCTCCGACCTCACGCACCTGCTGGACATCCTGGGCGGGGAGGTCTCGGTCGGGCACTCCTTCACGGGCGGCGGGGACGAGCCGGATGTGGAGGGCGTCGACGCGGGGCTCCCGGGCGCCGACTTCGAGGTCGTGGGGGACCGTTACCGGATCGCGCGCATCTACACTAGCGAGAGCTGGAACCCGGACCTGCGGGCGCCGCTCTCCGGCCCGGGGATCGACGTCGAGGAGGGCGACTACCTGCTCGCCGTGAACGGCCGGCCGGTGAGCGCGAGCGACAACTTGTACGCGGCGCTCGAGGGGACGGCGGACCGGCAGACGGTGCTCACCGTGAACGACGAGCCGACCACGCAGGGCGCGCGGGACGTCACGGTCGTCCCCGTGCAGAGCGAGGCCGGCCTCCGGCGCCGCGCTTGGGTGGAGGACAACCGCCGGAAGGTCGATTCGCTGTCCAACGGACGGCTGGCCTACGTCTACCTGCCCAACACCTCGGTGGCGGGCTACACCTTCTTCAATCGCTACTACTTCGCGCAGCAGGACCGCGCGGGCGCCGTGATCGACGAGCGCTTCAACGGGGGCGGGAGCGCGGCCGACTACATGGTGGACATCATGAGCCGCGATCTCGTCGGCTTCTTCAACAACCCCGTCGGCGACCGCGCGCCGTTCACCCTCCCCGGGGCCGGGATCTGGGGTCCCAAGGTGATGATCATCAACGAATCGGCCGGCTCGGGCGGCGACCTGCTGCCCTACATGTTCCGCCACATGCAGATCGGCCCCCTCGTGGGCACGACGACGTGGGGCGGGCTGGTCGGGATCTGGGACGTGCCGCCGCTGATCGACGGCGGAGGCATTACCGCGCCGCGCGGCGGCTTCTACAACCTCGACGGCGAGTGGGACGTGGAGAACGAGGGCGTCGCGCCGGACATCGAGGTGGAGCAGATCCCCGCGGAGGTGATCGCGGGACGCGACCCGCAGCTCGAGCGGGCCGTGGCCGAGGCGCTGCGGCTGCTGGAGGAGAGCGGGGCGGTGATCGTCGCCGAGCCGGCCGCGCCCGTGCGCGTGCGGCGGGCGGGAGCGGATGATGGGGGCGGCTGAATCAGGGCATGTTCACACGCCCGCT
>Ga0299914_10003353_pt1 | contig 11304 bp, 10 predicted proteins | sample RVTome_10_FD_201361 | JGI IMG/M metagenome (GOLD analysis project Ga0299914, IMG submission 201361) | Soil microbial communities from uranium-contaminated site in the Upper Colorado River Basin, Wyoming, United States - RVT153D57 (version 2) ... | reverse complement strand
CGCGGCGACTGCGATCACCAGGCTGAAGGAGATGAGGACCCAGGTGACCCCCGCGACGGTCGTGTCGAGCTCGCGATAGATGGCGGGCAGGGCGAGAACGACGATCGAGGAGTCGGCGAGAACCAACCCGACCGCGAGCGCGAGCGCGGCAACCCGGGGCCGCGGCGAGGAGCTCAATATCCCAGCTCCCGCCGGTACTCGTCACGGTACTCGTCCCGCTTCTCGAGCACCTCCTCGACGTAGCCCCGCGTTTCGGAGAGCTCGATGTCATCGACCGTGAGCGAGGCCCCGCCCCAGCGATCCACCGCGGTCGGCCCGGCGTTGTAGGCGGCGAGCGCCGCCACCTCGTTCTCGTCGAATCGGCGCAGCAGCTCGCTCAGATAGAAGGTGCCGTAGCGGATGTTGATTTCGGGATTGGAGAGGTCTTTCAGGCTGAACGTCGTGCCGCCGCTCAACCGCTCGATCTCGTTGGCCGTCGTAGGCGTGATCTGCATCAGTCCCCGCGCCCCCGCATGAGATGTCTGGTCCCGGAAGCGCGACTCAGCGTAGATGACGGCCGCGATCAACGAGGCGTCGACCTCCTTTTCCTCCGCCTGCTGGCGGATGACGTCGTCGTGGCGCAGCGGCAGCGTCAGCTCCTGGATCACGTCGTCGAACCAGCCGAACGGGCCGAGTGCCATCCCCACCGCGACACCGGCGACGATCGCCATGCCACCGACGAGCAGCCGACGCCGGCGCCGCCTCGCCTTCCTCTTCATCCCTTGAGCTCTGCGAGAAGCGCGGACAGCTCCCGTTCCAGGTCCTCGACCGTGCCATCGTTTGTGATGACATGGTCGGCCTGCCCGGCCTTGTCGTCCTGGGGAAGCTGCCGCGCCTCGCGCTCGTCGACCAGCGCATGGCCCCGAGCCGCGGCCCGGTCGCGGCGGACGTCATCGGCAGCGACAACCGCCACCGTCGTGTTGAAGGCTCCGCCCATCCCCGACTCGAAGAGGAGCGGAATCTCGACCACCGCGAAATCGACATCCGCGGGGAGCGTCTCGAGCCAGGCGCCGATCCGTTGCCCGACCAGGGGATGGATCTGCGCCTCGAGCCAGCCCAGCTCGTCAGCGTCGCCAAACACGATCTCGCCGACCTTCGCCCGATCTACGGAGTCACCGGGAGCGACCTCGGACCCCCAACGCTCGGTCAGGCGGCCGAGCAGCGGCTCGGAGTCGAGCAGCTCATGGACGACGGCATCGCTTGACAGGGTGGCGGCCCCGAGGCGGTCGAATGCCGCAAGCGCCTCGGACTTGCCGGCCGCGATGCCGCCGGTGAGCCCGATGGTCAGTGCCGGCACGGCCGCCGGTCAGTCCTGCTCGGAATCGCCCGTCTGCGCGTCGTCGCCGGCCGGCACGGCGTCCTCGCCCTCGGCGTCCTCGCCGGCCGCCTCGTCGACGTCATCGGGAGAGTCGGGGCGCTCACTGACCGATTCGCCCTCCTGTGCCTCGGCGCCCTGCTCCTCGGCGACATCGCCGCCATTCTCGGTCGGGGCGGTCGCCTCCTCCGCGACGGGCTCCGAAGCTGGCTCCTCAGGCTCCGGAGTTTCGGCGTCATCCCCTCCCGCCTCTGCCGCGGGTGGCGTCGAGGACGACGCCTCGCTCGTGTCTTCACTTTGCTCAACCTCAGACGCCTCTTCCGCGGGTGGCGTCGAGGATGGCTCCTCGCCCGCAGCTTGCGAGGACGAGGAGTCGTCCTCGACGACAGGACCCGCGGACCCGGCGGCTTCGATCTGCTCGCCCAGGTCGCCCATCGGCATGTTCTCGCCCTCGACCCGCTTGATGCTGAGCGAGAGGCGGCGGCGCTCTTCGTCGATCTCGAGGATCTTCACGTTCAGCTTGGTACCGGGCTCGACGACCTCGCTCGGGCTCTCGACGTGGTGGTCGGCGAGCTCTGAGATGTGGACGAGGCCCTCGACCCCGGGCAGGATCTCCACGAAGGCGCCGAATGCGACGACCTTGGTCACCGTGCCCTCCAGGACGTCACCGGAGCGGTGGGTGCTGATCACGCGCTGCCACGGATCCTCCTGGGTCTGCTTGAGGCCGAGCGAGATGCGCTGGCGGTCACGATCGATGTCGAGCACTTTGATCCGCACGGTGTCCCCGATCGCGACGACCTCGGATGGGTGGTTGACGTGGCTCCAGGAGAGCTCGGAGATGTGGATCAGGCCGTCGATGCCGTCGAGGTCGACGAAGGCACCGAAGTCGACGATGTTGGAGATCGTCCCATCGACCACCTGGGCGGGCTGGAGGCGGCCGAGAATCTGCTCGCGCACCTCCTTGCGCTCTTCCTCGAGCACGGCGCGACGCGAGAGGACGACGTTGTTGCGGCTGCGGTTGAGCTCGATCACTTTGCATTCGAGCTGCTGCCCGAGGAACTCGTCGAGGTTGTGGACGCGGCGGATGTCGACCAGCGAAGCCGGCAGGAAGCCGCGCACCCCGAGGTCGAGGATGAGGCCGCCCTTGACGACCTCGATCACGCTGCCTTCGACCGGTTCGCCGGACTCGGCAGCGGCCTCGATGCGGCGCCACGCCTTCTCGAAGCGAGCCCGCTTCTTGGAAAGCACCAGACGGCCCTCGGCGTCCTCCTTGGTGAGGACCAGCGCGTCGATCTCCTCGCCCAGCTCCACCTCGTCGGAGGGATCAACGGACTTGCGGATCGAGAGCTCGGTGGACGGGATGACGCCCTCGGCCTTGTAGCCGATGTCGACCAGGACCTCGTCCTTGTCGATCCGCACGACCTTCCCCTTGACGACGTCGCCCTCGTCGAAGGCGACCATCGTCGCCGCGTAATTGGGCACGACCCTGCCGTCGATTTCGAGCAGCATGCCGTTCGAGCCCTCGACCGGCGTGCCGGCGGGCGCAGGGGCGGTCAATGTGTCGGTGGCGGACACGGCGGCCAATAATGGCAGAAACAACTCCGGCCACCTCCTCCGCTCGGAGCCGGTCGCGCGCATCACAACCGGCTGTCTCGCGACCGGCTCCTCCGCGTCCGGGGGTGCCGGGTCTGTGGCACGTCCGGGGGCGGCGCTCGTGTCCTCCGCGTCCGGGGGCGCCGGGTGGGTGCCGCGTTCGGGGTGCGGGCTACGGATACCCTGCGGTTATGCCGGTGCGGGCCACAAAGCGAGGCGATGAGCGGACTCCGCTCGAAGGCAGGCACGACGTCCTGATCTGCGGGGCCAGTTTTGCCGGCCTCGCGGTGGCGCGAGAGCTGGCCGGCTCAGGGGCCGATGTGATGGTGGTCGACCGCTACGAGATCGGCGAGCGCCAGACATCCGCCTGCGGCATCCCGACCGACTGGCTTCGGGCGACCGGGCTGATGGCTGCGGAGCGCCAGCGCTTCTACTCGCTCCTCATACACACGCCGCACGGGACCACCCGCTTCCGCCTCCCCTGGAGCTTCTCGACCTTCGACTACCGGGAGCTCTGCAAGCTGCTGTGGCGCGACTGCGACGCCCGCTTCGAGACCGCGAAGGTGAACGGCAGGACCTCCGCCGGCGACTCCGGCGAGATCTCGGTCGAGACCGACCGCGGTGTGCTCACCGCGCCGCTCGTGGTGGACGCCCTCGGCTGGCGCCGGATGCTTGCCGCCGGCGACGGATACCAGCCGCCCGACGCGCCGCTCTCGCGTGGGCTGGAGGTGCATCCGAGCGGCGGCGGCGAGGAGATGGAGATCTGGATCGACCGTCGCTACGTCCCGGCCGGCTACGGCTGGTCCTTCCCCGCCCGCGACGAGGTGCGGATCGGCATCGGCTCCTTCGACCCGCGTTTCCACGTCCGCGAGACGACCGAGCTGCTGGCCTCCGACCTGGGCCGGGACCGGGTCCGCTATCAGGGCAACTGGATCCCTCACAAGCTGCGCACCGCGACCGAGGGCGGCGTCTTCTTCGTCGGCGACTCGGCCGGCCACTGCCTCCCCCTCACCGCCGAGGGGATCAGGACCGCCCTCCACTTCGGGGTCGTGCTCGGGCGGGAGCTGCGCGCGGTGATCGAGGGCGGCAGCACCCGCGAGCGGGCCGCCGCCGCCTACTCGGAGTTCAACGACTCCCATGAGTGGAAGTTCCGCTGGATGCTGCGGGTGCAGCGGCTGATCCCCCGCGTGCCACCACGGCTGCTGGCGCCCCTGCTCCGCCTCTGCGGCAGAAGGCGCTTCGTCGAGTGGTCCTTCGGCCACTACCTGCGGATCGCACCACCGCCCGAGGGAGCGCCCCGCTCAGCGAGCGACCAGCAGCGTGCCGACGAGGAGCAGGACCAGGCCGAGCAGCCGCTCGGGGGTCAGCGCGACCTGGTCGAGGCCGAATAGGCCGAGCCGGTCGATCGCAACCGAGGCGGCGAGCTGGCCGGTGATCGTCGCCGCGGCGACCCCGCCTGCTCCGATCACCGAGACGGCGATCAGGGCATTGGCCACGTAGATCGCTCCCAGCAGCCCGCCCAGCAGGTAGTACCAGCTGACGTCGAAGGTCGACCCGAGGCCGCCCGCCTTGCCACTGAGGACGACGATCGCGGCCAGAGCGATCGTCCCGATCACGAATGAGACGAGCGCTGCGGCAAGGTTGCCCGTCGCCCTGCCGAGACCGGCGTTGATCGGCGCCTGGAGCGCGATCAGGCCCCCCGCCACCGCGGTGATCAGAACCGCTACTCCCCTATCCATTGCCGATCCCCGACCACACGACGGGCATCCTCGCAGGCCGCTCCACCTACTTGGCGTCGAGCCAGTCCCGGCCGACGCCGATGTCGACCTCGAGCGGCGGATCGAGTCGGTACGCCGAGCACATCTCGCGGCGGGCCAGCTCCGCCGCCCGGTCCATCTCCGCCGGCGGGCCCTCGAAGAGAAGCTCATCGTGGATCTGAAGCACGAGCCGGGTGCTGAGGCCGGCCTCGCGCAGCGCACTCCGGCAGCGGACCATCGCGAGCTTGATGATGTCGGCCGCGGTGCCCTGGATCACGGTGTTCACGGCCAGCCGCTCGCCGAGGCGCCTCGTGTTGGGGTTGCCCGAGCGAAGCTCGGGGATCGGGCGCCGCCTCCCCATCAGCGTCTTCACGAATCCCTTCTCCTGTGCCCGCTCCACCACCTCCTCACGGAATCTCCGCACCGCCGGGAAGCGCTCCAGATAGCGGGCGACGAACTCCTCGCCCTCCTTGCGCGGGATGTTGAGCCGGTCGGCGAGGCCGAACCCGGTCAGCCCATAGACGATCCCGAAGTTCACCATCTTCGCTTTCGAGCGCTGCCCGACGTCGACCTCGTCACGTGAGATGCCGAAGACCTCGGCCGCCGTGGCCGCGTGGACGTCGTCTCCGGCGCGGAAGATCTCCTTGAGGACCTCCTCGTCGGCGACGTGAGCGAGGACGCGGAGCTCGACCTGGCTGTAGTCCGCCGACAGCAGCCGGTCGTCTCCCTCGGCGACGAAGCAGGCCCGAACCGGGCGGCCGATCTCGGTGCGGATCGGGATGTTCTGGAGATTCGGGTTGGTGCTGGAGAGGCGACCGGTCGTGGTCGACGCCTGGTTGAAGGTGGTGTGGACCCGGCCCGTCTCGGGATCGATCAGCTCGGGCAGGGAATCGAGATAGGTGTTCTTCAGCTTGGTCAGCTCGCGCCAGGACTCGATCTTCTCGACGATCGGATGCTCGTCGCGGATCTGGGCGAGCACCCGGGCGTCGGTCGAAAAGCCGGTCTTTCCGCGACGCTTGCGGGTCAGCCCGAGCTTCTCGAAGAGGATCCGGCCAACCTGCTGCGGAGAGCCGATCGTGAACTCCTCCTCGGCCAGCTCGAAGATCTCCGCCTCCAACTTGGCGATCCGCTCGCCGAATCCGGCGCCGACCTCCGAGAGCCGCTCCGCGTCGAGCTTCAGCCCCTCACGCTCCATCGCCGCCAGCGTGTGGACCAGCGGCAGCTCGACCTCCTCGAGCAGCTGAACCAGGCCGAGCTCCGCGAGCCTTTTCCGCTGCATCTCGGTGAGTGCGCCGACCAGGCGGGCCTCCTCGGCGGGCTCCAGCCCGGCCTCTCCGTCATCTCCGAGCGAGAGCTGCCCGTCGCCGGCACCCGCCGCCTCCGCGGCCCTCTCGGCGAGGCCGATTCCGGCGTCGGCCCCCAGCTCGGTGAGCTCGTAGCCGCGCCGCTGCGGCTCGATCAGGTAGGCCGCCAGCATCGTGTCATGCCCGATTTCCAGCTCGAACCCCTCGCGAACCGCCGCGGCCAGCAGCCCGTGGCGTCCGCCGCCGAGCGATTTCGCGTCGTGGGCGGCGATCGGGCGCCCGGCAAGCGCAACCGCCAGCTCGTCGAGGCTGGAGCTTCCGCTGACGATCCGCTCGGCGGCGGCGGCCGCCCAACGGTCGCCGTCGATCGCCACCGCAGCCTCCCCGTCGGGGAGGTCCGACGGGACCCCCTCGACGGCCTCGACGTCGAGCTCGGTCTCCACGCTGCGGCCCGGGACGGACTCTCCCTCCGGCAGCTCCTCCTCCAACCGCTCCATCACCGCCCGTAGCTCGAACTCGCGCATGAACTCGCGCAGGGCGCTGCGGTCGGGGCCGGCCCCCATCACCTCGGAGAGGTCGATGCCCGTCTCGATCTCACACTGCAGCGTCGCGAGCTGCTTGGAGATCCGCGCGTCCTCGGCATGCTCGACCAGGTTCTGCTTGCGCTTTGCCCCGGAGATTTTCTCGACGCTGGCCAGCACCTCCTCCAGCGATCCGAACTCCTGCAGGAGCTGGGCGGCCGTCTTGTCGCCGATTCCCGGGACGCCGGGGATGTTGTCGGAGGTGTCGCCTTTGAGGCCGATCAGATCGGTGACCATCTCCGGCGGCACGCCGTAGCGCTCGATCACGCCCTCGCGGTCATAGACCTTCGTCTCGGTGACGCCGCGCGAGGTCGTCATCACCCGGATTCCGTCCCCGACCAGCTGGTAGACGTCGCGATCGCCCGAGACGACCATCACCGGAATGCCCTGCTCCTGGGCCCGGCGGGCGAGCGAGCCGATCACGTCGTCTGCCTCGAATCCCTCGACCCGGACGTTGGTGTAACCGAATGCTTCGACCAACGGGATCAGGTGGGGCCACTGCTCCCGCAGCAGGTCCGGACGCGAGGGACGCTGCGCCTTGTAGAGGTCATAGGTCTTCTCCCGCCCCGACATCCCGGCGTCCCAGGCCACGACGACGCCGGCCGGCTTCATCTCGGTGACGATTTTCGCCAGCATCGAGGCGAGCCCGTAGATCGCGTTCGTCGGGCGGCCGTCGCTGGTCCCGATCGACTCGGGCAGGGCGAAGAACGCCCTGTAGGCGAGCGAGTTCCCGTCGAGCAGGAAAAGCTCTCCATCCGCCGCAGCCTCTGCCGGTGGTTTTACGGCGCTCGCTGCCGGCGACCTCTTTCCGGTATCGGTGCTCGATTCAGCCATCGTTTCGCCCACTCTACGTCGCCGCGCCGACCGCCTCGCGCACCAGGCGGGCGACCCGTGCGGCTTCATCGGTGACCTGGCTACCGCTCAGACGGATCACCGTGTACCCCTGCTCGCGGAGCTCCAGATCGCGGGCGTGATCTGCCTCGAACGCGGCACGTCCCCTGTGAAACCTGTAGCCATCGGTTTCGACGACTACTCGGGAAGCGGCCCAGAGAAAGTCAACCTCGAGCCGCCCGATCCGTACGTTGACCTGAGGCTCCGGGATGCCATGTCGTCGACAGATGCGCAGGAACTCAAGCTCGAGATCGCTGCGGGTTCTTTCCAGGCCGAAATCCTTGCCATTCGGAAGCCCGAGCACGGCGGCCTGGCGAACGGCGCGACGCAGCTCAGCGGGTGAGATCCGCGGCTGCCGAGTGGCTCTCGACATCACCCGCCGCAGATCGGAGATCGTGCATCCAGGAGTGGTGACCGGCACCGCCCCGTGAAGCGTCACGTCCGCGGCGACCAGGCGTCGGATGCGGTGGACCCGAATCCCAGCGCGGCGTCTCCTTCCGTTTTCGCCCGGAACCGCGACGTCGATCGGTCCCTCCTCCCATGCGAGCAGGCCCCAGAGGCTGGCGGCGCTGCGGTGGCTCACCGCCGCCCCCCAGTGGTCGAGGACATGGCCGCCGGCGCCCCCGCCCGTCCCACACGCCAGGACTGCCGACATGCAAAGGGCCTCGTGAGAGAGCGCCGTGTGTCCCACGGCATACACGCCGCGATGGACTCGATGCAGTCGGCCGGCGAGAACCCGGACTCGAACCGCGCCCTCGGTCAGGCCTGATTCTCGAAGTTGCCGAATCGAGACCACTCCGTGCTGCCGGCGAGCGAGCATCGCCACTCTGCGGTCGGCAATGGCGCTTTTCCCGTGCATACCACGGGTAATGCGCCACACACCCCGAATTCTCCCCCCGACGGTGGCGTGACGTCGGCTTTGCGACCGTCACTTCGGCGGTAGGGAGGCGGCGAAGTCGGCGCCGAGTTCCACCCAGGCAACCAGGTCGGCGTCCTCTGTGGTTCCGGCGGAGTCGACGAAAAGCATGCCCCTCATCGGCTTCCCGGTGAAGTCCATCGGGCGCGCGTTCGGGTCCGCCAGCATCCGCTCCGAGTCCTCGGGGTCGTGGCGGACCATCAGGTCGTCGTCGATGACACCCACCGCCATGTTGCCGCCGATCATGAACGCGATCCCGCCGAACATCCTGCGCTCGCTCAGCTCGGGCCGAGCCTCGAGAACCGAACGGACCCGCTCCGCGAGTGTCTCGTCATACCCCATGGTCGTGAGGGGACCGTAGCGGTGAATCTGATTCGATAGCCACCATGGCTAGGAGCGCCCCGCGAGCGAAGCGTGCATATCTGATTCTCCGCGAGCGAGCGGGGTGCGACTCATGGCGGTAAGCGCCCAATACAGCGTCACGATCCGGGTTGAGCTCGACGCGCGTCAGGAGCCGCTCGGAAAGCTGACCGCCGCGATCGCGGAGGCGGGCGGCCAGCTGCAGGGCGTCGACCTCGTACCCGGGGCCGGAGGCGAGGGAAAGAGGGTGCGGGAGTTCACGATCGATGCCCAGGATCGCCCTCACTGGGAGAGGATCCTGCGGGCGATCGGCTCGACCCGCGGCGCCAAGGTCCTCGACTACGTCGATCGCACCATGCAGATGCACCGGGGCGGCAAGATCTCGGTCGAGAACAAGTACCCGCTGAAGACCCGCGACGACCTCTCGATGGCCTACACCCCGGGTGTGGCGCGGGTCTGCGAAGACATCGCCGCGGATCGGGCCAAGGCCTTCGAGTACACGATCAAGAAGAACATGGTCGCGGTCGTCTCCGACGGCAGCGCGGTGCTCGGGCTGGGCAACATCGGTCCCGAGGCGGCGATGCCGGTGATGGAGGGCAAGGCGATGCTCTTCAAGGAGTTCGCCGAGGTCGACGCCTTCCCGATCTGCCTCGACACGCAGGACCCCGAGGAGATCATCAAGGCGGTCGAGCTGATCGCGCCGACCTTCGGCGGGATCAACCTCGAGGACATCTCGGCGCCGCGCTGCTTCGAGATCGAGGAACGCCTCAAGGATTCGATCGACATCCCGGTCTTCCACGACGACCAGCACGGCACCGCGGTCGTGACGATGGCGGCGCTGTTCAATGCGCTGAAGATCGTCGGCAAGCCGATCGAGCAGTTGCGGGTGCTCGTGGTCGGGCTCGGAGCGGCGGGGGTGGCGGTGACCAAGATGATGCTCGCCTCCGGGGTGACCCATGTGGTCGGATGCGACCGTCAGGGCGCGCTCTCGACCGATCGCAAGGACTACGAATCGGGCGACATGAGCGCCATCAAGCGCTGGTACGCGGAGAGCTCGAACCCCGACAGGCTGAGCGGCCAACCGGCCGAAGTGATCGAGGGTATGGACCTCTTCATCGGCCTCTCGGGGCCCGGGATCATCACCGCCGACGCCCTGGCGAAGATGAGCGATGACGCGATCGTCTTCGCGATGGCGAACCCCAACCCGGAGGTGATGCCCGAGGACGCGGCGCCACACGTGCGGATCATGGCCACGGGTCGCTCCGACTATCCCAATCAGATCAACAACGTCCTCTGCTTCCCGGGAATCTTCCGCGGAGCCCTCGACGCCGGCGCGCCGCGCATCACCGAGGAGATGAAGCTGGCCGCCGCCAAGGGGATCGCCGAGGTCGTCGCCGAGGAGGACCTCTCCGAGGACTACATCATCCCCAGCGTCTTCAACCGCGACGTCGCCCCACAGGTGGCGAGTGCCGTGGTCGAGGAGGCGAAGCGGGAGGGGATCGCCCGCTTCAGCGAGGAGACGGGGACCTTCTCAACCGTCGAGGTCACCTAGTGACGTGAGGGTCCTCGTCACCGGAGCCAGCGGATTCATCGGGTCGGCCCTCTGCGACTCGCTGCTGGACCGCGGTGACTCCGTGGTCGGGCTCAGCCGCGATCCCTCGCGGGCGCGGCGGTCCAAGCCCCAGGTCTCCTGGCAGCGCTGGGAGCCGATGCTCGAACGGCCGCCTCCGGAGGCCTTCGAGAAGGTCGACGGCGTCGTCCACCTGCTCGGCGAGCGGATCGACCAGCGCTGGTCGGAGGAGTCCAAGAGCCGGATCATGGAGAGCCGGCGAACCGGCACGCGCAATCTCGTCGCGACGATCGCCGGCCTCGATGCCAAGCCTGCCGTGATGGTCAGCCAGGCTGCGATCGGGTTCTACGGCGACCGCGGCGACCAGCCGGTCGACGAGGGCTCGGACCCAGGCGGCGGATTCGACTCCGTGGTCGTCGGGGAGTGGGAACGGGCGGCGCGAGAGGTCGAGGCCAGCGGCGTGCGGCTGGTCATCGTCCGCACCGGGCACGTGCTCGACCCGCGCGGCGGCTTCCTCGGCGAACTGCTGCTGCCGTTCAGGCTCGGGGTCGGCGGCCCGCTGGCCGGCGGTGAGCAGTACGTCTCCTGGGTCCACATCGCCGACGAGATCGGGATCTTCCTCTGGGCACTGGACAATCCGGACGTGACGGGGGCGGTCAACGCCACAGCTCCGAACCCGGTCACGAACAGGGGCTTCTCGAAGTCGCTTGGCCGTGCTCTGAACCGGCCCGCGGTGATGCCCGTCCCCGGACTGATCCTCGACCTGAAATTCGGCCGCGAGTTCGGTCAGGTCCTCCGCGGAGGACAGCGGGTGCTGCCGCGGCGAACCCAGGAGCTCGGCTACGAGTTCAAGTTCAACGACGTCGACGACGCGTTGAACGACCTGCTGTAGGGAGGGTCACCTACCGCTGGGACTCGTGAAGGGCTTCGCGCAGGCTCGATGAGGTATCCGAGTTGCCGATCGCGGTCAGGAGCTGC
>Ga0299914_10003352_pt1 | contig 11306 bp, 9 predicted proteins | sample RVTome_10_FD_201361 | JGI IMG/M metagenome (GOLD analysis project Ga0299914, IMG submission 201361) | Soil microbial communities from uranium-contaminated site in the Upper Colorado River Basin, Wyoming, United States - RVT153D57 (version 2) ... | reverse complement strand
CTCGCGCTCGTGGGCGATCCCGTCCGGGCGGACATGAAGACCGTGCTGAGGCTGGTCGAGCACCTCACCCTGCTCGGCGGTCATGTCGGCCGGTTCACGGCGCTCGATCCCGGTCAGCGCCGCGCGAATCTGCGCAGCTGGGCGCGCAGCCGGTTCGCACTGCGCCGCGGTGCGTATCAGGCGGTTCGCGGTTTTGTCACGTACTTCGCGTACACGCAGGACGAGACGCGGTCGATCACGCGCTTTCCAGGGCCGTGGCCGGAGCGGACGTCCATCCCGGCGTATCCGGTCGACTTCGGCGAGGTCGCGTGATCATTCAGGGCAATGGCCGGACGGGCGACGTCTCGGATCGGGCCGACGTCGTCATCGTGGGTACCGGTGCCGGTGGCGGCACCCTCGGCGCTTACCTCGCCGAGCGCGGCTGGGATGTGGTGATGGTGGATCGGGGCGGCTTTTTCCGCGCGCAGGACTTCTCGCAGCGTGAGGAAGAAGCGATGTCCGCGTTCAATGGCCGGCGAGGCCTCGATTCGACCACGGACAACGCCGTCTTCCTGAACTACGCGGAGGCGGTAGGCGGCTCGACCGTGCACTACTGGGGCGACTCGATCCGCACGCCGCACGACCGGCTCGAGCGCTGGCGCACGGAGAGCGGCCTCGAATGGATGACGCCGGCAGACCTCGATCCGCACTTCGAGCGAATCGAGGACGAGCTCGGGATCCACATCGCCGGTGAGGCGCTGTTCAACGAGAACAACCGACTGGTCCGCGCGGGCTGCGAAAAGATCGGCGTCGAGGGCCACGCCGTACCCACCGCCCGCGTGGACTGCATCGGCTGCGGCTGGACCCAGTTCGGCTGCGCGTACAACCGCAAGACGTCGCAGCTGATCACGACGGTGCCCCGCATCTCGAAGGCGGGCGGCCGCATCTACAGCGATGTACGGGCGGAGACGATCCTCATCGAAAGCGGTCGGGCACGCGGTGTTTCCGGCGTCCTGCTCGACCGTGCATCGGGTGCAGCGCGCGGTCGGTTCACAGTACGGTCGGATATGGTCGTGCTGGCGGGCGGCGCCCTCGGCACGGCGGAGCTGCTGCTCCGGAACGTGGACGACGACGTCGTCGGCCGGAGGTTCTACCTCAACCCGCACTTCTTCGTGTGGGCCGACTTCGGCCGCGAGATCGACAACGTCACGGGCATCCCGTGCGCCTACGTGGTCACCGGCACGCGCGAAGTGCAGCGGGATGAGCGAGGCGATTACGCGAGCGGCGGCTACATCATGCTCTGCAACCACCAGTCGCCGGGCATCGTCGCCGCGATGTTGCCGGAGATCGGCGATGCCCTCACCGAGCGGATGAAAGCCTACCGCCGGTTGGGTTCGGTGATGTCCGTCATCGATGAGGCGCACCCGGGCCGCGTATTCCTGGGTCGGGATGGCCTGCGGCGAACGGAGTTCCGGGTCAGGGGCGTCGATGCGCTGAAAGCGGTCGATTATCTGAAAACGGCCAGCCGCATCTTTCTCGCCGCCGGTGCGCGCGAGGTGTGGATCCCCGACGTTTATGGCACCGTCGTCCGGTCCGAGGCCGACCTCGACCGGATTGCCGTTCGCTCGGTCGCGCCGAACGCGCAGTTCTGCGCGGGCAGCCACCTGGCCGGAACGGCGCCGCTGGGAGCCGATCCAGCGGATTCGTTCGCCGGTCCCACGGGCGAAGCGCACAGGCTCCAGGGCCTGTACGTCGCGGACGGCGCTGCACTGCCCGGCTCCGTCTCCGTCGATCCGTCGCTGACGATCATGGCCGTGGCCCGCCACGTCGCCGCAGGAATGCACGAGCGCCACGGCCGCGGCGGCGCCTGAGTCGCGGGACCGGCGACGGCGAGCGCTGCCTATCTTTCACCGAACGCCCATGATCTCGATACGACCGCTCGCTCGACCGGTCACCATGCTGCTGGCCGTGCTGGCCGCCGCGTCATGCGCCGCTCCCGGCCGCCTGGCGCCCGAGCCCGCGAGCCCGCCGGCGGAGCAGTCGGCCACACCCATCGCCACCGACGCATTGATCGCGGCGATCCTGGCGGAGGCGAACCGGGCCCGCGAGGCCGATGGCGCCGAGCCACTCGTGCTGGAAGACCATCTCGGTGTAGCCGCGGGTGAATACGCCGTCGAGCTGGCCGGGCGCCGCCGCCTCTCGCACGAGTCGCCCGTCGTCGGGCGCCACAGCCTCACCGACCGGCTGGCCCATGCAAACGCAAGGGGCTGGATCCGGGTGGGCGAGAACCTCGCGAAGGTGCCGGTCCCGGCGGCCGAGCTGCCGACGAGAGTCGTATCGCTGTGGCTGCACTCGAGCGGGCACCGGCGCAACCTGCTCGATCCGGCGTTCCGCATGTCCGGCATCGGCATCTCACGGGACGCCGATGGCTACTGGTACGTGACGCAGGTCTACGCAGCGCCGGACGAGCCGCTGCCCGCCCGTTGAGCGCACCGGAACATCCTCCTCCACCGCCCGACGTGGCGTTGCTCGCGCTCCTCGAGGCCCATGCGCCGCCCATCGCTGCGATGCTCTGCCCGGAGATCGAGGTCTTTCACGCCACTTCGCTCGTTGCCACCTGGGAAGCGGCCGAACGGCTCGCAGGCGCCGAGCTGCCCTCGCCATTCTGGGCGTATGCCTGGCCGGCCGGTGCCGCGCTTGCGCGCGTGCTCCTGGACCGGCCGGCATGGGTGCGGGGTCGAACGGTCCTCGATCTCGGTGCCGGCGGCGGCATCGCATCGTTCGCAGCGGCGAAGGCGGGTGCGGCGAAGGTCATCGCGAACGACATCGATCCGTGGGCGATCGCCGTGATGCGGCTCGCCGCCGCCCGGCAGGGTCTCGCGATCACGCCGCTCCTCGCGGACCTCACCCGCGAGCCGGACCGGACGCCGCACTACGACGTGCTCCTCTGCTGCGATCTCGCCTACGAACGCGCGGCAGCACCCGCACAGCTCGCCTTCATCGATGCCGCCGCGCGTGCCGGCAGGACCGTGCTCGTCGCCGATGCCGGACGGACTTACTTCGACGCGGGTGGTCTGGAGCTGCTGGCGAGCTACGAAGTCGACGTGCCGGGTGACCTGGAAGGTGTGACCCGACGGACCGCGAGGGTGTACGGCGGACCGAGCGACGGGTTATGACCGGGCTCGCGCAACGCTAGAACCGATCGGTGCGTTCCAGGTTCGCGAGCACTTCTGCCCGCGTGAGCCAAACGGGCCGCAACTGCTGGCGCGCGTAGAGCGGCAGCTGGTCGGTCCGATGCGGTGACAGCGGCTGACTCTCGTTGCCGTACGAAAGCAGCGCTGCCGCGCGAACGGGCTGCGAGAACTCGATGACGGCCACCCACGAATCGCCGGACGTGGCACGGCGCTGGCCATCGGCATCATCCGTATAGCCGGTGACGCGGAATACGCCGATTCCGCCGGGCGCGCCGTTCGCCGGCAGGTCGAGCGAGTCACGGCGAAGACGGTGGACGCTGCCCCACGCGGCGTCCAGAGCGCCGTAGCGCTCTTCGACCTGACGGGCGGCTTCACCCAGCACCTGTGCCGCGCCCGCCGGGTCGGACAGGCCGTCGGGCGTCGCGAACGGTGCACGCGCCATCCACGGCACATCGAAGGGCGTGCCGCTCGACCACGGCCGTCGGCCGAGCTCGCGCATGAACGTCTCGAACAGGATCGCGCCACGGCTCTCCGCATCGACGCTGCGGTCCCAGCTGGAAAGCACCTCGGCGGCACGTCCGGCGAGATCGCTGCCGTACGTCCTGGCGGCAACGAGCACGTCTTCCAGGATGTGGTCCGCAGCTTCGGCGTGCGTGTCGTGCTTGTCGCGAACCACCTCGTCGAACGTGACCTGCCGGTTCTCCGCGAGCAGCCTCGACGACCGCTGCGGCCGGAACGCGAGCGGCGTACGGGGCGCCATGTACGCAGGATAGTCGTCGGGCTCGAGCGCGGGCGGAAACGTGGTGGTCCATGGCGGGTCGTTCGCGTTCTGGAGCCAGCCGCTCGCGGGGTCCAGCACCCGCGGCAGGTCCGAGTACCCGTGCAACGTCGTCCAGAGCGTGCCGGACGTATCGCCACGGACTCGACCCGCCCAGTCGCGCCAGCCGCCGAACGGGCGGACGGGCACGGCGCCGTTGAAGACGTGCAGGATGTGGCCGTCGGCGTCGGCGTACAGCACGGTGAACATCGGGATCTGCTGGCGCGCGAGCGCACTCTCGAAGGAGATCAGATCCCTCGCTCGCAGCATCTCCCACGTCTGCTCGAAAAGGTGTGGACGGTCGAGTCCGGCCACCCGCATCGCGATGGGCCGACCTTCGCGCTCGCCGATCACGGGACCGTGCACCGAGTGCCGAACCTCGAGCGTCTCCGTCGCCATCGAGCCGTCCGGCTGGCGTACCCGCAGCGCGTGCCGCTCGACGTCGAACGGACGGACACCGCCATCCCAGGCGTACCCGCCCTCGGCCGGCGTCAGCGCGTACAGGTCCACGGCATCGATCGTGTTCACTGTGTGCGTCCAGCCGAGCCGGTCGTTGAACGCGATGCCGGGCAGCGGGAATCCGACGAGCGCGGCGCCGTACGCATCGAGGCCCGGCGCGACGAGCTGGGCCTCGTACCACGTGAACAGATCGCCCCACGGCAGGTGCGGGTTCGCGAGCAGCAGCGCGTTTCCGCTCTCGGAGCGGCCCGGCGCGATGGCCCACGCGTTCGAGCCGGTGCCCGGAGCCGATGTCCCACCGCCCACACCACCCGCAAGCTCCGGATTCGCGACGAACGTGAAGTGCACCACTCTCTGAACGTGCGCCAGGACGTCGACGGCGGTGACCGGCAGTACCGCTTCGACGGCGTCGTCGATGCAGCCCGCGTGGTCCGCAGCGTAGGCATTGATACCGTCGGTGAACGCGTCGAGGTAGGCGCGCATGTGTGGCGCCATCTCGTCCAGCCACGCCACGGCGCGTGCCGTCACACCGTTCGTCGATACCCAACGGTCCGCGTCGAGGTAGGCGCTACCCCAGTACTCGGCGGCACGACCTCGCGCCTGGCCGTACAGGCGCAGCAACAGGTCACCGTGGCTCTTCGCCTGCGCCCAGCCGAATGCATGGAACAGCGCCGGTACGTCCTCCGCGAAGATGTGCGGCACGCCCCATCTGTCCCACAGGATCTCGGCGCGGACATCCGCAGCCGTACGCTCCGGCGGCTGACACCACCCGGGCACGGATACCGTGTCGGCCACGGCGAGCGGCGGGTCGACGGCCTCGAGACTGTCCGGCCGTTGTACCGGTGGCGGCGGCGGCAGTGTCGGTGCCGTCGCAGGTCCGCACGCGACGATCGCCGCGGCTACGGCCAGCACGTCGAGCCGAGCGACGACGCGTCGGAGCCGTTCACGCCACTGCATGGCTCCGCCGTTCCGCCTCCATTGTCGCGCTCGAGGCCTCACCGGATCCGCGTTGCGACGTCGACCGCAACGGCCGTGACGCCGTTGATGACGAACTGCGCACCCACCACCATGACGAGAAGGCCCATCAGGCGCGTCATCACGTTCATACCGGTCTGACCCATTCGTCGCGTGACGGTGGGCGCTGCAGCGAGGATGGCCCACGAGACGGCGAGCACGAGCACGATCGCGACGTAGACGGCAGCGGTCTCGAGCGCATTGCCGGCATCGCCGTTCAGTGCGATCACCGTCGTGATCGCGCCGGGGCCCACGAGCATCGGCAGCCCGAGCGGGATGATGCCGATGTCAGCCTTGCCCACGCTTTCCGTCTCCTCCTCTTCCGTCGTCTTCACCCGCGACCGCCTCGCCTGCAGCATGTCCCAGCCGACGCCGAAGAAGAGGATCCCGCCGGCGATCTGGAACGCGGACGTCGTCACGCCGAAGAAGCGCAGGATCCAGGTGCCGAGCAGCGCGAAGGAGATCAGGACGGCGAACGACGTCGCGATCGCACGCCGCACGGTCGCTGCACGATGCGCGCGGTCGTACTCGGCCGTCAGCGCCACGAACATCGGCACGGCACCCAGAGGATTGACGATGGCCAGCAGCGATGTGAACGCGAGAACGGCGAACTGGAGGTTCTCCTGCATCCGTGGCGTCAGCTCGCCGCAGCGATGCACTCCACTTCTACGCGCGCGCCAGCCGGCAGTCCGGCAACACCCACAGCCGAGCGTGCGGGTGGGTCCGTTCCCTCGAAGAAATCGGCGTACACCGCGTTCATCGCGTTGTAGTCCCGGATGTCCGCGAGGAAGACCGTGCACTTGACCAGGTCGTCCTTCGAGACGCCGGCCTCGCGCATCAGGTTTTCCAGGTTGGCCAGTGCCTGCTGCGTCTGTTCTTCGACGGTCGGCGGCAGTCCTTCGCCGGGCCGGCTCCCGATCTGACCGGAGAAGAAGACCAGGTCGCCGGTTCGGATCGCCGGCGTGTAGCGCGCCAGTGTCTGACCGCCGCGCTGCGGCGAGATCGGCTCCTTGCGCGGTCCCGCGCCTCCGCCGGACGCGCACGCGGCGACCACGACGGTACACGTCAATGCCAGCGTCATCCGCCCGATCGCGCTCCGCTCGATCACGGCAGCACCTCCTTCAGCCGTTTCAGGTCGATGTTCCCGCCGCTCGCGATCACGGCGACCCGGCTGCCGGCCGGCAGCTGGACCTTCTGCGCCATCAATGCCGCCACGCCTGCGGCGCCCGCCGGCTCGACGAGCAGCTTGGCGCGTTCCAGGATCGCGGCCAGCGCGGCCACGATGTCCTCGTCGCGGACCAGCACCACCTCATCCACGTGCTGGCGGACGTGCTCCAGCACCACATCGCCGGTGGACGGTGCACCCAGTCCGTCGGCAATGGTATCGATCCGGTCGAGCTGCACGACGCGGCCGCTGTCCAGCGCGCGCCGGAGCGCCGGCGCGCCGGTCGGCTCCACGCCGATCACCTTCGCGGATGGCCGGAGCGTCTTCACGGCAGTCGCGATGCCGGCGATGAGACCGCCTCCGCCCACGGGCACGATGACGGCATTCACGTCGTCGAGATCCGCGATCAGCTCCAGGCCGACCGTGCCCTGGCCGGCGATGATGGATTCGTCGTTGAACGGGTGCACGAGCGTGTAGCCGTGCTCGGCCCGTAGCTGCTCCATCCGCTCGAACGCTCCGAATACGTCGCCGTGCAGGACGACGTCCGCGCCGTAGGCCCGGCTCGCTTCGACCTTCGTCGCGACCGCGTTCTCCGGCATGACGACCGTACACTTCACACCCGTGACCGACGCGCCGTACGCCAGCGCCTGGGCGTGGTTGCCCGCCGAGATCGTGATCAGACCCCTCGCCCTCGCCTCCGCCGACAGCTGCTCGATTTTGTTGAATACGCCCCGAACCTTGAACGATCCCGTCTTCTGAAGGCACTCCGCCTTGAGGAACAGCGTCGTCCCCGTCATCTCGCCCAGAGCCCGGGAGGAGAAGACCGGCGTCCGGTGGATCCTGCCCGCCAGAAGCGCGTGCGCCTGCTGGATGTCGTCGAGTCGGATCATGCCGCCTGAAAGCGGGTCGAGGTTTGTGGCGTGTCGCCGCTTTTTCGGTGCGAATAGTGGGAGTCCGACAACGGCGAGGCAAGCAGGAAGAACCGCGTCGGCGCAGCACACTCGCCCGGACCGTTCCCACTGCCGGGTCGATCGGAACGATCTTTGCCCGAATCCAGCACAATGACAAAGGACCGCCGAAGCGGACCGTCGGATCGCCGGCAGCACGAACGGCGCAGCAGCCCGGCCGATCGGAGACGCGGATCTCCGCCGGTGATGAACGACCGGCGCACGCGCTTCTCCATCGTCTACTTCCTCATCGTCCTCGCCATCATCGTCGGATTCAACTACTTCCTGGCTGCGCAGGAGACGCGGCGGCTCTCGTACAGCGAGCTGAAGTCGCGCATCGAAGCCGGACAGGTCTCGCGCGTCCTCGTCGGCGAGGACGTGATCCGCGCGGAGGTGCGCGACAGCCTGCGCGAGGAAGGCGACCGGCCCGACGTCTGGACCGCGATCCGCGTTCCGGGCGATGAGGGACTCGTCCCCATGCTCGAGGCAGCGCGCGCGCGCGGCGAGCTGGAGTACGAAGGCGTCACCCGTGGCTGGTTCGGTCAGGCGCTCGGCTGGCTGCTGCCTCTCGGAATCCTCCTGCTCTTCTGGGTCTGGATGCTCCGACGGATCAACCCCGCACAGGGCGTGATGACCGTCGGAAAGAACCGCGCCCGCATCATGGGCGAAGAGGGGACGGGCGTGACATTCGAGGACGTCGCCGGTACCGACGAAGCGAAGCAGGAGCTCGTCGAGGTCGTCCAGTTCCTCGATACGCCGGACAAGTTCGCGCGGCTGGGTGCCAAGCTGCCGAAAGGCGTGCTGCTGGTGGGACCGCCCGGAACGGGCAAGACGCTGCTCGCGCGCGCCGTCGCCGGCGAAGCGGGTGTGACGTTCTTTTCGATCAGCGGCTCCGAGTTCGTCGAGATGTTCGTGGGCGTCGGCGCATCGCGCGTCCGAGACCTGTTCGAGCAGGCGAAGAAACAGGCGCCGTGCATCGTTTTCATCGACGAGCTCGACGCGCTCGGCAAGGCACGCGGTGCGGCCGGTCCGATGGGCGGCCACGACGAGCGCGAGCAGACACTGAATCAGCTGCTCGTCGAGATGGACGGCTTCGATCCGCGCACCGGCGTCATCATCATGGCTGCTACGAACCGACCGGAGATCCTCGATCCCGCACTGTTGCGGCCGGGCCGGTTCGACCGGCAGGTCGTCGTCGACCGACCCGACATGCAGGGCAGGCGCGCAATCCTCGAGGTCCACGCGAAGGAAATCGCGCTCGCCGGCGACGTCGACCTCGACATCGTCGCGCGGCGCACGCCCGGCTTCGTCGGCGCGGACCTCGCCAACCTGCTGAACGAAGCCGCGCTGCTGGCTGCTCGCGGTGACAAGCCGGCGGTGACGATGGACGACGTCGATGCGGCGATCGACCGGATCATCGCCGGGCTCGAGAAGCGGAACCGGCTGGTGCACGACAAGGAACGCGAGATCGTCGCTTTCCACGAAGCGGGCCACGCCATTGTCGCGGAGCGCGTGCCCCACGCCGACCCCGTGCACAAGATCTCGATCATCCCGCGCGGTGTTGCCGCGCTCGGCTACACGCAGCAGCTTCCGACGGATGACCGCTACCTCGTGCAGCGCCAGGAGCTGGAGGACCGGATCGCCGTGCTGCTCGCCGGTCGTGCAGCCGAGGAGATCGTCTTCGCCGAGATCTCCAGCGGCGCCGGCAACGACCTCGAACGCGCCACGGAGATCGCCCGCCGCATGGTTGCCGAGCTCGGAATGTCCGAGGTGCTGGGTCCCGTCACGTTCGTGCGACGCCGGCCCCTCTTCCTGCAGGCGCAGGAGGACGGTGCAACCGGCGACTACAGCGAGGCGACGGCGCAGACGATCGATGCCGAGGTCCGTCAGCTGCTCGTGACTGCCTACGCCCGGGCGCTCGAGGTCCTGCGCACCGAGCGCGCGGCTCTGGACGAGCTCGCCCGCCGGCTGTTAGAAAAGGAGGTCGTGGACCGCGATGAGCTGCGCGCCCTGCTCGGCAGCGCCCACGAGCGCACGTCCAACGCCGCCGATGAGCGCCGGCCCGAGACAGGCCACGCACCCTCTCGTGCGCGTGCCGTCTGACCGCCGCGATCCACGCACGAACAACCAGGAGCCGGAACCATGCCCGAGATCGCCGTCGAGATGGCGCGCACCAAGTCCCACTTCGGTGATACCGAGAAGGCGCGCGCGTTCTCCGACTTCCTGCGCCGTCACCGCGAGGAAGACCACGTCGTCGCGCTCCAGGACTATCCCGATCCGGACGCCATCGCCGCCAGCGTCGCGTACCGCACACTGGCCGGCCAGTTCGGCATCAAGGTCGACATCGTGTACGAGGGACGCATCAGCCACCAGGAGAACCTCGCCCTCGTTCATGTCCTGGAGATCGAGATCACGCGCTTCACCGAGTCACTCCCGCTCGATCGGTACGATGGCGCCGTCTTCATCGACAACCAGGGAACCACCACACGCCTCGCCGACCGCCTCGAAAGCGCGGGCGTGCCCGTGCTCGCCGTCATCGACCACCACGCGCCGCAGGACCGACTGAAGCCCGAGTTCTCCGACATCCGGCCGATCGGCGCTGCCGGCACTATCTTCGCCGACTACCTGCACAGCGGTGAAGTGCTGGCGCTCGATCCGGAGAACGAAGCCCACACGGCACTCGCGACGGCGCTCATGCACGCGCTGAGAAGCGAGACCAACGGCTTCATCCGGGCCGGCCCCGAGGAGTACGCCGCAGGCGCCTTCCTCAGCCGCTTTCAGGATCCGCAGCTGGTCGAGAAGATCCTGCGCGTGCAACGCTCGCGCGGTACCATGGAGGTCATCCGCGTCGCGCTCACCGACCGCATCGTCATCGGCGGCTACTCGATCGCAGGCGTCGGCTACCTCCGGCCCGCCGATCGCGATGCCATTCCCCAGGCGACGGACTTCCTGTTGACCGAGGAGAACGTCTCCACGGCGATCGTCTACGGCATCCTCGTGGGTGAAGGCGAGCGAGAGGTGGTCGTCGGCAGCGTTCGTACATCACGGCTCACCATGGATGTCGACCAGTTCCTCAAAGCCTCGCTCGGTACCGATACCCGCGGCCGGTACTACGGCGGCGGACGCAGCCGTGCCGGCGGCTTCGAGATCCCCGTCGGTTTCCTGGAGGGCACGCTCGATTCCGATCAGCTCAAGCTCAAGTGGGAAACGTTCAACCAGGCGATCCGCGGCAAGATCCTGCGCGCAGCCGGGCTGGACGATGAGGCAGAGGGTGAAGACTGATCGCGACCGTCACGACTTACACATTGGACATGGTGGTCTATAAACCAACACGAGATAGTCAGTGCGTCAAAAGCGAGCGCAGAGCTTCACCCTGCAGGTGCGTTCGACTCCCCGGGACTCCCTGCACTCCGAGCGCTCCGTGGTGAACAAACGGCACGCAGCCCGGCCCGGCGCTAAGAAACGATGCGATGAACTGCTATTCCGCAGGCAGCGTCCAGTCACACCCGGGATCGCCCCGGGCCGCGCAGCGCACGTGGATCACCTCGTGGGGTTCCCCGGTCTGCAGCTCGACGACCTCGCGGAGGGCGCCGGTGTACAGCGCGCAGGCGGGTGGATCGAGCCGGACCATGGGGCTGTCGTTCATGCGAAGCTCGAACGGCTTGCCGAGCACCTCGATGGGGCCGCCGCCGATGGTGCGCAGCAGCCGGTGCGCGGCTCGGCGTGCGAAG
>Ga0299914_10003351_pt1 | contig 11307 bp, 9 predicted proteins | sample RVTome_10_FD_201361 | JGI IMG/M metagenome (GOLD analysis project Ga0299914, IMG submission 201361) | Soil microbial communities from uranium-contaminated site in the Upper Colorado River Basin, Wyoming, United States - RVT153D57 (version 2) ... | reverse complement strand
GACGTCGCGGCGCAGGAGGTCGTCCACCTCGCGCTCGCGCGTGCCGTAGAGGCCCATGAGCCGGCGCAGGACGGTCGTCTCGTACGCCGCGTAGTGGTAGACGTGCATGTCCGGGTGCGCCCGGAGCCGCTCGTGGACGAGGTCGACGAAGCGCTCGAACGCCGCGCGCTCCTCGTCGCGGTCGCGCGCCCAGAGGACGCTGAAGCGGTTCTCTGCGTCGACCCAGCCCCAGAGGTACTCGAGGCTCCCGGTCGAGTCCCAGAACGGGTTCCCCTCGAGGTCGAAGAAGAGGTCGCCCGGCGAGGGCGGAGGGAGGAGCGCGAGGCCGGTGCCGGGCTGCGGCGGGATCAGGCGGTACTCGTTCTCGCCGGTCTCGCGCGCGCGGAGCTGGAGCTCGGCCTGCTCGCGGAGGCGCGCGAGCATCGCCTCGTCGATGCCTGGGACGGCGTCGCGGGAGCGCGCGAGGTCTTCGAGGCTGGCGATCCCGGCCGCGCGGAGGCGGGTGAAGTGCCGCCGCCCGAGCCGCGCGACGCGCGAGAGGTGGTCGGCCTCCTCCCACCAGACGTCGCACGTGGGCCGGAAGGAGCAGAGGTCGCAGTGCGCGACCGGGTACGGCTCGGTGGGGCGGTCTTCGGAGGCGAACGCGGTGAACCGCGCGCGCAGCCTCCGGTAGTAGGCGCCGAACTCGTTCGGGTCGTAGGAGTCGCGCTCGCCGGACCCGAGCACGACGTGAAACCGGCGCGGCCGCCGCCCGGTGACGCGCGCGAGCCCCTCCGTGTAGAAGCAGAGCTGGAGGATGTGACTCGGCTTCGCGTGCCGCGCGAGCTTCGTGTCCACGGCCTCGTAGGACCCGTCCGGCTGCCGCTCGAGGAAGTCGGCGATCCCGCGCCAGCCGTCCGCGACGAAGACGCCCTGGTAGACGACGTCGACGCCGGCGGCGAGCGCTTGCGCCGTCTCCGCCGCCGCGCGCTCCCAGTCGAGGTCGTCGGTGTCGATCTCGGCGACCGTCTTGCCGGCGTCGCGGTAGCGAGCAAGCTCAGCGTCCTCGTGCGCGATCCCCTTCTCGCGGAGCAGATCGGCGTGCGGGTTGTGCTCCTCCGCCGGCGCGTCCACGACCCCGAGCGCCACCCGCCGCTCGAGCTGCGTCAGATGCTCGCAGGCGAGGTAGGCCGAGAGATCGGAGGGCGAGAAGACGAGCTGGGCGTCGCGCGACTGCACGCTGACATTTTCGCCCGACCGGGCAGCGAACCTTGCGCCGGTGAGCGGATTGGACGCCTCGCTACGCTGCGGTGTGCCCGAGCGGGGTGACCATGTTCATCGCCTCGGCTCACCCCGTAGTGGGCCTGGCCTTCTCCATGTGGAAACAGAGCTAGAACTCGTGTGCCGGCTTCGCGTGGCGCGTGAGGTACGTGTTCGGCGACCCTCGTAGCCGTCGGGTGTACGGACGAAGAAGTCCGCGGAGCCCGCGCGCGCCGTGGACGAGCGCCCCCTAGTAGACGATGTCGGCACCGCTCGTGAGCGCCTGCTCGGTCTCGCGCGCCGCGCGCTCCCAGTCGGGGTCGTCAAGCTGTTCGTCGTGATCTAGCGGCCTTGCGCATGCAGTTGCGTTAGGTAGTGGGCCTCGTGCTCGTCCTCTTGCGCCGGGGTCAGCATGCGGGTTCTCGCGGTGCAACTTCGGGATCTCGCCCTGGGCGACGGCGACCTGAAGCGTCGTCAGATGCGGGCAGCTAGACATCCGCTCATGTCCGTCCGCGAGTAGTTCGAGACTTATTGATGCGTTCACGTTCGCGTCGCCCCTGCGGGGACATTTCTCGGCCCCCAGTCGATTCATCCGTAGCTGCACTCAGTCGACGATCCGGAAATCAGTGAGATCATCCAATTGCGCGCTTCTAGCACGGATGATCACAAAGCCAGAAGCTTCAACGGCGGCCTCGGCCGCATGGGCCTCAAGGGCCAAGCCGTAAACGCGCGGCGGAACGCCGCGGATCACGATCCTCCTTCGTTTGACGGCAGGCCGTTCGGAGTGGAATTCGACACCTCCGTCTACTACAACGGACGGGCGCTTCAGTTCCACGACCTTGCCACGCACGAGCGCCCGCCCCTGTTGGTCAGACGGGCGTACGGCCATCGGCACGGCCCGTGCCGCCACCTGCTCACGGCTCCGGTCGGTCATCTCCCTCGCGAAGCGAAGATCCTCCGCGGTAAAGACGGCGACAACGCTACCTGGGGAGCCCGTGGGTCCCGCCAAAGGGGTTTCGATCTCAACCCTTTCAACCTCATCGGCGTCTAGCCTCGCAAGCGCCAGCGCTGTGGCACGCCCCATCGGCTCCGACTCGAGTCTTAGCAGGGTGGACGGATCGGCATGCTCTTGTTCCCACAAGGGTAGCGAGGAAATGTGCCGCAGCTGCGCCGCAAAGACGCTAGGAACTTCAGCGGGACCCTTCGACGGGACCGGCAGCACCAAAGGTAAAGCCCCCGTAAGTCGGAAGCTACCCAATTCGGTGGCGACGAGTTCAACGCGCGCGAGGTACCTCAATGCCGCTTGATGCGCGCGCCCAGCTTCGAGGCCGGTCATGACAGCCGCCACTTCAGCGGCTCGAAGGACGAGGTCCCGGAAGGATTGGAGCACGGAGTTGGCCGTTGTGAGAGAAATACTCGTGCTCGCAGTGTCGAATTTTGAAACGCTCATTCGTATCAAGGTATTTTCCGGCTCGCGGAACGCCGCTGCTATCGCGCCAGGATCCTCCTGTTCAATCTCCGCAACAGTCAATATTGCAGCGCGCATGACGCTCGCGTAGTCAGACTTAGTGCGGTCGGTGGGTACGAGGATTGCCTCTTGAGCTCTCCTATGCACACTCTTTGTCCAGGTTCTTGCCCCTCGAAATGGTTTACCGCGACGCTTCCACGCATGATCCCTCAGGTAGCGCTCGAACTTCTCAGAGGAAACGCTTCCGACGGCCTCAAGGGGGTCCGAAAGAGTTTTCATACCGCGTTAGCAGCCGCGATATCCGACAGTAGCTGCCTGAGCTGATCCACGGTGAAAGCTTGCGTCTTTGGAATCTTAACGGTTTTCGTCCAGCGGTTCTGAGTTTGTTCTCGCCCCTCGAGAGAGGCCCAGTACGCACAGCGTCGCATACGAAATTGCTCTTCGTCTTGCGTGATCCACTCGGTGATGGCCTCAGGAACGAGCACGACTATGAGTATCCTCGGTACGGTCGAATTTGTAATGATCAACTCGTTGTAGTTCTTCACAGGAAGCGCGATCGTAACCTCGCTTGATGCGAGTTGGGTATGCGACGCTGCGGTACATTTCAATTGGAAGCCCACTTGCGGCGAAAAAACGCCACCAAGCTCGCCCGTGTAGATCGCGGTACCGTCAATGCTGTCCACGTCGACACTTCTCGGCTCCACGTGCATACCGGCCGCAGTGACGACGGCCCGCACATACGCTTCGCTAAAAAGCTCCTTACTTCGATTTAGCGGTAGGGGCACGATCGCACGCGTGGATTTGCGAGTTGTCAGGAGGCGTCATCGAGCGGCTCAGGGACATAAACGCGCTTGAGCGGTAGTAGTCCCTTGTACCGCGAATCGAACCGTTCGTAGTGCTGCAGGATCAGCCCAACTAGTTGGTCACCGTCGAGAAGGCGCAGATTGCTCTTGCTGCGCTCGAACGCCTTCGCCTGTGGCGTGAACGTCCCGAGCGTCACGAGAAGGCCGTGTTCCCCGTCGCCGACCTTGCCGTACAGTTGCGAGACGACGGGATCGCCGACGCTTCCCTCAGTGCTCTTCACCTGAACCTTAATGATAGGAGGCTGGAAACCCAACTCGTCCTCATGGGCGATGATGTCCACACCACCGTCTGGCCCTTCTGGTGAGACGCGGGTTCTGTAGCCCATTGCCTGCAGCAAGTGCGCAACGAGCTCCGCGAGCGGGTGGCCTTTCAGCTCTTTCGCCAACTTCTTGAGGACGAAATCGCGTGTGGTTAACTCGATCTCTTCCGCGACCAGAGCGGCAGTTTCGTCCTCGGTCGAAATATCGACCGCTGCCGAGCCTTCGAGAGCGCCTCTGAACTCGTCTGCGTAGTTCTTAATCTGGAAGAAGCCCATCGCCGACCCGATCTCATAAAGCGCTCCCTGGGAGAGGTGAGTTCGCGGGATTTCCTTGAGCCACTGGACCGGCCGGTGATGCGGATACCGCGGCTCCGGCGCTTGCGAGTACGCGTAGCCGCCTGTTACGCGACCGACGTGAACGTGCTTGTCCAACTTCGATGGATACGCCACCAGATCGCCGGTTTGAAGCTCATGCATAAATCGGAACAGCTGGCCTGCTTCGACCGGGACGGCGCCCGCCTTCTTTTCTGGATACGCTGCTGCGACGCGCGCTTTGAAAGCTTCTCGGTCGGCCGGGACACCAGCTAGATCGCCAATCGCATCCCAGCCAAGTGCGACGACGTTGTGCTCGAGGAACAGGGAATCGGCGTCGCCTGTTCGTCCGCCGTGAATGCCCCATAGCGTGACGTCACTCATTACTCGGCTCCCTCTCTGTCAGGTTCGGCCGTCTCCGAAAGGGTTTCGGCGATCGCGGCGAACTCCGCGAGCGCCGCCTCGAGATCCTCCACGATCTCCTGCGCGAGCACCTCGGGCGGTGGCAAATTCTCCATGTTCTCGAGCGACTCGTCGCGGAGCCACGTGATGTCCAGGCTCACCTTGTCGCGCCCGAGGAGCTCGTCGTACGTGAAGCGCTTGAAGCGCTCGCTCTCCTCGCGCTTCCCGCGCGCGTCGGGCCGGTACGCCTCGACGAACTCGTCGAGATCGGGCTGCCGCAGCGGGTTCTGCTTCAGCGTGAAGTGCTTGTTCGTCCGGAAGTCGTAGATCCAGAGGTCACGCGTCCACGGCGTCTCGCTCGCCGGCTTGCGGTCGAAGAAAAGGACGTTCGCCTTCACGCCCTGCGCGTAGAAGATCCCGGTCGGAAGGCGGAGCAGCGTGTGGACGTCGCACTCGTGCAGGAGCTTTCGCCGCACGGTTTCGCCAGCGCCGCCCTCGAAGAGGACGTTGTCCGGCACGACCACCGCGGCGCGGCCGCCCGGCTTGAGCAGCGTCTTCATGTGCTGGACGAAGTTCAGCTGCTTGTTCGACGTCGACGCCCAGAAGTCGTCGCGAACTACGATGAGCGACTCGCGCTCGGCCTCCCCCGCCTCGTTCACGTACGCGATCGCCGACTTCTTGCCGAACGGCGGGTTCGTCAGCACCATCTCGAACCGTTCGCCCGGGTCGGCCTTGAGCGCATCGTCCACCGTGATCGGGCTGTCGGCGTCCTCGGCGCCGATTCCGTGCAGGAGGAGGTTCATCACGCAGAGCCGCGCGGTCGCGTCGACGATCTCCCAGCCCCGCAACGCCTCGTGGCGCAGGTGCTTCCGCTGGTCGGGGTCGAGCATGGCGTGCCCAGCGATGTAGTCGTGCGCGGCGAGCAGAAACCCGCCAGTGCCGCAGGCCGGGTCGCAGATCCGCATGCCCGGCTGCGGCTGCATCACCTCGACGATCGCCTCGATGAGCGGCCGCGGCGTGAAGTATTGGCCGGCGCCGGTCTTCACGTCCTCGGCGTTGCGCTCGAGCAGCCCCTCGTACGCGTCGCCCTTGACGTCCACGCCCAGCGTGAGCCACGTCTCCTTGCCGATCAGGTCGGCGATGAGCCGCCGCAGGAGAGCTGGGTTCTGGATCTTGTTCTGCGCTTTGCGGAAGACAACGCCGGTCATCCCGTCCTTCCGCCCCAGCTCCTCGAGCACGTGCCGGTAGTGAACCTCGAGCTCGTCGCCGTCGCGTGCGAGGAGCGACGGCCAGTCGTAGCCCTCCGGGACGATTCGTTCACCGTCGAACAGCGGCTTCGTCTGCTCGTCCGCCATCTTGAGGAAGAGAAGGTATGTGAGCTGCTCGAGGTAGTCGCCGTACGAGAGCCCGTCGTCGCGGAGGACGTTCGCGTAGCCCCAGAGCTTCTGGACGAGGCCGTTGTTGGCGCTCACGCGGTCACCCGCTTGCGTCGTGTCGACTTCGGCGCGGCTGCCCGCTCCGCACGGATGCGGTCGAGGAGCACCGACGCCGGCTCGTCGTTTGGGTCATGCGGAACGAGCTCGCCGCGGAAGGCGCGCGCGAGGATCGCGCGGCGGAGCGCTTCGCTTCGCTTCTTTGCGGCCTCGATGCCGGCGCGCAGCGAGTCGATCAAGGAGAGCTGCTGTTCGAGCTTCGCGACGACGCGGCGCTGCTCTTCGAGCGGCGGAAGTGGCACCGGCACAGAGCGGAGCTGTGACCCGGCGATGCCTACCTGACCAGCCGTTGTCTTTCGCCGGTTCCGAATCTCGGTGCGTGTGACGCCCGCCGAGCATGCAAGTTCGAGAAACGCGGGATCGACGAGCGTCTCGTCGGGAGTTGCTCGAATCAGCTTGTCTGGGTGAAGGATCGGCTGGTCGAGTTCCGGAACGCGCGCACAGGCACCCACGTACTCCGGATTGCCGCTGTACCGGGTAAATAGCAGGTCATTCGCCTGAACGAAGAAGTCGCGCACGGACTCAGGCTCGACTGCGGCATAGCGCACGTCCGATACGGCGAGTTTCAATGGACGGACCGCGCTGATTCTGAAGATTGGTGTTCCCGGTGGTACGGGACTTGGGCGCGACACGAACACGCCGTTACGGAGTCGAAGGAGCACGTCACCCATGGGCCGCGTGGGCCACTCGCCATCCATCGCGCTCCAAAGTGCAGACTCCCGCAGCTGATCGAGAAGCAGTACACAACGCGTCAAGCTGCGGTCGGTCGCATCGAGCCGCGAGAACTGCTCCTCGATCGCCGCGACGATCCGCCGCTGCTCGGCGAGCGGTGGCAGTGCCACTGGGAGTTCGGCGAGGCGCGCCCAAGCGACTCGGGGCCGCTCAATCCCTTCGGAGTGGCGATTGGCAAACTCAACGACGGCAGGGCTGTTGAGCAGGTAGGCGAGGAACCTTGGGGAAAGCCCGCCGGTCGGGCGGAAGACGAAGAACTCAATCGAGGCCACGCCAGAAAACTCCGCTGCGTACACCTTGTTGAGATATGGCCTGAGGCGCGCGTAAAGGGTCGAGTTGGGCTCGAAGACTTGAGCATTACCCTTCAACGCGTCGCTCTCTCCAGTTCCACGAAGGCGCATCGTCTGTGCTTCGACGTGCTCGAGTCCAACGTAGGGCAGACCACTCTCGCGTGCGGGCACCGACACGCGGCTAGGCTCCGTAAGCTCTCCGAGAGCCAGGGACTGCCACCCCACGGGCAACTTCACGCGACGAGCACCTCGTTGAGCTCCTCTAAGAGCGGCTTCAGCTCGGCGCCGAAGACCTTAACCGCCCCGCCCAGGCCGCCGTGTTGCACGAACGGCACCGTATTGAAGTCCTCCACCGAAACGCCGAGCGATGTCGCCACCGTATCGGCGATCCAGTGAAGCCAGCGGAGCTGCTCGGGCGTGAACTCGCGGCCGGCGTTCTCTTGCTGGAGGAGCCACGCCTGGAAGCGCTCGCGGACGCGCTCGGGGAAGGCGACGAGCTCGTCGTCCTCGTCCAGCGCGAAGCGGACGAGCGAGACGAGATCCGTGAGCACCCGCTGCTTGCCGCCGCGGACGCGTGAGCGGTCGAGCGCCTCGTACGCCTGCCAGAGCCGCTCCGGCGTCCAGCCGTGGGGCGGCTTCTCGATCGCGGCGGCGAGCTCCTTCACCTGCTCGAACGTCAGCCGCTCGCGGTACGGCCGCGAGTAGAGAACCTGGAGGGCCGTGATCTCGTCGCGGTGCTCCTCGACGAACCGCTCCCACGACTCGATCGTCGAGCGGGCGCGGTCGGTCGCGTCCTTTGAGTAGCCGGCCTCGACCAGCTCGTCCTGCGAGAGGTGGTCGATCATCTGCTCCTGCTGCCGGCGCAGCTCGACGAGCCGCTCGCGCAGGTCGGGGTTCTGCGCGAGTGGCACAACGGCCGCCTCGACGAGCTGCGACGCGGCCGCGGCGATTGCGTCCACGTCGGGCTCGTCCGCCCCGGACGCCTCGCGGGCGGCCTCGAGCTGTCGGTCGGGATCGACGGCCTCGACCATCCCGCGCGAGAGGTCGCGGAGGCTCATGCCGGCCAGGTCCTCGAGCTCCGAGCGCTGCTCCGGCGTCAGCCGTCGGTCGAGCCGCGCGATCCGCGCCGCGACGGACGAGACAACGTCCGGCGTCCGCACGCCGAACGAGAGCTGCCGCATGAGCTTGTCGAGCGCGACGGTCGGCTTGCGGTCGAGCGGGTCGGTCTCGACGAGGTCGGTCTCGGTGACACCGATCGCGTCGACGATCACGAAGCGCTCCTTCGCGTCGGCGTCCGGCGTGACGAGCTGGAAGTCGGACGGCTGGATGACGCGCACGCCGCGGCCCTTCATCTGCTCGAAGTACGTCCGACTCTTGACCGAGCGCATGAAGAAGACGCACTCGAGCGGCTTCACGTCGGTGCCGGTGGCGATCATGTCCACGGTCACCGCGATGCGCGGGTTGTAGCTGTTCCGGAACGACGCGATCAGGTCGTCGGTCTTCCGGCCCGTCGCCTTGTACGTGATCTTCACGGCCCAGTCGTCGCCCTTACGGAAGACCTCGCGCACCTCCTTGACGATATCGTCCGCGTGCGCGTCGTCCTTCGCGAAGATCAGCGTCTTCGGCATCTCGGTGCGGCCCGGAAAGATCTCGGTGAAGAGCCGCTCCTTGAACGTCTTGAGGACGGTGCGGATCTGATCCTTCGCGACGACTTCGCGGTCGAGCTTCTCGGCGCCGTACGCGACCTCGTCGTCGAGCTTGTCCCAGCGGCTCGCGCGGGTCTTGCGATCGCGAAACTCGGTGACGAGGCCCGCCTCGACGGTGCTCCCGCCCTCCGTGATCTCGGTCCGGATGCGGTAGACGTCGAAGTCGACGTTGACCTGGTCCGCGACCGCCTGCTCGTGCGTGTACTCCATGACGAGGTTCTGGTTGAAGAAGGCGAGCGCCTGCTTGTTCGGCGTCGCGGTCAGCCCGATCACGAAGGCGTCGAAGTAGTCGAGCACCTGCCGCCACACGCCAAAGATCGAGCGGTGGCATTCGTCCACGATGACGACGTCGAACGTCTCTGGCGGGACGGCCGGGTTGTACTCGACCGCGACTGGCTCGTCGGGCTCGACCTGGTTCGCCGAGTGCTCGTCGAGCTCGGGGTCGAGCTCTTCGTCCCCGCGGAGCGTCGAGTACAGGCGCTGGATCGTCGAGATCGTCACGCGGGCAACAGGATCGATGCTGTTCCCGGCGAGCTGCTGGACGTTGTAGAGCTCGGTGAACTTCCGGTTCACGTCCGGGACGGTGAAGCCCTGGAACTCCTTGACCGTCTGCCGCCCGAGATTCGCGCGGTCGACGAGAAAGAGGACGCGGCGCGCTCCGCCGTGCTTGATCAGCCGGTAGGCAAGGCTCGCGGCGGTGTACGTCTTGCCGGAGCCGGTCGCCATCTGGACGAGCGCGCGTGGCCGGTTCTCGGCGAGCGAGCGCTCGAGGTTCTGGATGGCGCGCTGCTGCGCCGGCCAGAGATTCGGATCGTCGAGCGGCGGCAGCTTCGTGAGGCGGTGGCGAAGTGTGGGTGCCTCGGGCTCCCGCGAGACTTCCTCAATCCAGTCGGCGAGCGTCTCAGGCTTGTGGAAAGCGAAGACGTCGCGGCTCGTCGGCTCTGGATCGAGCGCGTTCGTGAAGCGTGTCTCCGTCCCGGTCGATTGGTACGCGAATGGCAGCGGCCCGTCGATCGCCGTCGGAACTTCGTCGGGCAGGCCCTCGACGTACTTTGCCGTCTGCCAAGCCACACCGGTGAGCGTTTCGCCCTCCTTCTTGGCTTCGAGCACGCCGACGGCCTGGCCGTCCACAAAGAGAAGGTAATCGGCGCGTCCGTGCGGCGGCGCGAGGATGAACTCGCGGACGGCCACACCGCGCGCGACCGCGAGGTTCACGCGAGAAGCGTCCTGAACGGCCCACCCGGCTTGTTCGAGCATCCTGTCAATCTGAATGCGCGCCTTTGCCTCCGGCGCGAGGTAGGCGAGGGTGGCGTCGTTCATTGACGTGCCTGCGGACGCTCCCCCAGCCCGAAGCTGTAGAGGCGCCAGGCCATCGCCTCGCTGCTGACGCCGAACCGCGCGGCGACCTCGCCCCCCTCAACCGAAGTGCGCACCTCGTCCTCGGGCATCAGGAGCTCCGCTGCGAACACGTTCGCCTCGCGCTCCAGCAGCCGTCCCTCGCCCACGCCGACCTCGGCCGCTCGGCAAAACACCGGCACCGTCCGGCCCGCCAGGTGCTGGCACACCCAGTGGCCGAGCTCGTGGGCTAGCGTGAACCGCTGGCGCGCCGGCGGCTCGTTCGCGTTCAGCCAGATCTGGCGTTCGGCGGGGAGCAGCATCCCGCTCACCTCGAGGTCATCCCGCTCGCCGACGGCCAGGCCGAGGAGGTCCTCGGCGATCGACTCCACGGGCACGGGTAACCGCGGACTTGCGGGAAACCGTTCCTGGTGTCTCTGCCGCAGAGCCCCGGCTCTTGGATCCGTGACGGGACCGGGCACGTCCCTTCAAGAGGATGTCGAGTCAACAGCACGGGGTCAAGTGGCAACGGGGCTGGTGAAGAGCTCGTCCACGTCGTCGCGCGGCTCCTCCGGCGCGGCCGACGCGGGCGCGACCACCGAGAAGTCCGGCTCGGAGGCGCGCAGGTACAGCGCAGGCGCCGCAGGCGGAGGCCGCCACACCGCGAGCTCGTCGACGCGCGCGCCAAGCGCCTCCGCCAGGACGGCGAAGACGCGCTCGCTCACGCCGCGCGGGTCGAGCAGCCCCGTCTCCAGCCGGTGGTAGTACGCGGCCACCTTCGCGGTCGCGGCCTCCCCCAGCCCGAGCCGGCCGACGAGCGCCTCGACCACCGACGCGCGCGTCAGCCCGCGCCGCACGCGCAGCTCCAGCAACGGCGGCTGCCCGGCCGCCCAGGCCTGCATCGCGGCCACCTCGTCCTCGGTCGGCTCGGCCGGCAGCGACGCGGTAAGGAACCGATCGAGCAGCTCCCGTAGCTCGGCCTCCCCCTCCCCCGCCCGCGCGAGGTACTCCCGCGCGTCGGGCCGCTCGCCGCGCGCCCACGCGGCCGCGTACTCGTCGAAGAGGCGCGCCACGTCAGCCGACCGATCGCCTCCCGCAGCCGCCTGTGCCCGCGATGGAGCGCCTGGTCGACCGCGTTGCGCTCGATCCCGAGCCGCCGGGCGATCTCCTCGTGGTCGTAGCCCTCGAGGTAGCGTAGCTCGAGCAC
>Ga0299914_10003350_pt1 | contig 11307 bp, 12 predicted proteins | sample RVTome_10_FD_201361 | JGI IMG/M metagenome (GOLD analysis project Ga0299914, IMG submission 201361) | Soil microbial communities from uranium-contaminated site in the Upper Colorado River Basin, Wyoming, United States - RVT153D57 (version 2) ... | reverse complement strand
GCGGTGACGCACGCCGCCGCCCGCCCGGCCGCTACTGCTACCTGTTCGACGTCGACGACGAGCTCGCCGGCGAGCTCGACCTGCGGATGCGCCTCGTGGCGCGGCCGCTGGCGGCCGCGCGGGTGGAGGAGATCTCCGCCGGCGAGTTCGACCTGATCCCGCTGCTGGCGCAGCTGCACAGCGGGCTCGGCCTGCTGCTGATCGAGGGCATCGTGGCGCTCGACGTGCAGGTCGGGGACCGCACGGCGAGCGAGCTCGTCGGCGCCGGCGACCTGCTCGCGCCCTGGACGAGCGCGGGCGACGTCGTGCTGCTGACGTCCGAGACGTTCTCGCGCGCGCTCGTTCGCACGCGCGTGGCGATCCTCGACCAGGCGTTCGCGGAGCGCATCCGGCCGTGGCCGCAGATCCTGCACGCGCTGCTGCGCCGGGCGGTTCGCCGCACGATGGAGCTCAACGTCCACCGGGCGGCGACATGCCACCCGCGCGCCGACGCCCGCATCGCGCTCCTGCTCTGGCACCTGGCCGAGCGCTGGGGGATCGTCGTCGCCGACGGGATCCTCGTCCCGGTGCCGCTGACGCACCGGCTGATCGGGCAACTCGTCGGCGCCGAGCGGCCGTCGGTCTCGCACGCCCTCGGGCGCCTGTCGAGTGCCGGGCTGGTCACGCGCGACCCGAACGGCCTCGTCCTGCACGGGACCGCCGCCCACCACATCGCCTGCCTCGTCGACCGCGGCGACGAGCGCTCCGCGCGGGCATGACCGGGGTCGAGTTCACCGCGCGGCAGGCCGAGACCGAGCAGCTCACCGTCCATGTCATCTGGCTCACCAGCGGCCTCGGCTGCGACGGCGACACGGTGGCGATGACCGCGGCCACGCAGCCGTCGCTCGAGGACCTGCTGACGCGGGCGCTGCCCGGCATGCCGGGCGTGGCGCTCTACAACCCGTTCCTGGCGGTCGAGAACGGGGAGGAGTTCATGCGGGCCTTCCACGACGCCGCGGCCGGGCGGCTCGACCCCTTCATCCTCGTGCTCGAGGGCGCGGTGCCGAACGAGCGGATCAACGGCGACGGCCACTGGGCAGCGCTCGGCGTCGACCGCGACACGGGCCAGCCGATCACCACCTCCGAGTGGATCGACCGCCTCGCGCCGCGCGCCGCGACCGTCCTCGCCCTCGGCACGTGCGCCACCTACGGCGGGATCCCGGCGATGCGCAACAACCCGACCGGGGCGATGGGTCTGCGCGACCACCTCGGACGCGACTGGCGCTCCCGGCTCGGCCATCCGATCGTGAACCTCCCGGGCTGCCCGGTCCAGCCCGACAACATCACTGAGACGCTGCTCTACCTCGTGCTCCAGCTCGCCGGCACGACGGCGCCGATCGAGCTCGACGACCAGGGCCGCCCGGAGTGGCTGTTCCGTCACACGGCGCACGAGGTGTGCGACCGCGTGGGCTTCGCCGAGAGCAACGACTACGCCGACCGTCTGGGCGACGCGGGATGCCTGGTGAAGTTCGGCTGCAAGGGCCCGGTCGTCAGGTGCAACGTCCCGGCCCGCGGCTGGATCAACGGGATCGGCGGCTGCCCCAACGTGGGCGGCATCTGCATGGCGTGCACGATGCCCGGGTTCCCCGACAAGTACCTGCCGCTGCTCGACACGGGCATCAAGGGCAAGGCGATCGCGGCGTCGTCGCGGTTCGCCTACGGGCCGGTGCTCAAGCAGCTGCGCGACCGCAGCATGCGGCGCCGCTACGAGGTCGAGCCCGAGTGGCGGCGCCCCGGCGCGGTGCTGGCGAGCGGGTACGAGCCGCGCTGGTAGCGGGTCCGTAATCCGGATTACCAGTCGTTTGCCCGGCGCGTCCCGGAGCGCAATGGTGAACGCCTATGTGCCTGGCCATCCCGGGCCGGATCGTGGAGGTCGTCGACGAGGCCAACCGCCTCGCGAAGGTCGACGTCGCGGGCGTGCAGCGCACGATCAACATCGGGCTGCTCGACGAAGAGGGGGACGGCGCGCAGCCCGGCGACTGGGTGCTGATCCATGTCGGGTTCGCCCTCTCGAAGGTCGACGAGGCGGAGGCCGAGGCCACGATCAAGCTGCTCGAGGGCATGGGGGCCGACTACGAGCAGGAGCTCGCCGAGCTGAGAGCGAGCGTGATCGAGTGACCGGCTGCGACCACGACGTCTGCATCACCTGCGGCGACGTCGGGGTCGAGATGCGCGTCGTGCGCCTCGACGGCGATCTCGCCGTGTGCGAGGCGGCCGACGGCGACGTGCGGGCGGTCGAGGTCGCGCTCGTGGACGGCGTCGCGGAGGGCGAAACGCTGCTGGTCCACGCCGACGTCGCGCTGGTGCGGCTGTGAAGTTCGTCGACGAGTTCCGCGACGGCGAGCTCGGGCGCGCGGTCGCCGCGCAGATCCTCGGCGCCGTCGAGCCCGGCCGCCACTACAAGCTGATGGAGGTCTGCGGCGGCCACACGCACTCGATCTACCGCTATGGCGTCGACGACCTGCTGCCGGACAACGTCGAGCTCGTCCACGGACCCGGCTGCCCGGTCTGCGTGATCCCGATGGGACGCGTGGACGACGGGATCGCGATCGCGCGGGAGGAGGGCGTGATCTTCACCTGCTTCGGCGACATGCTGCGGGTGCCGGGGTCGAACGGCACGCTGCTCGACGCGAAGGCCGAGGGGGCGGACGTGCGGATGGTCTACTCGCCGCTCGACGCGCTGCGGATCGCCCGCGCCGAGCCCGAGCGCGAGGTCGTGTTCTTCGCGATCGGGTTCGAGACGACCGCGCCGTCGACCGCGCTGACGCTCAAGCGCGCCCGCGCGGAGGGCCTCGGGAACTTCTCCTGCATGTGCAACCACGTGACGATCGTGCCGCCGCTGCGAGCGCTGCTCGACTCGCCGGACCTGCGCCTGGACGGCTTCATCGGCCCGGGCCACGTCTCGACCGTGGTCGGCGCGCGCCCGTTCGAGTTCATCCCCGCCGACTACGGGCGGCCGGTCGTGATCGCGGGCTTCGAGCCGCTCGACCTGCTGCAGGCGATCCACATGATCCTCGTGCAGCTGCGCGAGGGCCGCCGCGAGGTCGAGAACCAGTACACGCGCGTCGTGCCCTACGACGGCAACCCGGCGGCGCTGAGGGCGATGGCCGAGGTCTTCGCCCTGCGCCCGCACTTCGAGTGGCGCGGGCTCGGCTTCATCTCCCAGAGCGCACTGCGGCTCAGCGACGCCTACGCCGACCTCGACGCCGAGCGCCGCTTCAGCGTCCCGGGCGTCCGGGTCGCCGACCCCAAGGCGTGCCAGTGCGGCGAGGTGCTCAAGGGCGTGATCAAGCCGTGGGAGTGCAAGGTGTTCGGGACCGCCTGCACGCCCGAGCACGCGATCGGAACGTGCATGGTCTCGCCTGAGGGCGCGTGCGCCGCCTACTACAACTACGGGAGATTCGCGCGTGACCGCGTTGTCGCGTGAGGGCCGCGAGGAGCGCATCCTCGGGATCATCGAGACCGCGCGCGCGAAGCGCCCGCGCTTCAAGGACGAGCGGATCACGATGGCGCACGGCGCGGGCGGCAAGGCGACCCAGACGCTGATCGAGGGCCTGCTGGCGCCGGCCTTCGGCATCGACGAGCTGGCCGACGCCGCGCTGCTCGACGACGTCGCGCTCACGGCGGACTCGTTCGTCGTCAAGCCGCTGCGGTTCCCGGGCGGCTCGATCGGCGACCTGGCCGTCAACGGGACGGTCAACGACCTGGCGGTCGCGGGCGCCCGGCCGCTGGCGCTGAGCCTGGCGCTGATCCTGGAGGAGGGCCTGGACTCGGCCGTGCTGCGCGCCGAGGTCGAGGCGATGACCGAGGCGGCGGCCGCCGCCGGCGTCCGGATCGTCACCGGCGACACCAAGGTCGTCGAGCGCGGGCACGCCGACGGCATGTACGTCTGCACCACGGGCGTCGGCCGGCGCGACCCGCGCGCCGCGCTCTCGCCGGGCGCGCTGCGGCCCGGCGACCGGATCCTCGTCTCCGGGCCGATCGGCGCGCACGGGACGGCGATCATGCTCGCCCGCGGGGAGCTCGGGCTGGACGCCGACATCGAGTCCGACACGCGCTCGCTGTGGCCCGCGGCGGACGCGCTGCTCGAGGCCGCCGGGCCGTCGCTGCACACGATGCGCGACGCGACGCGCGGGGGCGTCGCCTCGGTGCTCAACGAGCTCGCCCGCGCGTCGGGGGTGGCGATCGTGGTGCGCGAGGGCGAGGTGCCCGTGGATCCCGCCGTCGCCGGGGCCGCGGAGATCCTGGGGATCGACCCGATGTACGTGGCCAACGAGGGCGTCCTCGTCGCGTTCGTGGCCGCGGACGCGGCGGACGCCGCGCTCGCCGCCCTGCGCGGCGTCGACGGCTGCGCGCGGGCCGCCGAGATCGGAGAGGTGAAGACGGAGCCGCCGGGGATGGTGCTGGTGAACACGGCGTTCGGCGGCCGGCGGGTGATGGACCAGCTCGTCGGTGACCCGCTGCCGCGGATCTGCTGAGAGGGGAATGCACATGGCCGCAACCGAGTTCGTGCCGAACCAAGCCGAGACGGAGGCGATCACCGCCCACGTCATCTGGCTCACCACAGGTCTCAGCTGCGAGGGAGACAGCGTGGCGATGACGGGCGCCACGAACCCGAGTCTCGAGGACATCATCACGGGCGCGATCCCGGGGATGCCGCGGGTCGTGGTGCACAACACGGTGCTCGCGGTCGAGTCGGGCGAGGAGTTCATGCAGGCCTGGTACGACGCCGAGGCCGGCAAGCTCGACCCGTTCGTGCTCGTGCTCGAGGGCTCGGTGCCGAACGAGCGGATCAACGGCGACGGCTACTGGACAGGGATGGGCGTGAACCCGGAGAACGGGCAGCCGATCACGACGAACGAGTGGATCGACCGCCTCGCGCCGAAGGCGGCGGCCGTCGTCGCCGTCGGCACCTGCGCCACCTACGGCGGGATCCCGGCGATGAAGAACAACCCGACCGGGGCGATGGGCCTGGCCGACTACCTCGGCTGGAACTGGAAGTCCAAGGCCGGCATCCCGATCGTCAACATCCCCGGCTGCCCGGCGCAGGGCGACAACATCACCGAGGTGCTCACATACTGCGTGCTCGCGCTCGCGGGCATGGCGCCGCCGCCGGAGCTCGACGAGCAGCTGCGGCCGAAGTGGCTGTTCGGGCGGACGGTGCGCGAGGGGTGCAACCGCGCCGGCTTCACCGAGCAGGGCAACTTCGCGACCGAGTACGGCTCCGATCCCCGCTGCCTGGTCAAGCTCGGCTGCAAGGGTCCGGTGGTCAAGTGCAACGTGCCCGTGCGGGGGTGGATCAACGGCATCGGCGGGTGCCCGAACGTGGGCGGCATCTGCATGGCGTGCACGATGCCCGGCTTCCCCGACAAGTACATGCCGTTCATGGACCCGGACCCGTGGGGGAACGCGGGCGCGAACTTCCAGAAGTTCACCTACGGCCCGATCTTCCGCTACATGCGCAAGCGCAACCTGGAGACGAAGTTCGAGAAGGAGCCGGAGTGGAGGCACAACCGGCCGGAGCTGACCAGCGGCTACGCGAAGCGGTGGTGAGGAGCGAACATGGCAACTGCAGAGACTCCGGTCGAGAAGAAGGTCGCCGTCAAGGAGATGTCCTGGGATCCGGTGACCCGGATCGTCGGCAGCCTGGGCATCCACACCGAGATCGACTTCGCCAACCAGCAGGTCCTCAAGTGCTACAGCACGTCGATGATCTTCCGCGGGTTCGACATCTTCATGAAGGGGATCGACCCGCGTGACGCGCACTTCATCACCAGCCGCATCTGCGGCATCTGCGGTGACAACCACTGCACCTGCTCCTGCCTGAACCAGAACATGGCCTACGGGGTCAAGCCCCCGCCGCTCGGCGACTACGCGTTCAACCTCGCCGAGTCGGCCGACTTCATGTTCGACCACGCGATCTTCAACGACTGCATGGCGAACGTGGACTACTCCGAGCAGGTGGTCAAGGACACCAACCCGAGCCTGCTCAAGAAGGCGGAGGAGACGTCGGCGCCGCACTCGGACATCCACGGCTACAAGACGATCGCCGACATCATGCGGGCGCTGAACGCGTTCACCGGCAGCTTCTACCTCGAGACGCTGCAGGTGGCGCGCTACACGCGCGAGATGTACTGCCTGTTCGGCGGCCGCCACACGCACCCGTCGACGATCATGCCGGGCGGCTGCAGCGCGGACATCACCCATCAGACGCTGACCGACTACTACGTGCGCCTGATGCGCTACATGGACTACTGCAAGCGCACGGTCCCGATGCACGACGACCTCTACGACTTCTTCTACGAGGCGCTGCCGGGATACGAGCAGGTCGGCTACCGCGACACCGACCTGGTGTGCTGGGGCGCGTTCGACGACCCGCAGTACGTCGACTACAACTACCGCAACATGACGGAGTGGGGGCGCCGGCGGTTCGTCACGCCGGGGCTCGTGTTCAAGGGTGAGCTGATCACCACCGACCTCGTCGAGATCAACCTCGCGATCCGGATCCTGCTCGGCTCGTCCTACTTCGACGATTGGACGAACGAGGAGACGTTCGTCACGCACGACCCGCTCGGCAACCCGGTCGACAAGCGCCACCCGTGGAACAAGGTCACGCTGCCGAAGCCGCAGGCGCGCGACTGGGCGGACAAGTACTCGTGGGTCGCCTCGCCGCGGATGTACGACAAGCGCAACGACATCCACGTGGCCAACGACACCGGCGGCGGCCCGTTCGCGCGCCAGTGGGTGACGGCCAAGGCCGGGCTGCTCGACATCGGCTACCTGAAGGCCACCGGCGAGAGCATCCAGATGGTGCTCCCGAAGACGGGGTTCATGCCCGAGATGGAGCTCGAGTGGAAGATCCCGAAGTGGTCCAACGCGATCGAGCGCCAGCGCGCGCGCAGCTACCACCAGGCGTACGCGGCGCTCGTCGGCCTCTACAACCTCGAGCAGGCGCTCAAGGAGGTCCGCGCCGGCCGCACGAAGTCGTGGAACGACTTCAAGGTGCCCGAGTCGGCGATCAGCGTCGGCTTCCACGAGGCCGCGCGCGGGGTGCTCTCCCACCACATGGTCATCCGGGACGGCAAGATCGCCAACTACCAGCCGTACCCGCCCACGCCGTGGAACGGCAACCCGCGCGACGTCTACGGAACGCCCGGACCGTACGAGGACTCGGTGCAGAACACGCCGATCTTCGAGGAGAACGGCCCGGACAACTTCAAGGGCGTCGACATCATGCGGGCCGTCCACAGCTTCGACCCGTGCCTGCCCTGCGGGGTGCACATGTACGGGAAGGGCAAGGTCCGCAAGGTCGTCCACACGCCGACGGGGATGTGCTGACGTCCGACGAACTCATCGCGCGGGTCCAGGAGCTGACGGCGCAGCTCGAGGAGGTCCAGGACTTCCAGGCCCGCGCGGTGGCCGATGAGCTCGTGAGCTCGATCGTGCAGCTCTACGGCGCCGGCCTGGAGCACATCGTCGAGGCGCTGGAGGAGCCGGGTGCCACGGTGGCCGAGGTCCGCGACCGGCTGGTCGGCGACGGGGTCGTCGCGAGCCTGCTGCTGATCCACGGGCTCTATCCGGTCGACCTCGAGACCCGCGTGCGCGAGGCGCTCGACAGCGTGCGGCCGTACATGGAGTCGCACGGCGGCGACGTCGAGCTGGTCGAGATCGTCGACGGCGTCGCGCGCATGCGGCTGGTCGGCCACTGCGAGGGCTGCCCGGCGTCCGAGGCCACGCTCGAGCTGGCGATCAAGAAGGCGCTCGAGGAGACGGCGCCCGACCTCGACGGCCTGGAGGTCGAGGGGGTGAGCGAGCCGCCGGCGCCGGTCGGCGCGTTCGAGCTGCCGGTGATCCAGTCGAACGGCAACGGTGCCGCCGCACCGACGCCGGCGTGGGTCGACCTCGGCGCCGCGGCGCCGGCGGCGGGGACCACGGCGCCGGTCGCGGTCGCCGGCGCGGAGCTGCTCGTCGCCAACGTCGGCGGCACGCTGCTCGCCTACCGGAACGCGTGCGGCTGGTGCCGGGCGCGGCTCGACGAGGCGCCGATGGCGCCGGGCGGGACGCTCACCTGCCCGGCGTGCGAGCGCCGCTTCGAGCTGCGGCGCGCGGGCCGCTCGCCCGACGATGCCCAGCTCCAGATCGCGCCCGTGCCGCTGCTCCGGGGCGAGGGTCGCGTGCGCGTGGCGGTGGGTTGATGGACCCCGCCCTCGTCACCGGCCTGCGGCGCTTCGTGCGCCCTCCGCAGCCGGCGGCGGCGGCGCGTGTCGAGCCGGGCCGCTGCGAGCTGTGCCCGCTGTCGCTCGCCGACGACCACAAGCACCTGCTCGACCTCGAGGAGCGGCGGATCCTCTGCGTCTGCCCGACCTGCTGGTCGATCCGCTCCGGCGAGGCGCGCTACCGGCCGACGGGCTCGCGCACGCTGTGGCTGGAGAAGCTCGACCTCTCCGACGAGCTGTGGGCGGGTCTGCAGATCCCGATCGGGCTGGCCTTCTTCATGCGCTCGACCAGCACCGGCGCGGTCGTCGGCCTCTACCCGAGCCCGGCCGGCGCCACCGAGTGCGAGCTCGACCTCGACGCGTGGGACCGGCTGGTCACCGCGAACCCGGTGCTGGAGGACCTCGATCCGGACGCCGAGGCGCTGATCGTCAACCGGCTGGTGACCCCGCACCTGCACGCCATCGCCCCGCTCGACGACTGCTACCGGCTCGTCGGGACGATCAAGGCGACGTGGGAGGGCATCAGCGGCGGAGCCGCGATGGAGGCGGCGGTCCAGCGCTTCTTCGACGAGCTGCGCACCACGGCGGTGCGATGAGCGAGCTCGCCGCGCCGCCCGCGCTCGAGTTCGCCGTCGTCGGGGCCGAGCCGGTCGAGCACGCGGCGAGCCCCGGCGTGCGCTTCCACATGCGGGTCGAGGAGCCCGAGGGGCGCGAGGTCTACGCGGTGGCGCTCTCGAGCCAGATCCACATCGACCCCGCCCGGCGCGCCTACGACGACGAGGAGCGCCGGCGGCTGGTCGAGCTGTTCGGGCCGCGCGAGCGCTGGGGCTCGACCACCCGCTCGTTCCAGTGGGCGCGCGTCGAGTCGCTCGTGCCCTCCTTCACCGGCTCGACCGCCTTCGCGATCGAGGTTCCGTGCTCGTACGACCTCGAGGTCGCCTCCGCCAAGTTCTTCGACTCGCTGGGCGACGGCGACGTGCCACTCAGCTTCCACTTCAACGGCACGGTGCTCTACTGCGGCGCAGACGACCGGCTGCAGGTCGTGCTCGTCCCGTGGAGCTGCTCGGCGCGCTGGCGGATGCCGGTGGAGGTGTGGCGGCGGACGATCGCGGCCCACTACCCGGGCGGCGGCTGGATCCGCCTGCAGCGCGAGACGCTCGAGGCGCTGTCGGAGCGCAAGGCGGAGCTCGGGCTGCACAGCTTCGACGACACGGTGCGAGGGTTGCTGTGAGCGTCGAGCGCCTGCTGTCCACGCTGCTCTATGAGGGGTATGCGCTCTACCCGTACACGCCGGGGGCGGCGAAGAACGCGACGCCGACGCCGTTCGGCATCGTCTACCCGCCGGTCTACGCGGCCGGCGGGCCGCACACCTTCGACCGCGCTCGCATGCAGCTCGTGCTCGAGCCGGGCACGACGGTGTCCGGCATGCTCGTGTTCCTGGAGCCGAGCGGCGAGCGCCACCAGGGCGTCGCGCGGCGGGTCGAGCTCGGTCCGATCGGGCTCGACGACGTCGCGACCGTGCCGTTCGAGTTCGGCGCGGTGCGGGGGCGGGTGCGGCTCGCGACACGGCCGCTGGAGGGCGGCCTCGTGCGCGTGGCGATGTGCGTTCACAACACGACCGAGGTTGCCGAGGGCCTGGATCGCGCGGCCGCGCTGCGCACCTCGCTGCTGTCCACGCACCTGGTCGCGCACGCTCCCGGAGGCCGCTTCGCGTCCCCGGTCGCCCCGGGTCCGGCCGCCGCCGCGGCGGTCGCCGCGTGCGAGCACGTGAACATCTTCCCGGTGCTCGCGACGGACGCCGACGACACGGTGCTCGGCGCCACGATCGTGCTCCCCGATCATCCGCAGATCGCGCCCGAGAGCCACGGCGACCTGTTCGACGCGACCGAGATCGAGGAGGCGCTGCTGCTGCACGTGCTTGCGCTGAGCGACGGCGAGCGCGCGGCGATCGCCGAGCAGGACCCGAAGGTGCGCGAGATGCTCGCGCGCGCCGAGGCGGCGGGCCCGGAGGCGTTCGCACGCCTGCACGGGCGCGTCACGGTCGGCGACCTGCCGCCCGCGCACCGGCCGGGGCCGGCCGACGTGGCCGGCGAGCCGGCGATCGAGGTCGGAGGCGTGACGTTCCGGCGCGGGGCGAAGGTGCGGCTGCGGCCCGGCTCCGGTGCCGCGCCGCAGGACGGCGTCTGGGCCGGCCGGACGGCCACGATCGAGCGGATCTACCGCGACTACGAGGACGGCGTGCACCTGGCGGTCACCGTCGACGACGATCCCGGCCAGGAGCTGATGCGCGACATCGGCCGCTATCTGTACTTCAAGCCCGCCGAGGTGGAGGTGGTCCCGGCATGACCCCAGAGCTCGAGAAGCAGATCCTCGTCGCCGGCGTCGGCAACGCATGGCTCCAGGACGACGCGTTCGGCGCCGAGGTCGCGCGGCGACTCGCCGAGCGCGACCTGCCGTCGGGCGTCAGCGTGATGGACGTCGGCACCAGCGGGCTCGACCTCGCGTACGAGGTCATGCGAGGCTACAGCGCGCTGGTGATCGTCGACGTCAGCCGCCAGGGCGGCGAGCCGGGCACGCTGTACGTGATCGACGTCGAGCCCGACGACGTGCCTTCCGAGATCGAGGACGGCGAGACGATCGACCCGCACTCGATGGATCCGATGACGATGCTGCGGTTCGTGCGGGCGATCGGCGGCTGGCCCGGGCGCGTGCAGGTGATCGCGTGCGAGCCCGCGGTCGTCGAGGACGTCGGCCTCGGGCTCACGCCGGCCGTCGAGGCCGCCGTCGAGCGCGCGATGGCCCTCGTGCTGGAGACGATCGAGGAGCTGCGGACGGACGCGGCCTACCCCTCCTGATATGCACGAGCTGTCGGTCTCCAGCGCGGTGGTCGATACGGCGGTCAAGCACGCCCGCGGGCGGCGCGTGACGGTCGTCACCGTGCGGATCGGCCACCTGCGCCAGGTCGTGCCCGACTCGCTCGCGTTCTACTTCGACCTGGTGACGCGCGACACGGTGTGCGAGGGGGCGCGGCTCGAGCAGGTCCTGGTGCCGG
>Ga0299914_10003349_pt1 | contig 11308 bp, 10 predicted proteins | sample RVTome_10_FD_201361 | JGI IMG/M metagenome (GOLD analysis project Ga0299914, IMG submission 201361) | Soil microbial communities from uranium-contaminated site in the Upper Colorado River Basin, Wyoming, United States - RVT153D57 (version 2) ... | reverse complement strand
TGCTCCCCTACCTTGAGCCGGAGCTGTTTCGTCTCAACCCGAAGAGCTTCGTCGGCTACTCCGACATCACGGCGCTGCACCTCTGGCTCATCCGTCGCGCCGGACTGCGGACCTTTCACGGTCCCACAGTGGACGATCTGGTGCCGGGACGGCGCGACCCCACCATGACCTCGATGCTGAGTGCGCTGACGGAGCCGCGCCCTGCGGCACGCCTGGGACGCGGAGTGGCGAGGGCCGTGCGACCTGGGCGGGCCGTCGGTCGTCTGATAGGGGGAAACCTCTCGCTCGTGCAGCAGTCTATCGGCACGCCCTACGAGGTGCCGGTCGAGGGCGCCGTCCTTTTCCTGGAGGAAACGAAGGACCCGATGTCCGTGGTGGACGAGCGGCTGCTGCATCTGCGCGCGGCGGGCTTGCTTGGTCGCGTGCGCGGCATCGTATTTGGGCACCTCTCGCTCGATCGCTCGGAAGAGGACGAGTTCGAGGACTTCCTGCTGGATCTCGTTTCCGACCTCGACGTTCCCGTGATCATGGACTTTCCCGCCGGCCATGAAATTCCGAACCTGACCGTGCCGCTCGGCACGGAGGTGGAGATCGTCGTGGAGGATGAAACGGGGTGGATTCAGTACCAGGAAGACGCGCTGATTCCCGCCGCGGAGCGATGAGCGAACACTTCGACCTGGTTGTCGTCGGCGCCGGTCCGGCGGGCGAGAAGGGGGCCGCCCAGGCCGCCTACTTCGGGAAGCGCGTTTGCGTTATCGAGAAGGCGCCCAAGCCGGGCGGCGCCGCGGTGAACACGGGAACTATTCCATCCAAGACGCTGCGCGAAACGGCGCTGTACTTCAGCGGGCTGCGACAGCGCGGGCTCTACGGCGTGGACCTGCGCGTCAAGCACGACATCACGATCAGCGACTTCATGTACCGCGAGCGCGCGGTGGTCGAGGCGTCCTGGGCCCTCATCGACGAGAACCTCAAGCGGCACAACGTCACGGTTATCCAGGGGACGGCGAAGCTCACCGGGCCGAACGCCGTGGAGGTCACGCGGTACGGCCAGGAGGCGCGCGCGATCACCGGCGACGTGATCCTGCTCGCGACGGGGTCGCACCCGCAGCAGCCCACGGGCGTGGAGGTGGACGGCACGATCGTCGTGGACAGCGACTCCCTGCTCACGCTCCAGAGAATTCCGTCGCGCATGGCGGTGATCGGGGGCGGCGTGATCGGCTGCGAGTATGCCTGCATCTTCGCCGCGCTCGGGGTGAAGGTGACGATCATCAACTCGCGCGCGCGGCTGCTGGCGCACCTCGACGCGGAAGTGAGCGAGTCGCTCAAGCGGCAGATGACCGCGCGCCTCGGCATCTCCGTGATGGTGAACGCGGAGCCGACGGAGATCGCCATCGAGGGTGAGCACGCCAGGGTGGCGCTCACCGATGGCAACACCGTTTACAGCGACGTGGTGCTGTTCAGCGCCGGCCGCGTGGGCAACTCGGCGGGCCTCGGACTGGACGAGCTCGGCGTGCGCTGCAACCAGCGCGGTTACGTCCAGGTGGACAAGAACTACCGCACGGCGGCGCCTTCGATCTACGCGGCCGGAGACATCATCGGGTTTCCCGCGCTCGCGTCCACGGCGATGGAGCAGGCGCGGGTCGCGGTCTGCCACGCCTTCGACCTGCGCTACAAGCAGGAAGTCTCCACGGTGCTCCCGTACGGGGTGTGGACGATTCCCGAGATCGCGACGGTGGGCGAGACGGAGGATTCGCTGCAGAGCCGTGATCTGCCGTACGAGGTGGGACGCTCCAGCTATCGGTCCAACCCGCGCGGGCAGATCCTCGGCGACACGGATGGCTTCGTGAAGATCGTGTTCCATCCCGACGACCAGAAGCTGCTCGGGGTCTCCATCGTCGGCGAGCAGGCGTGCGAGCTGGTGCACCTCGCGGCTTCGGTGATGACCTTCGGTGGCACGATCGACTACTTCATCCAGGGCGTGTTCAACTACCCCGCGCTCTCCGACGCCTTCAAATACGCGGCGTACGACGGACTGCAGGCGCTCGCGAAGCGGCGCGCGAAGATGCCCGGACTGCCCTCCACGGGCGACTACAGCGCGGTGCGCACCTAGTTCTTTTCGCGCGCGGGTGCAAGACCCGCCGCGATTTTTCGGGTTCTGGCGCGCGTCTGCGCCGCGCGATAAGATGAGCGCGCAATGCTCACGACAGCGACGACGCCCTCCGCGGAGATGACTCCGCCGCCCGCGCTCAACGCGCGAATCGAGCGGCCGGCGTTCCCGTTCGTTGCGGAGCGGCTCTGGCTCGATTTCGTCAACACGGACGGCGGCAGGCAGGCGGGCGATCTCGTGAGCGACTTCGACGGTCTCGTGTCATGGCTGGAGGCGGCGATCTCGCTCGACGCGGAACGCGCGCTCATGATGCGGCGGCGCGCCACGCAGCAGCCGAGCGGCGCTACTGCGGCGCTCATGGACGCGCGGCGCGTGCGCGGCGCGCTGCGCGCGCTGGCGGAGCGCGGGTCGGTGACGCATCAGGTGCGGCTCGAGGTGCTCGCGGAGATCAACCGCGTGCTTGGCCGAAGCGCGGGCACGCGCCGCATCGAGATGCGGAACGACGGCAGCTTCGCGCGCTCGTTCGTACCGGTGGGAGACGCGTTTGCCGGCCTTATGATCCCGATCGTCGAGTCGGCCGCCGACGCGCTCATTCTGGGCGAGCTGCCGCGAGTGCGCCGCTGCGCCGACCCACGGTGCTCGCGCGTGTTCTTCGACGGCACCAAGAACGCGGCGCGGCGCTGGTGCGACATGGCCACCTGCGGCAACCGCGCAAAAGCGGCGCGCCACCGCGCCCGGGTCAAGTCCGGCTGACGTCTCGTCAGCCGGTGCACCTGCCCGGCTAGCGGCGTTTCCGTCGCGTTCGTCCCGCCTTGCCCTTGTAGGGCGTGCGCGGGCCGCGGCGGCGCTCGTCCCCCGATGCCGATGTGCGTTCCCGCCGCAACTCCCGCGCGGCATCGCGCGCGCTCCGGTCTCTGCGGCGCTGGTGTCGCTCCTCGCGCTTCCGCTCGGCCGCGCGATCGAGCTGCGCCAGCTCGGCGTCCGTGAACGGGCGCTCGAGCTCGTCGCGCAGCGCGTCGAGCGTTTCACCGCGCGCCGCTCCGCGCTGGCCGCGCGCCACGACGAATCGCAGCGGACGATCGAACGCCGGGAGCTCTTCCGGCGCCAGCGTGCGGGCGATCTTCTCCGGCAGCGTGAGCCAGGCGACGCCGCGCGTTCCTTCCGGCGTTTCCTCCACGTCGTATCGCACGGGGATCTCGCGTCCGCGAATCTCGATGTAGTCGGGCAGCGCGAGGAATCGCTCGCGTTCCATGCGCGGCAGGAAGCTCTCGGCGTCGAGGCCAAGGCGCGCGCGGCGAAAGTCGTCGTACGTCCGGACGTCCTGCGCATCGAGCTGCCGCTCGTAGATCGTGGCGAGGTCGTCCATCGCCAGGCGCGGCGTCCGGCCACCCGAGCGACGCCACGCCTCGCGGATCTCGTCGATCGCGACCCGGTCGTTCTTCGCGGCGATGTGTCGCGCCTCGCCACGCGCGAGCGCTTCGGCCATGAGGCGCCGCGCCCGTTCCACGAGCCCCGCGGGCACCGTGTCGATGGGCTCGACTTCCCGTTCCAGCTCGAAGCCGTGATACGAGACGCGCCGCTTGAGGACCAGCGGCGCGCGCTTCGAGTCGGGATTGAACGCCAGCTCCGGCTGACTCTCGGTCGCGTATCGGCGGATCAGCGCCATCGGCACGTTGGTTCCCTCGATGCCGGCGCGCGGAATTCCCATCCTGTCGGCGAAGTAGCGCAGCTCGCCCGCGATCGCGCCCCAGCTGCCCGCGACGCTCGTCTTGGACACGCGCACGTTCTCGCCGGTCGCCGTCTCCTCGTCGATGACCAGCGAGAAGGGCATGAACTGCGCGAGCAGCTGCTGAAACTTCGCTAACGTTTCTTCACCGGCGTTGGGCATCCGCTCCGGCAGCTCCAGACCGACGGCGCGGTAGATGCTCGCCATGCCGAGCGCGGCGTCCTCGACGGCCTTGACGAGCACGCCGCGGCGCTCGGCCCAGTCGTCGATGGTCTGCTCGTCGAAGAGATGCCGCGGAAGCCCGTAGACCTCGCCCATGCGTCCCGCCGTCTCGTACGCCTCAGCATACAGGTTGTACGCCGTGAGATGGTCGCTGCCGGGCACGATGACGCCGTTCAGATCGCGTTCGTCGCGGGTCATGCGGTGCAGCGACTCGATCGACGCCATCACCGCCAGGTACGGCATCAGGTCGTCGCCGCCATTCACGAGCAGCTCAGCCCAGTTGCGCTCGACCGGCATGGCCTCCACCGCGCGCCCGTACCGCGTGAGCCGTGCGTTCTCGATGATGCCGCGCCGCTCGAGGAGCGCCACCGCCATGCGGTACGCCACCTTGTCGAGCGGCACCGGCAAATCCAGCTCGTCCGCGCGAACGCCGAGCGCGGCACATGTCATCGCCACACGCTCCGAGTCGCCGGCGAGCTGGAACTCCGGCGCCGTGGGCCGCAGCGCGGTGAAGTGGATGTCCCGATCGGAGAGGATGAACACGCGCCCGCCGGCGACGCGGCCGTGCACGCGCCCAGCCATCTGGAGGATCTCGTTGGCGCCGAGGTGCTCCTGCGTCAGCACGTTCCGCCCGCGGTCGATGACGTTGAAGAACCGCTTGTCGTCGATGATCACCGTGTCGAGATCGCGCACGTTGAGCGCGCTCTGGCCCGCCGCGGTCATGGAGAGGAAGTACGGTCGTTTCCCGCCCCCCTCGAGGAAGGGGCGCAGAATGCGTATCGGCTCCCCGCCGTGATAGAATGCCGTGTTCACCCCCGGCGCGTAGCGCTCCACGTGCTGCGCGACGTCCTCGACGCCTCTGCGCGTCGGCACGAACATCGCCACGCCGCGCCCGCCCTTTCGCACCTCGCGCAGGAACTTCTGGTCGAGAAACTCCAGCGGGTCCTTCTTGACGACCTTCACCTGCGCCGCTCTGTCCTTGTCGAACTCGAAGACCTCGAGCACGTCTGCAGAGTTCAGGTAGTTCCGGTAGAAGCTCGGATCGACCGTAGCCGAGAGCCAGATGAAGCGGCATCCCGTGCGCTTGCCGAGCGCGAGGCACAGCTCGAGCTCCGCCGACGTCTGATGGATCTCGTCCACAACCAGCGTGTCGCTGGGAAGGATGTCGTCTTCCTCGAACCACCGCCGCGCGATCCCCGTGGTGACGATGATGACGTTCCAGCTCGGCGTGTCGGGCGTCGCTTCGCGCTCGCGGTTGACCACGCCGACCTTCAGGTCCGTGGTGCGCAGGATCTCCTCGGCGATCGGACGGATCGCGAGCGTCTTGCCCGTTCCGGTACCGGCAACGATCCCGAATCCTGTGCCGGACCGCGCCAGCTCGCGCACACGCTCGCCGTGATTCTTCTCGAGAAAAGTCTCGAGGTGCAGGCCGAGAGCGAGCTCGATGGTTTCGCACGCGGCGCGGGTCGGCGCGATGACGATGACGCGGCCCGTCGGCGGCTCCGCCCGGACGAACGCTTCATGGTCGGGAGGGAGCCAGTGATCGTGTACGGTGCGCATTACGCGCCCCGCAGGTGCAAGCTTGACGCCGCCGACCGCCGAGGCGTTTCAGCGGCGCGTCGTGACGCTGGCGCCGCCGTTATTCCCGCGGGGGACGCGTGGTATCGCGCTTTCGCAGCGGCTTTGGAGCGAAGCCTCTCACGGGCGGCTTGCCCTTGCCCGAGTCGGCCTTGGGTTTCCCCTTCACGTAGTCGTCGCCGAAAATCACGCGTCCCTTGGCTGGCCGATTCCGCACGGCCGTGGCACAATCCGTCGGCGCAGGCTGCTGAGCAGCCGGAACGGCGTCGAGCCAGATGCGGCACATCCCCGCCGGCGGAATCGAGCTGCGGGGGATGGTCGTGTCCGGCCGGGCACGTTCCTGCGAACGGCCCTGCGCGATCAGCCCGCTTGGAGCGAGCGCGACCAGGATGACGGTGAGTGCGGCTGACAGCTTCATGATGGCGCGTGTAAAGCAGGGCTAGTGCCACCTGGGTGATAGCTGTAAGTGTACAACGGACAGACACTTACAATAGTGGGAACAAAGCCGCTGAGAGTCAAATTGTCCCCCGCGCTGGAAACCGTTGTCCACGCCGGATGACTGCGCTCGCATTCAGTCGCCAAAGCTGATCCCTGATTCCCGGGCGGTCTGCACCACGTCGTGCGCTGGGTCCACCCGCCTGGCCTCCTTGAGCGCCTCACGCATGGGAATCGTGACGATGTGTGGCGACTGGAGCGCCACCATGTATCCCCACTTCGCGTCCTCCACCGCTCGCACGGCCGCTCCGCCGAACCGCGTGGCGAGCAGGCGGTCGTATCCGGTGGGGGTGCCGCCGCGCTGAAGGTGCCCCAGCACGAGGGCGCGCGTCTCTTTGCCGGTCTCCTTCTGGATCTCGTAGGCAATTCGTCCGGCGAGCCCGCCCACGCGCCGGTCCTGTCCCGGGAGCGAGGCTCCCATTACGGACTGCGATCCGCCGCGCGGGGCGGCGCCTTCGGCGACGACGACGATGGAGAAGTGCCGTCCGCGGCGCGCGCGAGAGAGGATCTTCTCGCACACGCGCGACAGCTCGTACGGGATCTCGGGGATGAGAATCACGTCGGCGGTGCCCGCGAGGCCGGAGTGCAGCGCGATGAATCCCGAATGCCGCCCCATGACTTCGATGACGATCACGCGGTCGTGGCTTTCCGCGGTGGTGTGCAGCTTGTCGATGGCGTCGAGCGCCGTGTTGACGGCGGTATCGAAGCCGAACGTGGTGATGGTGCCGGCGACGTCGTTGTCGATCGTCTTCGGCACGCCGACGATCCGCATCCCCTTTTCGGACAGCATGTCGGCGATCGCCAGGGTGCCGTCTCCGCCAATGGCTATCAGCGCGTCGATGCCGAGCTGCCGCGCGTTCGCGATCAGCTCGTCGCTCCGGTCCACCTCCTCGAACGTGCCGTCGCTTTTCTGGCGCGGCCAGCTGAACGGGTTGCCGCGGTTCGTGGTGCGCAGGATGGTGCCGCCCATGTGCGCAATGCCCCGGACGGACTCGCGCGTAAGCGACACGACGTCATCCTCGCCGAGCAAACCGGCGAAGCCGCGCTTGATGCCGAGCACCTCCCAGCCGCGCCCGATGGCCGAGAGCACCGCGGTGCGAATGACCGCGTTGAGGCCGGGCGCGTCACCGCCTCCCGTGGAGATCGCGATGCGCATTCAGGTCAGGTGGAGAGCAATTCGAGAATCTCGCCCGGCTTGGCGTGACGACCCAGCTTCGACTTCTCGAAGATCGGCGCGCCGTCGCGCGACACCTCGAACCGGCCGCCGTACGACGGCTGGAGCTGCACGTCGGCGCCGGGATGCCTGCCACGAATCTCGGCCGCCAGACTGGCGGCCCGGGGCTCGTAGTTTCACTGCGTGCAATACTCGATGGTGATCTTCATCAGGGTTCTCCTCGCAGCGTTACCTCGGCCCGATCGGAAGTCCGACGTGCGACGCCAGCCGGTCGATGATGGTATCCTGCCTCGCCACGACCTGGCGCAACGAGTCTACCTGCCACTGCAGCTCCGCCGCGTCCTGCTGCAACTGATTCAGCGAGAGGCCGACTTCGGTCATGGCCATGGCGATGTTGGCTTCGGCCCGCGGGTCTCTGCATGAAACGAGCACGATCGCGGCAAGCGCAAGAGGTATTCGCATTGGAAACGGGGCGACAGATGGAGGCGACGCTGGAGAGAAACTGGCGCGTCCGAGCCGTCCGTGAAAGTCACACGGCCCTCGAATGATTCGGACAGCGTGAAAAGGATGGCGCGCGAACGCGGCCGGCGAACCAATGTGCCCCATGCCGCGCCGTTCCCGGAAATTGTTCACCGCGCCACGACGACCGCTGCCAGGACGGGGGCACACGGTCGCCGAGCTGTTGGTGGTGGTGACGATCGCCGGCACTCTGATGGCAATCGCGGTCCCCCGGGCGCTGCTCGTCCTTGACCGAATCACCGTGCGGGCCGCCGCGGCCGATGTTGCCGCGACGCTGGGCTCGGCCCGGGCACTCGCCCTCGCCAGCCGCTCCCCCGTGGCAGTGCACATCGACGACATCGACGGTTCCCTGCGCATCCAGCGCGGCGCCGTTGTCCTTCTGTCGCGAAACATCGGACAGGCCCACGGGGTTCAATTGAAGCAGACCAGGGATTCGCTGGCGTACGACGCCTGGGGACTAGGCAGGGGCGCGGCCAACTTGAGTGTCGTCATCTGGCGGGGCGCGGCCGCCGAAACCGTCTTCGTTTCCCGGCTTGGCCGGGTGCGCTGAGACGAGCTCTCGATCGGCGGTCCCCGCGCTTAGATTCGGTCGGAGAGCGCCTTGGGCGCCCCATGAGGGGCTCTACTCGTCTCTGCGGCGTTTCAGTTCCGAAGACAACCCGGCGCCCGTCCCCAAAAAGTGACGCGGCAGCCCTGGAGGTGGGTTATCGCTAATGAGATGAGCGACGCCGCCGACGTTCAGCGTGTTCTGGACGGCGACGTGGATGCGTTTACACGCCTGGTTGACCGTTACTACGAGCGCTGTGCGCGCTATGCGGTGCGGATGCTGGGCAACCGCGACGATGCGGAGGACGCACTGCAGGCCACGTTTCTGCGCGCGTATCGCTCGCTCGGGAAGTACCAGGAGAGGGACAAGTTCAGCGCGTGGTTGTATCGGATTCTGACCAATCAGTGCCGCAGCATAGCGGCGCGCAGAAACCACCGGGACCGGGTGTTCATTCGGGAGGAAGCGCTCCTCCTCAACGCGCCCGATCGCCGGCAGGAGTGGAACGGCGACGACGAGGAGTTCGTGCAGCGGGTGCTGGCGGAGCTGGACCCGTTGTTGCGCGAGGCCTTCGTGCTGAAGTATGTGGAGGAGCTGAGCTACGAGGAAATGTCCGAGCTGACCGGCGTGGGAGTCTCGGCGCTGAAAATGCGAGTGAAGCGGGCGTGCGACCGCCTGAGGGCCCGATGGGAGCACATAAAGGATGACTGATCAATTCGACTCTCTCGATCCGGAGCTGCGGCAGATCGTTGCCGAAGCGCGTCGCCCCGTGGCGATGGGCGAGGGAGCGCGCGTCCGCCTGATGCAGGCCATTCGATCCGCGCCGGCGCCGCGCCGCGCGCGACTGGAGTGGGTGCTTCGGCCGCGCCAGATTGCGCTGCCGCCCTGGGCCACCGTCGCGCTGGCGGCCGGGCTCGTCGGCATCGGCGTGATCGGCGGCACGCTTGTCACTGACCGGGACGGCCCTTCGGCCGAACAGCCTTCAGCTGTGGTTGCGGGCACACCGCAGCTCCCGGACTCCTTGGTGCCACGCACGATCAAGTTCGTGCTCGTGGCGCCCGCAGCTGCCCGCGTTTCCGTGGTGGGCGATTTCAACGGCTGGAACACGTCCGCCACGCCCATGCAGACGCGGGGCGCGAACGGAATGTGGACCGTCTACGTGCCGCTCCATCCGGGGCTGCACACCTACTCGTTCGTCGTCGACGGCCAGTTCGTGAATGACCCGACGGCGCCCCTCGCGCCCGATGATGGATTCGGATCGAGGAACTCCATCATGTTCGTGAAGGGATCGTCACTATGAGAGCCGCTCTGCGTTCCGGCGCGCTGGCGCTCGGCCTGCTGGTGTGGGTCGCCGGTGGGCTCGGCGCTCAGGATGTCCGTGAGCTCGACCCGCTGAGCCCGCTCGAGTCGTCGTATCGGCGTTCCGTCGAGTTGCTGCTCGATTCCGCCCGCCTGGCGGGGCTGCCAACCGGACCCATCGAATCCAAGGCACTCGAAGGCATCTCGAAAAAGGTGAGCGGACGGCAGATCGTAACCGTGGTGCGCGACGTGTTCCGGTCGCTGTTGCGTGCCCAGTCGTCGCTTGGGCTCAGGGCATCGCCGGCGGAGCTCACCGCAGGCGCCAACGCACTTCGGGTGGGAATCACCTCGGTCGAGCTCGCTCATCTCGCGAGCACGCGCGGCTCGAAAGACCTCACCGTGCCGCTCGTGGTGCTCTCGGATCTTGTGACGCGCGGGGTGCCGCGCGACCCCGCCTCCCAGACCATCTTCCAGCTCTGGCAGCGGGGCGCAGCAGACGATGATTTTCTGGGCTTGTGGCGGGGAGTGGAAAGGGACATAGTTTCAGGGACGGACCCCGGCATCGCGCTCATGAATCGGGCGCGTGAAATTCCGTCCCGCGGCCCGCCACCGACGACACCGCCCGCGGGCGATCGTCCGGACGATTCGGAGAACCGCAACCGATAAGGCCCAATGATCCATCCGAAGCTGCCTGCTGTCGCTGTCGTTGCGACACTGGCGCTGCTCGCAACGGGGCAGCGCGCGAGGGCGCAGAGCGCTTCGGAGATGGAAACTCGGATCGAGGCGGGCGCATTGACGTCGCACGCCAATTCGCTGCCACTGAGCGCGTTCGCCATCACCCCCGCGCTCCGGTACGCCACCAACCGCTTCACGGTTCGCGCGCGCGGGTCCGCCTGGTTGGGTGAGCAGGCATGGAGACTGGGTGACGCCGCGGTGGCGGCCGAGGTCTTCACCCCGTTGGCACGCGGGCTCCGCGCGGAACTGCGCGTCGGCGCCGACCGCATGTTCTACGACCAGTCGCTGGCGGACAACCAGCTCGACGCCGAGGCCCGCCTGCACTACATGGCGGAGAAAGGCGGTGTCTGGCTCGGCTCCGGCGTTTCTCGTCCATTGCGCGTTGCCGCGGCGTCCACGATCAACGTCAGCTCCGGCGGCGCCTGGACGAAGCTCGGTCCCACGACGCTCCGGGGAACCGTCACGAGTTTCTATTTCACGAAGATCGTCGATACGACGACGTTCGAGCGGCGGCAGGGCGGGAGCGTCATGTGCGCCTCTGCGCCTGCGTCCCCGACATCGCTGCCGGATAACGTCCTACCCGCACAGTTGCCCGCCACCTCGAGCGGCTGCAGCTACTCCTCGCGGCTCACGGATGTCGAGGGGAGCGTGCAGTGGCAGCACCGGTCCGTCGAGGTCACCATGCGCGGCGGACACCGGTTCGGTCCGAGCGTGGACATCGAGCCTGAGCGGCCGCGCTGGGGGTCGGTGCAGGTCGCCTACTGGATCACCAGCCAGGTGGCGGCGGTAGCCGGCGGCGGCCGCGAGCCCTCGCAGCCGTCCCGCGGACTCCCGGCACGCGACTACACCTCGCTGGGAATCATGCTGGCCTACTGGCCCATTCCGCGGCAGACGGTGCTGGTTGCATCG